>SKET01001895.1_pt1 | contig 13507 bp, 10 predicted proteins | sample 4841461 | NCBI WGS metagenome assembly SKET01 (sample SAMN11008802, study PRJNA524170) | human gut metagenome | biome: Human fecal sample; material: Feces; isolation source: fecal sample from pouch patient p5 | host: Homo sapiens | place: Israel: Tel-Aviv | collected 2014-02-13
GATCTTCCGGAGCTTCCAGTTTTACGGTCAAGAATTTTTCCTTTTCGCCGCGGTTGATCGCCAGCACACGGTAACCTGCCATTTTTGCAACTGGCTCTTCATACTGATAGTACATCTCGTAAACAGAAGCTGCTTTCTCATCTTTTGCTTCTGTCACGATTTTACCCTCTTTCTGTGTCAGGCTACGGATGCGGATACGGTAATTTGCATCATCTGAAATCGTCTCAGCCAGAATATCACCTGCTCCCTGCAGTGCTTCCTGCCAGGTATTCACTTCTTTTTCCGGGTCAATATACGCACTTGCTTCCTCTTCCAGCGTTTTCTTTGTCATCTGCAACAGAATCGTGTTTGCCAGTGGTTCCAGTCCTTTTTCTTTTGCGATTGTCGCTCTCGTTCTTCTCTTTGGACGATACGGGCGATACAGATCTTCCACAACTACCAGAGTTTCCGCTGCCTGGATTTTTTCCCGCAGCTCATCCGTCAGTTTGCCCTGCTCCTCGATTGATGCCAGCACCTGCTTCTTTTTATCTTCCAGATTACGCAGATAAGTCAGACGTTCCGAAAGTTTTCGCAGAACTTCGTCATTCAGCGATCCTGTGACCTCCTTACGATAACGTGAAATAAACGGAATCGTATTCCCCTCATCGATCAGTTTGACTGCAGCCTCCACCTGCCATAATTCAATCTTTAATTCCTCTGCAAGACGTTGATTTATGTTCATATAAGCCTCCATTACATACAATTTTTCCAACGTTTCTACTCCTTGCCCTGCGTCAGGCAATTTTCAAACATCTTTGTGCCGACTGTAACAGCCGCCCCCTTATGATACACTTGAGTTTCCAATTTGTCTATGATATTATGATGATGCTAGAGTGAAAAGGTCAAAACGCCATTCTTGCTTGCAAGATAAGGCGTTTGAACTTGGCACTCGTAAGACATGAGGAAGTAGCCCGACAGGGCGGATTCCGAATGGATTAGAATTGCGGAAGCATGGAATGCGGAGCAATTCGTAGCATCATAGAACCTGGGCGACTTGGGGACCGTAAGACATGAGGAAGTAGCCCGACAGGGCGGATTCCGAATGCATTAGAATTGCGAGAGCATAGAATGCGGAGCAATTCGTAGCATCATAAAACCTGGGCGACTTGGGGACCGCAAAATATGAGAAAGGAGCCATTTTCATAGCCCTTTATGAAACAGCAGCAGGTTTCCGTTTTTCCATATGGTATTCACCACCAGCAGAACCACTGCAATTTTGCCATACACCGGACGGTATTTCATGCCGATTGTGATTCTGCCGCGGCTTACATACTGCACGGTATTGGATAGCATATACCATACATAAAGTACTGCTCCGTAAAGTACAATGCTGTGGTAATGTAAACTGTATGCCACATTTCCTTTCAGCAGCCAGTATACTGCCCGTGTACCGCCGCATCCGGGACAGTAAAGTCCGGTCAGCTTATGGAAAATGCACGGCAGCAAAATATGATTTAACGGAATTTTCAGTAACCTCAGCAATGCAAGAAACAATATTCCTGCAAGCGGCAGGACTATACCGCAGTAATAAAGGTTGTCCGGCCTGCAGTTTTTTTCTTGTTTTTCCATACAGTACCTCTTTCATCATTTATTTCAGCCGAATCCTAATCGGCTTACCTTTTACAGAATGGAGTGAATCTTATGAAACGAACTTCTTCGCAGTTAAAACAACTGGCAAGGGAATCTCTGGCACATCGCTTCAGCCTCCCGGTTATGGCCTATGTCATTACTTTTGGAATTATCATGCTGGTCAATATGCTCTTGACTGCTCTTTTCCCGGACACAGGCAACAGTATCTCTTATCTGGTGATTTCTTTTATCACCGATCTGCTCCTGTCGATTTTAAGCGTCGGTCCGGTTACAATCCTGCTTGACATGAGCCGTGGCAGCGACGGACAGCTTTCTGATCTTCTGTATGCTTTTCGCCATCAGCCGGATCGTATTATTGTATCTCAGCTTATTATCTCACTCTTGTCCACGGTGATCTTTCTGCCGGGTATTCTTGTATTTATGCTGTCATCCATTTTTTATACTGCCTTTGGCATCATTATCGGAAGCCTGCTGATTTTTGCCGCTGTAGTCGGCACCGTTGTAATCCGCCTGGATTTTGCACTGGTAACTCCGCTTTATATTGACAATCCGCAGACCCGTGCCATAGATCTCTTACGTGAAAGCCGTGATCTGATGCAGGGCAACCGGCTCCGCTATTTTGTTCTGGAGCTGAGCTTTATACCGATCATGCTGCTCGCAGTTGTTGCCTGCTTTGTCGGACTGCTCTGGGCCGTTCCATATACGCAGATGACGCTTCTTGAATTTTACCGTGAACTGGTAGGCGAAATCTGAAAATTCAAAGAACTGTTGCCAGGCAGATATATCATCTGCCAAAGCAACAGTTCTCTTTTTATAAATTAATCATTCTTTTTCTTAGTCTTCGACACGGCGAACGCGGATCATGCCAAGCACTTCACCAAAGCTTTCTGCTTTTGCTTTGTATTCTGCCTCTGTCATCACTTCTGTCACGAATCCGAACTCTCCGTCTACATCTGCCACAACAACCGGCTGTACGTTTCCGAATACTTCCTGCACTTTTGCAAGTTCTGTTTCCGGAGTGCCTTTGACACGTACAAAGAATTTGCGGCTGGAATTGCTGATGTCGGTCAGTTCCAGTTTTTTGCTGCTCCAGAATGCCATGATGCTGCGGTTCAGATGTCTTGCCTCATCGACTACGTCAGCTACGACAGCACTTGCGGTCGGCAGTTTGCCGGCTCCGCTTCCGTAGAACATTGCATCTCCAAGTACATTGCCATGTACAAAAATGGCATTGAATACACCGTTTACGCTGTACAGAGGATCGGACGGTCCAACCAGCACCGGGGATACCATTGCGTAAAAGCTTCCGTCAACTTTACGGCTGACTGCCAGCAGTTTGATCATCTGTCCCATTGCTTTTGCATACTTGATATCGGTTGCCGTGATCTTGCTGATACCCTCTGTATAGATATCTTCGTAATCAACCTGTCTGCCAAATGCCAGAGAGGAAAGGATTGCGATCTTACGGCATGCATCGTAACCTTCCACGTCTGCTTCCGGATTGCGTTCTGCATATCCAAGATTCTGTGCTTCTTTTAATACATCTGCAAAATCAGAACCTTTCTCTGCCATCTCTGTGAGAATGTAGTTGGTAGTTCCGTTCAGAATACCGGTGATCTCATCGATCTCATCTGCAGTCAGAGAAGAATTCAGCGGACGGATGATCGGAATACCGCCGCCGCAGCTTGCCTCAAACAGATAGTTGATGTTTCTTTCTCTTGCGACCTCAAGCAGCTCTGCACCGTGACGTGCCACCAGTTCTTTGTTGGATGTGCAGACACTCTTTCCTGCGAGCAGTGCTTTTTTTGTGAAAGTATACGCCGGCTCCACACCGCCCATAACTTCAACGACAATTTTAATCTCCGGATCATTTAAAATAACATCAAAATCATGTACAATTTTTTCCTGGATCGGATCTCCCGGGAAATCGCGAAGATCAAGCACATATTTGATGTTGATCTCTTCTCCTGCTTTTTTATTGATGCTGCTGTGGTTGGTATTGATAACTTCTACCACTCCGGAACCTACTGTTCCATATCCTAAGACTGCAATCTGGATCATTTTAAGCCTCCTGTTGTTTTCTTTTATGCTTATCTCTGGTTCTTTTGTCCAAAGAATTGCTTTTTTATTCTCTTGCTAAAATTTTGATGTACTGTACACCGCACTGTATTTCAATATCCTGCATCATCGCCGATATATCTCCTGTCGTAGCGAGGATCTCCACACTGAGCGTCAGAGATGCGATGCCGTTGATCGGAATACTCTGATGGATCGTCAGGATATTGGCATGATAATCTGCCACGATATGCAGTACATCCGACAAAAGTCCGGTCTCATCATCCATCTGGATCATAAACGTGATTGTTTTCCCTTTTGCATTGTCATGAAACGGAAAAATATCGTCTTTATATTTATAAAAAGAGCTGCGGCTGATGCCGACCATATCTGCTGCTTCCTGTACTGTGGACGCTTTCGCCGACTCCAGCAGCCGTTTCGCCTCTACTACTTTCAGAAGTACTTCCGGAACCGCTTTCTTGGTAACCACATAATATCGATTCTTTTCTTCCACTTCAAAGTCCTCCTGTCTCTTCTATATGCATCTTTTGCTGTATACTCTTTCTATAGTGTACATTTGTGCTTCCCCGAAAGATATTAACACATTTTAACAGGCGGTGCAACCAGAAATTCTTCTGACTACCTTTTGGCATAAAATTTTTCTAACTACCTTTTGACTGCATTTCCTCAATGTTTTACGTTTTTTCAATTCATTTTAATCTTCTTATATGCCAGGAAAGCACATATTTCAGAACGCAAAAATACCGGAAACCCCTGACTTACTGGATTTCCGGTATTATTTCTGTTAAGCTGCTGACGGGACTCGGACCCGTGACCTCCTCACTACCAATGAGGTGCGCTACCACCTGTGCCACAGCAGCCTGTGCGGTCGTGACCGCTACAGTTAGTTATACTATCACAGGAATCTGCTTTTGTCAATACTGTTTTTGCATTTTATTGCTGCTGTTCACTCATCGTGCGGCGTTTATTGTTTCTCTGTGTAAAAAAGTGGTTCCGTTCATCTACCCCTGAAGTCTCTGCCTGACGATCTCAAATGCAAGGACGCCTGCTGCCACAGATGCATTCAGGGAATCGATATCCCCTTTCATCGGAATAGAAGCCACAAAATCGCATTTTTCTTTTACCAGCCTGCTGACACCTTCCCCTTCGTTGCCGATCACCAGACCGATTGGTCCTTTCAGATCGAGATTGTACATCATTTCTCCGTCCATATCTGCACAGACAAACCACATACCTTCCGCCTTCAGTTCTTCGATCGTCTTGCCGATGTTGGTTACTTTTGCAACCGGTGTGTAGTTCAATGCTCCTGCGGAGACTCTGGCTACGGTTGCTGTCAGTCCGACTGCTCTTCTTTTCGGGATCACAACGCCGTGTGCCCCTGCAAGGTTTGCGGTACGGATGATCGCACCTAAGTTGTGCGGATCTTCGATGTTATCCAGGAAAATGATAAACGGTGCTTCGCCTTTGTCTTTTGCGTTCTGCAGAATATCAGAAATTTCTGCATACTCATAGGCCGCCGCACTTGCGATCACGCCCTGATGATGTCCCGTCTGAGAAAGCTGATCCAGACGTTCTTTTTTCACAAACTGAACAATCGTATCATGTTTTTTGGCTTCCCGCAGGATCGTTCTCACCGGACCGTCCTGACAGCCGTCCAGTACAAACAGTTTGTCGATCGTTTTGCCGGAGCGGAATGCTTCCAGCACGGCATTTCTGCCTTCTATGGTAAGTTCTTCGTATCTCATGCCTGTTCCTGACCTTTCTTTTTCTGACTTTCTGCCATATCAAGACCGGTCTTTATCAGCTCGATGATACGTTTCGTATCCTCTTTCAGATAAAGATATCCCATCAAGGCTTCCAGTCCGGTCGCTTTACGGTAATCTGCCACCGTTGCATTTTTTGCTTTTGTGTAAGACTTTGCATTGCGTCCGCGTTTGTATATCGTGATTTCCTCTTCGCTCAATACCGGCATCAGGTTTTCGATCATCTCTGCCTGAGCAGAAGCTTTGACGAGCTTTGATGCACGCTCATGCAGCTTCTGCGGCGGACAGTTCCCATGTTTGACCAGAAGTGTGCGGATCACCAGGTCAAAAATAGAATCTCCTATGTATGCCAGTGTCAGCGGGGAATAGGTTCTCAGATCCTGATCTTCCAGCTGAAATTCTTCTTTCAGGTATTCTACAAAAGAATCTATGCTCTTTTCCATTTTACTCCTTCTCTTGTGTCCTCAAGAACGATTCCTTTTTCCAGCAGTTCTGCACGGATCTCGTCTGCTCTCTGGAAGTTTCTCCCTTTTCTTGCCACCTGACGCTCTTCGATCAGTTTTTCAATCTCTTCATCCAAGATCTCTTCTTTGGTCTCGAAAACAAGTCCCAGGATATCGCCAAGCTCCAGAAGTTCATCCAGAAGACTCTGTACAAATGCTTTTGTGCCATCTTCATTCACGTTGCTGTTTGCAAGACGAACCAGCTCAAATACAACTGAAATGGCATCTGCGGTATTGAAGTCATCATCCATGGCATCATCAAATTTCTTTGCCAGGTTCTTTGCTTCTTCCAGTGCTGTCATCTCTTCTGCCGTCATCTCTGCCTCTTTTGCAGCTCCGGCATAATGTTTCAGGCTGTCTGCCGCATTACAGATACGTGCAAGTCCTGTTTTTGCAGACTCCATCAGATCAGCACTGAAATTCAGCGGACTTCTGTAATGTGCACTGAGCATGAAGAAACGCAGTACCTGGAGGTCATATTTCTCACTGATCTCACGCACGGTAAAGAAATTGCCAAGGGATTTGGACATTTTGCGGTTATCAATATTTAAGAACGCATTGTGCAGCCAGTATCTGGAAAAGATCTTGCCGTTGCAGCATTCGCTCTGTGCAATCTCATTCTCGTGATGTGGGAATACCAGATCCTCTCCACCTGCATGAATATCAATCTCTTCGCCCAGATATTTTTTCGCCATAACGGAACACTCGATATGCCATCCAGGACGTCCGTCGCTCCACGGAGACGGCCAGGACGGCTCGCCTTCTTTTTTCGGTTTCCACAGTACAAAATCCAGCGGATCTTCTTTCTGATCTTCTCCGGTTACCAGAAGGGAACGGTTTCCGGAACGCAGATCATCGAGGTTTTTATGGGAAAGTTTGCCATATTCTTTAAAACGACGTGTGCGGAAATATACGGTACCGTTTACGTTATAAGCATACCCTTTCTCGATAAGCGTGGAGATCATATCGATCATACCGTCAATTTCCTGTGTTGCCAGCGGATGTGTGGTGGCCGGTTTGACATTCATGCCTGCCATATCCTTTTTGCACTCTGCAATGTAACGCTCGGAAATTTCTTTTGCTGTCACGCCTTCTTCGTTTGCCTTTGCAATGATCTTGTCGTCAACATCGGTAAAGTTGGATACATAATTTACTTCATAACCTTTCTGCTCCAGGTAACGTCTGACGGTATCAAACACGATCATCGGTCTTGCATTTCCGATGTGGATCAGATTGTATACAGTAGGACCGCATACATACATGCTAACTTTACCTTCCTGAAGCGGCACAAATTCTTCTTTCTGTTTGGATAAGGTATTATAAACTTTCATGGTTTTTCCTCTTTTCTTTTCGAACTTAACAGCCTGATATCCCGTGTTTTGACCCCGGATACCAAACCTGAAAATCTGTTCTAAGTCTATGCAAAATTTTGCGGTTTGTCAAGGTAAACCGCCCTTTGCAGCGATTTCAGGCGAACTGCCCTTTGCAGCGATTTCGCCACTGTTATTTTCAGACAACTTCATTAAGAAATACCGGCAGGCGGAACAGTTCTTCTGTCAGTTGTCCAATATCCATGCTGCAGAACATTTTCTTTTCTTTTTCTGACAGGTTTTCAACTCTTATCAGGCTTCCTCCTTCGATTCCTGTTTTTATAATGAAATATCCATTGTTTTCCGGGATAAGACTGTCTGTCAGCCTGATTTTCCATTCCTGTTCTTTTTTTATTTTCAGGCAGCAGACAAAACGCTCCAGATGCACGATCCGTCCCATGATCGCCGGAACGTTTTCACTTTGGGCATATTGTTCCCATATTTGGGGGAATGCAGTAAATGTGCACTTTTCCTCACTTGCCCCAAACCAGTGAAGCACTGCCGGAAAGGCTTTTTTCTGCACGGCATCTTCCACTACAATCTCCCAGGCTTCTCTGTCTTTTTTAAGTGCCAGGAAATAGCCGCATATCTCTTTTTCTTTTCGGATCAGGATCAGGCTTCCCCCTTCGCATTCCACTTCCTGCATCCGCTGCTCAAAATAAGCAATATCGTGAACGGTATAAACTTCTGCCAGCTTTGAAAGCTGTTTTTCTGCAAAACATGCAAGTTCCGCAAGATCCTCTTTTTTTGCTTCTTCACAGAAAATGTCCCCGGAAACTTCCTGATCCGAATGTATCTGCCAATTTTCATCCGTTTCTGCTCTTCGCAGCACATCCGCTGTCACAGTCATTTTATTTTTTTCATAAATAAATCGAAAGCCAAACGGACGATAGATGGCTTCTGCGGCCGGCATCAGCCAAGTAAACGTCTCTTCTCTCCGGTACATTTCCTGAAGGGAAGCCTGTAAAAGCGAACGCATCATGCCCTGATGACGACAGTCGGCTCTCGTTGCCACTGCCACGATATAATTGGTCTTCACCCTTTCATCGCAGAACATCATTTCATATGGATTTAAATGCAATGTTGCCAGAATCTCCTGTTTCTCGTTTTCTACCACAAAAATCTCATTTTCTGCTGCTTTTACACGAAAATAGTAATCCACAAACGCCGGACTGTCCTCATCAAAAATTTCTTCGTAAAGTTTTCTTGCCCTCTGGTTTTCCACGGCTTTTGCTGCTTTTCCGGAAGTTATCCCCATGCCAAGTCTCTTTACACACTTATCCACGGCATCCTCCACAACTTTTACACCCTTCTTCGGATGAGGCCGCCATCACGCTCCACTCTCTTATAGATGAGAGCATGCAGACCGCCTGGGAAGAAATCCCTTCTCCGCTTCCGGTAAATCCAAGCCCTTCTTCTGTCGTTGCTTTTACATTGACCTGATTTTTCTCAAGGCCCAGTGTCTTTGCAATATTCTCCGCCATCTGCGGAATGTACGGCAAAAGTTTTGGTCTCTGTGCGATCACGACCGCATCAATATTTTCTACTGCATAACCATTTTCTTCCAGCAGTGCTCCGACATGCTCCAGAAGTTTGATACTGGAAATGCCTTTGTATTTCGGATCCGTATCCGGGAAATGTTTTCCGATATCACCAAGGGCAGCCGCACCAAGCAGTGCATCCATGATCGCATGCAGCAACACATCTGCGTCAGAATGTCCAAGCAGACCTTTTTCCCATGGAATCTCAACTCCGCCCAGAATCAGTGCTCTGTTTTCTACCAGTTTGTGAACATCGTAACCTATACCAACTCGCATTGTCATTCTCCTTACTTTTGACTGTTTAAACACTTTTACAGTTACAATAACCAGACCGTGATTATGATAACGAAAAAGCTCTGCAAACATTTTGCAGAGCTTCGACAGTAGCGGAAGGGAGATTCGAACTCTCGACACTACGGGTATGAACCGTATGCTCTAGCCAACTGAGCTATTCCGCCATATTCTTTTTAATTTCATGGGACCTACAGGGCTCGAACCTGTGACCCTCTGCTTGTAAGGCAGATGCTCTCCCAGCTGAGCTAAGATCCCATGTCGTTTTTGTTTTGCAGTTCATCGCTTGACTGCTTCGCTATTATAATACGGATTGATGTAAAATGTCAACACCTTTTTTCAATTTTTTTTAATTTTTTGTTTTTTTGTTTTTTTCCTACATTTTACACATTTTTGCGTCACTTTTTCTTTTCTGAAACGTTTTTATATATAGAAACATCTCTATAGAGCCTCTCCCCTTCTGGCTGTGCCTGCCGGTGCAGGGCTTTGATCTTTCGAAGTGCCTGTTTCTGGCTGCCAGCCAGTTTGGTTAAAAAAATTTCCGGTCTTATGATTCCGGAATGATACCGCAGCTCGTATTCTTTCAGGCTGGTCCACCAGTAATCTTCCGGCATCTGCACATAATTGTACCTTGCCGGCAGAAAATGGAATGCTATTCCAAGCTGCATGATCTGTTTCATATCATATCCTTTCAGCCATTCATATTCGATCTGAAATTTTTCTTTGCTTTCTGGAAATCTCTTTCTGTAATGTTCCTGAAACTGCTGCTTTGTTTTCTGCATCGCCAGACGGATCTTTTTTCTGCCATCTGCCGTTGCGAGAATATAGGCCTCATAATCCAGCACACAATATGCATATACATTGATCTTCAGATCCTGTATCGCATTCAGGAGCATATCCAGGAAACGCTTTTTTTCAATTTCATTTCCAAACACCGGACCAGAACTGGTTTCTCCGAAAGTGATACAGCAGACCTGCTGACAGATATTACGATTGGCACCTTTTTCCTGAATATACATACTTTTTCTCCTCCCTCATGCCGCACGTTTCTTTTTTCGATTTTTGTCGTGCGTGCCATAACTTTACTACAGCATTTCACCTATTTCAACCCATTTTATACCTGTGACACGCATGGATACTTCGAACGTTTTTTCTGCGTATCCTCTGCTTTTTGTACTCTTTTTTTTAAGCCATATTCGCAAAATGTGTCATATCCTGTCGACAGAAAGTCGCTGTTCTTTGAAACTCCGAAAAACGTTCTGCTGTTCCTGGTGCAAAGCTTACATGATGGATATTACTTTTTCTTCATCTCAGCATCAAAAAAGTTCCAGAAAGTCAATATCACTTTCTGGAACTTTTTTATCACGTTTTCGGTGTTCGGCGTGTCAATAAGTCTAAAGTGCTCATTTGTGGCAGGCACAATCGCAGTTCAGACTTTTGACGCTTACATTATATCATCTGAAATCTTATTTAAAGTAAGCAACTCCAGATTCAAAGATCTTCATATCCTGCTCGCCAAAGATATTGATCGCAACGGAATCTCCTCTTCTCTCTGCATGAGCCATCTTACCAAGCACACGTCCGTCCGGGCTTGTGATACCTTCGATTGCATAGTAGGAACCATTGACATTCCATTCTTCGTCATTAAGCTGAACATTGCCGTCTGCATCCACGTAACGTGTTGCGATCTGGCCGTTTTCATAGAGTTTTTTGATCCATTCTTCGCTTGCCACGAAACGTCCCTCGCCATGCGATGCCGGACTGCAGTAAGTTGCTCCGAGCTCTGCCTGTGCCAGCCATGGGGATTTGTTTGTCACAACTTTTGTATAGACCATCTTGGAAATATGGCGGCCGATGGTGTTGTAGGTCAGTGTCGGAGAATCCGGTGTCTGACCGGTGATCTTTCCGTAAGGAACCAGTCCCAGTTTGATCAGTGCCTGGAATCCGTTACAGATACCAAGGGCCAGTCCGTCCCTCTCTTCCAGAAGTCTGGTAACGGCTTCTTTCATCTTTGCATTCTGGAATGCTGTTGCGAAGAATTTTGCAGAACCATCCGGTTCATCACCTGCTGAGAATCCGCCCGGGAACATGATGATCTGTGCCTGATCGATCGCTTTTGCAAAAATATTGACAGAATCACGGATATCTTCCGCTGTCAGGTTTTTGAATACTTTGACATCCACTTCTGCACCTGCACGTTCAAATGCTTTTGTGCTGTCGTATTCGCAGTTTGTACCTGGGAATACCGGAATAAATACGCGAGGTTTAGCCACTTTATGTTTGCATACATAAACGCTTCCTGCATGATAGCAGCCGTTCTCGTCGATCGTGCCGCCATCTGCTGCCTGCTGTGCTTCTATGCTCTCCGGTGCCGGTCCGTCGTTTTTCTCTGCTCCGGATACGGTTTTAAATACCTTCTCCAGCGTACCTTTCCATGCAGTCAGAGCCTCTTCCATTGTAACTTTTACATCCCCATAGGAAAGCACTGCATCGTCTTCTACTTCACCAACCACAACGCCTGCGATCGTAAGCTCTGCCACTTTATCTGCCGGTACTTCTGCTACGATGCTTCCGAAATCTGCTGCAAAGAGGTCTTCTTTTGCTACCTGTGCATCAATCTTGACACCTTTGTGGTTACCAAATGCCATCTTGCTGACAGCTGCTGCCAGACCATTTCCGTCCAGTGCATAGGCAGATACGATCCTGCCTGCTTTAACATCTTCAAAGAATTTATGATACTGATCCATGATCTTCTCATAATCCGGAAGATCATAAGCATCACGCTCGATTTTCAGCAGAACCAGTTTGTTTCCCGCTTTTTTCAGTTCCGGTGTAATCATGGTCTTGTCACTTGCCACATCTACAGCAAAAGATACCAGTGTCGGCGGAACATCGATCTCATTGAAGGTTCCGGACATACTGTCTTTTCCTCCGATGGACGGCAGTCCAAATCCGAGCTGTGCATCGTATGCACCAAGCAGTGCCAGGAACGGCTGGCTCCATCTTGCCGGATCTTCGGTCATACGACGGAAGTACTCCTGGAAAGTGAAACGGATCTTGCTGAAATCTCCGCCGCCTGCAACGATACGTGAAACGGACTCGATCACAGCGTAGATTGCTCCATGATACGGGCTCCAGCTTGACAGATACGGATCAAAACCGTAGCTCATCATCGTTACAGTGTCTGTCTTGCCTTCCAGTACCGGAAGTTTTGCAACCATTGCCTGTGTCTCTGTCAGCTGATATTTACCGCCGTACGGCATCAGCACAGAGCCTGCTCCGATGGAACTGTCAAACATTTCCACAAGACCTTTCTGTGAACAGCAGTTCAGATCAGCCAGCATGGAGAGCCATTTTTCTTTTACATCTGTTACTTCCGGTTTTGTGAAATATTTATTTTCCTGTGAAGGAATCTCTGCTTTTACATCGGTCTCCTGATGTGCACCATTTGTATCCAGGAATGCTCTGGAAATATTTACGATTTCTTTGTCTCTCCAGATCAGGACAAGACGCGGGGATTCTGTGACAACTGCCACTTCTACTGCTTCCAGGTTTTCTTCGTTTGCGTATTTCAAGAATTCCTCAACATCTTTCGGATCTACGACAACAGCCATACGTTCCTGAGATTCGGAGATGGCGATCTCGGTTCCGTCAAGACCTGCGTATTTTTTCGGCACTTTGTCAAGGTAGATGTTCAGTCCGTCTGCTAATTCTCCAATCGCTACGGATACACCGCCTGCACCAAAGTCGTTACACTTTTTGATCAGTCTGCTGACTTCCGGACGGCGGAACATTCTCTGGATCTTACGTTCGGTCGGTGCATTTCCTTTCTGTACTTCTGCTCCGCACACTTCGATGGAAGCTTCGGTGTGGACTTTGGAAGAACCGGTTGCACCGCCGATACCGTCACGACCGGTACGTCCGCCAAGCAGAATGATGATATCTCCCGGATCAGATGTCATTCTCTTTACATCTTTACGCGGAGCGGCACCCATAACAGCTCCGATCTCCATTCTCTTTGCAACGTAATCCGGATGATAGATTTCTTTGACATATCCGGTTGCAAGACCGATCTGGTTACCGTAGGAACTATAGCCGTGTGCTGCCTCACGTACCAGTTTTTTCTGTGGGAGCTTACCTTTGAGTGTTTCTTTAACAGAAACGGTCGGATCCGCCGCACCGGTCACACGCATTGCCTGATATACATAGGTACGTCCGGAAAGCGGATCTCGGATTGCACCGCCAAGACAGGTTGCCGCACCACCGAAAGGTTCGATCTCGGTCGGATGATTGTGTGGTTCGTTCTTAAAGTTATCCAGCCATTCTTCTGTCTT
>SKET01001907.1_pt1 | contig 13454 bp, 37 predicted proteins | sample 4841461 | NCBI WGS metagenome assembly SKET01 (sample SAMN11008802, study PRJNA524170) | human gut metagenome | biome: Human fecal sample; material: Feces; isolation source: fecal sample from pouch patient p5 | host: Homo sapiens | place: Israel: Tel-Aviv | collected 2014-02-13
GAGGTTTTTCAAAGTTCATTTTTAGAATTTAGTGCGAAGATGAGGGGGCAGCGATTAATTCGTTATAAAAAGGTAGGCGGGTAAAAACATTTTGGGTCTCCCTAAAAATAATTTTGACTGTGCGGTTGTTGATTTAGCGCTGTTCCCTACCTCTATTTTTCCAACTGTAGTTGTGGTCTCATATACGTTATTTAATTTCAATAAACTGTATTCCAAACCATGCGTTTCTTCTTCCACTAAGTACAGAGTTAATCACACTAATAGTTGTTCCTAATTCCAGAGCAACCTCCTTAGTACCTTGATATAGTCTAGTATTACCACATGGAAAGATGGCTTTGATCATTCTATTACGAGCTAACTTGCTGCGAGTTTCACCACCTCTTTTAAGTCGTGTTCCATATGTCCTATTGTATAATACACTACACCATTCAAGGTTAGTAACGCTGTTGTTACTCTTATCTTCATCTATATGGTTAACCTCTGGCTTGTTGTGTGGGTTAGGTATAAAGGCTTCTGCTACTAATCTGTGTTGGTAATATGTTTTGTTACCAACATTAACATTCATATATCCTTTACCATTATCTCTAAACTTTCTTATATTTCCTGACTTACTAATTAGCAAACCAGTGTCACTAATCCAGAACCCATCTATGGATACACATCTTTTCCACTTCATACTATCACCTCTGTCTATTTTTCCAAGAGTATCTATGTTCCTGCTTGGTATGACAAGTATAACATATACTCTGTAAGTTGTGTAAATCTAAACGACACTCCCATCCTTTAGGATCTCTCAACTCGATTATATGATGCACAAGGTTTGCCTTAGTGTACTTGCCTTGAGCCAAGCATACCTCGCATAGTGGTTGCTCCATTAGCTTGGCTTTGCGTACGTTCCTCCATTGAGTTGAATGGTAGAAGTTACTGTACTTCTTGTTGTCCTCATTGTATCTTACATGCTTATTGTATTGATTATCTGAATATCCTCTGTGTTCTTCACAATATCGTTCTGGTATTGTAACATAGTTGCGACATGAAGACACAGCACACTTACGTTTAGGCATTGTGTTTACTCCTTCCTACTATTATATGTACGAAAAGACTACTATTATTTAGTAGTCTTCTTTGCTTTAACAACTATCTTGTCTGTTGGTTGTTCTACCTTGATTGAATCAGATAGCTTTGCTGGTTGATGTTTGGCACAGTATTGCGCTGGTAGCTTAACTGTTTCGTTACAGCCTGAGTGATTGCAGTACATAAATGGCATGCTATAATCCCACCTCCTTTAGTTTACTATTGATATCATATAGCTCATTGAGTACTCTGGCATATGCTTCAGCGTGTTGCATGTATTGTGCGTCATACATTGGGAGACCAGCTTCTAACTCATCACGTCTAGCAACTAAGCGAGCTATCTCTGCTAGTGTTGGCTCTGTTGGTTCAATGATTGGTTCGTCCATACTCATTCCTCCTAAAAGTTATACTGCTGTTTCTTACGTACAATCATATCATGTTTCTGTACAATCTTGATAGCGTCTTCAAGTGTTGGCTCTTTATTCATTTTAGATGCTTCTAACTTACGATACTCTTTTAGTAGATCTGTTTTGTTTAGTGCCAACAATTGTTTGTCTGTCTTCATTGTTTAAGTCCTCCAATAAACCAGTAATATAATAAGTAACTTCTTTTAAACTATCTGTTTTAAATCCTTGTTGATTATTTTCACTTTCGAATTCTGTAACACTATATTCATTATTCTCAGTATCTAACTTGATATTAATTTGTGTCACTTGCTAATACCTCCTAATAATAACCAACTCCATACGATGACCAGTTGTGAAATCGCAACTCCCCAGTCACCTTGCTTAAATAATTGATATGGTAACTTCAGTCCTAAATAGATAGCGATGTAGCCCAAACCAATAATCACAAAAATATTCAATACAATGGATAGACTAGTTAACAAGGTTTCTTTCATCACATCCCCTCCTTTTGATTCTATTATATCATAGATAAGGGATACTGTGTTAGTTAAGTAGACCAGTTATTAGTGACAAAAAAGCAGCCCAAAATGGTCATTTTGTCACTAATTCGCTTGTTTTTGTCATCGTTTTGTCACTGATTTTGACACCTGAAATCGCTGTATCCCTTGATATATCTACATTCTTATTTTTATAATGACAAAATGACAAAATATATTATATATAAAAAAATAAATAAAGTTACTACACTATAATGTAGTAACATAGATATATGGGATGAAATAAATTATTTTTTGTCATTACGTCATTTTGCTAAAACTGGTCTCATAAACGTTGATATAATAGGATTCTTACTGTAAAAAACAGTGACAAAATTAATGTCACTGTTTTGTCACTAAATTGAACTAACTAGTTGACAGTTGCATTAATAGATGATACACTTGGCTTATAAACAAAGAGGAGGAATGAATCATGGAAGTAACATTTACAGGAACACCACACAAAATCATGCAACAATACGCCACATGGTTAGAAACACTTGACATTGAACAAAAGCTACTATATAATAAAATAGTAATCACAGGAAACAAACGAGACAGAGTACCATTATCAGAGTATAAAAAAGTAATCCAACAAATTGCAATTGATAATAAAGGAGGAATAAAAACGATTGACAAAGAAATCATGAGCTGTTACAATGTAGAAAAGAAACGATTTAGCAATGGTTTTTATATCATAGGAATCAAAATAAAGTAATAAACTAGTTGACAATGATCGTCATTCATTGTATACTTAGTTCATAAGATAAGAGGAGGAAAAATATTATGAAGTGGGAACAAGAAACGTTAATGAAAGATGGAACTAAAATTAGAATTGAGGACTGGAGTGAAGACTATCATTTTTTAAACCAGTTTGATAGAGTTGTAGCATATCCAATTTGTAAAAAGACAATAAGTCCGTATATCAAAGAAGATGAAAGATTTAGATTAGAATTAAGTTTCAGTAATCAAAAAGAGTCTGAAAATGCTTTTGAAAGCTTAATTACAGGTAAAAAAAGGTTTAGTGACTACCTTAAAAATATAGATAAAAAATACCATGAATGCATTTAAAAGTATACAATAGTTGTTGACACTGGTTTATATGCATGCTATACTTAGTTCATAAGATAAAGAGGAGGAAACAACAATGACACACGAAAAATACAACGAATTACAAAAGAAAATGGATAAATTGGTTAGCGACTTCGTAGACGAGATGGCAGACATTGAAACAGAGGAAGACGTTAACACAGTTTCAATGTGGTTAGACGAAAAGATGGACGCTATGTTTAACTGGGTAAATACAGATGATGAAAAAGTTTTAGCTGAACTTAGAAGTGATTACTTTAAACTAAAGGACATGTTACTATGCTAGACAAGTACTACACAGAAATCATGAAAATACAACTTAGAGAGTTTAAGCGACTCTCTAAGTCTCATGATACAGCAATGGATCAATTAATGAGAATGAACGAACCAGACAGCATGCAGAGCCACACAACGCAACGTTATTGGCAGACACACAATAAAATAGAGCAGTGTGAAAAAGAAATGCGCACCATAATTGAAGAGCTAAGTGAATTAGAAAAGCGCTTTCACTGGCTGGACAATTTACACCAAGAGCGCTTTCATTTTCTCACAAAAGATGACGATCTATTACAATGCATTATTACATTAATGAATGTTTACAAATAGGAGGAAATAAAATGGTAATGGTAACGTATCTTATAATAATTAATTTATTGGCTATGATAGGTATTATAGCTATCGTCTATATGATTGATGAGATTAATACAGATAGAAAAATTAAAAAAGAAAAGGCACGTAAAGAACAAACGAAAAAAGAGTTATTGGAAATCATTGATGAGATTATGGAGGAAGAAGAATGATAGTGCTTAAAGTAATAACAGCAGTTGTGTTAGTGATATTTTTGACTTACGTGGCAACTGATACACTACAGAATAAACGTATGAAAAAATTAAAGAATACCATTGCATTTCTGAAAGATTGTAGAAAAGCGGACGCAAAAGACTATCGTGCAATGTATCAAAGAGTTTTAATCTTAGATATGAAGGTGAACGAACTTGAAAAAGAAAATGAAGAATTGAGAAAAGAAAATGAAGAATTGAAAAAACAACTTGACAAGCAAGAGAATGTGACGTACAATTATTATATAAACAAATAGGAGGAAACAAAATGAAATATATCAAATCAATCGCAAGAGCATTCAAAGCAAACGCAAAGGTACTATATAAGATGGCGCTTACACTTGCGATTGTGTTCAGTCTCAGCTATCTACCACATTTAATACTTGTCTATATGATTAGAATAGCATGCATTGGTTTCATAGCAATGACTTGGATCACACTTATCTATATAGGAGTTAAAGAGACTCAGTTCAGAAAAAAGAAAAATATCAACAAATAGATAGTCACAATAACACTAACAAAAAGTAAGTTTAGTAGTGTAATCATAACAGAGGAGGAAAACGAATGAACACATTAGATTTTAAAGAAGGACAAACATATGTTTTCACAAAGTCAGATAGACCATGGTGGACAGTAGGTAAAGAGTATAAAGTAGTAAACAAATATGATGAACTGTGCTTCGTTGATGACGATGGCGTTACATGGTCAATTGAGTATCTAACTAGTAAGGCATGCTATCAAATTAAATTAAAAGAGACGCAATCAAAAGTAGAGACTGAGAAACGCAAGTATACAGCCTTTGACGTTAACAAAGTAATTCTCAGAGCGTATAACATGTATGACAATGACGCACAACGCTTGGCATATATAAAAGGGTATTTTGCAAAATAAAGAGGAGGACAATAAAAATGAAAAGCATAGATGTTAAAGAAGGTCAAACATATATTTGTAAACGTGGTGATTTTGAAGGGTGGACATTATATAGAGAATATAATGTTGTTTTTTACAAGGGTATTGGACTAGTGATTGTAGATGATGATGGATATAAATGCTATCTGCCTAATGATAGGCTGTTGAATGATGTGTTCAAACTTAAAGAAAACACCTTTGACTTAAACAAACTGACAACAGCTTAGCTAAGAGAATACGCTGGTTTACTTGAAAATAACGAGAAAGCAGAATCATTACTAAATGAGTTTATTGAAAGGATGAGTAACTAATGGTTAATTTTAAAGAGGATGACACAGTTCTTTGTAGCAAATCAACAAGCCCTTGGATTACGCAATTTAAAGTGTATACCGTTCAGAAAAACGATGAAGATAAACTGGCAGTGCGTGATGATCTAGGAAAGATCTGTGAACTTAAGAAGCTAACTGACGTAGGAAATATATTTACATTACTAACAGGAAACACATTTATAAAAGAACCATTTGATTTAAACAAATTAACACTTGAAGAACTAGACGAATATTTACAATTAGCTACAGCACTAGAAGAAGCAGAATATTTAATGAACAATTTTATTGAAAGGATGACTAAATAATGTACAAAGTAGTAGTGACCAAATACAATGCTGGAGAAGGTATAGACGTAACAGAGTTTAATTATGTTAATGAATACGCAGTAATAGATGATTATTTAATGCTAAAGGATGAGACCAATCAAGTAAAAACCTATATTCAAAAAGACCAAGTATTAGAATTTGAGGTGCATTATGAATAAAACGAACTCAAACCAACTAATCACATTAACAAGAATTGATGAGACAAAATTATATATAAATATTAATCACATTGCCGCTTTTTACTACAGCAAGTCGTTGGAATATACAATCGTCATTCTGGTAGGTGGCACTAAATTAGATATAAAAGGCTCAGTAGAATCAATTGCTAAATATTTTTAGTTAAAAAGTATAGCACAAACTTTTCATTTGTGCTATACTTAGTACATATCAGATGAGGGAGGAAATGAAAATGAAAACAAAATTTAAAAGCAAAGGTATGCAAAGGGCTACTTTTTATTATGTGGGATTAAAAAGAAAAGATTATGTGCCAATGTATAGCCAAATAGCTTATTGGACTCCAGAAGAACGTATTGAGAAAGAAGATTTAGAAGTTTTACATGATAGTAAAAACGCCTTAGTGGTTTTGACATCACAGCAAGTTATAATTCAATTTGAAAACAATTAAGGAGGAGCGGAAAGAATGAATGAACTAAAGAAAATAGATTATTCAGCACCAGTTGAGGAATTACTACCAGTTTCAAATAAAAACTTTCCAAGTGAGGAATTTGTGGACTTCAATTCCGAAGTAGGAAGAATGTACTACGGAGGCAAAGACGGTACCCAAGCCAAATTTGAGATTCAACAGGAATTATTTATTGAGAAATTTAACCAACTAGCCTATGTGTACGCTCACCCTAATTTAAATGCTCCATATGTTTATAACGCAGACACACGTATCTGGTCTGAGGTAAATCTAGGTAGTTACAAATATTCAGATTGGTATTTTGAGAATATTCTAGCGCCAAAATTTACACCACAATTCAGAAACCCAGAGTTTGGGAATGAGATTCGCAAAGAAATGAAGAAATTAGCTCCTGAGTTAGCTAATCGCTCTATGACACGTGGAGAGAATGCACCTCTAGGTGACAACCCTAACCCCAACATTATTGCCTTTGAGAATGGGACATATGATTTTAAAACAAATGACATTCGTGAGACTAGGTTAGAAGATTATCATACATTACAATTGCCATACCCTTTAATCAAAACAGATGAGACAGATGAACTACTCGCAAAACAATGGATTGACTATTTACTGAAAGATCAAGCCCAGACATTATATGAATATATTGGTTACATGTATTATAGAGAGTACAAATACCAATCAATTTTGTACCTCTTAGGTAATGGCTCAAATGGTAAATCTTACGTAGGTGGCTTTATCATGAACAAATTAATTGGATTCAAAAACAGCTCAGCAGTTGGTCTAGACAGCTTAGCAGATAAAAACAATCGTTTTGACAAAGCTTCATTGCACCATAAATTATTGAACTTTGAAGCGGATTCAAGCGCAAACTTTGTAAAAGGGACTGAAACACTGAAAAAACTTTCAGGAGGTCTTGATGCAGTTCATGCTGAGAAAAAAGGCAAAGACGCTTTCAGTTTTACAAACTATGCAAAATTAATGTTTTCAATGAATGAACTACCCGCATTCAACGACCGCACAAATGGGTGGTATAGACGTATTCTGATTCTAAACTTCAACACCAATCTTGACACACCAGAAGCACGTGAACGCATTAATGAGTTCAACAAACAACGTGAAGAACGTGAGTCAAAAGAGCAACTAGGTAAGTTTGCATGGTTCTGTATTCAACAATTCAAAAAGATTTTAGATGCAGGTACAAATGGTGAAAACCCATTCACAGAAACAGAAGATATGATTGCCTTCAAGAAAGCGTATATTGAATCAAATGACCCATCTAAAGAGTTCTTGAGTGAAGTACCTGTCATTGTAGAAGATGAAGAAGGGACTGTTAACCTAACACTATTGAAAAATATTTTTAATGTGTACACGAAAGAGAATAATATCAATAAATCAATGAACTGGCGCACCATGAAAGAATTACTCTTGAAGCAAGGTTTTGAAGAAAAACGGACAAGTAAAGCACGTGTACTAACTGGTTTAAAGATTGCACGTAACGGAGACAATGAGTCAATTAGACCATATTTAATGAACGCATTAGCAGGAACAGAGTATGTAAACATTTTCAATGATGTAGAATAGGAGGAAACAGAATGAACAAGTATTTGATTTACACAACTAATTCAACAGAACCCTTTGTAGTAGAAACTGAGGAAGATTTGATTGAATCATTTGCACGTACCATAAATTTAGGAGAAGCAACACTGTTTATTGAACACAAAAAAGACCTAGTGGGAATGGGAACATATAAATATTATGTCATGATGAATATTAACAATATTGTATCAATCACAAGGTCAGAAAAACTTTAATATTTTTGAAAGAAAGTTGACATTATCTGTTGACTTTCTTTTTTTATCATGGTATTATTAATTCATAGAGAGGGAGGAATTGAAATGACATTTATGATGATGGGGTTATTATTTATTGGAGCAGTAATTTACGGAGCTGGAGTACTTATACACTGGCTAGAAGAAGGAGGCTATTAAAATGGATAACGAAACTATCTATATAACAGACTATACAGAATGGACAAAAGGACAATGTAAGAAATGCAAAGGAGTAAAATATTGGAACGCATACTATCGTCCAGACATTCAGTTGTGTGATGATTGTCTATCACCAACTGGACTGTATTATGATTTAACAGATGAACAAGCCCAAAAGATTGAACATGAAATTGCTTGGATTGTTAGTGATAGAATACGAGATATTAAACATGAATTTGACTATGATTTTCACGCAGTACAATTTGTACTACAACCATTTTTTGAACACACTACATTCAAAGTATTTGGCGAAAAAGAAACCTACACAAAATCTGAATTTATTGGAAAGTTTAAAGATATGGAAGTAGTCAGTGTTGTTCCAATAAACAATGAGTTTGTTCTAAAATTACAACATAGAGCATGGTCTTTCTAAAGGAGGATACTAAGATGCACACTGGATTTAAAGATAAAAATCATATTTATGCCATTGAACTATTGAACGATAAAGGAGAATGGGTAAGGGATATGTACGATGTACCTATAGATGTATATAGCATAAAGAAACTGGCTCAACATTATGAATTACGAGGATACACATTAAAACAAGTTAGAATAGTGAAGGTGGTTTGATATGGATAAATTGAATTACAAAAAAGGCCTAACAACAGAAACGGATGAGCAAGTGGGTGTTGGAACGTATGACAACGAGAGTGTTATTTACATTGGATTAATAGACGACGAAGATGATTGTGCCATTGTAACACTAACTCTGAAAGAGGCACAACGTGTAAAGCGCTACTTAGAAGACGCTATCACAACTAACATTATTAATTGGGAGGAAGACTGATGTTAACACTAAAAGAATGGGATGCTATTGCTTCAGCATTAGAATCGCAAGTAATGCCAGACTGTGGTAAAAAAGAAGAGACCTATTTATGGGCAGTACATGGTGCACTACTAACTCACATGAAAGAAAACAATTTAACAATTGATGAAGTGCTCGTTATATGTGAAAAGAATGTACTAGGCAAAACGAAGGGAATGAGTGAAAGTGATGAAAGAAAGTCAATTCAGTAAAGAAGTAGTTAAATATTTGAAAGAAAAAGGAGCATTAGTCAACGTCAACACAGCCAACATATTTGACAAAGTGGGGCGCTCTGATGTAGAATGTTGCTATAAAGGTCATTGGATTAGTTTAGAATTGAAGGTGGGTAATTATCAACCAGACCCATTACAAATCAGTTACTTACAAAAAGTACGTGACGCTGGAGGCTTTGGATTGATTATGCGTGACACACTTCAAGAACTCATGGTTTTATTATCTTGCATTGACAATGGAATTGAACGTCAGTATAAACAGCCAGAATTGCCAGAAATTAAGATTGGAGAAATTGAGTATGATTAAAGAGTATTTAATTATGTATGAAAAGAAAGAATATAATGGGTATGGTTTTGATACAACCATTCACCAAATACAAATACCAGCATTAACACTTTTTGACGCTGTAGATTATGCACACAACACTCTAGAATTAGAGGGCATCAAGGAGGTACGTTTAGTATGAGTTGGATTATGAAAGCTAAAATATTGAATATAGAAAATATATCAGTGTATGGAGCAAATACAAAAGTATATGAATATAGTAGGATATGGTATAAATGGGAGGTTTTAAAGTGATTGAAACCATGATTTTATGTTTATTAGCATTAGGTTTTGTGGTGTTGCCAGTACTGATTCTTTTGGCTGTATTTATAGTAATATGGGGGTGGGAAACACACGATGATTAATTTATTTGACTATCAGAAAGAGGCAATTGAAAATTTTGAGACTAAGCCACTGAATCTATCAGACGTTGGAACAGGGAAGTCATACATGAGTATTGGCTCATATGTAAAAAGTAAGTGTAATAAACTATTAATCATTTGCCTAGCGCCTAAAGTATTAGACTTCACAGAAGATGGAGAAACCTTTGGTTTGAAGATTACACCACTCAACAACGGAACTAAAAAGAACAAAGAGCTATTAGCAGAATTAAACCATGTGGTAATCAGTTTTGAAAGCTCATGGCGCTTGACTGAGTTGTTGAAATGGGTAGACAAAGATACCTTCATTATCATTGATGAGTCACACAAAGTAGGTGTATCTAAATCAAAAGTCACAAAATTTGTTATGCAGCTAAGTAAGAAAGCCAAACACACTTATTTATGCACAGCAACGCCTGTCAGCAATGGAAAACTAGAAAACTGGTACTCACAGCTATATATCGCAAACGTGTTTAGAAAGCCTAAGAAAGAGTTTGAACAACTGTTTGTTATCAAACAAATGAGACAAATGGGTTCAATGCGTTTTATGGATGTCGTGGGTTATCGCAATGAGCGTCTACTTCAGCAAATGATAGACAATGCAAGTGTGAAGTATAAGCGTAATAAAGGGTATCTACCCCAAGATTATGTTTATAAAACAAAGAAGCCTGCAATGTACAATAAGTTAAAGAAAAATAGAATCTATCAAGCAGAAACAGCACCATTTAATCCAGACACCATTGAACTAGATACTAGTTCTAAACTATTCAACTCACTAAGACAAGTAAGTCATGGTTTTCTATATGGAATCAATAAACAAGTCTCTAAAGAACCGTTTGAACGGTTAGAAGCAATTCTTGAAACGCATAATAATGAGCGTGTAGTAATCTTTTACAACTATAAGTGGGAAGCATTGATGTTGGGACGTCTATTAGACAAATTGAAACGACCTTATGGAACGTACAACGGCGCTGTTAAAGATTTGAAACCATTCAAAAACAATGAAAATGGCGTAGTATTAGCACAATACAAGTCAGCCTCAACAGGTATAAACGATTTTGTGATTAGTAATGTAACGATATTCAATTCTATGCCTCTAAGCTCTACAGAGTATTTACAAGCAAAGGGACGTACTGACAGACATGGTCAAGAGAAAACGCCACTTTATTATCATATTATTCCAGATACCCCAATTGAGAAAAAGATTTTTGACACAGTGACAAACGGTAAAGACTTTACAAATGAAATGATTGAGGAGAGTGTGAAGTGATGTTAAAAACAGTCTTAAAGGGCATAATCAGTTTAATATTAGCCATTCTATTTCTTATATCAAGCGTCTTTTTTGTTAAGAGTTGGATAGAAGTAAATAAACAATTAAATGCGGTGGGGTATAGACTACCAACCACCTTTTTCAAAACGTGGGGTCAGTGTTTAAAAGAAGCTTTATGGGAAGATGAATTATTTGACTAAACTAGTTGACACCCCTTAACTGGGGTGTTATACTTAGTACATAAATAAGAGGAGGAATGGAAATGAAACAATTAAGACTAAAGAAAAATGGTAAAGCACCACTAGTAGCTGGAGCCTTCAATGGAGAATCAGAAGATTTAATCCAAAAATGGATTGAAGAAGGGGGTAATGTTGGCACACTAACAGGATCAAAAAGTGGTATTGCCGTCATTGACATTGACAATCACAATGGAGTAGACGGTATTGGTAACTTGGAAGAGTTCTTGGATACTTATGACATTACTCTACCAAAAACGCAAGTCATTAAGACTCCAAGTGGTGGATTACACTACTACTTCAAATTAGATGAAAAATATAATGAAACACAATTTCTTCAAAACCACCCTCAACTTGAAGGTGTTGATTTCCAGACCCATATGCGATACGTAGTAGCACCACCTAGTCAAATTGATGGGAACTATTATGAAGTAGTACGTGATGTAGAACTCGCAGAACTACCTGAGAAATGGTTAGAAATGTTCACAGATAAAACGATTACAAAAAAGAATAAGAAGAGAGAACGCAAGTTTACAGCTAATTTATTAGGTGATATTATCGCTGGATGTGGAGAAGGTTCAAGGAATATATTTTTAACCTCTATTATTGGTAAACTATTTGCAACTGGACTAGAGCATGAGGAAGTGAGAGTATGGAGTTTATATGTGAATCAAATATCACTAAACCCACCATTGTCAGAAGAGGAGGTATTAAGAACATATGAATCAGTTAGAAAACGTGAATTGCGAAGAATGGCGGACGATTAAGGATTTTCCAAATTATCAAGTTAGCAGTTTAGGAAGGATAAAAAATATTAAAACAAATAGAATTTTAAAACCATTTAAGAATAAGACAAGTGGGTATTATTACATCAATATTAGAAATACAAGAGGACGAAAGTGTTATAGGGTTCATAGGTTAGTGGCAACCTACTTCATAAATAACCCATTGAAGTTATCTGATGTAAATCATATTGATGAAAATAAAGCTAATAATAGAGTAACTAATCTGGAATGGGTATCACATCTTGATAATATACGACACGGGTCAGGTATTAAAAGAAGTACCACGTCACGCAGTAAACCTATAGTATGTTCAAATGGAAGTACTTATAATAGTCTACGTGAAGCAGGAGTATTATTGGGAGTATCAAGTGGTGGAATTTGTGAGGTATTAAAAGGACGGCGTAAAACAGCGGGAGGCTACACATTTAAATATAAGGAGGACTAATAATGGATAAGCGACTATTTAACACAGAGTTTAAAAATGGATATTGTGTGACAGTATTCAGTCAATCAAGATTCGAGTTAAAATATTATGTAGAGATTTTCCATGTTAATGAACCACAAGATACTCATAGAGTTGACTTTCATTCAGCGCGCGAGGTTTTTGGATATTTATCAGATATTCAAAACTATAAACAAAAAGACTAGTCAATTGACTAGTCTTAACGAGAGGAGGGAGGAGGAATATCCCTATAATTAATTATAGCATAAAATAAAAGTTTTGTGTTGACATTGAAACAAGAGTATGATAATATTAAAATAGTTAAAAGAGAGAGGATATGATAAAATGGTTAAAGTTGGAGATAGAGTTATATGTATAAATGATGAGGGTAGAACTCACAGCTTAACAAGAGGAGATATATATGAAATTACAAACGTTGAATATGACGCTTCACAAAATGAAACGTTTGTACGCTTGAAAAATCACACTTCAGAATATGCAGAGTCACGCTTTGAGAAAATAATAGATAGTACTGAATCTGAAGAATTAGAACACACATCACGTTACCAAACAAACTCAGGTAAACAACTCTTTGATGTATTAGAAGATGATTTACTAACATATGACGAACTTCGTGGTTTCTATAAGGCAAACATTTACAAGTATACACATAGATATAAACAAAAGAACGGTATTGAAGATTTGAAAAAAGTGAAGGTCTATGTAGCCCAACTAATAAAACTGGAGGAAACACAAGATGAGATTTGAACCATTA
>SKET01001914.1_pt1 | contig 13390 bp, 13 predicted proteins | sample 4841461 | NCBI WGS metagenome assembly SKET01 (sample SAMN11008802, study PRJNA524170) | human gut metagenome | biome: Human fecal sample; material: Feces; isolation source: fecal sample from pouch patient p5 | host: Homo sapiens | place: Israel: Tel-Aviv | collected 2014-02-13
CTATTGGTGTATTAGTAATGGTTATTACGCTGGGCTTAGGAGTCTGGAGCTATTTACTGGGAAAAAGGAATCAATCTAATTTTGTTGGCACTGTTATTCCAGTAGCTTACTTTGCCGTTCGAGCAATCTTAGCTGTGATGAAACAAACTGCGACACATGGGCTAGTATCGTCATTAGTCGGTAGCTTGTTATTCAGTTTGATTTACTATGGCTTATTTGTTTGGGGGAAGCACCGGGCCGATAAGTAATATGAATTAGTCAGATTAAAATAACCGATATTCGACAAGGGCTAATTGCCGAGTATCGGTTATTTTATAGAAAAGTTGAGTTATGAGGGAGGCAACAACACATGTTGGTATTTTATCGTCCGGTTAGTCTTTGTGCGGGTACTTGGTGACGGCATTTGAGAACTGATAACTAGTTTAGTTGGTAATTTGGTGATTACCGTTATCTATGTCCTGTTGTTTGTTTGGAGACGACAACGATTCAATAAGCAAACAAAATAAGTCGGTTGAAGATCCAGAATGTTGATGAAATTACGCGTTCTGGACTTTTTAGACGATTACTGGTATGAAAATAAGGGCATCATTTCTAACGGATCTAGTTGGGTATTAATGATGTTTATATGAGGTCAAGAAAATGAGTGGAGATAAAACTCCAAAAAGTATTGAAGAAGAGTTGACGCCTGCTCAAAAGAAAAGTGTAAATAATAATGTTGCTGATCATTTAACGGATGGAGATTTTAGTGGAACTAGAAGAGACTCAGAAGAAAATCCTGTTCCAAAAACAGACGCACCCGGGGAATACTGGAACTACTTAGATGAAATGCTAAATACGTACAAATCTATAAAGAACTCAAAAAAAAGAATTTATGAAAATATATAATAAATTCAAGGAAAAAGCATCTGATCTATAGTTTGTTATAACAGAGTTATTATCTAAAATGTCAAATTAACTGATTCCGATTCTCGTTAGTGCCATATTCTCTTGGTGAGTAAGAGATGTGCAAAATAGACCGTTGCGCAGGTCACTTGGGATAAGTCCGCAAGTTTGGACAGGTTGAAGGAAAAAATTAAATGTGGATGATGATTGTGGTATTGAAAAATGTTGGAACAAAGTGACTGAACTTTTGTCTCTTAATGAGGATATTACAATAAAGTATTTAGAAGATTGTGATGCGGACGGACTTATATTGGATCAGTGAAGTTTTTGAGGATATTTCTGCCAATTTGAAAAGTCAAAAGTTTATTGATTGTTTAAGGAAATTGGATAAAAAGTTTCCAGAATTAGAAATGGCACATGACATTGATATTGCTGAAAGTTATTTTTAAAGGGGTATGTAAACAGCATAGGCGGACTATAACATTAATGGAAAAGTATATCGAGTCGCATATGGGGACAACGGTTTCGTCGTATCGTTTCATCCAATGTGAGAATAAGTAATACGAGAGGAGAAAATATGAGTAATTTAGAAATATCAAAAAATTGGGAAGATAATAATTTATTAGAACTAAGTATTAATGCGAAATCAAAATTTGTAACAATCCATCAACTGTGCTATGTACAAGATACAGATTTAAAAGAAATTGGCGAGAAAATTATTGCATATTCTTTCGACGCTAAAGAAGAAATTTATGTGGAATTTGGTGAAAAAGAAGGAAATTTTACACCAGCATTTTCTTTAAGCTTTTTACCGGCCGATAATTCTGGGCGTGTAAAAATAGAGATTGATATGGAGATTGACGATAATCCTGATAGAAAGCATAGATGTAAATTTTATATTTATAGTGAGTTAGGATTGATTGAGCAATTTGGTAGAAGCCTTATTCTGCTATCTGAAAATAAAAATGAAGATATCGCATTGAATGTTAGAAATTAAAGGCGATTTTTATAATCAAATTAGCCACTAATTTTTCTACTCCGGGTTCTCAAAACAAGTGTAACACGTACGTTAAATAGTGGATCAGTTAATAAAATAACCATCTATGATACCTGATAAGTAAGTGTCTACCATGCGTATTGGTTCAAAACATCTTGAATGGATTGGATTTCAGTAATAATTAAGAATCGCATAAATTATCTTTTGGAAATAAAATCGCGAATTTACCGGTTTGGATTTACGCCTAATCCGTGTTTCCAAGGTGAGTATGGGTAGGGGAAATAGGCCTCGATGGTTTTTGGGGGGTTAGTCTTTTATGTATTACACTTTAATTTTAGATTCGGAAAGTTAAGTGAGGTAATAATGGAAAATAAAATTTCATTTGTCGATAAAGTTGAGCTTGTGTCGTTGAAAGAACGATTGAATGATTTAAATTATTTTGTTGTTATAGTACCAGGCAAAAAAGTTCGCACGTTTCGTCAATATCTGAATTTTATGGGTAAAAAATTTAAAATGCCAGATTATGCAGGCTTTGCTGCCTATTCAGATTGGATGACAGACTTGAGCTGGATACCCAATCAAAAAATTGCAGTAATAATAAATAAATATGATTTTTTCATGAATAAAAATCCTAAATTAAAAAGGTTAATAATGGACAGCTTTGAGGATGATATTTTACCCTTTTGGGAAAAGGATGTCGTTCAATTTATGGTTGGTGGTAAGCCAAGGATTTTTGAAGTTTATATTGTAAAATAATACTTTATTTGAGCTACAGCTCAGATAGTGATCTTAATTACGGGTAGTCAGGTTGAGCAGACGTTCGTATCATAAAACAATCAGTAATGATGGGTTACTCGAATATAATATAAATAGTTAGGTGGTGTAATGGCTGTTCTAAACTTAAGGCTATGTTGTTGAGGATAGCAGTTATCAAATGAATACCCAACTGTGGCGTTGCCAACGATCAACGTTGCTAAGGTGTTGGCAAAAAATGAACGAGAATTAATTATTTTGACGCATATTAAAAATCAGTCCGTCGTATTCTGCCGTGATAAAGGCAGCGAATGCGATGGACTGATTTTTTGAAACCACTAATTTAACAAGCTAGGATCAATCTGGCGGTCTTTAAAGTAGTACAGACGGTCGTGATCATTAATGTGTCGCAAGATATGGGCGGGATTCCCCACGGCGACGACGTTATCAGGTAAGTCTTTGGTCACGATGCTACCAGCGCCAACGACGACATTGTCGCCAATCGTAATACCGGGTAGTACGATGGCACCTGCGCCGAACCAACAGTTACGGCCGATATGAACTGGCATATTGTACTGATAAGCTTGTTCGCGCAATGATGGCAAAATCGGATGGCCCGCGGTTGCAATTGTCACGTTGGGGCCGAACATCGTATAGTCGCCAACGTAAATATGGGTATCATCTACCAGTGTTAGGTTAAAATTGGCGTAAACTCCCTTGCCAAAGTGGACATGGTGCCCACCAAAGTTACTGTGAAACGGTGGTTCGATGTAACACTTCGGGCCGATTTCTGCGAACATCTTGCTAAGTAGAATTTGGCGCTTGGTTAGTTCGCTGGGCCGAGTTTGGTTGAAATCATAGAGCTGATCGAGATAGCTAAATTGGCGTTTTTCAAGTTCAGGGTCGTTAGGTAAGTAGAGTTCGCCAGTATGAAGACGATCGTTATTATTGGTCATTAATTAAACTTCCTTTCGTGGATGATGGCTGCCGGTAATCAAGGCTAAGCCACCTAAAATGAGCATAATCCAAATGAGAACGTTGGCGGTGAGCGTCTGTGGCCCAAGTTGGCCGAGACTGTTCCAGACCAGTGGCGCAAAGAAAGCGCTGATAATGGTGGCAATCGTCAGGTAGCTACTCAGGACGTTGACTTGAATGGTATCCAGGCCAGTATTGCTAGTGAAGACCAAATATGGCCCGGTGTACGAGTAAATAAAGTTGAAAAACACGGCAGCGCCAATAGCCACAGTTGCATTGGATGCCAACCATAATACTAAGACTGAAATAGCTGCTCCGGCATAGCCTAAGGTTAAGGTGAACCGGTGTAAATAGCGGTATAGATAGCCAAAGGTGAGACCAGCCAGCAAGCCACCGATGTTCATGGCTGCTAAGGTTAAGTTGATAGTGGCAGCGTTACCAAAATGACGGGCGCTAAAGTAACTCGGCAGCTTTAATTGAACGCCCCAGATGAGTAGATAGGTGATAAAGGTAAGTCCTAGTAACGTCCACTGGTGCCGTGGTAGTTGTGTCTTTTCAGTGCGTGCGTGATTAGTCGTTGTTGATGGAACAGTGGGTTCCGGTACGAACCACGCCACGCCCCCAGCAACAATCACCAGTAGCCCGTATAGCCAAAAGACGGCGTGCCAACTGAGACTGATCAGCAGGCCTGCTAATCCTAGCAATATCGCGTTACCTAGGGCTGAGAGGCCCGTCTGGTAACCTAACAGTCGAGCCCGTAAATCACCGGTAAAGCTGTGGGTCAACAAACTGATGGCATGCGGTGAAAAGAGGCCGACGCCTAATCCTAATCCGAGCCGACTGACCATGATTACGGTAAAGTTAGTCGTGATAGCGGGAATCAGTCCCATGATGGCGCTGATCAAGAGTCCACTAATCACGATTGGCCGTAATCCCCACCGGCTTGTTAATCGGGGGTTGAGTAACAAAGTAATCAATGCGCTACAGTTGGCGATGGTGACGAGCCATTCAATCAGCGTAGTCGGGACGGTGGGAAAGGTCCGTTTGAGCTGGGGAATGATTCCTGTAATAACGGTAGTGATGCCTGTTACAGTGGAGAGGCTAAGAATACTGATGGTGGTGGTCAACCGTGGCTGCATGGCTTACGCCTCCAACCAGTTTTTGATCCACTGTAAGACGCCTTGTTCTTGGTTTGTACCTGTCGTGGCGTTGGCTACGGCTGTCACGGCTGGTTGAGCATTCGCCATGGCAACGCCGCAGCCGACTTCCCGGAGCATTTCTAGGTCATTGCCCCCATCGCCAAATGCAGCCATGTCAGCGAGGTCGATTCCGAGAACCTGTCCGAGTTGCGCTAAGCCAGCCGCCTTATTCATGCCGGGTTGGATAATGTCGATGTCGCCGTGACCACTGCTGGTTGGTTCGGCGACACCCGTCAGTAACTCGCGTAGTTGCGTCACAATCGCTGTGGTGCGTTCTGGTGGACATGTGATGGCGAACTTCATAATGTCATCATCAAGCTGGTCGTAACTTTCAACGACGGCTAAGTGATGATAATAATGTCGCATTTGTGCCACGTGCTCAGGATTAGTGGTCGTTAGGGTGTAGGCACTTTTGGCACCGCAAACCAGTAGCTTTAAATCCGGGATGGTTTGAATCTTATTCAGAATCGTCTGGATTGTGTCTGGCTGAAAGGCGTTAAGTGCGTAAACGTGGTCGGCATCGCGGATATAAGCCCCATTTTCAGCAAGGTAGATCATCTCAGGATAGTCCTTGAAGAAGGACTTGAGTTGGAAATATTGATTGCCGCTTGCAATCACGAACCGCACGCCCCGTAGTTGTAATTGTTGATAAAGCAGTGCAAATTGAGCTTCGTCGTAAGTCATGTCGTCACGCAAAAAGCTGCCATCCATATCAGTTGCCATTAATTTAATCATGGTTAAAATCTCCCGTCGTTTAATTGATAGCCGTAGCTTACCACGAAATTCAGACCACGAAGGGACATTTTTAGAGGCAACTAGTATCAATTCGGTGATAGCGGGCATAGGCTTGGCGGTAGTCGGTAGGCGTCATACCCTTCCAAGATTTAAAATTCCGATTGAACGTCTTACTATTTGGAAAGCCGCATTGCATGGCAATATATTCAATCTTATGGTCGGTCTCTAACAGGAGGCGACGGGCGTTCATCAATCGGATCAGTCGTAAGTATCGGTTAACGGATAGTTGGACGTTTGCATTGAATTGCTGATTCAAAGTGGTCAACGAAACGTGAAATTGCTCGGCAAGGGTATTACCATCGATGGGCTCAGCGTAATGTCGATTGATGGCAGTCATGACCGTATCCGTTAACGTCAAGTTAGGGCTGACCGTTGTTGCAGTCAGAGGAACGGTAAACGTTTGACCCAGAGTGACAAGTAACTGGTAAAAGTGGCTGAGAATTTGTAATCTCAGCAGATCGGTCGTGGGGGTTGTCAACAGGTCGTGAATCGTGACTAATTGTTGGCGGACATCGGCGTAGGCTTGTGGGTGAGTTTTCGATGAGGCCGCGCCGTTCAATGTCAATTGCCAGTTCGCACTTGCCGGAATTTGAGTTTGTAAGAAATCGTCGTCAATGATGATACCGAACTCTACCCAGTCAACTTCGGTGGGCCCACTAGCGCTGTGAACCACGCGTCGATTAGTAGTCCAAAGGTCACCAGGCCGATATTCATTCGTCTGTCCATCGGTGACGAATTTTAAGGTCGTACCGCTGACGAGATAATTTAACTCAATCCCTTGGTGCCAGTGTGGGGCAACGTTGATATCAGTCAATGGATCATGTTCGTAATATTTAAAGGGGAGGCGGGGAATTGTCTGGACCGTCTCGTGTAAGATTTTCATCACTAAACCTCGCTTCAAGATTTTGTAAAATCGCACCGCTTCCTTTCAAAAATCAACCTTGATGGCTGACGCGCTATGCTATATTAGAATTATAGTTCGCGATGAGCGGTGGCATGACTTAATTGTAACCGTATTCGCAGTTGAAAGGAACGAAAACCCATGACAATTAAATTAATTGCGATTGATATTGATGACACGCTTCTGGATTCAAAGGGGCAATTATTACCAAGTACGATTGCGGCAGTTAAGGAAGCCCACGACCAAGGGATTAAGGTGGTTTTGTGTACCGGCCGGCCACTTGCTGGGGCGCAACATTATTTAGATGCGTTAGGCCTTGCTGGTGATGACCAGTACGTGATTACGTATAACGGTGCTGTAATCGAGAGCATTGCTGGCCGGATCGTCGCCAAACATTTAGTGGATAATGCGCACTATCGGCAATTAACCGCGTTTGGAAAACAACATCACGTGCCCTTTAACGTGCTCGATGCGGACAGTACGATCTATACAGCTGACCGCGATGTTAACTGGGTCACAGTTGTACAGGCGTGGGAAAACAAAGCTGGGCTGTTGATTCGAGACCCTGACGATTTACCAGCTGATTTTCAAATTGCCAAGGGGGTCTTTGTAGGTGAAGGCCCGCAACTCGATGCCGTAGAAGCGCAAGTTAAGACGACTTTTGGTCGGGACCTGTACGTGGTACGTGCGGCAACTAACTTCTTGGAACTGATGCATACTGGTGTCAACAAGGGGCAGGCAGTTCAGGATTTAGCGGCAGCTCTGGAAATACAACCGGACGAAGTGATGGCACTGGGAGACGAACAGAATGATCTGCCAATGTTTGCTTTCGCCGGAACAGCTGTCGCGATGGGCAATGGCAGTGATATTGCTAAGGCACACGCTGATCACGTGACGGCTACTAATGATGCGAACGGGGTCGCAGCTGCGATTCGGCAGTGGGCATTATCGGATTAACTCGGATGATTATTTTTAGCGAAACAGTTGACAAGACTACGCAATGAGTTTATGATTGCAAATATTAAAAATAAATGAGACTAAACGTGATGATCAGGAGAGTAAAGTCAGGGTAATCTTAAGCGAGCCGCTGGATGGTGTGAAGCGGTGGTGAGCCTGGCTGGAAAGTAGCCTGAGAACTGCTAATGCGACGAGCTGGAGTGTTAGCTGGGTGCCCCCATTAACGGGCCAACGTATCGTCAGTTAACATTACTGTTTGGGGAAACCCGTCATCGGTGTTGGTAATTGGCCGTACGCGCAAAGGTGACGAGCTGCGGTTCGTGACGAATTAAGGTGGTACCACGCGTTAGCGTCCTTACAAAATCAATTGATGATTTTGTAAGGACGCTTTTTTAGTCCCATGGCAGTTGAGAGGATGGAGACAATGCGCTTAACAAGTAGTGATGGTGGTTTGTATCGAGTGCTCTTACTAGTGATTGTTCAAACTGGTTGATGAGAACGACGCTTAACGGAGGAGAGACGACTATGCAAATAACGCGAAAATTAACAATCAAACATTACATCATTATTGGATCAATGCTCTTTGGGATGTTTTTTGGGGCTGGCAACTTGATTTTCCCAATTCACTTAGGGCAGCTGGCGGGGGCCAATTGGTTGACAGCTGGTTGGGGATTCTTGCTGACAGGGACACTATTGCCACTGTTAGGAATTATCGCCATCAGTGTGACGCACAGTAGTGGGATTTATGAGCTAGCGCGGCCAATTGGCAAACGCTACGCGACGATTTTTATGGTACTGACTTGTGCGACTTTGGGCCCCTTGTTCGCGACGCCGCGGACAGCCACTACGCCGTTTCAAATTGGTATTGCTAGTCATGTGAGTTCGGCACAGGCACCGTGGTATTTATTAGCTTACTCATTGATTTTCTTCAGTATCACTTACTGGGCAGCTCGTAGGCCCACCCGGATCGTCGATACGATCGGTAAATTGTTAAACCCAGCTTTTCTGATTTTGCTCGCCTTAATTTTTGGGATTGCCTTCAGCCGGCCGCTAGGGACCACGAATGCGACACCGACCGCGGCCTACCAACACGGCGCGTTCTTGAACGGCTTTTTGCAAGGGTATAATACGATGGATGCGTTAGCCGCCTTGTTGTTCGGAATTGCAGTTGTCACCACGATTCGGGGCCTTGGTCAACGGGATGCCGGAGCGATTGCTAAGACGGCCGCCAAGTCTAGTTTGTTGAGTATTAGTTTAGAAGCAGTCATTTATCTTGGTCTGATCTGGATTGGTGCGACGTCGTTATCGCAATTTAAGTTGTCTGCGGATGGTGGCATTGCCTTTGGTCAGATTGCCAATGCTTTTATGGGCACGCCGGGTGCGATTGTTTTAGCAATTATGGCGACCTTGACGTGTCTGACAACGGCAGTGGGTTTGGCGACATCGTTTGCGGAAGCCTTGCACGCTAAATTTCCTAAAATCAGTTATCGCGCTTGGAACCGCTTGGCCTGTGGGGCCTCATTTCTAATCGCTAATATTGGGTTGGATCAAATTATTGCATGGTCGACGCCGATGCTGATGTTCCTGTATCCGTTGGCGATTACACTGATTATCTTAGCGATTGCCTCACCGCTATTTCATCGTGATCCGCTCGTTTATCGATGGACGACGGCGTTAACTTTGATTCCCGCGTTCATTGATGGTCTAGGTGCTGCACCAGCCCTGATTACTCGGTTAAGATGGGTTCAAACGATTCTTGCATGGGATCAACGGTACTTACCATTAGCTAAACTAGGATTTGATTGGGCACTTCCCGCCATTATCGGTCTACTGATCGGCTTGGGCTGGCACTATGCGCGCCGCTTCCAGAACGCCCATGCTTACAAGATGAGCCAGGACTAAAGGTGTATGATAGATGGTAAGACTTTTGATGGATGGGTGAGCACATGGATTTTTTGGGAATACTTTGTTTGTTGATTTTGGCGACAACCCTCGCTGGGCACTTTGCTCACCGTGCGGGGATTCCTGCCGTGATTGGTGAGATTCTGGTCGGGGTGATATTAGGGCCGGCACTACTTAACTGGGTCCATTTAACGACTTTAGTTCAAACGTTCTCAGATATTGGGGTCGTGGTACTGATGTTCATCGGTGGACTGGAAAGCAACTTAGCACTTTTACGTAAGTATTTACGCCCTGCCATTATCGTGGCTATTATTGGAGTGATCTTTCCAGTCGTTATTATGGGGCTTGCGAGTCGCTTCTTTCAGTTTAGCTGGTTTGAATCACTGTTTATCGGTGTCATCTTTTCAGCCACGTCGGTTTCGATTTCCGTGGAGGTACTAAAGGAATTTAAAGTGTTGGATACTAAGGAAGGAGCCACGATTCTAGGGGCAGCGGTCGCTGACGACATTATCGGGGTGATTCTGTTGAGTATCATGATTGCAATGATGGGTGGTCAGAGTGGCGTTGCCCAGACTAATCTCGGTATCGTGCTCTTGGAACAGGTTGGCTTCTTCATAGGGGTCTTCATCGTGATTAAGTGGGTTGCCCCGTATCTGATGCGCTTGAGTGATCATCTGTTGATGGCTGCCAGTCCAACTATTATGGCGATTATTATTTGTTTAGCGTTGGCATGGTTGGCAGAACTAGTGGGCTTGAGTGGTGCTATAGGTGCTTTCTTCGCCGGAGTCGCAATTGCACAAACTGATTACCAACACGTGGTGGACGTTAGTATTGAACCAGTGGGCTACACGACGTTTATTCCATTATTCTTCGTCAGTGTGGGTTTAAATATGACGTTCAAAGGGGTCTGGCAATCGCTACCGTTCATCGTGGTCATGACGGTGCTCGGTGTGTTAACTAAGTTGTGGGGTTGTGGACTGGGCGCGAAGTTAAATGGGTTCAGTCGCCATAGTAATTACTTAGTCGGTGCCGGTATGATCTCGCGTGGTGAAATGGCATTGATAACGGCACAAATTGGGTTTTCAGCGCACTTACTATCAAACGATTACTATTCGGATATTATTTTGGTCATCATTGTGGTGACGATGATTGCCCCGTTCGTCTTAAAGAATGCCATTCATCGTGCCGGTCAGGTGACCGCAACACATAGCATCATAGAAGAACATTAACCACATAGATTGGGCGGAAGTTAAGAACCGCTTGGACGCCGTAGTTTGAGACTACGGCGTTTTTTGAGTCTGGAAGATTTGAACGAGGAGTGAGGGTGTTGCATTAGCATGTTGACTTATTGTCGTGGTGGTTGTCGACTAAACGGCTATTTTCGTGGTATCGGTGAATTATTGTATGATAATAGCTAAAAATATGACGTTTGTAAAAATATCGTTCGATAGGTCGGGTGGGTGTTATATTAAGAGCATAGAAAGCAATTAATATTGAATTGATAAGCAACAAAAGTAAACTGATTTTATCGTTAAATATTTTTAAAGAATCCGGATTTTTAAATCAAATTGATGAAATATAAATATAGGAAAAGGTGATTAAAATGAAAAATATTAATAATTTTCAGGCATTGCAAAAAAATGAGCTTTCTAAAGTTAACGGTGGCAGTAATAATAAGTTTTGGACTTGGGCTGGTTACACATATGAGAATTGGCGTATTTCATCAAGGCGAGCGTTTAATCTACGTCAGCGTAAAAACACTATGACTCATCATTAGAAAGAAGTGGTAAAAATGAGAAAAAGCATCAGTAATTTTAAAGCATTAAATGAAAAAGAACTTGGCGCTGTTAACGGTGGGATTTGGCAATGGATTGTGGGCGGTTTAGGCTTTCTTGCTGGTGATGCATGGTCCCATTCAGATCAAATCTCAAGTGGAATTAAAAAACGCAAGAAAAAAGGTTATGGCTACTAGCCTTTTTATGGTTAAATACAGTTGTTAAGGTGGGTGATTAACCTGAAGAAAAATACATTATTCAAAGGCTGTGCGCTTTTAATTTCTCTTTTGTTTGTTCTTTTAATGTTTCAGGTAGATAAAGACATGATATGGCTAGCATATGCCTTTGCATTGCTAGCTATACCTAGGCCCAGACCCAAATATCCTAAAAGCTATGACAAATGGTACTATATAGCATTTTTATTTTTCTGTCTTGCATATTTATTAGAAGAAAACATTTTGGGAAATTTGGGAATTATAGTAGCTGTAATTTCTTTTAGTCCAACTACTCATCCATTCGCTAAAAATAACATCGATAAAAAATAACATGAACCTAAGTGCAGCATTAATGAGAGTTTATCTTCAATTCTTTAGTACTGCACTTCATTTGACAATTCTGGGGCATTATTCCTCGTTGGTGTAGGTTTAAATATAATGTTCAATGAGGGCTGGCAATCGTTGCCATGAGGTGTGTTAACTAAGTTGTGGGGTTGTAGACTGGATTTGAAGCTAAACGAGTTCAATCGTCATAGTAATTATTTGGTCGGTGCCGGTATGATCTCGTGTGAGGACGATGATTGCGCTGAGAGCGCTATTTGTCGCGCTAATCGGTATTACGAGAGTGCGCTACTTCATTATTATTACTATGAAAAACGGCTCCACCGTGGTAACTGCCACAGTGGAGCCGTTTAAGCAAAAACTGAAAAATCATATTATCTCATTTGTCAGTTTGACAGAAAGGCATACAAATTCACTCGTATTTATAATGTGCTATCGCCCAGCAGCCCCATCACTAATCACATAGATTGCGAAAACTACAATAAGCACTACCAGCAAGCTTCTCACTGGGTATTTCTTAATGATGTTTATTGTTTTATTGAGCATTAACGTGTGCCTTACCTTTTATATTTAAATTAATGTACCAATAATTAAAACGGCGTCTGAGATCCAATGGACATAGATGCCGCTCCGTAAAGTATTGGCAGATCGCCATGAAGCAGTTATTGGATAACGCGTAATACCGACGATTAAGGGATAAATCCAGTCGAAATGATAATGTGGAAGGTGCAAACACGCAAATACGATGCACCCTAATACGTTGATAATCGGCCACGCAAATTTTTTGAGCTTGGTTTGTGATAATAAGCGAATCAACGGAAGTGAAATAGAGGCCATTCCGACTTCCTCACCAACTAGTGATACTAGTAGCGTGAAGGCTATCCATACTCTTTCAATTAAAGGATAATCTTGCCCAGTTGAACTAGTTGTCAATGTTGTATTGTGAAATGACAATAGAGCATGCGAATTAATAATAGCTATAACCACAATCGCAGTGACTTCCAGAACAAACAGTAAAAGCACATACTTCATCACTATACGCCACTTTGGTGAGGGCAATGGTTGAAAGAATAGTTTTAAGTTAGAAAAACCATATAGCATTACTAAACTAATTATTCCAGCTGTAAGCATTGCTAACCAATCAAAATAAATATTAAGGAAAATCGCACCCATATAACCAGCCACAAAGAGCACTAATACTAGCGGGTAATATCTTCTTTTGAAATCAATTTCTATCATCTATTATAATCCCCCGAGACATCAATTATAGTGCGTGCGACCGACCGATTCAAACACGTATTCAACGACATTCTTACGACTCTGGCGGCCACCAGAAATATTCTTTTTAGGATCAGCAGTTAATTTCTCAAATTTACTTAAATATAGTTAATTTAATTTACATGATATGCGTTCCTAAATTTAAGTACATTTATTAAGATACGCTACAATTCTAAAAAAAGCATTTTTAAATTTATTAGCGTACTATTCACCTGACTTAACGTAGCTTTTAAAGTGAGTATCCGACGATTGGAGCCATTAGGAAAATCATTTTATCAATGATTAAAAACGGGTAAATAACATTAAGCATTCATAATGGTTTTTGGATTGTGTCCTTCATGGTTGTAGTACTTGCTTATCCGTATATATACAATCGCAGTATGTATGTGTTTTACTTACTTTTAATAATAGTGTTTAAT
>SKET01001923.1_pt1 | contig 13375 bp, 9 predicted proteins | sample 4841461 | NCBI WGS metagenome assembly SKET01 (sample SAMN11008802, study PRJNA524170) | human gut metagenome | biome: Human fecal sample; material: Feces; isolation source: fecal sample from pouch patient p5 | host: Homo sapiens | place: Israel: Tel-Aviv | collected 2014-02-13
GGCCGGCGCTCGTGCACGATGCGCGTGACGAGCTCCAGCAGCTCCTCGTCGGATATGTCAAAGCCGTCGGGACGCACAAGGTCAAACGAAACGAACCCGTCGTGCTCGTGCAGGTCGTGGATGGAGAGCGCGGGATCGATCTGCATGATGCCGCGCTTGACCCAGCCGCGCAGGTCGTCGCCGGTGGTGGCGATGGGGTCGCAGTGTAGCGTGATACCGATGCCCATCTGCCGTTTGATATCGTGCTCGATAGTGTCCAGGATCTCGTGATGTTCAAACGCATCGCCCTCGCCGGGCATTTCAACGTGCGCACTGGCAAACTGACGACCGGGGCCGTAGTCGTGCACCATCAGGTCGTGCGTGCCTAGGACCTGCGGATACGACATGATCTTGTCGCGGATTGCCTGGACGAGCTTGGGGTCGGGCGCTTGCCCCAACAGCGGGCTGATGGCGTCGCGCACCAGGCCCATGCCGCTGATGCAGAAGAAGATGCCCACGCCCAGGCCCGCCCAGCCATCGAGGTCAAAGCCAGTCGTCTGCGAAATAAGCGCTGCGGCTAGGACCGAGGTCGAGGTAATGACGTCGTTTTTGGAATCCTGCGCCGTGGCGATAAGCGTCTCGGAATCGATGCGGTTGCCCAGCGTGCGGTTGAATGCCGCCATCCAGAACTTGACGAGCATGGACAGGATAAGGGCTGCCATGGAGAGCGCCGAATACGCGGTGGGGGAGGGCTTGATGATCTTGGTGACCGACTCCAGGATCAGGTTGATGCCGACGGCGCAAACGAGAACGGCGACAAACAACCCCGCTAGGTACTCGTAGCGGCCGTGGCCATAGGGGTGCCCCTCGTCGGCCGGGCGGCTGGCAAGGCGGAATCCGAGCAGGCTCACGATGTTGCTCGAGGCGTCGGAAAGGTTGTTGAAGGCATCGGCGATAAGCGAGACGGAGCCCGCGAGCAGACCAGCTACGCCCTTGGCCAGGCACAGCGTGATGTTGAGGCCGATGCAGATGAGGCTTGCGGCAAAGCCCGCGTTGGTGCGGCAGGAGGTATCGACTGGCTCGCTTTCGCTGCCGGGAACAAGCGTATGTACCAGCCGATTTACAAATAGCATGGCGTATCTCCTCGCATTCTTATTAAGGGGATAGTGTAGCTCGCACAGACGCAACGTGTACCGATGCTCAGAAAATGCAGCAATGGTCTGCCGGCGCTAACGGGCGCGAGGCGGAGGGGGGGGACGACTGCCCGCGCGCCTTCGAGTTCACTGCGCCTTCCCGTCCGACCGAGTGCTCCATTTTGGGCCACATGGGTATGGGCACGCGTCGATTTGCTCGACATACTTAATGTCGACAGCCCTGTGCAAAGGAGGACGTTTCCATGGACGAGATGTTTGCCATTAAATGCCAAAACTGCGGCGGCCCCATGTATTCGCACCAGGCAAAGCGCAGCTTTGAGTGCGCCTATTGCGAAACGGTTATTCCGTGGCAAGCGGACGCCGGAGAGCCCAAGAGCGCCCTGGGTATCCGTCATACGCCGCTGACGGTGGTTGACGGGCTGCTCAAGCTCACGCACGTCTCGCAGCTCGAGCGCCCAGAGGACCCGGACTGGTATTTCTTCAATTCGTACTGGCGCAATCAGTCGGTCCTGGAGCATCTGCTGTGGGAGGACCGCGGCACGGCGCAGGAGTTCCAAGAGGCGACGCACGTGAGCATTCCCTGCCCCTTCTGCGGCGCGTCCTTTGAGGGCGAGTCGACCCAGCGCGTGTTTGAGTGCCCGTCCTGCGGCAATAAGATCGGCGTTGCCGACCTGCTCAAACCCGGTACGTTTAGCAAACGCCTGACCCTGGGCGTGGGTGCCGAATACGTTCCCGAACAGGGCGTCCCCTGTGAGATATCGCCGCAGCAGGCACGTGCCAACGCGCTGCAGCTGGTGCGTCAGTATCCCGATGCCTTTGCCGGGCACGATGTAGAAGACGCGATCCAAAACGATATGATGCTCTTCTATTTCCCCATGGCGTTGGCGGACCTGCGCATGATGGCGTCCTTCCCGGGCAAAGGGCTGAGCAAGGAGACCCTGGTGTACTACGAGGTGCTCGACTGGGCGTATCCGCGGGCAAACTACCTGGACGTTCGTCTTATGGGCATTTTGGAGCCGTGGGACTTTGCCAAGGTGGGACCGTTCGATCCCGCTATGCAGGAAGGCGACTTCCGCGTCGTTTCCGTCGATGCGTCCACCAAGGATCAGGTGGTTATTGATAAGCTGGCGCTCGACGTTGCAGGCAACGATGCCGAGGCGACCCTGGGGCTCAATAAAAAGAGCATCCGCGCCTGGGCGCGCAAGGCCCGCAAGCATAAGGATGGCCTGGTGATGGTGCCGGTCTACTTTGTCGATCGTCCGGCGTCGGATAGCCGCGACGGCGAGCAGGTGCGCATCGCCGTGAACGGCCAGACGGGTCGCGCGGCCGCGGTGGTGTTTAGCGACAAGCGCGAGACACATGTGGTGGCACCGCTCAATCCCAACGTGATGCTGTCGAGCGAAAGCACCGTGCACGCCACGCCCATCGAGGTCAAATACGTTAAATCGCCCTTCCTATACCAGATCGTACGCCGCGGAGGCGGCGAGCAACCGCGGCAGGTGGCAGCGGCGGCCGCGGGTTCCTACCGAGAGGAAAAGCCCAAACGCAAGGGCCTGTTCGGTGCAATCTTTGGAAAGTAGGGGAGTGGTGCTGGTTAGCCTTATGACGCGATAGCTAGGGGCACGGGGCGGCCCGCAGGGGTGCGGGCCGCTCCGTTTTTGTGCGGCGACAGGACCCGCAGGCACTCCATTAAACACACATGCTCACAGCGCAAACGTTGAGCAACATTACGTTTGCCGATAGCTATTAAAAAATGTCCGTATGCGGTAGTAGTCTAATCGTAAGGCGTTTCCCAGCCTCTCGGGTTCTAGGAAGAAGCGGATGGGAGAGTAATGCAAAAGACCATGATGGACTCTATTCCCATAAGCTCACGGTCCCGTGCACTATGGGCAAAAACGGGCGGCGCGGAAGAGCGTAACCTGTGGTCGCCTCTTTATGTTCATATGGCCGATTCTGCGGGTGTTGCGCGCAAGCTTTGGAACGAATGGCTGGCGGAATCTGTCAAGCACCAAATCGTGAGCGCATTTGGCTGTGACGACTCTGCAACGGCCGCACTCGTTACCTGGCTTGCTGGTATCCACGACATTGGCAAGGCGACGCCAGGCTTCCAGTACAAGGTCTCGGAGCGGGCAGAACTTGTTGAACAAGCTGGGCTTCAGGTTCCGAGCCCCCGCATGATGAACCACCCTCCATCGCACGCCTTCATGAGTGAGGTGATCCTCGAAGATTGGCTCGATGGACGCGGTTGGGACTGCTCGTGGACATTCGGGTGCATTCTGGGAGCGCATCATGGAACCACGCCTTCGTCCGATAGCGTGCTCGACGGCATAACGAGCGCATCGCGTAATTTTCCCAACGAGAACTTGGGTGATGACGATTGGCGTGCCGTCCAAGAGGAACTTCTTGACTGGATGTTTGAGGAGTCGGGGATGGCGAAGTTCGAGAGTGTCTTTAGCTCGTCACCTGTTCCTCAACCAGAACAAGCACTCGTCTCTGCGCTGGTTATCGTTGCCGATTGGATTGCCTCAAATTCAGATCTGTTCCCTCTTGACTCTTGCATCGGCTCTTATGACGAATTTATCAAGCGCACCGATGCCGCATGGGCTTCGCTGGTGTTGCCCCCGGCGTGGCAGGCGATGCCGGTAAAGGAAGAGGGACAAGAGCTGTTTCATCACCGCTTTATTGGTCTACCTGAGGATGCGAGCTTGCGTCCAGCGCAGGAGCAGGCGATGCAGGCGGCATCCGACATGGACGGCGCAGGGCTACTCATTATCGAAGCGCCCATGGGCAACGGCAAAACAGAGGCCGCACTGATGTGCTCAGAGATTATGGCTCCGAAAACCGGGGCAGGGGGAATCGCCTATCTTCTACCGACAATGGCAACTTCCAACGCGATGTTCAAGCGCGTTAAAGATTGGCTCGAGTGCGTTCCCGATTCGCGGGGCCGCAGTACGCAGTCGATGCAACTTTTGCATAGCAAGGCGGCTTTGAACCCGGACTACGACAGCCTGCGAAGCTGGGGACACACTTGGATGGGGGACGACGCGAAAAAGAGCGTTGAGGAAGATGTGACAGCGCACCAGTGGTTTGGCGGAAGGAAGCGTGGTCTTCTGTCGTCATTTGTTGTGGGCACGGTCGACCAGCTGCTTATGGCGGCGCTTAAGGCGCGCCACGTGCAGCTTAGGCACTTGGGCCTTGCCGGCAAGGTTGTCATAATCGATGAGGTTCATGCCTACGATGCCTATATGAATGTCTATCTTGACCGTGTGCTCACGTGGCTTGGCGCTTACGGCGTGCCGACCATACTGCTTTCGGCAACGCTTCCCGCCGAGCGCCGCAACGAGCTCATCCACGCCTATCGGGGTAGGGATAGAAAATCCACTCGTCGTGCATCAAAGCGGAAAGATATTCCGGAAGCTCCTCGTAAAGCATCAGGGTTGCCGTCGTACCCGCTCGTTACAACAGCAACCCGAAATGGAGCGCTAGACGATAGCATGTACCGAGTATGCGATGACCCTTCGATCGGAACAAACGTTATTGTCGAACAATTGGAAGACGACGATGCTACGCTGGTTGCACAATTGGAGGACTTATTGTCCGATGGTGGTTGCGCGTGCGTGTTACGAGACACTGTTTCCCGTGCCCAAAGCTCCTACGAGCAGTTGAAGACTGCCTTTGGCGATTCGTGCGTAAAGCTCGTCCATTCGCGCTTTATTGCCGTCGACCGCATGGAAAATGATGCGGAACTGCTGCGACTGCTTGGTCCCGACTCTGCCGACAGGCCCAGTAAACTCATCGTAGTGGGTACGCAGGTGATCGAGCAATCCCTCGACATTGATTTCGACGTAATGATCACCGATGTAGCCCCTATCGACCTTTTGCTGCAGCGAATGGGACGCCTACACCGCCATGAACGCGGGGAAAATCAGGGGCAGCGTCCGGAAAAGCTCAGGCAAGCACGTTGTTTTATCACGGGCATCGAGGACTGGGCGACCGCTCCGCCTAAGGTGAATAGGGGTATAGAGAAGGTCTATCACCCTGCGATGCTTTTGCGCAGCTTGCTTTCGTTGAGGGCAAAGAGCACCGATGAGGGGACGGCTATGGTCAATCTGCCTCATGATATTGCGGGCCTTGTCGAGCAGACGTATTCGCGAAGCATTGCGGCGGAAGAGCTGTGTGATGCGGGCGCGGCACCGGAATGGGTCCATGCTTTACGAGGTGCGGAAGAAGAACTGGAGAAGACAAAAGAGAACAAGCAGCTCAAGGCAAATGCCTGGCTTCTGAGCAAGCCGCAGAAGGGGACGCAAAGTCTTATTGGCTGGCTGAATGAAACCTTCTCGCTTACAGACGAGACAAAAGCACGCGCTGCCGTTCGCGATTCTGGTGACACGGTTGAGGTTATTGCGGTCCAAGCAAGCAACGACGGTTTCACGCTGCTTCCCTGGGTCACCGTCATAAAGGGGGGCCGTCCATGTCAGGGCTATTTGGGGGATGGAAGTGAAGCGCCTGACGATGAGGTTGCCCGCCTTGCGGCGAGTTGCACCGTGAGCCTGCCGTTCTGGCTATCGTCTGAGCAGGTAATTGATGCCCTAGAGACCAAATCTCAGGCGCTCAGATGGCAAGAGTCAAGATGGCTTCAAGGCCAACTGGTCTTGGCATTTGATTCAAACCTAGATACGGTGATAGAAACGAAAGATGCTATCTATCGCATGCATTATTCGCGTAAGGCTGGGCTTGAACTTGTTGAAACAGTGAGAAAGAAAGGAGATGCGCAATGAGCCAGAATGTGAGTTTTAACCTCGTGGACGAACCATGGATCTGCGTTCGCGATTTGGACGGGACGACGCGCGAGGTGTCACTGCTCGAGCTATTTGAGCAAGCGTCAAGCATCAAGTGCTTGGCTAACGATCTACCCACACAGGATTTTGCGATTTTGCGCGTTTTGCTGGCAGTGCTGCAAAGGGCAATTTCTCCGGCGCTCGACGATGACGACGTTCCAGCGGAGGTTTGGGGGCGCCTATGGCGTGCGCACGAACTGCCCATCGACCAGATTCGCGAATACCTCGACGAGTGGCACCATCGTTTCGATTTGTTTGACGAGGAACAGCCTTTTATGCAGGTCGCTGGTCTGCATACGGCAAAGAACGAGTTCTCTGAAATAAGAAAGGTGATCGCTGACATACCGGATGGGGATACGCTCTTTTCGCTTCGATCAGGTGAGGGGGCGGATCGTCTGACTTTCTCGGAATCCGTGCGCTGGCTTATTCACGTTCACGCTTTTGATACTGCTGGAATTAAAAGCGGAACGGTTGGCGATGCGCGCGTTAAGAAAGGGAAGAGCTATCCAATTGGTACCGGATGGTCGGGCTGTTTAGGAGGGTTGTGCTTTGAGGGCCCTTCGCTTAAAGAAACCCTCTTGCTTAATACTATTCTCTGCGGCGATGAGATAAATGAGCTGTTTTCGGACAATGATTTGCCTTGTTGGGAGAAGACGACAGCACCCGCTGGAGTTGATGATCTTACTCCGACTGGTAGGCTAGATCTTTACACGTGGCAAGCTCGAAGAGTTCGTTTGATTCCTGAGAGCGGCTACGTGGTCGCCGTGGTTTTGACGAACGGCGACAAGCTGGCGCAGATTAACCGTCAGGGCTATGAACCCATGACGGCATGGAGACGTAGTCCGAACCAGGAAAGACAGTTGAAATTGCCTCTCGTTTACCTGCCCAAGATGCATCAGCCCAGAAGAGCCCTCTGGCGAGGTCTCGATTCCGTGTTTGGCGTAAGTTCGCCAGAATCGGACTCAACCGTTCTTGGGTCCGGGCTGAAAGGTTGGGTCTCTTATCTTGCGAGCAGAGATGCGGGATGTCAGCTCGATAATGCGCTTATTCAAGTCCACGCGATTGGAATGGAATATGGTACACAAAACTCAGTCGTCTCCAATGTCATCAATGACACGGTTGAGCTGAGTGCATTTCTCCTGTCAAGCGAAGGGGAAGACTTGGCTGCTCTTGCCAAAAGCCTTGCTTCTTCAACGTCGGACGCGGTTTTTGCCTTGGGTACCCTTGCCGCAAACCTCTGTGTAGCGTCTGGCGGAAATGGGGCAGATGAGCTTAAGGGCGCGAAAGAGAAAGCGGAGACGCGTACTTTCTTCGAGATTGATATGCCGTTTCGTCAATGGCTTGCCGGCCTTAACGAGAGCAGCAACGCGGAAGTCGAACGGAAGCGGTGGCACCGCACTGCCCGCGCGATTATCGAAGCAAATGCCAGCGCCCTTCTTCGCGAGGTTGGCCCAGAGGCAATCGTTGGGGTTCCTATGAAAACAGGCAAAGTAAACGGGTGGATGACGGCATCGCGAGCCAAGGCGATGCTCAACGCCGCCCTTAAAAAGTATCTGCCGCTTGAAGAAGACGAACCAAGAGATAAGGAGGTCTAGATATGACGGAAGCTAAGGAAAAGCACCCAGAGCGGGTGATTTGTGCATTCGTTCACGGGCGCATCAGCTCGATTCAAAACGATTATCTGTCTGTCGAGAGAAAGGCGCGAGGAGCGCGAAAGCTGGCAGCATTGCGCCATGCGCTTCTTATGCCCATAGGTTCAAATGCAGACGCATGGTCGCTTGAGTTCGAGGGCCTGCCTGCCGAGCTTGTGGGGAAGGGTGCCGAGCCATCGTGGGCCGAGACCGCAGTTCACGCCGCACTTACACTCTATGCGGTCCATCAACAGGGCAAAACCAAGCCAATGCATGCGCCTGGTGTTGAGCATTCGTTTGGCGCGGCGGTGCGGCGGCTCGTGCACAGAGATAAAGAGCGCTACTCGAATCTTGAAAAGGGGGAAATGCCTCGAAAGTTCAGGGCTTTTATAACAGCTGATTCTATGGAAGAGACGCTTCACCATGCAAGACAGCTTGTACAACAGCTGCGAGCTGATGAGATTCCCGTTGATTACGCGCGTTTTGCAGCACAACTCTACACGCTGCAAAACCCCTACGCGGCAGATAGGGTGCGTCTTGCGTGGGGACGTGAATATAGTCGGATGTCCAAGGAAGAGCTTGGCACCGATGCCGGCTCCTCAGAAGAGTAAATAATTAGGAAATGATCAAGAAAGGACTTGCTATGAAAAAGCCTCAGTTCATCGATATCCACATCCTTCAGACCGTTCCCCCGAGCAACATCAATCGAGATGACACGGGTAGTCCAAAAACGGCATATTTCGGTGGAGTCAAGCGCTCTAGGGTCTCAAGCCAAGCGTGGAAGAAGGCCACGCGCGATAGTTTCTCCGATCTGTTGGATGAGTTCGGTCTTGGTTGGCGTACGAAGCGCGCAGCAAGCTTGGTCGCGGAAGCCGTGACCGCTATTTTGCCGGACATTGAAGACGGTCAGGCCGAAGTTGCTGCCGAGAAGGCTTTGGCGGCAACGGGCGTCAAAGTCAAAGGTGGCGAAACGGGCTACTTGCTGTTTCTTTCTTCAGGGCAGATCAAAGCCCTAGCATCGTTGGCGGCGCAGGCTTTTGAAGCGGGCGCGGCTGTTGACAAGAAGCTCGCTAAGGAAATTCTTGACATCAAGAAGAAGCCGACGCTTAACAGCATCGATGTGGCTATGTTCGGGCGTATGGTGGCGGATGCACCTGATTTGAACGTCGATGCCTCTGTTCAAGTCGCCCATGCCATTGGCATCGGGAAGATGAACCCAGAGTTCGATTACTTCACTGCTCTTGATGATTGCTCGCCCGAAGACAGTGCAGGCGCAGCAATGATTGAGACAACGGAGTTCACGTCATCGACGATGTATCGCTATGCAACTATTGATGTGCTGCATCTGTGCGAAAATCTCGGTTCGGCTGCGGTTGCTTGCCGCGGCATCGAGGCGTTTTTGAAGGCGTTCATTACTTCCATGCCCACGGGAAAGCAGAATTCGTTTGCAAACCGCACGCTCCCCGGAGCGGTTGTCCTTCAACTGAGGGATACTCAACCGGTGAGCTTGGTGAATGCCTTTGAAAAACCTGTTGAGGCATCGCATGGGAAAAGTCAGATTGAAATTGGCTGTGAGCGTTTGGCCAAGCAGGAAGAGGCGATTGACAAGGCGTTTGGAACGACCCCGCAAAAGACGTTCGTTATAATTGCATCTCCGGATGCGCAGTCTCTTCCCGGTGCCATGGGTGTCGAAGGGGCATGTGGTCTTGACGCCGCAATTGCGCAAATCTTGCAAGCGTGCGCTGCTTATCTGGCCGAAAATGGCTACCAAACCGAAGAGGTGGACTAGCTATGGCGGTCCTGCTGCTCAAATTGGCGGGTCCGCTGCAATCGTGGGGGTCGTCGAGTAGGTTCACCGAGCGCGGGACAGAGCACGAGCCGACGAAGAGCGGCGTTGTGGGCCTGCTTGCCGCAGCTTTGGGTCGTTACCGAACAGATCCCGTTGATGACCTTGCGGCACTACACTTTGGCGTGCGTATCGATCAGCCGGGAACGTTTCTAAGCGACTTTCAAACCGAGCACAAACGAAAGTGGGACTCGCAGAGCGCTCGATGGGTGTCGGGTGATGCCCTGCCTTTAACTCATCGGCATTATCTGGCCGATGCTGTGTTTGTTGCGGCCTTTGAGGGCGATTTGGGGCTCTTGCAAAGGTGTGCCGAGGCGCTTGACGCTCCGGCGTTTCCCCTGTTTCTAGGTCGCCGTTCCTGTCCACCTGCGTGCAGAGTGCGTATTGGGCTGTTTGAGGATGTGGCGTTGCTCGAAGCCCTGCACAACCATCCCTGGGAAGCAAGCGAGAGACATCAGGGCAACTGGAAGTTCCGCGACAAAGAAAGCGTTGACCTGGAGATTCTCTACGATAAACAGGGTTCTGACGAAGGCGAGGGCTACGATGTTCCGCTGCGCGACGTGCCCATCAGCTTTTCGCAGGAACATCGCCAATACAGCTTTCGCACTGTTGCCCATGCAACGGCAACGGTAAGGAACCCGAAATATGTTGGCGCACAGGCCGACCATGACCCTTGGTCTGCTCTAGGAAAGGAGGTATAGCCGATGTTCTTTACCCAGTTCCCTATCAATATGACGCGGAGGGAGTCGCGTGCGATGCTCGCCTCGCCCTATCGCATGCATGCGGCGATTGCTGGCAGTTTCCCCTTTTCTCAGACGAGCGGGGACGGCCGCGTGCTTTGGCGCGTGGATAGAATGCCTGATGGTGGTTCTCGCCTTTATATCGTGAGTCCCGGCAAGCCGAGCTTGATAGGGCTTGATGAACAAATCGGGTGGCCCGACTGCGAACCGCAGTGGGGCACGCGCGGATACGATCCGTTTTTGGAGCTCATCTCGAACGGGCAGACATATTCGTTTCGCTTAGTAGCGAATCCGTCGCTCAACAGAAGCACGCGTGGCGGCAAAAGTGACCTGCTAAACAGCGAGGGCGAACCTAAGAGAAACAGAATTGGCCACCTGACCATTCTGGAGCAAACTGCCTGGCTCGTTGGAGCTCAAGCATATAAGGGCACCGACAAGGAAGTGCCGAGCATATTTGCGCCCGAGCGGGGATCACGTGCCCAAAGGAATGGTTTCGAGGTTTTGAGCGATGATGAGGGCTGTCCGAGCTTGATTGTTAGTAATTCCAACAGAATCTCATTTACCAAGGGTGTCCAAGGAAACAAAGTCACCTTTACGCGCGCCCAGTACGATGGCGTGTTGCGTGTGACCGATGCTGATGCCTTGCGCCGTGCGCTTGTGTGTGGCATCGGGCATGCCAAAGGATTCGGATGCGGCCTTCTCACGCTGGTTCCACTGGATAGGTGAGCGACATGGGCGATATTCCCGGCATGATCAAGCCTGATTTGCGCGCACTGCCCACGATAAAGGAGCGAATGACGTTTCTTTATGTCGAGCGATGTCTTGTGAGCAGGCAAGATAGCGCAGTGAGCATAACCGATGCGCGCGGAACGGCGTATGTCCCTGCGGCTTCTCTTGGGGTGCTTATGCTGGGACCCGGGACCAATATCTCTCATCGCGCGGTTGAGCTGCTCGGCGATTCGGGGACAAGCGTGATTTGGGTGGGCGAGCACGGCGTTCGCTACTATGCGCACGGCCGCCCGCTCACCCATTCTTCTCGGCTGGTTGTCGCGCAGGCTGAACTCGTGTCGAACACTCGAAAGCGTCTTGCCGTGGCGCGAACGATGTACGGCATGCGCTTTCCCGGCGAGGATGTATCGAATTACACGATGCAGCAGCTCCGTGGCCGCGAGGGAGCTCGGATTCGAACGCTCTATCGGCGGCTGTCGAAGCAATATGACGTTCCATGGAAGGGGAGGGAATACAACCCCGACGATTTTCTCGACGCAAGTCCAATCAATCAGGCGCTGTCGGCTGCTCATGTATGCCTTTACGGAGTTGTTCATAGCGTGATTGTGGCACTCGGGTGCTCTCCGGCATTGGGATTTGTCCACGTTGGCCATGAGCGCTCGTTTGTGTATGACATTGCCGATTTGTATAAAGCAGAGGTGACGATTCCCATCGCTTTCGAAGTGGCTTCCGATCCCCCAGAGGATATCGGGGCGGAAACACGTCGGCGCACTCGTGATGCGTTTCTTGATGGGAAGATAATGGAGCGCTGTGCTCGCGATATCAGGGGTCTGCTGCTGGGCGACTTCGAGACAGAGGACGAGCCTGATATCGATATGATGTTTCTATGGGACGAGAAACACCCTGCCGTTGCTTTTGGAGTGTCCTATGGCAAGGAAAACGACGTCCAGGTGGATGCCACCGAAGAGAATAACGGAGTGCTTGTGGAAGGATAACGGGTGATTGTCGTTGTTTTGGAAAAATGCCCCCTTGCACTTCGCGGCGACCTAACGAAATGGTTGCAGGAGATTAGCCTAGGCGTGTATGTGGGCAGGGTGAGCGCGCGTGTAAGGGACGAGCTTTGGAGCCGTATTTGCAAAGAATGCAAAACAGGGCGTGCCACGATGGTTTTTTCTGCACGCAACGAGCAACACCTCAACTATCGAGTGCACAACACCGCGTGGGAACCTATCGATTTTGATGGCATCAAGCTGATGATGCGGCCTTCGCCTTCGCGCATGAAGGCCCTTGGCACGAAGAGAGTGGGCTGGAGCTACGCGGCGATGCGATCGAAGACACGTCGCGGGAGCGTGGCAGCCGAAACGGACGAGCCGCGCGAATACGTTGTACTTGATGTTGAGACCACGGGGCTGGACCCAGACAAAGATGCGATTATCGAGATTGCCGCCATCAAAGTTGAGCAGGGTGTTGAGGCGGACAGGTTCCATGAGCTTATTCGATACGAGAAAGGCATCCCAAAGAAGATAGTCGAGCTAACAGGCATTACCGATGAGATGCTTGCCGAAAAGGGGATCGAGCTTGAGCGAGCGGTGAGCGGCCTGCTTTCCTTTGTCGGGAGCCGCATAGTGGTTGCGCATAACGCTTCGTTCGATACCGGCTTCGTGCAGGCAGCATGTGAAGAATGCGACCTAGACGATTTTGACAATGAGTGCATCGACACCGTTACACTGGCAAAGAAGAAGATGCCCGATGCGCCGAACTATCGCTTGAAGACCCTGCTCGGCCTTTTGAACCTTGACAATCAAATACCTCATCGTGCCGAGCCTGATTGCGAGGCTACCTTGAGCTTGTTTAGAAAACTGATTAAAATGGGGCCCACATCAAAGGGATAGGGTGTTTTTAGCTGGGATTTTTAAGTCTGCTCCCCGCACGCGCGGGGATGATCCCTCGTCTGCGACCTGCCCCTCGCAACCGTCGTCCTGCTCCCCGCACGCGCGGGGATGATCCCGGCATGGCGTACCTGATGAAGGGCGGCGCCGTCTGCTCCCCGCACGCGCGGGGATGATCCCGTGCTCATGCAGGGCCTCGGCCGCGGCATCGACTGCTCCCCGCACGCGCGGGGATGATCCCCATGAAGCGTAGTGTTCGTATCCGTATCAAAGCTGCTCCCCGCACGCGCGGGGATGATCCTTTCATGGCCGGCTTCGGTATCCCGGCGTATGCCTGCTCCCCGCACGCGCGGGGATGATCCCGGCATCGAGCTTATGGACGCCGGTGAGTTCTACTGCTCCCCGCACGCGCGGGGATGATCCCATCGTGGTCGAAGACGGCGCCATCAAAGACGCCTGCTCCCCGCACGCGCGGGGATGATCCCGCCAACCCCTTCTTGCCGCGCAGCTTGATCAACTGCTCCCCGCCCGCGCGGGGATGATCCCGTGCCCAACTCCAATCTTCCAGT
>SKET01001935.1_pt1 | contig 13287 bp, 10 predicted proteins | sample 4841461 | NCBI WGS metagenome assembly SKET01 (sample SAMN11008802, study PRJNA524170) | human gut metagenome | biome: Human fecal sample; material: Feces; isolation source: fecal sample from pouch patient p5 | host: Homo sapiens | place: Israel: Tel-Aviv | collected 2014-02-13
TGCATCTTCGATACAGTCATCCGAATCTTTTGCCGGTATGATTGTTGCACCGTATTTAGCCTGTTCCTTCTGCATTTCTTCGGCAAATGCTTTGCATCTTTCTTCATTCAGGTCAAAGATCTTTACTTCTTCCAGCTTTCTTGCTGCGAGCATTGCCTCAAGTTGAGCTGCTGCCTGTCCCCCTGTACCAATCATTGCACCTTTTTTACATTCCTTTTTTCCAAGCAGATCAAATGCTGCACCGGAAGAGGCCCCCGTACGAAGCTGTGTCACATAAGTTCCATCCAGCATCGCGATCACATATCCCGTCTTTCCGTCGATCAGCATGGTCTGCGCCGGTGATGTCATCAGATTGTTATCGATATTGTGTGGAAAAATGTTGATCACCTTCATGGCTGCTGCATCTAATTTCGGAGCATAGGCCGGCATAAACAGAAATGCGCCGTCATATTTTCCATTGATGACTGTACGAAGCGGTGTATCTACCGTACCATCGACAACCATCTTAAATGCCTGCTTATCCGCTTCGATCACATCTTTCATTGTAATTACACTTTTAATATCCTCTTTTGAAAGCAATAACATACCCGTTCTCTCCTTATCCATACCAATACTTTTATTCGTGATGATATCCGTAGTCTGCATCCAGTGCCCATGGCTGCATTGCACCGCCTTCTTCTGCCGGTCTGCAGTTCTGTGCGTAAATATTTAAAACACCCTTCTGCTGCTTAAGCGGCGGACGTACCCAGGATTTTCTTCTTTCTGCTAAAATCTCATCGGATACGAGAAGATTGACGGTTCCCCCTGCAATGTCCATCTCAATTTCATCACCATTTTCGATCAAAGCGATCACACCGCCGTCATAGGCTTCCGGAGAAACATGTCCGACGATTGCTCCGTAGTTGAATCCTGAGAAACGTGCGTCTGTGATAAGCCCGACCTTTTTATCAAGTCCAAGTCCGATCAGCGCATCGATACTAAGCATCAGCTCTTTCATACCCGGTGCTCCTTTACAGCCTTCATAGCGGATAACAAGAATGTCCCCCGCAACAATCTCGCCTGCCATAATGGCTCTATATGCATCCTGATCGCATTCATACACTTTTGCCGCACCTTTGATGTATTTTACTTCTTCATATACTGCTGTCGGACGTACGATCGCTCCTGCCGGAGAAATATTTCCCCGCATGATTTTAAGTCCCGGTTCTTTTGCTACAGGATCTTCCAGCGAATGAATGACTTTATTTGGCGCGCTTTTCACAGAATCGAGGAGTTCACCCCAAGTTGTATCCCCGTAAATCGTCGGCGCATCGGTATGGATTTTACCGGCAAGCTGCTTCATGACCTGCTTTACACCGCCGGCATAATGAAAATCTACAACTGTATACGGTCCGCTTGGAATCACTGCATTGATGCAGTAAATTTCCTTCGCATACTTTTCAAAATCTGCCAGTGTAAGCTTGATACCAAGTTCATATGCGTATGCCAGGATATGCAGTACCGCATTGGTTGATCCTGCAACTGCCATATCAAACATGATCGCATTTTCCAGAACATCTTTGGTGATCAGATCTTTTGGTGTCTTTCCGGACCTGGCAAGCTGTACCATGTATTTTCCTGCTGTTCTTGCAGCACGAAGTCTTGCATTATCTGATGCAGGAATCGTAGATGTTCCCGGCATAACAAGGTTCAATACCTCACCTAACATCTGCATCGTGTTGGCTGTTCCCATGGACGGGCAGGCACCGAATGACGGGCAGACGCTTTCTTCCATTTCAAATAACTCAGCTTCGGAAGCACCTGAGAATCTTGCCGCATCCAGATCTGCCTCTACAACTGTCTTACCACAGTAATTTCCGGCCTGCATTGATCCCCCGGTCACTACCAGAGCCGGAATATCCAGTCTGCACGCTGCCAGATAACATCCGGCAATGATCAGATCACAGGAGGCCACACAGCAGATCGCATCGAAATTATGTATTCTGGATACAAATTCGATGGACATTGCCACGATATCTCTTCCTACCTGCTCATACTTCATCTCATCCGCACCATTTGCCACATTTCCGCAAGTAGCCGGGATTCCGAATTCTACCGGGATTCCTCCTGCTGCCCAGATTCCCTCTTTTACAGCTTCTGTCACCTGGCGAAGATGCGCAGTTCCGGGAGAACCTGCCATGTAAGAATTCGGTATTCCGATATGCGGTTTCTGACGGATATCTTCATCCGAATATCCTGCCGCCTTCATCATAACACGGCGGTGTGCCGCTTCTGTTCCGTTCCAGTAATCGTATCCCATTATTCTTCTCCTTTAATTCATGATACATGTTAAAAGCCTTTGAATTTCATTCCCCTCCTCTATGCTATTCCAGTTTCCGGTCATTGAAAAGTCTGTAAAACTGATATCAGATTTCACTTTTTCTTAATACAATATTAACTCTTTGATTTGCGCTTATATTTTCACTTTTTCTTATGTTTGATTTTAAAAAAATTTATAATAAAATCCCGCGGATATTGATTATCTTCCTTATATTAAGTAAGATAGTAAAAGAGCATTGTTTATCAACACCACGGGAGGGTTCATCATGTCTAAATACGATGTGATTCTTGATGTCTATGAGAATCAGAGCATCTCAAAAGCTGCTCAAAAACACAACTACACACAGTCAGCTGTCAGCCAGACTATCCGCAATTATGAAAAAGAGATTGGTCTTAAGCTGTTCAAGCGTTCAAAAAACGGAATGGAAGCACTTCCCGGAACAGAACCCATCTTTGAAGAACTTATGCATATCCGCTCCGCCAATACACGGATCGATCAGATCGTCTCAAATATCAACAATCTGGACAGTGGTTTTATCCGCATCGGAACGGTGCAGAGCATTGCCTATAACTGGCTCCCCGGAGTACTGAAAAATTTTTCTGCCGAATACCCGAATATCACCTTTCGGCTCTATGTTGACGGATTTCAGAACCTGACGGAAAAGCTTCGCAAAAAAGAACTGGACTGTATCTTTGTTTCGCAATATGTCGCAAAGGATTTCCCAAATCTGCCTGTCGGCACCGATGAACTGGTTCTGGTTACTTCCCTGGACCATCCTCTTGCCGATCAGCTGACGGTATCTTTTGCCGATATTGACGGACAGGATTTTGTTCTCTCCGCCGATGATTTTGATTATGAAACCGGAAAATTATTCCGATTAAACCATATCACCCCTAACGTAAGATTCCGGATCAATGAGGACTATACTGCGATTAAAATGGTGGAACAGGGCTTTGGCATCACTGTACTTCCCAAACTTCTGCTTCATAATATTCCATTCAACGTCTGTGTCCGTTCCTTTACCGAACACTTCCGCAGGAATCTGTCCGTGGCCTATCTGGATACACCTGAACTCTCTCCTGCACTTGATAAGTTTCTTACCTTTGTTACTAAATGGGCCAAAGAATGTAAGCTGATCTGATTTCCTGTCACACACAAAACGGCACAAAGTTCTTCTATGACTTTGTACCGTTTTGCGCATAACTTTATTTTGTTTATTTTCTCAGACCATCTCTGAGCGCATCCAGATTATTTCTCTATAATTCCGTATTTATAACCACTTTCTTTCATTAATTCAAGGTATGGTTTCGGATCAAAATATTCCGGTGCATAGACCCCAGCTTCTTTCCAGATTCCTCTTCCGATCAGCTCCAGCGCAAGTGCTGCTCCAAATCCTGTCTGGGCGGTAACAGCCTGGGTTCCCCATCTTTCGATAGACTCCTGATTATCAAATGGCTGATACAGGAAGTATTCTTTTTCCTTTCCGTCTTTCTTTCCGATACACTGTACTCCGACCAGCATTTTTCCGGTCATCTCATCTCCGATATCTTTTGGCTGCGGTGCACAGGCTGCAACCACATCTCTTGGAACTACCTTCACATCCCCTACCTGCACCGGCTTGATACTGCGAAGTCCCAGCTTATCCAGCACCTTAAGTGCCGTGATCAGATTCTCATCAAGACTGATCTTGAAGGTTGCCTTTTTCAATCCATACTGGCTTAAGTAGCGTGCCATCGTCACGACTTCCTCATGCTCAACTTTGACCAGCGTATTTGCGCCAACTCCTTCCGGCATCTCATATACTTCCTGTCCGGCAAACGCTTTTTCTACGATAAATCCGCCCTTTTCCTCATCATACTCAACATTCGGGTTCATTACCTCATCCAGCACAGTCCACACGTTGAATCCAAACATGATATCATCCGGATCTGCGCCCGGAACAGACAGATTTCCGCCGTCTTTTACATGAACCTCTGTAATCTCATCCAAAAGTTCTGTCGCTGCGTATTTTGCAAATACATTTACAACACCCGGATCTATCCCCATACAGATCACAGCCATATTCCCCTGCTTCTTCCAGGCTTCATGACGGTCAAAATTGTATTTTGTCATCGGTTCAGTATAGCTGTTCTCAATACCAAGTCCGTAAGCCGGATTTTCCATCGGAACCGACCAGGTTCCCATGCTTCCGTAATCTGCACCCGTTTTAAATGCAGCGTCAAAAATCATATTACTTGCAAAAGGTGGTGCTGCATCCATCACAAAATCAATCTTATGCTCCCGGATCATTTCTTCCATTTTCTCTGTATTTGTCGCATCGATCTTAGAGGCTTCAAAACGGGAATCCCCCTTCATCATACCGACAACTTCCTCTGCCCTTTTCAGATCATAGTCGCAGACCAGCACATATTTCAGCCATTCTCCCTTTTGGTCTCTCCACTGCATTACTTTTAAAATACTTTCACCGACAGCACCGGCTCCTACAAGCATCATTCTCATCTTTTTTCCTCCTGCTTTTCTTTTTCTTCTGTCAAATTTTATTCAAAAAATGCCCTTTTCCTTCTTCCTCGGATAATACTTTTGTATGCCACCACGTACTGCCTGCTAACAGTCTCATCTCATATAAGTGCCCATATAAAAAGGACAGAAAAAAACAGATGCACGAAAAAATCGTTCATCTGTTTTCTCTGTCCTTTTACCAGTTGGTTCTAGCCTCGTAGGTGGTGCTTTCTTTGCACACTCTCCAAAGATTCGTCAGGTCGCCTTCCTTTTTGCCTGTCAGTTTCCACGAAAGGAAGATGTTTACCTTACGCTTTGCTTCTTCGGCCCCTTGCGGTGTCTAGGACGTCCCTCATCCGACATATTCTTGATAAACTTAAGTTTACCCTTTTTTGTCCATCCGGTCAAATCTTTTATTTCTTTCCTCCGAAAATAGCTCCCATGAAACGGATATATGTGTAAACAACAAGTGCTACCGCAATGATCGTCTCGATCAGAACTACATACTGAAGGAACGGCATTGGATGTCCCATATTTGCTGCGCATGCCATAGTCTGTTTACTTGCGATTGCACTGATAACAAATGGGAATGTGAATGCTGCATAGCTTGGGAAGAATGGCATCTTCAGATAGCCAACTGCTTTTACCAGTGCGAAAATGTAAATAACAGTTGCCACTACAAACATTGCCATCAGAAAACCGTATGATTTCGGTGTTACGGACTGTACATAACCTGCAATACACAGGCTGGTCGGTGCTGCGTAGATACAGATCAGCGGTTTTGCCGGATCCGGCACTTCTTTAAACTTCACATAACGATAGGTTACAAGTACAAGAAGTACGATCAGTGTTACAAATCCAAACCAGAATGCTGCGGTTCCGATTCCAAGCTGCTCATAAGCCGGTGCTGTAACAGCCGCTACAGCGATTCCTACATATACAATATAATAGCTTGCAAATACTTTCGGCATCTGAAGTTTCAGAACAAACTTCACCGTAAAGTATATGATCAGAATGATGTGAAGAATGATTGCCAGAAGCCATATGTAATAAGCTGCCTTTCCGATAAACGGTTTTACATAAGTACTGAGAATCATAAGTGCCATCGGAAATGTTCCGGATACGCTTGCCATGATCGGATTTCCCATATCTTCTTTCACTGCTCCCGGGAACATGATCAGGTTCAAAAGCACCAGTATCAGAAGAAATGCTGCGAATATACCGCATACATAACGGATTCCTTCTGAATAGCTCTGAAGTAAATTTCCAAGTGCTGCCGCGCCAAGCATGACTCCACAAAGCGGAATCGGTACTTTCTTAATTACGTCTTTCATTGTTTCTTTCCCTTTCTCTCATCAAGCGGCTGTCGTTACCACTTCATTTAGATATCTGCAATTTTTCTTCTTTCGCACGGTTCATCAATTTCATCCAGATTCTTGATGCCGAGCTCACGACAGACGATCTGCGCTACCTTCCAAGCACAAAGTCCTGTAAAATAAATGCACTGTTCTTTGTGTTCACCCTGTCCCATATTGAATTCCTTTGTCAGAACTCTGCAGCAGATTGCATTTTTACCATTTGCCTTCTTGAACCAGTCATGAAGTTCGTGTGTAAGCTCCATACATTTGATACTCTTCGGGTTAGTCGGTCCATCCTGCTCGGTACGTCCAAAGAACATTCCAAGTGCAAGAATTCCTCCATTAAATGCACCACAGACACATCCGGATTTTCCTGCTCCTACTGCCATTCCGGATGCCATAGCTACAACTTCTTTCGGCACATCCAGTTTGAATTCATCACGAATTGTGCTGACCAGAGCTTCACAGCAGTAATATCCATCTTTAAAACATTTCTCTGCCTTTCTCTGCACCTCTCTTGGACTGATTTCTGTTACCCCAATATTCATTTTCAAAACCTCCTGTAAAATTATATTTGTGCCGGCGCGATTATTTGTATATTCTGCCAGCATCCATGTATTATTATTATATTCTTTTGTGCATTTTATTCAAATTCATTTTTTCTATAAATATTCCATTATTATAGTTACTTTCTATTTAAGCGAAAATGTCGACAAAAAAATCACAAACTATACTCTGCTTTTTCATGCATTCTGTATAGTTTGTGACTCGCCTGCAACTTTTCGTTACTTCTTAGCAACTTTTTTCTTATCGTATAATCTCTCCGGAGCGGATCTTCTGCAGCCATTCCTGCACATGCTTCCGAAAACACTGTACGCCTTCGTTCTCTTCTTCATCCCGTCTGGTAAGCATGCAGGCCTTCCACTCATAATTTCCATCCGAAAACGGAATCAGTTTCAAACCATCTTCCCGCATATCATCAAAGACAAAATCTACCGCAACCGAGATTCCTTTGTTTGCTTTCACCATCTTATGGCACAAACTGAAACCACTGGTCTGGAAAATAATATCCGGTTCAAATCCTGCCTCCTCACATCTTTCCGTGATCAGGTGATAGATATGGAACTGACTGCTCTCAATAAACATCGGCTCTCCCTGCAGATCTTCAATCGTAACACTTTCTTTCTGTGCAAGCGGATGCTTTTCATTTACCAGAAGCCTAATTGGAAATGTTTCCAGCGGCACAACCTGATATAAATGCTCATCAAAATCTCCGATGGAAAATGCCACATTTCCTTCATTTCCGGCAAAAAGCTGTTCGACTGGTAGATCCGGATATTCCCGGTAATGGAATTCGATATCCGGATACTTTTCCCTAAATGCCACAAGACAGTCCGGCGTAAGCAGACGCAAGATTCCATATGCCGACAAGAGATCTACAACCTTCTTCTGTCTCTGTTCAATATGCAGAATATCTTTCTTTACCTGATAATAATCGTCTACATCCTTCAGCGCATACTCGCGGAATCTCTCTCCGCTTTCCGTAAGTTGCATCCCGGACTTATCCCGGATAAACAACTGACATCCCATCTCTGTCTCAAGGTTCTTCAGTACCTTACTTGTTCCCTGCGGTGTCATATAAAGGATTTTGGATGCTTTGGAAACACTGCCTTCCTGTGCGATCATCAGAAATATTTTCAAATCATGAATATCCATCTATTTTCTCCCTCTTTTACTCATATTTCTATTATAACACACTTCGTTTGTTTTTCCTAACCACCCATTCAACACTTTTAACCGAAAATTAAATCCAGTTACAGTCTCCACCGGTAATTGCAAGACTCAGAAGTCCATCCATTTTCTCTACTTCTTCTTCACCGATGATCTTTTCCAGTAATTCTGCCGTGTCCAGAGCATCTTCCATGGATTCGTCTGGTCCGATCTCATAGTCGATCTCTGCCTCACATTCCGGACATGGGATCCGGTTCATTGTCTGTAAGGATAAGAAACGGTTCCCACATTTTTTACATTCATAAAATCCACACTCTTTTGTGCCATCTGGTACGTAGTACATCGTATTTTAACTTCCTCTCCACATTTTAGTTTTTATATACAAAACATTCTCTCTTTTGTATGATCTTCCACTGCCTAGTATACACTATCTGACATATAAAAGTATAGTGTTATCCAGTTCATGCCCAAGCAAAAAAAGGACCATTTCCCATTTCTCAGGGAAACAGTCCTTTCACTTATCTTCAATTATTCTTCGACTTTCACCGGATTGGTCACACTTACCTTATGATCATACCAGACTCCTTTTTTTCCGAGCAGAGCCACATCAAATTCTTTATCCAGTTCAGGAACCGGAATATCAAATCCATAAACTTCTTCTGTTGCACCGTCGCTATAGGTTACCGTATCTGTTGTAGGTTCCAGAAGTTCTGCGCCATCTTTCTGTGCATCTTCGGATGTTCCTTCAAACAGGTTGACGATATTCTTAGAAACCAGACTGACATGAATCGTCATCTTTCCGTCTTTTACGGTAAGTGTTCCTTTTCCGTCATTCGCTTCATTTACATGAAACATTCCGCTGTCAGTCTTGAACTCTGCTGTGTAGGTTCCGTCTTCAAGCTCACACTCTGTCTGTTCCTCTGTTTCCTCTTCTTTAGCAGAAGAGCTTTCTGCTGTCTTTGCTTTCGTATCTGATGTGTCTGATTTTGCACCGCATCCGCTCATCATTCCCACTGCCATTACAGCAGATAATACCAATACTAACAGTTTCTTTTTCATCTTATAAATCCCTCTTTTTTTATTTATTCTGCATCAATTGCAGCCTGTGTATGTGCCACATAAAGCTGCTGGATCGCATCGATCTCACCAAGACCTGCAATCTGTGTATCAATACTGTCAAATACTCCGGATGCTTCAAACTGGCTCTTCCAAGAATCGTCATCATCGCCTGCCATATCGTTGTTTGCATGATCTCCTGCTACAACCATCAGTGGACGAAGAATTACTTTCTTGTATCCTGCATCTTTCAGCTTTTCAATTACTGCTTCACAAGCGGTATCTTCCGGTTCGCCTTCTACGGTTCCGATAAATACATTCTCATAACCAAGCTGTTCCATCTGTGCCTGCATCTGAGAATAGCTGATCTTTGCTGTGTGTGAAGTTCCATGTCCCATAAATACAAATGCGGTTCCCTCTTCTTTTGCCGCATCCAGGCTGTCAAATCCAGCTGTCTTTACAGCTTCTGCTGTAATTGCTTCTGCAACAGCTGCTTTATCCTCATTGATCGCTGTTTCATCCGCTCCGACTTCACCGAGAAGTGGTTCTGCAATTTTTACAGATTCAAATTTATCTTTGTAGTTCTCAACTGCTTCTGTCAGTTCATCATACTCGGCACCATGCATCAGATGTGTCGGCTGTACGACCAGGTTCTTAACCCCGTTGTCGACTGCTCTTTCCAGTGCCTGATCCATATTGTCGATCTTCTCATCATCACGGGCCTGTACATGGTTGATGATGATCTGTGCTGTAAATGCTCTTCTTACAGACCAATCCGGATATGCTGCCTGAAGTGCTTTTTCCACACCACCGATATCCTCTGCACGGCTGTCATTAAAAGATGTACCAAAGCTTACAACCAGAATTTCATTTTCTCCGATGTTATCTTCGTTCAACGGATCATCTTTCGATGCATCGCCTGTATCCCTTCCAAAATAATCCGGATCAGCGTTCTCGCCTTCTACCAGTTCTTTCTGTGCATCAGTAAGCTTATCCCAGGCTTCTTTTGCAGCCTTACACTGTTCATCTGTCTTGTCTGTTCTTTCCTGTACATAAATGTCATCGATCAGCTTTGCCACTTTGTCTGCTGCCTCCTGATCGCTGTCTTCGGATGTTTCTTCTGTCTTTGTAGAAGAAGTGTCCTCTGTCTTCTTGCTTCCACATCCAGTCATCATAGACACCGTAAGTGCTGTTGCCAATAATGCTACTAATACTCGTTTCTTCATCTTGATCCTCCCTGACTTTTTTGTCATACTTTCAGGAATCGGAATGATATTCATTACACTTTACAGCATATTTTTTGTAAACAAAAAAATCCCCCGTATCTAAATTTAACGAGGGCGTACAAAAAAGAAACTGACATTTTGCCCTCGCAAAATCAGTCTGAAGTTTCTATCTTTCGTACTGCCAGTTACTCGTGGCATGAACTTTCCGTTCCTGTACTGCGAAAGGCAGGTCTCCCGACTGATTGCTCAGACGCTTGTGGCTTTCCTTCCCGGTCTCCCAGTGGTATGACAGCCTAAGCTTGCAAATTACGGTGACGAGTTCATACAGGACTTGCACCTGTTTCCCTTTTCACCAATCCAGACATTCCGTCTGATTGACACCTTACGCATCTGTATTTATTTTTCTAAACAAGCCTATTCTAGCACAGGCGTATGAATAGTGTCAAGAAAGGCTTGTCTGCTTCAGCACCGGCATCCGGAAAATCTGCACGATCAGCGGAATCACCATAACAAACCACACAATCGGCTCCGCAATGATAACCCCCGTGTATCCAAGATGTGGAACCAGTGTAAATGCGATCACAATTTTTCCAAGCATCTCAAGTGTACTTGATACGATCGGTGTAATATGGTCATCCAGTCCCTGCATGGCATTTCGCACAATGCAGATTACTGCTGTTACATAATAAAACAATGTATCAAATTTCAGATATCTGGTCGCATTTAAGATCACATTTTCATTATGTGTACCTGTTACCAGATAGACCAGTTTATCTCCAATCGTGTAGCTTGCCACGATCACAAGTGTACACCAGATACAAGTATAGAAAATCGCAAGCCAGATCCCTTTTTTGATCCGGTCGATCTTTCCTGCTCCAAGGTTCTGTCCACAATAGGTCGCCATCGTATTTCCAAATACTGTAAACATGATCATGAACATTTCAGTCAGCTTCCGGGCCGCTGTCTGTGCTACGATATAATCATTTCCAAGTTTATTGATCGCTGTCTGAAGCGTCAGGGAACCGATATTGATCAGAGAACTCATGAATCCCATGGACATTCCCGCACCCAGCATATTTTTCACCATAACCGGATTCGGATCTTTGAAATCTTCCCGGCTAAGTCTTAACAGTTCATATCTCTTTACCATATAAATCCAGCACACAACAAACGCGATTGCCTGTGCCAGTACCGTTGCGATCGCAGCTCCCCGCACTCCGCTTTTCAGCACTACGACAAAAAGCAGATCCCCAACAATATTCAGTGCAACTGAGATTGCCAGGATCACAAGAGGCGTCACGGTATCTCCGAGTGACCGGAGTGCTGCCGCACATGCATCATAAAGAAATGTCGCCACAAGCCCTGCAATGATCACGAAAATATAGCTTTTTGCCGTTGCCATCAGATCTGACGGAACATTCAGTATATTTAAGATCGGCTGTAAAAATAACAATCCGAACGCCGTAAAAAATATTGCAATTCCTGTACCCATGGTCAGCGACATTGCGAATGATTTCTTCACATTTTTATAATCCTTTGCACCGAATTTCTGTGCAATAATAATCGCGAATCCCCCCGAAAGTCCCTGCAAGAATCCAATGATCAGATTACTTAAGGTTGTGGTCGCGCCGACAGCCGCCAGCGCGTCCTCTCCCAGGAAAGTTCCGACAATTCTGGTATCCACAAGACTGTATGTAAGCTGCAGAAGATTTGCGAAAAAGATCGGCAGCGCAAAAGCCAGTATCAGTGTGGCCGGTTTTCCTTTTGTAAGATCTTTCATATTCTAAATTTCATCCTGTCTAATTCTTCTTGTCCATCAATCCGAACTGTATCGTAACGCAGGTCGCAATGATCAGTCCAAACATATAGAACGAATATTTCAGTACATTAAGTGGTGATACATCAGCAAGTGCCGTAATCATCAGCATACCACCATCATGTGGCATCAGTGCAATAAATGCGCAGGCAAAGATATCCACCAGACTGGCAAGTCTCTTCGGTGCGATCTTATATTTTTCCCCGATTTCTTTTGCAATCGGACAGGTAACAATGATTGCGATCGTATTATTTACCATAGCTGCGGAAAGGATACCTGACATCAGTCCGATTCCATATTCCGCACCACGTCTGCTCTTGATCTTGCTGCTGATCGCGCCCACCAGCCATTCAACACCGCCATATTCACGTACAAGACCGATAATACCAGATACTAAAATCGCAACGATACTGATGCTGAACATATCGCTCATACCACTTCCAATTGCCTGGATCCATTCAAAAAGTCCACAGCTTCCAACACAAAGTCCAATGATACCGGATGCAAGTATTCCTACAAAAAGGACTACCGCAACATTAACTCCCATAAGTGCCGCAATCAGAACAATGAAATAAGGAAGGACTTCGATGATACTATAGGTTCCTGCTTCGATTGCTCCGCTTCCGACTCCGCCAAAAATCGAGTACAGGATTATTGCCACAATTGCCGCCGGAAGAGCAATGAAAAAGTTCATTTTAAATTTGTCTTTCATCTCAGAACCACATCCTTCTGCTGCCGAAATGGTTGTATCTGAAATCATGGAAAGGTTATCTCCAAAATAAGATCCTCCGATCACTGCCGCACCGACTACCGCAACATTTAAATGCGCTCCCTGTGCCACATTGATCGCAATCGGAGCCATCGCTGCAATCGTTCCCATGGATGTTCCGATCGATGTAGAAATAAAACAGCACATCAAAAATACACCCGGAACTAAAAGCTTCACCGGAATAAAATGCAGACAAAGATTCACAACCGAATCTTTTCCGCCCATTGCCGCTGCTGCTCCCTGGAATCCACCAGCCATCAGGTAGATCAGAACGATCATCATAACTCCTGAATTTCCCATGTTCGTTGTCATAATATTCAGCTTATCCTGTACACCCATGCCACGGTTAAGGAGAAGTGCTACCGCACACCCTGCCAGAAGTGCGACGTGACGCGGGAACTTTCCGAACGGTTCGTCTGCTCCAAGCAGAGTAAATGTAATCCCGCATCCTACATAACATACCAGAAATACGATCAGTGGAAGAAATGCCACTGCCCCCATATTTTTCTTTT
>SKET01001936.1_pt1 | contig 13285 bp, 5 predicted proteins | sample 4841461 | NCBI WGS metagenome assembly SKET01 (sample SAMN11008802, study PRJNA524170) | human gut metagenome | biome: Human fecal sample; material: Feces; isolation source: fecal sample from pouch patient p5 | host: Homo sapiens | place: Israel: Tel-Aviv | collected 2014-02-13
ATCTGCCAGCAATAATGGTGTGCTCGCCAATGAGAATGCAGCAAACACCGTCTCGGTCAATGTCGCTGATGAAGGAAGCAACCCAATCAATGATCATACCGTCACGTTTGCGGTATTAAGCGGGTCGGCAACTTGCTTTAACAATCAAAACACCGCAAAAACGGATGTTAATGGTCTGGCGACTTTTGATCTGTAAAGTAGTAAGCAGGAAGACAACACGGTTGAAGTCACCCTTGAAAATGGCGTGAAACAAACGTTAATTGTCAGTTTTGTCGGCGACTCGAGTACCGCGCAGGTTGATCTGCAGAAGTCGAAAAATGAAGTGGTCGCTGACGGCAATGATAGCGCCACAATGACCGCGACAGTCCGGGATGCAAAAGGCAACCTGCTCAATGACGTCAAGGTCACTTTCAATGTTAATTCAGCAGAGGCGAAACTGAGCCAAACCGAAGTGAATAGCCACGACGGGATCGCCACAGCTACGCTGACCAGTTTGAAAAATGGTGATTATACGGTTACGGCCTCTGTGAGCTCTGGTTCCCAGGCTAATCAACAGGTGAATTTTATCGGTGATCAAAGTACTGCAGCCCTGACCCTCAGTGTGCCTTCAGGTGATATCACCGTCACCAACACAGCTCCGCTACATATGACTGCAACCTTGCAGGATAAAAATGGCAACCCACTAATAGATAAAGAAATCACCTTCTCTGTGCCAAACGACGTCGCAAGTCAGTTCTCAATTAGCAACGGAGGAAAAGGCATGACGGATAGTAACGGGGTTGCAATCGCCTCCCTGACCGGCACGTTAGCGGGCACGCATATGATCACGGCTCGTCTGGCTAACAGCAATGTCAGCGATACACAGCCAATGACGTTTGTGGCGGATAAAGACAGAGCGGTTGTCGTTCTGCAAACATCGAAAGCGGAAATCATTGGGAATGGCGTGGATGAGACAACTCTGACAGCAACAGTGAAAGAGCCGTCGAATCATCCGGTGGCGGGAATAACGGTGACCTTCACCATGCCACAGGACGTTGCGGCAAACTTTACCCTCGAAAATAACGGTATTGCCATCACTCAGGCCAATGGCGAAGCGCATGTCACCCTCAAAGGCAAAAAAGCGGGCACGCATACGGTTACCGTAACGCTGAGTAATAACAATACCAGTGATTCGCAGCCGGTAACGTTTGTGGCGGACAAAACCTCGGCTCAGGTTGTCCTGCAGATATCAAAAAATGAGATAACAGGTAATGGCGTCGATAGCGCAACGCTAACTGCAACGGTCAAAGATCAGTTCGACAATGAGGTGAACAATCTTCCGGTAACATTCAGCACAGCTTCTTCAGGCCTCACCCTGACCCCAGGGGAAAGTAATACCAATGAGTCTGGCATCGCGCAGGCCACTCTCGCAGGCGTTGCCTTTGGTGAGCAGACTGTTACTGCATCACTGGCTAATACTGGTGCCAGCGACAACAAAACTGTGCATTTTATTGGCGACACAGCGGCGGCAAAAATTATCGAGTTGACGCCTGTCCCAGACAGCATATTCGCCGGTACCCCGCAGAACAGCACCGGCAGCGTCATTACCGCCACAGTCGTTGATAATAATGGCTTTCCGGTGAAAGGTGTGACTGTGAACTTCACCAGCAGAACAAACTCTGCCGAAATGACGAATGGCGGCCAAGCCGTAACGAACGAACAGGGTAAGGCTACCGTCACTTATACCAATACCCGCTCCTCGATAGAATCAGGAGCGAGACCGGATACCGTTGAGGCCAGTCTGGAAAATGGTAGCTCCACGCTTAGCACATCAATTAATGTCAACGCTGATGCGTCTACGGCACATCTCACCTTGCTACAGGCACTTTTTGATACAGTCTCCGCAGGCGACACTACCAATCTGTATATTGAGGTGAAGGATAATTACGGCAACGGTGTACCCCAGCAGGAGGTAACCCTCAGAGTATCACCAAGTGAAGGCGTGACCCCCAGTAATAACGCTATATATACTACCAACCACGACGGCAATTTTTACGCAAGCTTTACCGCTACAAAAGCCGGGGTTTATCAAGTGACGGCAACCCTCGAAAATGGTGATTCGATGCAACAAACAGTGACCTATGTGCCGAACGTCGCGAATGCTGAAATCTCGCTGGCAGCCTCGAAGGATCCGGTGATTGCCGACAATAACGATCTCACGACACTAACAGCAACAGTCGCTGATACAGAGGGCAATGCGATAGCCAACACTGAAGTAACATTTACTCTGCCGGAAGATGTGAAGGCGAACTTCACGCTGAGCGATGACGGTAAAGCGATTACTGATGCTGAAGGCAAAGCGAAAGTCACGCTGAAAGGTACAAAAGCAGGCGCTCATACTGTTACAGCATCGATGACTGGCGGTAAGAGTGAGCAGTTGGTGGTGAACTTTATTGCGGATACGCTCAGTGCGCAGGTTAATCTTAACGTTACCGAGGACAACTTTATCGCCAATAACGTTGGGATGACCACACTTCAGGCAACAGTGACTGATGGAAACGGCAACCCGTTAGCCAATGAGGCGGTGACATTCACGCTACCGGCAGACGTGAGCGCAAGCTTCACTCTCGGACAAGGCGGTTCCGCCATTACTGATATCAACGGCAAGGCTGAAGTTACACTGAGCGGTACAAAATCCGGCACCTACCCCGTGACAGTTAGCGTGAACAATTATGGTGTCAGTGATACGAAACAGGTGACTTTGATTGCCGATGCTGGTACCGCAACACTAGCCTCCTTAACCTCTGTATACTCATTCGTCGTCAGCACGACCGAGGGCGCAACCATGACGGCAAGCGTCACTGACGCTAACGGCAACCCGGTAGAAGGCATAAAAGTTAATTTCCGCGGAACCTCCGTCACGCTAAGCAGCACCAGCGTTGAAACGGATAGTCAGGGATTCGCTGAAATTCTTGTGACAAGCACCGAGGTCGGACTGAAAACAGTTTCAGCCTCTCTGGCAGATAAACCTACTGAAGTCATCTCGCGATTACTGAATGCCAGTGCAGATGTTAATTCTGCGACGTTTACCAGTCTGGAGATACCTGAAGGTCAGGTAATGGTCGCACAAGACGTAGCAGTTAAAGCTCACGTTAACGACCAGTTTGGCAACCCGGTTGCGCATCAACCCGTGACATTCAGTGCAGAGCCATCCTCGCAAATGATCATCAGCCAGAATACGGTCTCTACTAATACGCAGGGTGTAGCCGAGGTCACCATGACGCCCGAAAGAAACGGTTCGTATATGGTGAAAGCATCCCTGCCGAATGGAGCCTCACTTGAGAAACAACTGGAGGCTATTGATGAAAAACTGACACTCACGGCGTCCAGTCCGCTTATCGGTGTCTATGCCCCTACAGGCGCTACTCTGACGGCAACGCTAACCTCTGCAAATGGCACTCCAGTGGAGGGTCAGGTCATCAACTTTAGCGTAACGCCAGAAGGGGCGACGTTAAGTGGCGGAAAAGTGAGAACTAACTCTTCAGGTCAGGCTCCAGTCGTTTTGACCAGCAATAAAGTCGGTACATATACGGTGACTGCATCTTTCCATAACGGCGTAACAATACAGACACAGACAACCGTGAAAGTCACTGGCAACTCAAGCACCGCCCATGTTGCTAGCTTTATCGCTGATCCATCGACTATCGCCGCCACCAACACTGATTTAAGTACCTTAAAGGCAACGGTTGAGGATGGCAGTGGTAACCTGATCGAAGGTCTCACTGTGTACTTCGCCTTAAAAAGCGGCTCTGCCACATTAACGACATTAACAGCGGTGACCGATCAAAACGGAATCGCGACAACAAGCGTGAAAGGAGCGATGACAGGTAGCGTCACGGTAAGCGCAGTCACGACCGCTGGTGGAATGCAAACAGTAGATATAACGCTGGTGGCTGGCCCGGCAGACACCTCGCAGTCCGTCCTTAAGAACAATCGGTCATCACTGAAAGGGGACTTTACCGATAGTGCTGAGCTACATCTTGTTTTGCACGATATATCAGGCAATCCGATCAAAGTTTCTGAAGGGATGGAATTTGTGCAATCAGGTACTAACGTGCCCTATGTGAAAATTAGCGCAATTGATTACAGTCAAAATATCAACGGTGATTACAAAGCCACTGTTACAGGCGGCGGAGAGGGTATCGCAACGCTGATCCCTGTATTGAATGGTGTTCATCAAGCGGGTCTGAGTACCACAATACAATTCACTCGCGCAGAAGACAAAATAATGAGCGGTACAGTGTTAGTCAATGGTGCTAACCTACCGACAACTACATTCCCTTCGCAGGGGTTCACTGGGGCTTATTATCAGTTGAATAATGACAACTTTTCCCCGGGCAAAACGGCGGCTGATTATGAGTTTTCAAGCTCTGCCTCCTGGGTCGATGTTGACGCTACCGGTAAAGTGACATTTAAAAATGTCGGAAGCAGTTGGGTAACGATTACAGCGACGCCAAAATCAGGAGGCCCTGGCTATATATACGAAATCCGGGTGAAGAGTTGGTGGGTAAACTCCGGCGATTCTTTCATGATATACAGCCTTGCTGAAAATTTTTGCAGTAGCAATGGCTACATGCTTCCCCGTGCAAGCCTTTTAAGCCAGGGTCGTTCCCGAGGTATAGGGACATTGTACAGTGAATGGGGAGATATGGGGCATTACATGAATGAAGCCGATTTTTATTCAGATATGTATTGGTCATCTAGTCCCGCAAACTCCAATGAACAATACGAAATTTCCCTGGCAACAGGTGAGCAAAGCGTAATGGCAAAACTTGGATTTTCTCATGTGACATGTTATAAAAACATTTGATTGTTGATTTTTTTATAGAGTGCTCCATTAGGGGCACTCGACTTTACAATCCCTCTCTGTTTATCGTAAGACAGTCGAGCCCCCTTTTTTTTGAATAAATGCTTGAAACATGGAAGGACCATCTATTCTACGGCAGCGGGAAACAAAGTATATGAGCTATTTTTGATAGCTATCATTTTTGCTATTTAGTCAAATCACGATAATATTTAGCTAATTACATCAGTGCAAGTCATAATAATGTATGCCAGTTAACGGGGATTTAAGTTCAGGTTGCCTTATTATTCGGTGAGTATTGCTTTGATTCAAAGGTTTTTTTTGTGGTGATTGACCAACCTCAGGGTATTAATGTCCCCTGTTCAGCATAGATCGGCATTACCTTCTATACGTAAGTACTGGCACATACTCTCTCCAAAGCACTTTTTAGCGCCTTTCCGAATTCATCCAAACTTATATGATCAATTTTTTGCCCAACGACCACTGACTCCGAGATATCTGCCATCGCAGGCCACCGCGTTTTGTAATCAGCATAAATTGCAACGACGGGGGTATTATAGGCACTTGCCATATGTAATATTGAGGTATCAGGGGTTATTGCGATATAAGCATCTTTTATGATTGCTGCTGAACGTTTAATCGAGGGTGATAAGGATAGCCGGTAGACATTATTATAACAACCCGCTAATTTCCGGGCTTTATCTTCCCCTTTTGGTCCATGAACAATGACTATTGGCATATCATTATCACTTTGAATTTTGGCGATGAGTTTCTCAGCTACTGATAACGAAAATGTGCGTTCCTGCACGCTGCCATCTAAATTAAGCGCAATGTAAGATCCTAAAGTGCACAATTCCTCACGTACTTCATTTATTACCTGCTCGCTTAATGGTAATTCATATATTGGCCTGACTGCAGGAAAACCCGCTTCACGCATCATAAACGCCCATGTCATGGGTACGGGAGCCCTGAGATTCTGATCCATCCGGGACGCGTTCTTACACAAAGGGGAATAGCACTTCATGGTTAAACCGACAACCTGAAAATTCGTTTTTGCTTTCAACTGACTGATAAATAACATCGTTTTCAGGTTCTTTTTACGCATCGCCTCTATACAAAGATCCGGCGTACCGTATCGCTGTGTTATGTTCTTCGCTAAATCTTTTATTTCTTTTAATGTTGCGTGATCCTGCATAGTCATTGTGACTAATGTTAATTTAGTCTGTTCAAGTTTGAGCGCATTAAAGACTTCTAAATTAATAGTCGAAGTAACAATTAAAAGATGCTTAATTTTATGCATTTCAAGCGCCCGAATAACTGGAAAGATGGCCATAGCATCGCCAATTTGATCGGGAATGTGGATAACAACAAAGTCTGTTTTTCCAATATTGAAATTATTAGCTTTATAATCGTAGTAACTAAATGCAATACGTCTCAACAATGATGCTAAAAACATACCTAACCTCGCCTCCCTACTGGTTAAAATGCAATGCAGTCTATCAGAATCATCAGGGTGCAATTTTGTGCATATGCGGACTTTTATGTTTCATATCTCAAAACTGTAGGTGCTCTGCTCAATCCTTATGCAACTCCTGCGATTTCATCTTCCATCGAATTTTTCATGTTGCCGTTAATCAGCCATAAAATCATTTGCAGAAGCGCTCTGGCGCGGTAGTCTCATAAGGTTCGTTTATAGATCGACGGCAATGTGAGTTACCTTTTCCATACTAATTATAAAAAGACAGTACAAACAGGATCATTATGGACACCACGCTCATCTCCACTCGTCCCGATGATGGGACGCTTTCGTTAAGTCGCGCCCGACGAGCTGCGTTTGGCAGTTTCGCCGGAGCTGTCGTCGACTGGTATGACTTTTTACTCTATGGCATTACCGCCGCACTGGTGTTTAATCGCGAGTTTTTCCCGCAAGTCAGCCCGGCAATGGGAACGCTCGCCGCATTTGCCACCTTTGGTGTCGGCTTCCTTTTCCGTCCACTTGGCGGTGTCATTTTCGGTCACTTTGGCGACCGACTGGGACGTAAGCGCATGTTAATGCTGACCGTCTGGATGATGGGCATCGCGACAGCCTTGATTGGCATTCTTCCTTCCTTCTCGACCATAGGTTGGTGGGCCCCCATTTTACTGGTGACACTGCGTGCCATTCAGGGATTTGCCGTCGGCGGCGAATGGGGAGGCGCAGCGTTGCTTTCCGTTGAAAGCGCACCTAAGAATAAAAAAGCCTTTTACAGTAGCGGTGTACAAGTTGGTTACGGTGTAGGTTTACTGCTTTCAACCGGACTGGTTTCATTGATCAGTATGATGACGACTGACGAACAGTTTTTAAGCTGGGGCTGGCGCATTCCTTTCCTGTTTAGCATCGTACTGGTACTGGGGGCATTGTGGGTGCGTAATGGCATGGAGGAGTCCGCGGAATTTGAACAACAGCAACATAATCAAGCGGCAGCGCAAAAACGCATCCCGGTTATCGAAGCACTGTTACGACATCCCGGTGCTTTTCTGAAGATTATTGCGCTACGACTGTGCGAGTTGCTGACGATGTACATCGTTACCGCCTTCGCACTTAATTATTCAACCCAGAATATGGGGTTACCGCGCGAACTTTTCCTCAATATTGGTTTGCTGGTAGGTGGATTAAGCTGCCTGACAATTCCCTGTTTTGCCTGGCTTGCCGATCGTTTTGGTCGCCGCAGAGTTTATATCACAGGTGCGTTAATCGGAACGTTGAGCGCATTTCCTTTCTTTATAGCGCTTGAAGCACAATCTATTTTCTGGATAGTTTTCTTCTCCATAATGCTGGCAAACATTGCGCATGACATGGTGGTGTGCGTGCAACAACCGATGTTTACCGAAATGTTTGGTGCCAGTTATCGCTATAGTGGAGCTGGAGTCGGATATCAGGTTGCCAGTGTGGTCGGCGGTGGATTTACACCTTTTATTGCTGCTGCACTCATCACTTATTTTGCTGGAAACTGGCATAGCGTCGCCATTTATTTGCTGGCTGGATGCCTCATTTCTGCAATAACCGCTTTGTTGATGAAAGACAATCAACACGCTTGATAGTCAGGCGAAGATCATCCGATCTTCGCCTTACACTTTTGTTTCACATTCCTGTGACATACTATCGGAAGTGCGGTAATTGTATGGAACAGGAGACACACATGAATAATAAGGGCTCCGGTCTGACCCCAGCTCAGGCACTGGAAAAACTCGACGCGCTGTATGAGCAATCTGTAGTCGCTTTACGCAATGCCATTGGCAACTATATTAAAAGTGGCGAATTACCTGATGAAAATGCCCGTAAAGAAGGTCTTTTTGTCTATCCATCACTGACCGTAACCTGGGACGGTAGCACAACAAATCCCCCCAAAACGCGCGCATTTGGTCGTTTTACTCACGCAGGCAGCTACACCACCACGATTACTCGCCCTACTCTCTTTCGTTCGTACCTGAATGAGCAACTAACGTTGCTTTATCAGGATTATGGTGCGCATATTTCTGTGCAACCCTCGCAACATGAAATCCCTTATCCTTATGTCATCGATGGCTCTGAATTGACACTTGATCGCTCAATGAGCGCTGGATTAACTCGCTACTTCCCGACAACAGAACTGGCGCAAATTGGCGATGAAACTGCAGACGGCATTTATCATCCAACGGAATTCTCCCCGCTATCTCATTTTGATGCGCGCCGGGTTGATTTTTCCCTCGCACGGTTGCGCCATTATACCGGTACGCCAGTTGAACATTTTCAGCCGTTCGTCTTGTTTACCAACTACACACGTTATGTGGATGAATTCGTTCGTTGGGGATGCAGCCAGATCCTCGACCCTGATAGTCCCTACATTGCCCTTTCTTGTGCTGGCGGGAACTGGATCACCGCCGAAACCGAAGCGCCAGAAGAAGCCATTTCCGACCTTGCATGGAAAAAACATCAGATGCCTGCATGGCATTTAATTACCGCCGATGGTCAGGGTATTACTCTGGTGAATATTGGCGTGGGACCGTCAAATGCTAAAACCATCTGCGATCATCTGGCGGTGCTGCGCCCGGATGTCTGGTTGATGATTGGTCACTGTGGTGGCTTACGTGAAAGCCAGGCCATTGGAGATTATGTACTTGCACACGCTTATTTACGCGATGACCACGTTCTTGATGCGGTACTGCCGCCCGATATTCCTATTCCGAGCATTGCTGAAGTGCAACGTGCGCTTTATGACGCTACCAAGTTAGTCAGCGGCAGGCCCGGAGAGGAAGTTAAACAGCGGCTACGTACTGGCACTGTGGTAACCACAGATGACAGGAACTGGGAATTACGTTACTCAGCTTCTGCACTTCGTTTTAACTTAAGCCGTGCCGTGGCAATTGATATGGAAAGTGCAACCATTGCCGCGCAAGGATATCGTTTCCGCGTGCCATACGGGACACTACTGTGTGTTTCAGATAAACCGTTGCATGGTGAGATTAAACTTCCCGGTCAGGCTAACCGTTTTTATGAAGGCGCTATTTCCGAACACCTGCAAATTGGCATTCGTGCGATCGATTTGCTGCGCGCAGAAGGCGACCGACTGCATTCACGTAAATTACGAACCTTTAATGAACCGCCGTTCCGGTAATAAGTTCTGTTCCTTTTTATCAGGAATAGATGTGAAGGATTTAGTAAGTCATCCAGCAAATAGCCTGCAATAAAGCAGGCTGTTTGCTTCCTGGGGCGGATACGAGATTTATTATAGCCTTAATGATTTCCATATATTAAAAGCAAGTATGCTTTCAAAACACAATTATAAAAAAATCCGCCAACAACATTAGTTTTTATAAAATTAAATATAAGATTATGGCTTTAGAATATTTTTATTTCTAATAGACGAGATTTTTCCTGTTATGATATAATATGCTGAATTAACACATGTTAACGATTTACCAGTAATGTAAATAAATTTTCGAGGAGATCATTCCAGTGGGACGTAAATGGGCCAATATTGTTGCTAAAAAAACGGCTAAAGACGGTGCAACGTCTAAAATTTATGCAAAATTCGGTGTAGAAATCTATGCTGCTGCCAAACAAGGTGAACCCGATCCAGAATTAAACACATCTTTAAAATTCGTTATTGAACGTGCGAAGCAGGCACAAGTTCCAAAGCACGTTATTGATAAAGCAATTGATAAAGCCAAAGGCGGTGGAGATGAAACGTTCGTACAGGGACGTTATGAAGGCTTTGGTCCTAATGGCTCAATGATTATTGCTGAAACCTTGACTTCAAATGTTAACCGTACGATTGCTAACGTTCGCACAATTTTCAATAAAAAAGGCGGCAATATCGGAGCGGCAGGTTCTGTCAGCTATATGTTTGACAATACGGGTGTGATTGTATTTAAAGGTACAGACCCGGACCATATTTTTGAAATTTTGCTTGAAGCTGAAGTTGATGTTCGTGATGTAACTGAAGAAGAAGGTAATATTGTTATTTATACTGAACCTACTGACCTTCATAAAGGAATCGCGGCGCTAAAAGCAGCTGGAATCACTGAGTTCTCAACAACAGAATTAGAAATGATTGCTCAATCTGAAGTTGAGCTTTCCCCAGAAGATTTAGAAATCTTTGAAGGGCTTGTTGATGCCCTTGAAGATGACGACGATGTTCAAAAAGTTTATCATAACGTCGCAAATCTCTAATTATATTTTAAAGAAATCTGTCTTTATGGCAGATTTCTTTAATTTCATATAAATCTTATAAAAATATAATATTCAACTCGTCATATTGATTATAAAAAATCCCCGTTCCCAGAGAAATAATATTTATTAAAATGGCAGGTCTTCTTTTTCTGATTACCGAAGACAAAGTGGCAATTACGTATAGTTTCCCGATAAAGACGCGACAGCTACATCCCGCATAAGGCATTTTTCTCTTTATCTTTGTACGGTACTTCATGGAACAGAATTTTTGACCTTGTGAATCGTGATGTCTGTTGGGGAGGAGCAATTTGCTCACTGAAGCGTGAGACTCGATTAAGCGCACGAAACACAGAAATCAAAAAACCCGGTCACTTTTTTACAAGGTAACCGGGTAAAAATAATTTTTATTTTTTAACTGTCTTGAGACTCATAGAGATGTCTCAAAACTAAAATTTGGCTCCTCTGACTGGACTCGAACCAGTGACATACGGATTAACAGTCCGCCGTTCTACCGACTGAACTACAGAGGAATCGTGAGAACGAGGCGAATATTAGCGATGCCCACCCACAATGTCAAAGCCTGTTTTTTAAATTTGAAATCGTTTGCTGAAATAATCTGCATTTTGTTGTTTATTCCGACACAACTGGCTTTTTTTCACACTTTTGCGGTTCGGGTCGAGGGTATTTCCATAGCCAACGTCCAGTAACCATTCGCCAGTAAAACAGCACGGCCCGCACAGCCCAGTCGGCAAACATTCCCATCCAGACACCAACCACACCCCAGCCAAGCATGATGCCCAGCACATAACCGACGACAACCCGGCAACCCCACATGCTCAACATAGAAACCCACATAGCGTAACGGGCGTCACGAGCCCCCTTAAATCCAGCGGGTAGCACCCATGAGGCGGACCAAATAGGCATAAATAAAGCATTTAGCCAAATCAGAATCACAACGACATGTTTAACCTGTGGATCCTGGGTGTAAAACGATGCCATAACCCCGGCAAAGGGAGCCGTTAGCCAGGCGATGGCCGTTAATCCAAGAGTGGACAGCCAGAAGACATGCCGCAACTGAATCTCTGCTTGCGCTATCTGCCCTACCCCTAACCTTCGGCCTGTAATGATCGTAGAAGCAGAGCCGAGCGCACTTCCGGGTAAGTTGATAAGAGCCGCAATTGAAAACGCGATAAAATTTCCGGCAATAACACTGGTCCCCATCCCGGCAACGAACATTTGGGTTAATAACCGACCACTGGTAAATAACACTGATTCGACACTAGCGGGAATACCAATCCCCATGACTTCCCAGATAATGCTAAAATTCAGCGGTTTAAAATAGCTCTTTAACGAAATCCTTAGCGCAGGATTAAAACCAATCGCCAGCACCCACAAAATTGCAACTGCGCCAATATAACGAGAAATGGTTAAACCCAGCCCTGCCCCGACAAATCCCAGTCCCGGCCAGGAGAAAAGGCCGTAAATCAATATGCCGCTAATAATAATATTAAGAATATTCAGGCTACCGTTAATCAGTAGCGGTATTTTCGTATTCCCTGCACCACGAAGTGCCCCGCTACCAATCAAAGTGATGGCAGCTGCTGGATAACTGAGTACCGTCAGCTCCAGATAAGTCAACGCCAGTGCTTTAACTTCTGTCGTGGCATCACCCGCGACGAAATCAATAATTTGCTCGCCAAAATGATGAATAAGCGTTGCCAACAGTACGGCAAACAACGTCATGATCACCAATGACTGCCGCGTCGCCACCCTCGCTCGTCGTCGATCCCGCTTACCGAGACTAAATGCCACAACGACAGTAGTACCAAGATCGATAGCAGCAAAAAAAGCCATAATGACCATATTGAAGCTGTCCGCCAATCCCACGCCGGCCATCGCATCTTTTCCCAGCCAGCTGACCAGAAAAGTGCTCAGAACCCCCATCAACAGGACACAGGCATTCTCCATGAAGATAGGAACAGCAAGCGGGGTTATCTCGCGCCAGAACAACACTTTGTAGCTCTTGCGTTTAGCGTGCCAGCGAGTGCCGTGAACAACCTGGCGTAAAGCAGAGGAGATATTCAAAGCCGACCCTAATTGCAGAAAGTGAAACCACATTTCAAATAATGAGGGAGAATCAGCAAAGCTGCAAAGATTTTCGCCAACAAATTGTCTGCAAATGCAACAAACTGTTGATAGAAACGGCAAACGGTTGGGAAATTTAAAAATCGGGTTTGACAAAAGATTTTTCGCCGTTAAGATGTGCCTCAACAGCGATTCCTCTGTAGTTCAGTCGGTAGAACGGCGGACTGTTAATCCGTATGTCACTGGTTCGAGTCCAGTCAGAGGAGCCAAATTTCTGAAAAGCCCGCTTTTATAGCGGGCTTTTTGCTATATCTGATAATCAATTTCCTCTTCACTGTTCTCCATCACCTGGCGCTTGATATCCTCAACTGACAGTCCTGCATTACAAAGTTCCAGAAAGCGCCAGACATAGTTACGTTGAAGTTGCCCTCGCTTCAGTCCCAACCATACAGTATTGGCATCGAAAAGATGCCGCGTATCCAGACGGATTAAATTCTCTTCCTCTTGTTCGCCGCTGGATTGTTCGGCAACTAATCCAATCCCCAGCCCAAGAGCAACATAGGTTTTAATGACATCAGAATCCTGCGCACTTAATACAATATCTGCCAGCAAACCTTTGCGGGCAAATGCGTCATCAATACGTGAGCGCCCCGTAATCCCCTGTC
>SKET01001941.1_pt1 | contig 13259 bp, 10 predicted proteins | sample 4841461 | NCBI WGS metagenome assembly SKET01 (sample SAMN11008802, study PRJNA524170) | human gut metagenome | biome: Human fecal sample; material: Feces; isolation source: fecal sample from pouch patient p5 | host: Homo sapiens | place: Israel: Tel-Aviv | collected 2014-02-13
TGTCTATAAACATAAGTACCTCATTGTTATATAACTGATTATTTTTATTATACCCGAAAAATACTTTATTTGTCATATTTTCAGGATTCCCATGAAGATAAAAGCTGTAAACGAAATTTATTACTATGATTTCGCTCGCAGCTTCCAGCTTATTGAGATAAAACTTCTATTGCTTTTTTAAGAACGTTGTCATCTTCTTGCTTAAAAACATGTCCGGTCTGCTTTATGGCAATATCAGGGGTGATGCCTGTTTTATCAATAATCCGCCCGGCAGCTGTGCGATATTCTGCAATAGAAATTTTCAACGCTGACTTATTCCCATTTTGGATAACGGATTGTACGGTTCCTTTGCCATAACTCGTTTCACCAATGATAATTCCTTCTTTTTTATCTTGCACTGCGCCAGCCAAGATTTCAGAGGCACTGGCACTGTTTCTATCAATCAAAATTACCATCGGTAGCGGAGTTTCTATACCTGTGATATCAAAGGTTCTGTCATCGCCATTTCTGGTGTGGTAGCTGAGAACTCTGCCCTTGGTTAATATCTGATTCATGATGGATATCACCGTATCAACCAATCCGCCCGGATTCATCCGAAGATCGATAATTAACCGATCAGCTCCCTGCGCCTTTACGCTTGCCAATTGCTTTTCAAATTCTTCATCTGTATGTTTTGCAAATGAAAAGATATGAATATAGCCTATGTTTTTATCTATAAGACGGCTTTGCACTGTTGGCATGGAAACATTTGAGCGTTCAACCCAAAATAATTTTTCTTCATTTTCACGCTCAACCAGAAGGGATACTCTCGTTCCCGCTTCTCCGCGGACCCGGTCAGAAACTTCCGATAAACTTAGTGCTGAAACATCTTCATCATTTACCCGCTTAATAATATCTCCGGACTGTAAACCATTTTTTTCCGCACTGCTACCGGGAAACACAGAAATAATCCGGGTAACATTTTTCCGATCGGCACCTATAACTACACCGATTCCACCATATTCGCCACGGGTAGATTGCATAAAACTTTCATATTTATCCCCGCTAAGAATCATTGAATGAGGATCATCCAGAGCGGAAACCATCCCGTTTGAAGCTCCTTCAAAAAGCACGTCATCAGTTACTTCATGAAAATAATTTTCTTTAACAGCCTGATATGTAAATAGAAATTTCATCAATGAAGAAGGAGAGTCTGTAAACATGTACAAGCTGCCCAAAACAAGCAATATAGCGGTGAGTATGACAGATCCAAGCCAAAACAGAATCTTATTCATATTTCTCAAAACAAACTTGAGCATTATAAATAACCCATGGGATCAACTGCCTCACCATTTTGACGAACCTCAAAATGGCAATGAGGCCCTGTGGAATAGCCTGTGGATCCGGCATAAGCGATAATCTGCCCTTGTGAAACTGTTTCACCGACAGATACGGTTAATGAACTATTATGCCCATACAAGCTCTGCAATCCATTTCCATGATCAATAATAACCGCATTACCATATCCACCATACCATTCTGCCGCTATGACCGTACCACCATCTGCTGCATGGATTGGTGTTCCATAATCTACACCGATATCAATTCCGGCATGGTAAATAGTTGTTCCGAAAATAGGATGCGTCCTATATCCGAATGGTGAGGTAATCGGACCATTACAAGGCCAGATAAAGACGCCCGTTCCATGTACAACAGGAGTATCTATACCACCGGATTGCTGCTGCCTGATTCTGTTTTGAATCATTTCACGGACATTATTACTTTCAGCAATCAAATCTGCCTCCATTTGTGCTGCAGCTTCTTTTTCACTTCTTGCCTCATCCATGATTTTTTGCTGCTGTGCTTTTTTTGCAACAACTTCATCTTGAGCCTTTTGTGCTTCCGCCGCCAATGCATCCAAACGGGCTTTCTGTTCTTCAAGTTCAGCTTTTTTCGCTTCGATTACTGCTTTTTGTTTCTGTATTTCGATAATAAGGTTAAAATCCGAATGAATGATCCGTTTTAAAAGTTCAAGTCTGTTCGCAAAATCACTGAAACTTTTTGCCCCGGTAATTACCTCAAGGTAACTTAATTGTCCATACATATAGATAGACCGTACACGCTTATTTAGAATTTCCTGGCGCTGTTTCAGGTAAGCTTCCGCTTTTTTAATCTCTTCTTCCGTTTGTTTTATCTGTAAATTGACGGCTGACTGTTCTGCCTGAATGGCTTTGAGTTTTCGATTTGCTTCATCCAATTCTATTTGTATAGTACGAAGTTTCCCTGCTATTTCATTGATGACCTCCTGCCAGCTTTGCTGCTTGGCACGAGATTCATCTATTTGATCTTGTAAATTCTGGAGTTTGTCATTCAACTCATCAGCAGCAACAGGCGTGACAGCTCCAAAAAGTATTGCAGAAATTAAAGCTGCCGACATACAACGAATATATTTCATGTTTTAGACCTTCATATATTTACGCAACGAAATCGCACTTCCTGATCCGCCTATCAGAATTCCGGCGGCCATCAGAATAAGTACAACATACATCATAAATGGCCATAGTGATATTAAAGGAATAAAGACTAAACCTGCTTCAGCAATTTCATCCAATATGACATTATATCCGAGCCACAAAATAAGTGAAGCGATACTTGAACCGATAAAACCGATAATCATTCCTTCAAAAAGGAACGGCCAACGAATAAACCCATTTGTTGCCCCCACATATTTCATAATTTGTATTTCACGACGCCGCGCGAAAACTGTTAAACGGATCGTATTGGAAATAATAAATAACTCTGCCCCGGCAAGAAATAAAATAAGCATAATCCCGCTTATACGGATAATTTGTGCAATTTTGTAAAGTTGGTCAATGATATCTTGTCCATATTGGACTGCATCAACCGATGAATAAGTTTTAGCGATATCTACTGCCGCTTTTAATTCATCCGGAGAATAAAAGGATACCTGGTAAGAGGCGGGAAGCGGATTCCCGTTGATAGAATCCAGCAAAGCGGACTGATTTCCCATGCGCTCTTTAAAATCTGCCATGGCCTGATCTTTATTCGTAAAACTGATTTCTTTTATGCCGGGAAGTTTTTTGAGATGGGCGCCGACATCCATAACCTGTTCTGTCCGGAGGCCTTCTTTTAAATAGACAGTCATTTCTACCTGATTTTCAAGGTAGGATGCCATGTGGTTGATATTTAACACTACGCAAAGAAAACCGCCCAGTATGAACATAGATACAGTTACGGTAAGTACAGAGGCAATCGCCATGAATTGATTGCGAAACAACGACTTGAAAGCTTCACTCCAAAAATATCTTAAAGAACTAAACATGGAGATCATAACCTCCTTTTTTTACGTCACTTATTATATGTCCTTCTTCTATGCTGACAACGCGTTTATGCATGGAATTAACCAGCTCTTTATTGTGCGTAACCATGATAATAGTTGTCCCCATATGGTTAATCTCATTAAAAAGCTTCATAATATCCTCAGAAGTTACAGGGTCAAGATTCCCTGTAGGTTCATCGGCAATTAAAAGTACGGGTTGATTGACAAGAGCTCTTGCAATGGCGACTCGCTGCTGCTCTCCGCCGGACAGTTTGGTGGGCAGTTCATTTGCTCGGCCTTTAAGACCGACCAGATCAAGTACACGATTTACCTTTTCACGGATCTCCGCACTTTTGGCTCCGGTAACCCGCAAAACAAAAGCAATATTTTCAAAAACAGTTTTTTCCGTTAAGAGTCGGAAATCCTGGAAAACAATTCCCAAAGTACGACGATAATAAGGGACTTTACTTTGTTTTAAGTCATTGATTTTTAATCCATTAACAAACACTGTACCTTGTTCCGGAACAAGTTCGTGAGTAATAATTCGAACAAAAGTAGATTTCCCTGCACCGCTTGGTCCAACAACAAAAACAAATTCACCTTTACCGATTTGTATATTTATATCACGAAGCGCCGTATGTCTGGCATCATATTGCAAGGATACATTTTCAAAAGTAATCATTCTTATTTCCTCTCTAAGAGACGAATAGCTTCTTCTTCAATATGTTTAACAGTAAGTCCATATTTTTCAAGAAGGTCTTCTGCTTTTCCTGATTCACCGAAAGTATCTTCGGTACCAACCATTCCCATTGGAACCGGATTATTTTTGCAAACCACTTCCGCCACTGCGCTTCCTAATCCCCCCATAATTGTATGCTCTTCACAAGTAAGGATTGCACCGGTATCTTTCGCGGCTTTTATGATTGTTTTGACATCAATCGGCTTAATAGAGCTTAAATTAATTACACGGGCTGATACCCCTTTTCCTTCTAAACTTTCAGCAGCACGAAGTGCCTTAGACACCATAATCCCACAAGCAACGATAGCCACATCATGTCCGTCTTTCAGTACAACACTCTTTCCGGGAGAAAAAATTACCTTTGGATCCATGATATCATCACATTTGGCTCTTCCCATACGGATATATACCGGCCCATTATAGTCCGCTGCCCATCTTACAGCCGCTTCTGTTTCTGCGGCATCGGCCGGAACTATAACTGTCATATTGGGCAATGCACGCATCAGCGCTATATCTTCTAACATCTGATGTGTAGCGCCATCTTCACCCACCGTTAATCCGGCATGGGTTACAGCTATTTTTACATTTAAATTCGGATAACATATGGAATTTCTAATTTGTTCGTAGGCTCTGCCTGCACCGAATACGGCAAAGGTGGAAGCAAACGGAACCTTTCCTGTCGTTGCCAGGCCTGCAGCGATACCAATCATATTTTCTTCGGCAATACCTGTATCAAAAAATCTATCAGGAAATTTTTTTGCAAATATGGATGTTTTTGTAGACTCTGATAAATCCGCATCTAAAACTACGATATCAGGATGAGTGCTTCCTAATCTTTTTAAAGTTTCACCATATGCATCACGTGTCGCTTTACCCATTATTCCGCCTCCAGCATTTTCACAAAACGCTCACATTCTTCACTTGAAGGTGCTTTTCCATGCCAGGATGCTTTCCCTTCTATTTCGGGAATCCCCTTTCCTTTAACTGTTTTCATAATAATCATTGTGGGTTTTCCTTTAATATTTCTTGCTTCTTCAATTGCGTTATGGAGCTCAGCCATATTATGCCCGTTCACAGTAATAACATGCCATCCAAAAGCACTGAATTTCTTATCAATGGGAAGTGATGACATTACATCCGTGATAGCTCCATCAATCTGTAATCCATTATTATCGATAAAAGCGGTCAGATGATCTAATTTGTAATGAGCCGCATACATCGCCGCCTCCCAAATTTGCCCCTCTTCAAGCTCACCATCTCCCAATATAGTATAAACACGCCAATCCGCATGATCCATTTTGGCAGCCAGTGCCATTCCGCAAGCAGCGCTAAATCCCTGTCCCAGTGATCCGGTTGTCATATCCACACCAGGGGTATGTTTCATATCGGGGTGTCCCTGCAGCATATGATTAATCTGCCGCAAAAAATCCAGTTCTTCTTTAGAAAAATATCCTTTCTCGGCTAAAACAGCATACAATGCAGGAGCACCATGTCCTTTGGATATGACCAGACGGTCTCGATTTTCCATCTTGGGATTTGCCGGATTGATATTCATCTCATGAAAAAAAAGTAATGTCAGTAGATCCGCAATAGAAAGAGAACCGCCGGTATGCCCAGAATTTGCCTTTGTAATGGACTTTAAAATGTCGATTCTGATATTTTTTGCTTTTTCATTAAGAAACTTTATTTCTTCCATGGTTAGTTGATTCATCATTTACCCCCTTGGTTGAGCAACTTCTTCTAAGATTTTTATTGTTTCGCATGCTTTATTTCTGAGTATATCTACAGCTTCCCAATTATAGGCCGCTTTGGGCAAAGCTAATAATTGGGAAGATTTTACGCACAACTTGTCTTCATCAAAATCATCTAATCCAAATATTGCTTTTTCATTGACTGCCTGCAGGAAACTATCTATTTTAGGATCATAGGAAATACCAATAAAAGGAACATGCATTAAAGCCGCAAAAATCAAGGCATGAAGCCTTATTCCAATAAGAAGATCCAAATTCCCGATAAGGGACATTAACTCCTCCGTTCCATATGAATGGGAAAGGATGAACGTGTGTGGGATTTTATCACAGAATTCTTTTGCTGTTTTGTAGTCTTCCGGAAACTGCATGGGAATGAAGACAAAATTATATTCTTCTTTCCCGTTTATTTTGATAATGTAGTTTTTTAGTTGCTCCGTCCATACTTCAGTATTCATCCACCGCCGAATGGAAATGCCTATCAATTTTTTATTCGTGGGAATATGATTCTTTCTTAAAATCTCTCTTCCTATATCATGCGGTACCGGAGATAGGGATAAGACTGCATCCGCAGTGTAATAAATCCTGTTTTTTACACCAAGTTGTTCCAAAAAAAATTTTGACTCACTATCACGGACGGTTATAGCATCAACATGGTTCATTACTGTACGCAAAATCCATCGTCCCCAATGATATCTGACCGGTCCTATTCCTTGGGAGTAAAGAAATACTTTCTTTCGGAAAAATATTCCCATCCCTATAATACTCAGGTAATACATCATGCTTTTCCAGCTTGTCACATCCTGAAGCAGGCTTCCGCCGCCGCTGATTAACAAATCGGATTGATAAACACTTTTCAAAATCGAATATCCGTCAAAGCGGGATACCGCATGAACGCGAAATGTATTCTCTGTACGTCTGGGATCACCGGATATAACAGTGATTCGCATACGTTTTGGATCATAATGCAATGCACGAAGAACAGCAAACAACATAGCCTCATCTCCGGCATTGCTAAATCCATAGTATCCGGAAATTACGATATTATTCTTTTCCATAACGTTCTCCGAAAAACTCGGTTATATGTGTCAGAATAATGAGTCCGGCTAACACGATAATCATTACTGCTGTTCCTGCGACTAATCCATCAATACCTCTAATTAGACTTAAGATGAAAGGACTTCTCATATGAGCAAATGTTTCAACCATGGATCCCTGTCCGATCGTTATCGCAATAACTAAAAAATAATGTAAAATTTGTGGCCACCGATGATAAAGTGCAGCCAATGATGCTAAAATGGCTGGATGCCCGAACAGGAATTCCTTTTCCCGTGGGCGGGCATACATAATATCTTCAAGAAAACGTCTTAATGAAATTTCAAACGAAGGTACAGGTGCCCCATTATTTCCGCTGCGCCCGATAAATATAAATCCGATAATCCCCAATAGGCTGATAAGTGCCAATACGCCTAATTTAATGTCAATTTGGCAAAATTTCTTTACAAAACCGATGAAATCTTTATCAGTTACAACTACTTTGCCAAAAAACGGGAATCTTTGAATATAAATAAGAGAAACACAAATAAGAGGCAGTATAAAAGTTAACTTAACGCCCCTAAAGATATTCATCTCCAAAAAGAATCGGATATCACTTAAGATCCCGCTGATATAAATTGCTCCGATTAAGGATAATATTCCGCATCCCCAAAGCAGCAATACAGCTTCAATAAATAAATGTCCCCATCCGATATTTTTAAAAGCACTTTGTTTTTTCTGCACGCAATAATCCATAAATAAAGACATCACGATAACAGGTGTACCAACCGCACATCCCAATGCAAGAGCTTGCCGAAGAATGGCCTCATAACCAGTCCAATATAAGGTCTGCGTGAATAGGAATACTATGACTTCTATAGGCCATGCATACTTAACTAAAAAAGGTACAATTAAAAGAATTGCTACCACGCAAAGAGAGGCTGCTCCAGCTATAGATGCAGCTCGGAGTATCCGTGATGGGAAATAAGGCTCCATCACGGAAGCTTTTCCGATATTGAACCCATGTTTTTCCAACCGGTTTGTCACATCGTGTATATATCGCGCATTTGTCTCTGATAAAGTTTCTCCATTGGCAGCAAACTTATATGAAGGGAATAAATTCATCCGGACATTACGTTCTATGGTACTGACATAGAAACGTGATGCGGCTTCTTTAGGATCCAGTTTAATCAATTCATCTTTAGACATCGCATATAAACGAACAGTATTATAGCCGTCTTTATTGGACAATGTTAAAGTTCCGTCCTGCCGTTCAAACCCGAGTTGGTTTTGTGCTTCAATTAAAACGACAGGTAAATGGCGCTCTTTGAGTCCGCCCAACAAATATTCCAATTGTGCCGGGTAACCAAGTGCTTCTTTTCCTTGGAAAAGTATGGCACTAATCTTTCCCGATGAATCAACCACACTAAAAAATTGATCTATGTCCTCACGAGTTGCATGTGGAACATTCATCGGCCGAAGAACTATGTATAATCCGGTTTGTTCCACCTTTTTTACAGTAGTCTTAAATATACCAAGCGGCATATTTAAAAAGCGTTCATAGTTGGCATTTATTTCAAGCAATTCTTCGTTGTTTAAATGAATAATATGAAAATCATCTTTTCTTAAAAGACGTTTCAATTGCCCTTTGAGTTCGTCAAAATATTCTATACCCTCAGAAGTATTCGTAGATGCAATATAAATACGATTTCCACGAATAAGCGGATTAGACATATGCAATATAAGCTCTGAGCCATGATATACTGCAATATATCCATGATCCGCAAGTTTTTTCGGCGTTTCATCATATACAGCCAATGATGTAATGCCACTTCTTTTATACAGGGAAAAGAGCTCGTCTGCAGATGTACTTTCGACAGACGCGCTTTCTAAAATGTTGTTATAATCATAAACCATTTCAACAGTAGTCGCATGAGCTTCTACATTGTATCGCTGCCATGAAATGTATCCCGCCGCTATTACCCCGAGAAGTATTATTGCGGCCAATATCTTAAATATATTATGCGGGTAAGTTTTTATCATAATCAATCCTTCAAATTAATCGGGGATAAGGACTACGCATTATTAAACTTCTTATGCTTCAAGAATCCCTCAATGAATGGGTTTAATCCTCCATCCATAACTGATTGAATGTTTCCCGTTTCGATACCGGTACGATTATCCTTCACCAATGTATACGGCTGGAATACATAAGAACGTATTTGACTTCCCCATTCAATGGCCTGCTGTTCACCTTCAATCCCCTTTTTTACCTGTTCGCGTTTCTGCATTTCCAGTTCAAACAATTTTGCTTTCAGCAAACGCAGGCACTGTTCTTTATTTTGAAACTGGGAACGTTCATTTTGACAGGCTGCAACAATTCCCGTGGGAATATGTGTCATTCGCACTGCAGAACTTGTTTTATTGATATGCTGACCGCCTGCACCGCTTGCACGATAGTAATCAACACGTATATCAGCCATATTTAAATCAATTTCTATATCGTCACCAATTTCAGGCATTACATCAACCGCAGAAAAAGAGGTATGCCTCCGCTTTGCCGCATCAAAAGGAGAAATACGAACTAAGCGGTGAACGCCTTTCTCGGATTTCAATAAACCATAGGCAAATTTCCCGCGAACCATATACTCTGCACTTTTGACACCCGCTTCATCTCCGGGAAGCATGTTCAATTCTTCCAGCACAAACCCCTCCGACTCCGCCCATTTAATGTACATGCGGATCAGCATTTCAGTCCAGTCCTGTGCTTCCGTGCCACCTGCCCCGGCATGAAAAGTAATAATTGCATCATTCGCATCGTACTTATCGTTTAGGAGCAGTTCTATTTCCTTCTTGTCTAATATATCTTTTAGCTCATTGATCTCTTCTTCCAGTTCACCTTCCATGTCCTGGTCATTTTCTTCAATGGCCATATCGAGTAATTCTTTTATGCTCTCTGCACGTGCAAAAAGGCGGGTATACGTGTCATAAGCAGCTTTTGCTTCAGTAGCTTTTTGAGATATTTCTTTCGCATGGTCTCCGTTTTCCCAAAAAGACGGATCACTCATTTCTACATCATAACTTCTAATTTTCTCCTCTAATTGAGGTAAGTCAAAGTGAATCCCTTATTTCTTTTTCATGTTCAAGCAGTTCTGTCAATGTTTTTTTCAAATCTTCCAACATCTGTTAATCATCTCGCTTTCAGTTTTATCTATTAAAAATTATCATTTATCATTTTCGCTCACTTCAGAATTATTCACAGAAGAATCAATTCTTTCTTTTTTAGAAGGAGCATCATTTTCCGGACTCGGTGTAAATTGGATTTGAATATGATAGAGATATAAAATGATTGTTTCAATCATAGACTGCTGCATTTCACTGAAAATATTAAATGCTTCCACCTTATATTCAACAATCGGATTTCGCTGCCCATATGAACGAAGTCCAATTCCTTCTTTCAACATATCCATATCATCCAAGTGTTCCATCCATTTGGAATCAACAACCTTAAGCATGACAGCCTTTTCCAATTCACGCATCATGGAAGATCCAATGGATTTTTCCCTTGCTTCATAGGTTTCATGCGCGATATCCATGAGTTTCCGCCCAATTTCTTCGCGGCTCATATTCTCAATTTCATCAAGTTTAACTTCACCGGGGGCAAGAAAATACTTTTCACAATATTTTATCAGTGCATCAAAATCCCATTCTTCCGGATAAAGCTTCGGATTCGCATATGTTTCCAGTCCATGATTGATAAGCATGTCTACCATATTTAAAATTTGGTCTTTCATATCCTGGCCTTCAAGGATTTTACGACGTTGTTCATAAACAACTTTACGCTGCTGATTCATAACATCATCATATTCAAGCACATATTTTCGGATATCAAAGTTTCTTTCCTCTACCCGTTTTTGGGCTTTCTGAATAGCGCTTGAAACCATACTGCTTCTGATTTCTTCATCCTCTTCCAGTCCCATTTTTTCCATGAACTTCTTGATGTTATCTCCACCAAAAATGCGGAGCAAGTCATCCTCAAGTGACAAGAAAAATTGACTGGAACCGGGGTCTCCCTGGCGGCCGGCACGTCCGCGCAGCTGATTGTCAATCCTTCGGCTTTCGTGACGTTCTGTACCGATGATTGCCAAACCTCCCAGCTCGGATACTCCTTCACCTAAAACAATATCAGTTCCCCTACCGGCCATGTTGGTGGCAATAGTAACTTGGCCTTTTTGCCCGGCCTGTGCTACAATTTGTGCTTCTAATTCATGATATTTCGCATTTAATACATTATGGACAATACCAGCCTCTTTCAGCATATGACTCAGTTGTTCCGACTGCTCAATAGACGTTGTACCGATAAGCATTGGCTGCCCGGTAGCGTGGCGCCTTTCAATTTCACGGACAACGGCCCTGTATTTGCCACGTTTCGTCTTAAAAATAACATCAGGCAGATCTTTTCGTTGGACAGGTCTATTGGTAGGAACTTGGAAAACTTCAAGCCCGTAGATTTTAATAAATTCCTGTTCTTCTGTTTTTGCCGTTCCAGTCATGCCTGCCAGTTTATCATACATTCTGAAATAGTTTTGAAATGTGATCGTTGCTAAGGTTTGGCTTTCACGTTGTACTTGCAATCCTTCTTTTGCTTCTATAGCTTGATGTAGTCCGTCGGAGTACCGGCGGCCATACATTAATCGTCCTGTAAACTCATCAACGATAACAACTTCTCCATCTTTAACGACATAATCACGGTCGCGCTCCATCATGGCCTGTGCGCGCAGTGCTTGTACAAAAAGATGATTCAGTTCCAGATTATCTGTATCATAAAGGTTATCGACCTTAAGCATTTTTTCCATTTTTGACACACCGGCTTCAGTCGGTGCAACAGTTTTCTGTTTTTCATCAATGGTATAATCCTCTCCTAATTTAAGTTGAGGAACTAATTTAGACATCACATAATAATTATCTGTAGATTTTTGGCCCGGGCCAGAAATAATAAGCGGCGTACGTGCCTCATCAATGAGAATACTATCTACTTCGTCAATTAAGCAATAATGGAGAGGCCGCTGTACCATTTGATCCAAACTGCTTACCATGTTGTCACGTAAATAATCAAACCCGAATTCATTGTTTGTCCCATAAGTAATATCTGAATTATAAGCAATTTTTCGCTGTTCAAAATCCAAATCATGCACAATAAGGCCAACCGATAATCCTAAGAATTTATATACTTGCCCCATCCATTCACTATCACGCTTAGCCAAGTAGTCATTGACAGTAATAACATGAGCCCCTTTGCCCTCTAATGCATTCAAATATACCGGTGCCGTAGCGACGAGAGTCTTGCCTTCTCCCGTACCCATTTCTGCAATGTTGCCACGGTGCAGAATAATACCGCCGATAAGCTGGACATCGAACTGCCTCATTCCTAACACACGGCGGGAAGCTTCTCTTATGACAGCAAATGCATCTGGCAGAATATCATCCAAAGTCTCACCTTTTGCAAGTCGTGCCTTAAACTCATTAGTCTTATTTGCCAAAGAAGAATCACTCAGTTTCTTCAATGCTGATTCCTGTGGGTTGATTTTTTCTTCCACAAGCTGCCGCATTTTCTTTATATCACGTTCATTAGAACCGTTAAATAAGCGGTCAAAAAACTTATTGAACATTAAAATACTCCTTATCCTACCAGCAAAAACAATTTTCATTTACACGAATATCTAGTATATTTTAGCAAAACATAGACATATAGTCAAAAAAGAGCGGATAAAACCGCCCTTTTTCAATCACTTCATTTAATTCTTATTTTGCAGCATCAATTAAACCGTATTTTCCGTCATCTCTGCGATAAACGACAGCCATCGCTTCTGTTTCAGAATTAAAAAACATAAAAAAATTGTGCCCCAATAAATTCATTTGTAAAATAGCTTCTTCCGGAGACATTGGGTTAATAGTAAAACGCTTTTGTCTGACAATCTCAAATTCACCCTCGCCTGGTACGGATTCTTTCTCACTGACAAACTGTTTGTTTAGAACATTAGATTCTTTAAAACGTTTGGCCAAACGGGTTTTATATTTGTGAATTTGACGTTCAACCTTGTCAAAAACCAAGTCAATAGACTTATACATATCGTCGGATTTTTCAACACCACGAAGAATAACACCATCCACAAATGCAGTTACTTCACAGGTTTTAGTCATGTTTGAAATTCTAAGGAGTACATTAATTTTAATCGGTTTATCAAAATATCTTTGTATCTTTCCGGTGTGTTTTTCTACATAAGTACGTAAAGCTTCTGTGATTTCAAGATTTTTCCCTCTAACTGTCAATTCCATAAATGAATCCCCCTTTCACGAATGAGCAATTTATGTACTGCTCTTTATAGTTATTATAGTATATTCCTCTAAATTTTCAAAT
>SKET01001945.1_pt1 | contig 13217 bp, 6 predicted proteins | sample 4841461 | NCBI WGS metagenome assembly SKET01 (sample SAMN11008802, study PRJNA524170) | human gut metagenome | biome: Human fecal sample; material: Feces; isolation source: fecal sample from pouch patient p5 | host: Homo sapiens | place: Israel: Tel-Aviv | collected 2014-02-13
AAATATACTCAATAATATCCACTAGTATTCAAGTATATTGATTGATGCTTTATTGTTTGAAACAGAAAAATAATAAAGTATATTCCATTTATAGAGGGTTGATATGTCTTATTTATATTATTTGTAGGTATTTATTTACTTTATTTGATAATAACTCTTGATCCATGTTTAAAGTACCAGTTATGATAAGAGGTTCCAGAAATGTTAGACCTGTCAAATACTGAATCATAGTGATAGGCTTTAAAATCTCTTCAATTGTTACATGGAAGCGGCCGTTTCTCGTGTAGTCATCTTGCCCAGCTCCAAAACTAGCTACCAACATGACTTCCTTGCCTTGTAAGGCAGTACCAGTCGAACCATAGGCCCAACCGTATTCAAAAACAACGTCAAACCACTGTTTCATGAGGGCTGGCGTTTGGTACCAATAAATTGGGAACTGGAGTACAATGCGATCACTTACCTCTAGAATCTTTTGCTCCGTTTTGACATCAATGTCAAAATTGGGATACAGTTGGTACATATCTCGCACGTCATAACCAGCTCCAGCAGCAGCTGTTGCCAGTTCTTTATTAATGCGTGAGCCCGTTTTTAATTGAGGGTGAAATGTAAAAATTGTGGTTTTCATATCGTTTCTCTTTCTTATCTTAATTATGCTTGACCTTCCTTAGACACAAACCATACATCAAAAACGCACTAGAAACACATTACTCAAATGCAAAATTGGAGGGGACCAATAAGCTTATCAAAGACATCAAACGTCTGGGCTTCGGTTTTAGAAACTTTATTAACTTTAGGAAGCGTGTTTTCATCACTCTGAACATACAAAAAGAGAAAACCTATCAGGTTCTCTCTAGATGTTAGCTTTTCGTCACCCACTACAGTTGACAAAAAGTCCAAAAGGTTTTCCTGATATAAAATAGACATGAAAAAAGAGAACCGAAGTTCTCCTTTTTATTTTATTCTATTAGTTTAGCACTCTAGGTGGATAAGCAATACCATTCTTATCAAAGTAAACGTAAACTCCTGGTTGAATTTCTATCCATGTGCTAACAGCTCTCTTACCACTATCACCATAGTAATAGCTAATTCGACCATTGCCAGCACTTACTGTTTGACCTTTTACTTGTTTACCATCCTTAGCGAAGAAATAAGTATCGTCACCAATTTTAACTTCACCAGTCACTGACTTACCATTAGCACCAATGTAGTACCAGTTGTTGTCGCCTGTTGTGAAAAACTCATTAGTCAAGCGTTCACCTGTTGAAGCATCGTACTTGCTATAAGTACCATCTGCATTCTTAACAACACCACCCTTAACTTGGCTTCCGTCTGCATTAAAGTAGAGGTGTTGGCCATTGATGACTTGTGCACCTGTAACAGTCTTACCATTAGCGCCTGCATAGTACCAAACATTGCCATCAGTTGTGAAGAATTCGTTAGTCACTAGCTCTCCAGAACCTTCTTTGTACTTGCTGTAAGTACCATCTGCATTCTTAACAACGCCACCTTTAACTTGGCTTCCATCTTCATTGAAGTAAAGTTTTTGACCATTGATGACTTGTGCACCTGTAGCAGCAACACCGTTTGCATCAAAGTGGTACCACTTACCATTGATATTTCTCCAAGTATCCTTGATAGCATTACCAGTGTGTGCGTCAAAGTAATAAGTTTTACCTTTAAAGGTTACTAACTTATCTTTAGCTTGGAAACCGTCTTCTCCAAAGTATTGTGTGAAACCATCAATAACCGTAACACCTTTGGCCATGACACCTTCATTAGTGAAGTAACGGAATTTCACAACCTTAGACTCTTTACCGTCTTTATCAGTTTCAGTAACGTCAAATTTAGTGTAACCACCCTTGTACATTTGACCTTTAGAGTTATAAAGGTAGGTATTACCATTAGCATCAACGTAGAAGGCATTGCTCAACATGATACCATTTGGCAAGAAACGATAAACGTCTTTACCATTTGGTGAATATTCACCGTTGGTAACCATGTGACCACGAGCATCAAAGTAATAAGTATTACCATTGAAGGTTACAAAGGCAGACTTAGCTTGAGTACCACTTGTACCGAAGTAAGTAATTCCTTTACCGTCATTTGAGAATCCAGTAACAACCTTTTCATTGCCTGTCAATTGAAGAGGAATGAAGTTACCATCTTTAGTGACAGTGAAGTATTTACCAGTTGCTTCATCGCTAAGTACATAGCCAACACCACGTTCAAGAACGTTTGTTCCGTTGAAGTATTCAGCCTTCCATTGTTTCAATTTAACAGAATCATCAATTGGTTTACCAGTTGAGATCATGTTTACCTTGAACATTTCAGGGTATTTAGCTTTAAGCTCAGCCAAGAATTCACCACCGTATTTAGCTTGGTAATCTTTACCTGATGACTTAGTATTAGCTACATAAAGCGAGTGATCAATGATAGCATCCGCAATCTTACGTCCAGCACCATCAGTACGAGTCGCTGTTACGACTTCCTTACCTGGCAATTGGTAAATTTGGTCTGGAACCCAGTCAGCGATTGCTTGGATACCAGCTTTGTGAAGTGCTTTAAGAGCATCACGAAGATCTTCTTTAGAACCGTATTTATTGTTCTTACTCATAGCAAGGTCATAACGGTCCGCAAAGGCATAACCATTTTGGATAACTGAGTCAAGGAAAGTACCATCATCAGCAGATACAAATTGTGGTGCCATTTCAAATGATGTTACGCCCCATGATTTGAACAAATCAACATTTTCAGCAATCTTACGGTTAGTATAAACTGAAGGATCTGAACCATCTGGGATAGTTTGGAAGTTAGAGAAGCCTTCGTAGATTAATTGTGAATCATAAGCTTCAGTCGCTTTAAGAGTCAATTCACCCTCTTTTTTAGCTTCTGTTGAAGGCGCTACTCGGATATCTTGATTATCTGAAGCTCCAACTGGAACCCAAACTGCTACGAAACCAGACATATCAAATGTTTCATAACCCTTGATGTCATTAGCACCGAAAGTCAAGACACCGTTGCTGTCTGTTTCTTTAACGTAACCTGCTGCGATTGCATCTGCATCAGATGTAAAGTTCTTGATACCATCAGCTGTACCAACAATCAAAGCACGGTATTTTTGGTTGGCATGGATTTTACCCATTTCAACATTAAGTTTAGCTGATTGATCCAAAGTCAATTTTGGATTGTTAGCTACAAGTGTTACCTGACCAGAAGTACGGCTGTATTTAGAACCTTCTGTATCATTAGCTGTCATAATGTCTTTACCATAACGTACTGAAGTGTAGACTTCATTTGTGCGGTAAAGTTCAACATCTGAATTGTCCATCTTACCATCAGTTGGCAACCAGTATGAACGTTGTGCTTGCCCACCAGATACATACTTGATACGACTCTTCATCAAGTTAACAATGGTATCGTAATATGGAGACTTAGTTTCCATGTAGTGACCATCATCTGTATAAAGGTCTCCATAGTAGACACGAGTGATAGTTTCCATGTTTTGCAACATAACCGCGTAAGCCGCTGGGATGTTGTTAAGCGTATATTTTTTGTCGCTGCTGAGCATGTCTTTGTTGTAAATCTCAAAGGCTTGCTTCATTTCAGCATCAGTGATCGTGAAACCATCTGATTTTGGATTGATTTCTTTCTTGATGATTTCAGCAATAATATCTTGAACGTTGTTATCATGGGCACGGATAAAGACGTAGTTTCCTGACGCATCTCCGTATTTCTCGTTATATTTACCGATTGTAGACTGTTTAACTGTTCCGTCTTCGTTATAGGCCTTGCTTCCATCTTTGTTAATCCAATCAGTCTTTTCATCACGTTGTGTCGTGTTGAAAGTATTGTTATACAAAGGACTTACAGCTGGTGTACGTTCTTTGATTGGTTTAGCCAATGAGAAGAGGAGAGCCAAACGTTGTTTGTTTTCCATAGCAAGCGCAGCGCCATCTGTCTTGTCATTGTAGTGGTTGTCATTAAGGCTCCATGCTTCAAGGACTGAGATGTGAGCAAGAGCGTTTGCTTCAGATTTGTTAACACCATAGTACTCACGGAAGTAGTTTGTGTAGAGTTGAAGCATGTCTGCATCGACATTATCTACCGCGTCGACACGGATACCATCGAAGTTAGCATCCTTGTCACCCATAACGATTGAACCCCAGTTCATAAGGTAGTGGATTTGGTTCAATTGTTCCGCTTGAACAACTGGGTTTGACAAATCTACGTCATTAGCTAGCAAGAAGTCGAAACCACCCATGTGGTTTGGATCTGATTGCTCATCAAGAATTGATTTATCAATTGTACCAGTCTGGTTAGTTGCTGTACGGTTCAAACGACGATAGTCAGAATTCGCCCATGGTGTACGTGAATCATTCACATAAAGAAGGGCACCACCTTGAAGGTGATCTTCGCCGCCACCTTTAGAGTAGTTTTCAGTTTCTTTGTTCCATTGTGGTTGTGTCTTAACAAAGGCAGAGATAGTTTCACGCAACCATTGTGTTGATTTTTCAGCCTGAATCTTTTGCTCAATCTTGATTTGAATGTCCTTAGCAGCAACTTTCAAAGTTTCTTGCTTATCTGTACTTGAATATTTAGCATCCAAGTTAAATACTTTAGACATGTAGTTCAAGTAGTTAACTTGTGTATCTACATTTGGCCACCAAGCCATCAAAAGTGGACGGAAATCTTCTGCAGTTGATGCTTGCCAAGTTACACCATCTTTGATGATAGAAGCTGGACGGTACCAGCTATCTGCAGTCAAATAACCATCAATCAATTCAAAGCTAGCTTCAGATGAATCGTAGGCACGGTTATTTATTGAGAAACCATCAACAATATTTGTTGTTCCTGGTGTGAAAGAGTATGTTGATGAACTTGTAAGAGCACCATCTTTACCGAAGTAAAGCAATTGACCATTTACAGTAATGGCAAAGTTTTCTTTGTGTGAACCATCTTCATTAACATAGTAATATTTACCATCAATGTTTTTGATGTTTTTCAAGGAAAGCGCAGCTTCTACTTCTGAATCTTTCAAAGCAGCTTCTGGCGCCTTAACTTCTGTATTAACAACTTCAGCCTTCACTGTTGCTGGTTGTTCTTCTGCTTTTTCAGTTGTAACAGCTGGTGCATCTGTTGTCACAACTGCTTCTTTATTTGGAACAGCTGCCACTGCTACATCAGCTGTTGTTGCTGTTGTAGCTGCTTCAGCTGTTGCTTGTGTGTTCGTTGTAGTCGCTGTTTCTACAGCATTTGTTTCTTTAGCAGGTGTTAAAACATCTGCTTCTTTTGTATTTGTACGTTTATCGGCTTCTTTGGTTGCTTCAGGAGAAGTAACTAAAGAAGCTGTTGTACCTGAATTTGATTGAGTTACTGTCTTATCTTGAGTTTCATCCGCTGAAACTGAAGATGTTGTTACAGACAATCCTCCCAAGACAGTAGCAAGTGCTACAGAAGCAACTGCAATTGTAACCCATTGCTTCTTAACTTTATGAAGCTTATAGTGTATCTTATTTTCCATTATAATTTTCCCCGTGATTTTATTTGTCAAAATCAGACTGAAATCTATCCGATTTCAAACAGTTATATTATATCATTATTTTCTAACTATTTCTCGAATTAATTGTTTTTTTATAAAATATATATTACATAACATTAATATTAGAAAAACTTTGTAACACACCTATTTCATAGGTTTTCAATTCTCATTTTCATATCATTTGATAAGTAAAACTATTTTTCATAAAAGCCGCCAAAGTCCTTGATACAATAGCTTTTACAATGATTCTGACTCAAAATTGATATTTGTCAGATTTTTTCTTTAAGGAGCAAAAAAAGGCAAAATTTCTTTAAACGATTCTCGTTTTCAAGAAATTTCACCTATAAATTCATGTCAAATCATATCGTTTTTCACTTAATCTCTCAGATTAAGATTAGATTGATTGATTATTTATCAAAATCAGCATAACCATTTTCATCGAAGAAGACAGTCGTACCGTCTTGGAAAGTAATCCATGTGTTTGTCACACGTTCTCCAAGAACTGATTCGTAGTATTCTACTCCTTTTGGTGTGCTGATTGGGCTACCTTTAACTTGACGTCCCAAATTATCAAAGTAATATTCTTTACCATCGATATTTTGGCGTCCTGTTACAGCCTTACCATCTTTGAAGTAGTACCAAACATTGTTACCAGTTGTCAAGAAACGGTTATTGAGACGCTCACCTGAATCTTTGTCATAGTAAGAAAGTGATCCGTCAGCATTCTTAACAAAGTCGCCTTTAACTTGACTACCATCTTCTTTGAAGTAATAGTTTTTACCACCAACACTATAGGCACCTGTCACGATTTCACCATTATCTTTGGCGTAGTACCATGTCTTACCACCATCAAGAGTGAAGAAATCAGATTTGACTTGGCTTCCATCAGCATTGAAGTAATAGTTAAGGTGGTCAATCGTTTGACGACCTGTAGCGAGGTTACCATCCTTATCAGCATGGTACCACTTGCCGTTCACTTCGAAGAACTTGTCTTTAACCTTGTAACCATTATCTACAGTGTAGTAGCTAATCTTGCCATTTTCAGTAACAAATTCACCTTTAACTTGGGCACCATTTGCACGGAAGTAATAGTCGTGACCGTCCAAAGTAAGGGCACCTGTCACATTTTTACCAGCTGCATCACGGTAGAACCATGTTGAGCCATCAGTTGTGTAGAATTCACCCTTCTTAGCTTGTGCATAGCCTTGATCGTTGAATTCATACCAGATACCATCGATTTCTGCCCAACGATTTGTGTAGGCATTACCTGAATTTTTATCGAAGAAGTAGAGTTTTCCGTCTGGAGTCACATACTTAGTACCTTTAGCTTGGAAGCCATTTTCATCAAAGTATTGCAATCCTCCACCAGCATAAGTCAAGCCAACAGCCATTTCTCCAGTTGGTGAGAAATAACGGAATTTAGCTTCTGTTTCTGAAGTACCTTCTTTCGGTACATCGAATACAAAGTAACCATCTTTGTACTGCTCACCAAAGCTACCAAAGTAATAATATTTACCATCTTGTTGATAAATAGAATCACGAAGCTGGATACCGTTTGGCAAGAAGAAATAAGTCTTACCATCGATATCTTGACGACCAGTTAACATATAACCTTCTTTATCGAAGTAATAGTAATTTCCAGCATATTTAATGAAGGCATTCTTAGCTTGGAAACCACTATTATCAAAGTAGGCCATACCCTTACCATCATAGTAGAAACCTGTCTTACCACCTTGATCTGTCAAAGGTTTTGGCAAGAAGATACCATTATCAGTAACTTGATAGTAGCGACCAGTAGCATCGTTGCTGAGAACATAACGACTACCACGACCAAGGATATTAGTACCATTCATGTACTTAGCAGACCATTGCTTGATTTTAACAGATGGATCAATCTTCTTACCAGTTGATATCATCACATCTTCAAACAACTGTGGATATTTCTTTTGGAGCTCATCAAGGAACTCACCACCATATTGAGCTTGGAAGTCCTTACCTGATGATTTAGAATTTGCAACATATAAAGTGTTATTGATATAAGCATTGGCCTTTGGAGTACCATAACTATTTGCACGTGTTGCTGTTACAACTTCTTGTCCTGGCAATTGGTAAAGTTGATCTGGAACCCAGTCAGCAATTGCTTGAATACCTTGCTTGTGAAGCGCCTTAAGTGCATCACGAAGATCTTCTTTAGAACCATATTTGTTATTCTTACTCATGGCAAGGTCATAACGGTCAGTAAAGGCATAGCCATTTTGGATAACAGAATCAAGGAAAGTACGGTCATCAGCCGATACAAATTGAGGAGCCATCTCGAATGATGTGATTCCCCATGACTTGAAGAGTTCTGCATTTTCTGCAATCAATTTATTAGTATATTGGCTATCTTTTTCAACAAAATCTTGGAAGTTTGAGAAACCTTCATAGATAACTTGTGAGTCCAATGCTTCAGTAGCAGAAAATGTCTTGTCAAGTTTCTTATCTGAACCTTTAACACGGATATCTTGGTTATCAGGCGCACCTACTGGTACCCAAACACCAAGATAACCTCTCATATCAACAGTTCGATATCCCTTGATTTCATCTCCACTGAAAGTCAAGTTCCCTTCAGCATCGGTGTATTTAATTTTTCCAGCTGCAGCTGCATCATTTTCGTAAGTGACAATTCCCTTATCAGTACCAAGAAGTAATGGACGGTAGGCTTGGTTAGCATGAAGTTTACCCATGTTAACTTTCAAAGTACCATCACCCAGTGAGAAATCCTGATTATTGGCAATAAGGGTCAACATACCAGAATGTTTACTTGTTTCTGCTACACCCGTAGTTTGGTCAGCAGTCATAATATCTTTACCGTAACGAACAGATGACAAGATTTCTTTTCCATTGAACGTGTCGACTTTCATCGATTGTCCACCTGAAACATATTTCATACGGTTCTTCAAGAGCGTTGTGATAGCATCGTAGTAAGGAGACTTGGTAGCCATATATTGGCCGTTATCCGTATAAAGATCTCCATAATAAACACGAGTTACCTGCTCCATATTTTGAAGAATCAAAGCATAGGCAGCTGGAATATTGTTAATAGTATAACGTTTTTCTGCCTTCTTCATATCTTCATTATAGATTTCAAAGGCACGTTTCAATTCAGCATCAGTCATGGTATAACCATCTGATTTTGGATTGATCTCTTTTTGAACAATATCACGAATGATATCTTGAACAAGGTTATCATGAGCACGCGCAAAGATATAGTTAGCTTGTGTATCTCCATACTTACTATTATTTGTACGGTCTGTCAAACTGCTAGTAATCAAATCTTTCAATGAAGAGCCCGATCCATAAAGTGCACCCATAATTGCATAACGAAGGTTATTATCCATGGCAAGGGCTGCACCATCATGTTTTTGATTATAAGCATTATCATTTAAATCCCAAGCTTCAAGGATAGAAATGTGAGCGAGTGCATTGGCTTCAGATTTATCCACACCAAAGGCTGCTCGGAAGTAGTTTGTATAAACTTGGAGAAGGTCAGCATCGACATTGTCAACTGCATCAACACGGATACCATCAAAGTTAGCATCCTTATCACCCATAACAATTGATCCCCAGTTCACAAGATAGTGAATTTGGTTCAACTGCTCAGCTTGCACAACTGGATTTGAGTTATCAACGTCATTGGCAAGTAGGAATTCATAACCACCCAAGTATCTTCCTGTACCATTTAGAGAACCATCTTGGTTACTTGGTGTACGGTTAAGCAAACGGTAATCGGAATTTGCCCAAGGTGTCTTATCATTATTGACATAAAGAAGAGCTCCCCCCTGAAGGTGGTCAGCAAGGGTATAGTTTTCAGTTGTAGTATTCCACTGGTCTTGTTCTTTTACAAAAGACTCAATTGCTTGACGAAGCCATTCAGTTGATTTTTTAGCTGAAATTTCTTGTTCAATCTTAATTTGAATTGTCTTAGCAGCTGCATTCAATTCAGATTGACTTTGGCTAGTTGAATACGTTGCGTTAAGGTTAAAGTGTTTAGAGAAAGTATTGAGGTAGGCAACTTGTGTATCTACATCAGGCCACCATGCCATCAAAAGTGGACGGAAGTCTTTCTCAGTTGATACACGCCATTTTTCACCATTTTCCAAAATAGTAACTGGACGGTACCAGCTGTTTGGTGTCAAGTACCCATCTACCAACTCGAAGCTTTCTTTCTTAGAATCGTAAGCACGGTTATGTGAAGAGAAAGCATCAACTAGATTAGTTGTACCTGGTGTGAATGAGTGTGTTGATGTGCTTGTCAAAGCACCGTCTTTACCGAAGTAAAGCAACTGGCCATTAACTGAAACAGCAAAATTTGTTTTGTATGAACCATCTTCTTTGACATAATAGTATTTACCATCAACTTGTTTGATGTTGTCCAAAGAGAGTGCGGCTGTTTCTTCTTTTTCAGTAACACCAGATTTTGGTTTTTCAGCTACTGTAAGCGTTGTATCTGTCGCAGTCGCAGTTGTAGCTGGTGTTTCTGTTGTCGCACCATTTGCTACTGCTGCACGATCAGTTGCTGCTGGTGCTGCCGTATTAGTAGTGGTATCTGCTGCAGTGGTTACTGCCGCAGGAGTTTCGACTGTTGCAGTATCAGCAGCCTTGTCAGTTGTTACTGCTGTCGCATCTGTCGTAGCAGTTGCTGCAGGAGCGGCTACTTCATGCGTTTCAACGACAACATCGCTTTCAGCTGTCGTAGAGGCAACTGGTTTAGTTGTTTCATCGGCTGAAACCTTTTGATTGGCAACTGTAGCACCACCTACGATAGAGGCAAGTGCTGCCGAAGTGACGGCAATCGTCACCCACTGCTTCTTAACTTTGTGAAGCTTATAATGTACCTTTTTTCCCATTTTAGGTCCTCATTTCATTTTCCTAGTTTGAATAAAATCTACATAATTCAAACAATTTCATTATAGCATATTTTTTTTAAGCATTTGGAAACTTTATCAGCCCTTTTAACTTTTTAATCATAATGTAAATTGAACAACATTTCGATAAATATTAAAAACTACCGAATGTCGAAAACGGTAGTTCTTTCTATATTTTTAGAAGTAATCGGGAGGTGAATAAGCTATCTCTATTCAATCAGTTAGCGATTTTCAAGTCAGCTATTAAGCAAAAACGACGTTATGTTGGACCCTGTAGCTGACTAAAAAGAGCAAGGTTTCTGTGACTAATTTTGCCAGAACCAGTCCTAAACCAATAGCAACTAGACTACTAAGTAAGAAATAGTTACAGGCCAGGAGGACCAAGACCAACATAAAGTAACGAACACTCGATCTAAAGAGGGAGCTTGTCGGATTAAAGACCACATTAGCGTTCAGAAAACACTGGCTGGAAGCCGAAATCACACGAGCTAGCACGACCGAAAGGAGCAGATTTTTCGTCAAGGCAAAGAGCACAAATAAGGCTGTTGCATCAATGACTGAGGCCAAGACGGCCGTGCCAGAGAACTTTAAAAAAGGGCTGTAAATACGGATGGAATCACGAATGGGCCGAAAGTGCGAACTTTTATTTTCCTCCAGATAAACGGTTTCGATAGGGACTTCAGAGATTTGGTGGCCTGATTTTTTGGCTTCAAGCAACATATTAAACTCATACTCAAAACGATTGCCATCCAGGTTAAGAAGCCATGGAATCAGGTCGGTTGACATACCTCGAAGTCCTGTCTGAGTATCTGTTACCTTCTGACCAGTTACCAGATGGAAGAGCCCTGCAGTCACCTTGTTGCCGATGCGACTACGTGCTGGTACCTTACCAACAAAGGCACGCGCACCTAAGATAAGATGGCTTGGATTTTCCTCGGTTGCCTTGGCCACACGGACAATATCTTTAATCAGGTGCTGACCATCACTGTCAACTGTGACTATAGGCTGAGCTGATTGATGTTGGCTAACCACTTCTTCTTGAATATAAGCGAAAGCAGTCTTAAGAGCAGCTCCCTTTCCTTTATTAATCGGATGAGTTAGGACAGTCGCTCCAATAAAAGCCGTTTCGTCGTAATAGTCGTTATAGCCTGGGCCACTCCCATCATTAACAACAATAATACGGGCTTTAGGGAGTTTTATGGTAATATCTTGAACCACCTGAATCAGGCGTTTGTCTGGTTCATAAGCTGGAATAATAATATACATAGGCACTTCCTTTCTGTTTCATCCTATGACTCTTTAGTGACCTCCGCCAAAGCCACCTGGTTGCCCACCACCTTGGAGACCACCGCCACCTTGAGGGCCACCGCCGCCAGGCATTGAGTTTTCAATCTTAGTTTGTTTTTCACCATTGATAGTAATGTCACCACCGGTATAGGTCGCTGAACCATCGAAGTCAAAGCCAGACTGACCAGTCAAATTGATTGTTCCACCCGATACAATAATATCGCCGTTAGAATCGATTGGGTCGGTATCGCCCTGGCCAACCTCAACATTTAGGGTTCCACCGGTCATCTTGAAGAAAATCTCACTTTGACTGGCATTAGCATTGGCCGCATTGACACCATCATCCGTTGCATAGACATCGATATTTCCGCCATTAATGGTCACAGATTTACCTTCGATACCTTCGGTTGATTTTTCAACTTTGTAAGTACCGCTATCAATAATCAGATCCCCGGACGCATGAATACCATCGTCACCAGCCTTAATGGTCATGGTATTGTCAGACAGATACATGGTACCTACTGAGGTGTCGTCATCATTATCAACCTTAACAGCATCTTCTTCAGCCTCAATAGTCATAGTTGTTCCTGTGATATTGAGTTCATCATTGACATTGAAGGCATCACCGACTGAGGAAATCTTATAGGTACCGCCAGTCATATGAAGGCTGTCATTGGCTTTAATACCGTTGTTTTTCTTGGCATCAATGTTTAGAGTACCTGAACCGTTAATGGTCAAATCTCCTTTAGAAAAAATCACAGCATCCGCATCTTCATCACTATTAGAACTTGAATCAGAAAGTGTGTTTGTAGTGCCATCTTTAAGTGTCAGATAGACATGACCAGCTTTTGTGGCATTGATTGCTGCATTTGTATTTGTCATGGTAGCACCATCCAAAACAATATGGACATCGTCTGAATCACCAGCGTCTACCTTGATTTGCACACCATCAGATTGTCCTGAAATGACGTAGGTCCCAGCTTTGGAGATGGTTACAGTTGAACCTGATAGGGCTGCACCATCACCTGAAACATCCGCAGATGAGCCTGATAACTTAATCTTAGTAGCTGAGCTTTCGTTATAAGAGGTATCAGAATCTTTAGAAGTAAAATAGTTGCTGTTGTTCTTATTTGTTTTCTTACTGGTCGTTGCTGTTACAGCACTTGTTTTTGATGTAGTGCTTGACGTCGTCCCAGTTGACTGACTGCTTGATTGGCTACAAGCTGTCATGACTGTTAGGGCAGTCGCACAGGTCAATAAAGTCGTCCATTTTTTTAGTTTTTTTGATTTCATATTTTTTCCTCTCGTGTTCGTTTGGATGATTACAGTTTACGGGACTTACCTAAAACATTTCTAAAGGTTAACTAAAACTTATCTTAAGTTAAGTTTGGTGAAAGTTTAGCTTAGGAAAACTTTCAGAAAAGTCCCATAGACTAGTAGGCAAGCAAATGAATACTTTATATAGTAGTACTTTTGCTCTCAAC
>SKET01001955.1_pt1 | contig 13185 bp, 9 predicted proteins | sample 4841461 | NCBI WGS metagenome assembly SKET01 (sample SAMN11008802, study PRJNA524170) | human gut metagenome | biome: Human fecal sample; material: Feces; isolation source: fecal sample from pouch patient p5 | host: Homo sapiens | place: Israel: Tel-Aviv | collected 2014-02-13
AACCACAACAAGCTTTTATCGTCCGTGCATCTGAAGATATTGCGTATAAGGATGTTATTAGCATTTTGGATAATCTAAAGATGAGTGGTGCTCGATTTGTCAGCGTAGCGACAGAACGGAAGTGATCCTATGGTGAGTAAACGATATGGCATTCCTTTTATCGCTGCATTGGTGGTCAACTTAGCATACTGGGGTGTTGTAGGCGATTTGTTCGGCCATTTAAAACCACCAGAAACGCCAAAGAAAGATTTGGTCATCAATCTTGACATGGTGCAACCGGAACCTCCTGAGCAGGAGAAGAAACAGCAAGAGAAAATTGTCTCTGATGATAAAGAAAATGCTGCGGGCGGTAAGTCGGGTAGTGTATTACCGGATTTATCGGGAAAACCGACACCGGGCTTGCAAAATCTTAACCCTTATCTAGGTGGCAATGAAACGGCTAGTGTAAATCTACATGGGAATACAGATAATCCTGTAGGTGTTCCCGGCGATGGTGATACAACAGGCCCGGGTGGTGGCCCCGTTGGCAATGGTGGAATAGCAAATGACGGTCCTGGCACACAGAGCGGCAATCCTGGAACTAGTGATACGGAAGGTTCAGGGTCCTATAGCAGTGCTGGTTATATTGCACGTGTAGAAAGTAATAAAGTTATGCCACAACAAGCGGTACGACGTGGTATTACAGGGACTGTTTCTTTTGATGTTACCTTTGATAGTGATGGTAATTTTGTATCTGCTTTAAAGACGGGCAGTAGTGGTTCAAGTATTCTAGATGATGCGGCATATAGCCTTGTTTCTAGTTCTGGTGGTATTGAGAACACCACTGGACATTCTGTAACGATTGAGGTGAATGTTAGCTACAATCTGAATTAAGTAATATATGGCTAACATGTGTTAGCTCTAAAAATGTGTGAATGTATAATGGGTCAATAAATTGTAGCTATTAGTGTAGGCTACTGTTTATTAATATATGTATTTATTTGTGTGTATTTGGAGGCTTTATGAAAAAACGTCATCTTTTATCCACAGCAATTGCTGTCACATTAGCGCTAGGCACATATCAAGCGTATGCGTACGATGAAAATTTTAAAGGTTATGAGGTGCATAATATTAATGTTACTGCAGATTCTGCAAAGGATGAGTATGGTAATACTATTACAGAGCAATCCTATTATCGTACAGGCGGTGACGTAAAGGTTATTACCCGTGAGGAAATTGAAAAGCGTCATTACCGTGATGTAACAGAAGCGATTAAACGCGTACCAGGCGTTACATTCCAAAATCCTGGCTACCGTGGTGGCGAGTATGGATACCAATTCTATAACAATGGTGTGTCCATCAATGGTGATTCTCGAGTAGTAGTACTTGTCGATGGTCGTCGTATCGATAATATTACATCTGGCCGTTTGGGTGATAGCTCTGAAAGAGGGTCTAAGTCTACAGGCGTTAATATTGATGAAGTAACGAATATGGATGCCATTGATAAAATTGAGGTTGTCAAAGGCCCTGGTGCTTCTCAATATGGATCTGATGCGACAGGCGGTGTTATTAATATCATTACACGCCGTGGTAAAGGCGATTTCAATGGCTCTGTTGATTTAGCAACAGGCAGCTGGAATAAACACAGCTACAACTTAACAGTTCAAGGGACAGCTGGTAAAAATGCTTCTACTGGTTATTTTGTGACAGCTACGCGCACTATGTCTCAAGACACAAAATATAAAGACGGTGATACTGGTGAAGTAGCTACGCTTACTGGTTCTAAGTGGAAAGAAGAAGGCTTTAATGCTCGAATTGACCATGATTTTAATAAGAAGCAAAATTTGCAGTTCTCTGTAAACTATAAAAAAGGTTATGATGGATATCCTATTTCTACACCAAGCCGTAAATATTGGAACCAAGAAGATTGGCGTCGCATTATCTTTAATGCTGCTGTAGGTCAAGTTGATGCAAATCATCAATTAATAGCAGGTGCCCCTAAGCTATATGGAGACTCTAAAAATCCTGGATATCATAATCTATATGCTCTAGATGGTAATTATGGCTCCTATAGTAAGTTTAAAAACTTAGATACAGATTTGAAATATACCTTTGATCGCCAAGGTCAATTGGAAAGCTTTGTAAGATTGTATCGCTTAGATCATCGTTATGAAGGCCGCGATAAATACGCTTGGACGCGAGGTACAGCAGATGCTGCACGTGCCGCTTATGAAGCTGCATTCCCAACGGGGACAACGGTTGAGCAATTTAATGCTTGGGTAGATGCTAATTTAGCTCCATTCCCAGATAATAAAGATGCACTCCGTCAATGGATTGCTGATACTGGTGGTATGGCTGGTAGCCCAACAAGCTGGTACAAAGAAACTAAGAATGGCATAGAGGTTCAATGGACTCGTCAATTAGATAAGCACGATATCATTGCTAATATTGATTATAGCCGTTCTCAATTGAACACTAAGTCTTTGCGTAATGGGGTTCTAAAATCTTCTGATGTCCGTCGTAATACATTGTATGCATATTTGCAAGATAAGATTTACATTGGCAACAATGTAGAATTAACCCCAGCATTGCGCTATGTAAATTATGGTAGCTATCAAGGTTCTGGCAGTGGTGCTTCCCAAGGTAAAGGTAGTATTAGCTCCTTAACACCTAGCTTACATGGTCAAATTAAATTTAATAAAAACACAAGCATGTATGCAGGTTGGACTCATATCATGAGACCATTAAAACAAGGTGATTACACATCTGTGGATGGTGTATTTAATACTCCATTGCAAGATGAAAAAGGTGATGCTTTCACATTCGGCGTACAACATAATTTTGGTAAAAATAATAATACCACAGTAGCTGTTCACTACGATTACACACATATGAAAAATGCTATTGCCACGCTGCCAATTTGGAATGCTACATCTGGTGACTTTGAAGAAACAGCAGTTAATGCGAAAGAAAATAAACAATCTTTCAATATTACTGTAGACCACAAATTAAACAAACATGTTACGATGAGTGCGTCCTATTCTCACATGAAGGACAAATGGCTATCTAAAGGTGGTTGGGTGCTTGATCCAAACTGGGGTTATAACAATAGTGATGATATCAACGTGGCTATCAATAGCTTACGTCCGCAAAATCATTACTCTTTGAATGTATCCTATGATAATAAAAAGCTCTACTCCGGATTGTTATTTAACTGGTACACCGGCAATAGTGATTATGCATTTACTCATAGACAATTCCTCATCGTTGACTGGAATCTAAATTATAATGTAACGAAGGATTTAACGGCGTACATCGTTGTTAATAACGTACTTAACCGCGCTTATGAAACTAGTTATAGTGCTTATAATGGTCGTGGTAGTGCGGCTATGCCAGCGCGTTCCTTCATGATTGGGGCGAAATATAAATTCTAATGATTAGATTTAGCGTATTAATACTATGTCTATTATTGTGCGTAGGCTGTGGACCTCAGCAGGTAACTGTTGAACGGGGGCAGTCTACGCCTCCTCATATCGAATTGCAGCCGCCAGTGACAATTGAGTCCTATGTACGTCGTGGAGAGCCTTTTGAAAGTACGTACACAGCGGTGCCTGAGCGTGTTGTGGCGGTGTGGCAGAATTCCATAGAAACCATCATTGCTCTTGGCGAAGGCGATAGAATTGTTGCGGGTATGGGGATTCCAAATCGCAAGTATGTGCGTCCAGAATATCGCGAAGCGTATGATAAAATTCCGTACAAGGATATGCAATATTTTAACTTGGAATCTGTATTGATGATGAAACCAGATTTGCTCGTAGGCTGGCGCTCAACCTTTACGAATAAAGGGTTGCGTCCTCCTTCATTTTGGCAGCCTCGCCAAGCTAATGTGTATATCGCCGAATCCTCGTTAGGGGCACAGTCGGCACTAACTATGGATATGGAATATAAGTATATACGTGATTTGGGTCGTATCTTTCATCGTGATATAGAAGCAGAGCGTATTATCAGTGAAATGCAACAATCTGTAAATTATACAGTAGCACGAACGGCGCATGAAAAACCGCCAAAGGCTTTGTTTGTTGAGTTGGAAGGTAAACATTTCCGTTTATATGGTCATAAAACTTTAGCTGGTAATATTGGGGATACACTTCATGCAGATATTATTGATACGGATACACCATCTATTAGTATGGAGGATGTAGTAGAACAAAACCCAGATGTTATTTTCTTAATCGTATCGGATGGTGAATATAGTCAGGCGGATGTCATTATGAATTACGTATTACAGCAACCTGCCTTACAAGGTGTTAATGCGTTGCGCAACAAACGAGTTTATTTCTTGCCTCTGCTGGCTGTATATAGTCCAGGTGTTCGCTTATCCGATGGTATCGACATCGTATCACATGGGTTATACCCTAACCTCTATCCAGAAGGGGTACCAGATTTAATTCATTAATAAAGGAGCAGTATGCTAAAACGTATTGGATATACTGCTGGCGGATTTGTCCTCATAGGGGTGCTAGCAGTAGCCATTCTATGGGGACTTTCTGTTGGTACAGTACAGTTTTCACTTTCTCAAATTTTTAATATTGTAATGAATCAATTTTCAAGTCCATTAGCTATTGATGATCCTATGAATGGCCCAGAACAGACCATTATATGGCTACTTAGAATGCCTCGCTTGTTGATGGCTGCCATTATCGGAGCAGGCCTAGCCGTATCTGGGGTTATCATGCAAGCTATCGTCAAGAACCCCCTAGCGGACCCTTATATTTTGGGGATTTCCTCAGGTGCATCCCTCGGTGCTACGGTAGCCATTTTATTTGGCATAGGCGTGATGTTTGGGGAAAACTTCGTAGGTGTTATGGCATTCATAGGCGCCATGGCGATTTCCTTTGGCGTATTGTTTATCTCTAATCTAGGGGGCCGACCAAATTCAGTGAAATTGATTTTAGGTGGCTTAGCATTAAGCGCCGTGTGTAGTTCCTTCTCTAGCTTTGTGGTCTATTTGGCAGACGACAAGGAAGGTATTCAAACCATTACGTATTGGTTGATGGGTAGCTTTGCCGGTGCTAAATGGGATATGTTGCCTTTTATTGCCGTTGTTGTCCTTGTAAGCATTATTTTCTTCTGGTCTCAAAGCAGAATTTTGAATATGATGCTTCTCGGTGATGAAGTGGCTATTACATTAGGTCGCGATTTACATACCTATCGCCAAGTGTATTTGATTATTAGCTCTCTCATCATCGGCTTTGTAGTGTACGCTGCGGGCATGATTGGCTTTGTAGGCCTTTTGATTCCTCATCTTGTGCGCATGACAATCGGTACTAATCACTGGACATTAATTCCATTTAGTGCGCTATGTGGTAGTATTTTCCTCGTTATCGCTGATGGCCTTTGTCGCTGCATCATTCCTCATGCAGAGTTACCAATCGGTATTCTCATTTCTCTCATCGGTGCACCAACCTTTGTGTATATGTTAGTGCGTAAGAATTATGGATTTGGAGGGGAATAATGAATATTCAAACAAATGATATCCAAGTCGCCTTTGGCTCAAAAGCTATTCTTCACGACATTTCACTAGATATACGAGACAAGGAGTTTGTGGGGATTATAGGCCCTAATGGCAGTGGTAAAAGTACATTTTTAAAATGCTTATACCGCGTGTTACAACCTAATGGTGGCAAGATTTTCTTTGACGGCACAGAACTGAGTGATTTGAGTCATCGTGATACGGCCTTAAAAATGGCCGTAGTAGCGCAGCATAGTACGGTGAACTTTGATTTCTCTGTTCTTGAGATGGTCCTCATGGGCCGTTCCCCTTATAAGGGCTTGCTCGACCGAGATCAAATTGACGACTATGAAATCGCACGTCATGCGTTGGCCCAAGTAGGTCTTAGTGATTTTGAAAGTCGCAATTTTAATACATTGTCGGGTGGTGAGCAGCAACGTGTTATCTTGGCTCGTGCGCTTGCTCAACGTACAGAATGTTTAGTGTTAGATGAACCTACGAACCACTTAGATATTAAGTATCAGCTTGAATTGATGACTATTGTCAAACGATTAGATGCGACAGTTGTGTCTGCCATTCATGATTTAAATTTGGCAGCTATTTATTGTGACCGCATTATTGCATTAAAAGATGGTCATATTGTATGTAGTGGCACACCTCAAGACGTTTTGTCGTCAGACACTATACGCCATATTTACGGTGTATCTGCCATGGTTCAGACCTTACCGGATGGACGATTGAACATTATATATAATATGGAATAATATACATATAGGGGGTATGGGTTATTGCATACCTCCTATATGTATGTAACAATTAAAAGGACTTGCAGTTATATAGTTAGTGGTTAGATAGAGGTATAGGATGATGAAAAAAGTTAATAAACGTGTGTATATAGCTACATTGATGACATTGCTTAGTATAGCCGTTAATGGTTATGCAGCGAATGTAACAACGAATAACAATGAAGAAGATATTACCATCAATGTTACCGCTAATCGCACAGCCCTCCTAGATTTGGACACACCTGTAGCGATGAATGTAATTACACCTGAGGAGTTAAAAAATACTGGTGCTACCACTGCTTTTGATGCGGTGGCGACCGTACCAGGGGTAACAATAAATTCTTATGGTGCCGGCGGTGCCGATTTTGGTGGCATGGATAGCCGTACGAATATTCGAGGCCTTGACCGTGGTGCCCTTGTTCTTGTAAATGGCGTGCCTATGAACCTCAATGGCAAAGGTGGACTCGGCTCTATACCTACGAGTGCCATAAAACGTATCGAAGTAGTGAAAGGAGCTGCTTCTACATTGTATGGTGCAGAGGCATTAGGTGGTGTTATTAACGTTATTACCAAGACTCCATCTACAGAGGGTGGCTCTGCTACAGTTGCTGTAGGTAATCGTGGGTCTAAACGTTTTGATGTGTCTTATGGTACAGATAAATTCATCGTTGGTATTGATAGAAAATATTGGGGTACACAGGATCCATCCACACCGATTCGCTACGACTATGCAGGTACTAAACACTACGATTACTATAGTACTCGCAACAAGGGCAATTCGTTGGGGCTCTTTATGAGTGGTAAGCTTTCAGATAAGGTAACATTGAATTTTAATCGTGCTGAAAGTAAATCGTCCTTTGGTCTAATCAGTACGGAAACAAATCCGGTTAATCAAGCAAGACATTCTACGACGTATCATTATAAGGATGATCGCAATAATGCTTCCTTAATTTATAAGGACAAGGGTACTACAGGAACCTTGTTCTATAATGACCGTACGATGCGTGGTACGAGCCGGGTGCACAATACGTCCCAAGCTAAGGCGACTGAAACAAGCTATCGCGCACGTCAATATGGATTTGATGTACAGCATGAATGGGATTTTAGAGATGGTAAGGACTATTTAATCGCAGGTGTTACAGGTAAACAAGAAATCTATCATGCAACAGCTGTTCCTGTTTACGTTCATCCTAAACGCAATAGTTATGCTGTGTATGGTAGTTATTCTTATGAAATTAACCCTAAATGGACATCCATTTTGGGCTTGCGTTACACCGTAATCGATGATCCAATCAAGGATCAACATGTGTTGACCCCTCAATTCCAATTATTGCACTCCATCAATAAACAATCCTCCATGTATATGAACATAGGGAAAGCTTTTACAATGCCTAGTTTGAGCGATACATTCCGTAGCGTTAGCCGTCGGTATACAGCGGTAAGCAGTAAAAACCTTAAACCAGAAGAGGGTTGGAACTATGAAATTGGGTACAAGCGGATTAACAAAAAGGATGATTGGAAGGTTGATGTGTTCTATATGGATTTCAAAAACTTCTTCCAATGGCAACCGGATGCAAATGGTCGACCTTTGGTGCGAGTAAATGGTGGGAAATTCCGCAACGTGGGCATCGAAGCCGAATATGGTAGACGTTTATCCGACCGCCTAAAATGGAACGTGAGCGGATCTTACTCTAATCCAAGACAAAAGGAAATGAATGAAAATTACTGGAAACAAGCGGCTCCTAAATTGCAATTCACTACAGGCATTCGCTATGAAAGCCCAACGTGGGAAGCAGGCACATCCTTTAGCTTTGTTACAAAACGGTTGCGCAATCGAGATGGTGGCTTAAACCCTAATATTGCCCTTTGGAACGCTTATGTGGGCTATCATTTCAATAAGGATGCAACACTTCGTCTAGATGCACGCAATTTGTTAGACCGTCACAACGTTATCACCAATGGGGATTATGAATACTGGGGTGATCCATTCACATATGAATTGAGTTATACACAAAAGTTCTAATATTTATTTGTAGAGATTTATATAAAATCCAGTACTAATAGGGGGTATGGGTTTTGTGTAGCCCTTTTAAATGTGTAATAATACAATTATGTAGTTTTTATGAATAATTAGTGTGTATTACGAGGGATTTGTTATGGACAATCTTAAGAAACGACGGACTTCTGTACTTATAGGATTGGCTTTGATGGGATTATCTGTGCATGCATATGCAGCGGATGTAACGGCTGCCACAGATACTCCTACTACGGTAGCATCTACTGAAGCAAATGGCGCATCTGAAAGTCATGTCATTAATGTAACAGCTAATCGGATGGCATTGTTAAACCTAGATACGCCGGCAGCGATGGATGTTATTACGGACAAAGATATCATGAATAGCGGTGCTAAAAATGCCTTTGATGCGGTGAACATGGTGCCTGGTATTACATCTTTCTCCTATGGTGCATCTGGCCTTGAATATGGTGCCATGGATAGTCGGGTCAATATTCGTGGACTAGAACGAGGTTCACTCATTCTCGTCAATGGCGTACCGATGAACCTTAATGGTAAGGGTGGTCTTAGCTCTATTCCAACAGGTTCTATCGCCCGTATCGAAGTGTTGAAAGGCGCTGCTTCTGCTTTATATGGTTCTGATGCGATGAGCGGCGTTGTTAATGTCATTACTAAAACACCTACTAAAGAAGGTGGCTCTGCTACTATTGGGGTAGGCAATATGGGTAGTCAAACCTATAAAATCAACTACGGCACGCCGCGTTTCTTGATTGGTATAGAACGGGGATTCTTTGGTAAACAAGATCCGTCTACACCAGTTCGTACAGATTCTGTGGATCACCCTCGTGGGTATGAATACTATACAGCACGGGATAAGGGGAATTCCTTAGGTATATTTATGAGCGGCAAATTGAGCGACAAGGTAACATTGAACCTTAGCCGCTTTGAAGGTAAGTCGGCCTATGCTCAGTTGAGTACTGAAAGCAATGCGACGAATCGCAATCGCCACTCTACAACATATGCATATGATGATTCTAAGAACAATGCGTCCTTGATTTATAAGGATGGAAATACGACGGGCACACTCTTCTATAATGATCGAGATTTGAAGGGAAAAAATCGTAAACATAGTATTCCATCCTATACATCTAATGATAGTAACTATATTGCTCGTCAATATGGTTTTGATGTACAACACGAATGGGATTTTAGAGGTGGCAAGGATTATCTAATTGCCGGTGTATTGGGTAAACGTGAAACGTACCGCACTACATCAGGTCCCGTCTATGCAAATCCTCATCGTCATAGCTTAGCTCTTTATGGTAGTTATTCCTATCAAATCAATCCAAAATGGACTACTATTCTAGGCTTACGTTATACGGATATTAAGGACCCTGTGAAGAATCAACATGTGTTGACACCACAGTTCCAATTGAATCACCGTATTAATAAAGAATCTTCTGTATATATGAATGTAGGCAAAGCTTTCACCATGCCTAATCTAAGCGATACATTTAAAACAGTAAACCGACAATATCAATCGGTTAGCGGTCGTAATTTAAAACCTGAAGAAGGTTGGAACTATGAATTGGGTTACAAGCACATTACCAATAAAGATAGTTGGAAGGTGGCTGCATTCTATATGGATTTCAAGAATTTCTTCTCTTGGAAACCAGATAGCAATGGTAAAATGACGATTCGCGTTAATGGTGGCCGTTTTAGAAATGTTGGCGTTGAGGCGCAATATGGCCGTAAATTAACAGATCGCTTGAAAGTAACTGTGGGTGCAGCGTATTCGAATCCAAAACAAATGGAAATCGATAAAAATTATTGGAAACAAGCCAATCCAAAATTACAATTTACAGGGGGCATTCATTACAATAGTTCCACTTGGACAGCTGGATCTAGTATAAACTTTGTAACAAAACGGATGAAGAACCGCGATGGTGGTATTAATCCAAATCTTGTAGCGTGGAATGCGTATGTAGGGTATCAGTTCAATGAAAATTCTTCTGTACGACTCGATGCGCGTAACCTGTTGAATCGTCACAATGTTATTTCCAACGGGGATTGGGAATACTGGGATGAGCCATTCAACTATCAGCTTAGCTACACTCAAAAATTCTAGATTACTATAAGTCTGTATTAGAACTATACAAGGAGTATCATCATGAACAAGAGCATTGTGTATCTTATATGTCTGATGGTACTCCTTTTTGTAGGTGTAACCGGATGTGGGCCACAAGATGAAACGCGGACTTTTCCAAATACCCGTTATGTTGAAAGTTATGATGGTGTTAGTGTAGCTGTGCCAGAGAATCCGAAACGTATTTTAGCATTATCCTCTGCGTCGGATACGATTTTATTAGGCCTTGTAGAACCAGACCGCTTGGTAGGTATTAATACATTATCTACCTATGAAGAGTATTCTTTAGAGGCGAAGCGTGCTAAGCTGGTTAAACCTGCTATGAGTTCTTATCCATTAGAAAAAATCATTGCCTTGGAGCCAGATCTTGTCATAGCACCTGATTATACGAGCGCAGACGTTATTGCAGGTTTACGCCACATGGGTATACCTACTGTTGTAGTGCCAACCGGTACTACGGTAGAATCTGTCATTAAGAATGTGACGGACATAGCTCATATTGTAGGGGAAGATGAAAAGGGGCAATTTTACGAGCAGAAAATCCGTCGTGAACTAGAAAAGATGAAACGGCTTGGTACATCTATTCCATTGAATCAACGCAAAAGCGTACTCTTCGTATCATCCATGGATGGGTACACCGGAACAGGCAGTCTGTTTGATGATATGTGCAAGTATATGAGCATCTACAATGCACCTGATCTTCTCGGTTTACCGCCACGGACTCCTTTTGGAGATGAGCGTGTATTGGCTATGGACCCAGATTATATTTTTATTCCATCCTATAAAGGCATGGATAAGAATTTAGCTAGTCGGTATCTTGATAATCCAGCCTTTCAAAACCTGCCAGCTATAAAAGAACATCGCGTTAAGCCTTTACCGGCTGCGTACTTATATACTATGAATCAGCATATTGGTGAAGCTATGCTTGCTATTATGTATACTGTGTATCCTCAGTTAGAAAGGAATCCTCATGACTAAACAGAAACAAAAAATCATGGCAATTGCCATAATTGGGGGATTGCTATGTATTGTAAGCCTATTGGCGCTACATGTAGGAACGATTATGATTCCTATCGGTGGTGGCATACAAAGTATTTTAAATGGTATGGGGATACCGGTTCATTTTACAGCTCCGATTACAGCTGAACAGGAGGCGGTATTGTGGTTTATCCGTATGCCACGTCTCATCATTGGTCTCCTTGTAGGTGGTGCATTAGCCTTGGCTGGTGCCGTTATGCAAGGCGTTTTCTCCAACCCATTAGCGGATCCTGGCATTATGGGTGTATCCGCAGGGGCATCCCTTGGCGCAGTGATCGCCATTGCTCTTGGCGTAACATCTCTTGGTATGTTTTATATGCCTGCCTTTGCCTTTGTTGGCGCCTTTGTATCCGTTGGCATTACTATTATTTTAACCTTGCGTAATAATAAGCTCGATACGACGACCTTATTGCTCGCTGGTGTAGCTGTGAGCATGTTACTTGGTGCTTTTACATCGGGTATTTTGACGATGATTAACGAATACCGGTTGCGTGAATTCTTATTCTGGATGGTCGGTGGCCTTGATTTCCGTCGTTGGGATCATGTGGCACTAGCTGTAGGGCCTATCGTGACAGGCAGCGTTATTTTGATGATGCTCGGTCGTCATCTTAATGTACTCGTTCTCGGTGACACAGAGGCACGGGCATTGGGCTTACCTGTTATGGTGTACCGTATGCTATTCTTATTCCTTGCATCCGTTGTTACCGCTACTGCTGTATGTGTCAGTGGTTCTATTGGCTTTGTAGGCCTTGTAGTTCCTCACATTGTGCGTTTATTAGTGGGGCCGGATCATCGAATTCTACTGCCGATGGCCGGTGTTGGGGGTGCATTATTCCTCGTATTCTGTGATACCTTAGGTCGCATCATAGCACAACCAGTTGAGATTCGCGTAGGTATCATGACGGCTCTCTTAGGGGCACCATACTTTTTATATTTGCTTCACCGCTTGCGCAGTAAAGGAGGGGCCTAATGAAATTAGATGTTCAATCACTATCCGTTACATTAGGGGAAAACCACATTCTAAAGGATGCGTCCTTCTCTATTGATAGCGGTGAATTTGTCGGCATTATCGGCCCTAATGGTTCTGGTAAAACGACGTTGTTAAAAACCTTGCGTGGACTCTATCCTGCATCTGGAGGCCAGGTTTTGTGGGATGGTAAAAGCATCGCCTCTTTGAGTGACAAGGAAATTGCTCATCATGTGGCATACATGCAACAATCCGTTAATGTGTCCTTTGATTATGAAGCCATCGATATCGTGATGACAGCCCGTTATCCGTATCTGAAATGGTGGCAACAAGAGGGACCAGAGGATAAAGCAATCGTAGAAAAGGCGATGAAAGAAGTGGGCGTGTACCATCTGCGTAATCGGTCTGTACAGTTCCTCAGTGGCGGCGAGCGTCAACGGGTATTCTTGGCAAAGGCCTTGGCACAACAAACAGAGGTTTTGTTATTAGATGAACCGACGGCGGCGCTCGATTTGGTGTACGCTGACGATATCTTTCACGAAGGTCGTAGATTATGTGACGAAGGCAAAACGATTCTAATCGTCGTCCATGATTTAGAATTGGCTGCCAAATATTGTACTAAGCTCGTCTTAGTAAGCGATGGTTACATCGTAGATGTAGGAACGCCTCGTGAAGTGCTGACTGCAGAGAATCTACGAAACGCATTCCATCTATCGGCAGCGGTCTACGATGATCCATACTTTA
>SKET01001975.1_pt1 | contig 13066 bp, 12 predicted proteins | sample 4841461 | NCBI WGS metagenome assembly SKET01 (sample SAMN11008802, study PRJNA524170) | human gut metagenome | biome: Human fecal sample; material: Feces; isolation source: fecal sample from pouch patient p5 | host: Homo sapiens | place: Israel: Tel-Aviv | collected 2014-02-13
CATCGGCGGATTGCGATTCTCGAACTGCTGCAAAAACATATTCGCCAGCGCGACTTAATGTTATTGCTGGAGCAACTGGTCACGCTGATTGACGAAGGGTACACTAGCGGAAGTCAGTTAGTTGCCATGCAAAACTATATGCTGCAACGCGGTCATACTGAACAAGCGGATTTGTTTTATGGTGTGGTGAGAGACAGGGAAACGGGAGGGGAGTCTATGATGACGTTGGCGCAGTGGTTTGAAGAGAAGGGAATTGAGAAGGGGATTGAGAAGGGGATTCAGCTGGGAAGACAGGAGGAAAGGCAAGAATTCGCCCTGCGTCTTCTGAGTAAAGGAATGTCTCGGGAAGACGTTGCAGAGATGGCAAATTTACCTCTTGCTGAGCTTGATAAGCTGATTAACTAAATTGCCTGCGATATGAATAATCGCTTACAGACGTCATCGCCATGATGTGGGGCAAATTAATAATTGGCGCCATCAGCCGTAGCGCCAGTTATACTCGTCATACTTCAAGTTGCATGTGCTGCGTCTGCGTTCGCTCACCCCAGTCACTTACTTATGTAAGCTCCTGGGGATTCACTCGCTTGCCGCCTTCCTGCAACTTGAATTATTTAGAGTATAAGTATTACGCCAGTTCGACGATTTTGTTGTCGATCAGGCGAGCATCGCCAAGCCAGGCGGCTACCAGAATCACCGCTCGTTTGCTGTTTTCAGCGATTTCCAGCAAGGTGTCGGCATCGCGAATCTGAATATCATCGGAACGGAAACCTTTTTCATTCAGTTCTTGCCCGGCAATAGCAATAATTTCATCGAGATCCCGTTCGCCAGCCTGCAATTTGTCGGCAATTGAACTTAAGACCTTGTACAGACCCGGCGCAATTTTACGTTGTTCCGCCGTCAGATAGCCGTTACGGGAACTGAGCGCCAGACCGTCTTTCGCGCGCATAATCGGCACTCCGACAATCTCAATATCAAAGCCCATATCGGCAACCATTTTGCGGATCAGTGCCAGTTGCTGAAAATCCTTTTCACCGAAGCAGGCGATGTCCGGCTGGACCAGGTTGAACAGTTTGCTGACGATGGTCGATACGCCGCGAAAATGTCCTGGACGGCTGGCACCTTCCAGCATGGTGGAAAGGCCTGGAACATCGACATAGGTGTGGGTTTCTGTACCGTTCGGATAGATCTCTTTTACCGAGGGAGCGAAAACCAGATCCACTTTACGTTTGTTTAGCTTCTCGCAGTCTTCCTGCAAGGTTCGTGGATAACGAGCCAGATCTTCCGGGCGGTCAAACTGCATCGGGTTAACGAAAATACTGACGACGACCACATCGGCGCGGGCTTTGGCTTCGTCGACCAGCTTCATATGACCATCGTGCAGGTTACCCATAGTAGGCACCAGCGCCACGCGTTTGCCTTCCATTCGCAGGCGGCGAATTTGCTGACGCAGCAACGGCAGGGTTTCGATAATTAACACAACGTGACTCCTTAATGGAAACTGTGTTCTTCGCCCGGATAAACACCGGACTCCACTTCAGCTATATACTGACGCACTGCTGCGCGGATGTCGCCCGCTTCAGCAAGGAAATTTTTTGCAAATTTAGGGATATGGCCGCCGGTAATACCGAACGCGTCGTGCATCACGAGGATTTGCCCGTCGGTGACGTTGCCCGCGCCAATACCGATTACCGGAATCGCCAGCGCTTCGGTAATGCGTTTCGCCAGTTCAACCGGCACGCATTCCAGCACCAGCAACTGTGCACCAGCGGCTTCTAAGGCTAACGCATCGCTGAGCAGTTGATCGCCCGCTTCATCGCCACGCCCTTGTACTTTGTAGCCGCCAAATATATTCACTGACTGTGGGGTTAAACCTAAATGACCACACACCGGAACTGCGCGTTCAGTCAGCATTCGTACCGTCTCAACCAACCATGCGCCGCCTTCAATTTTGACCATATTGGCTCCGGCACGCATTACTGTGGCGGCATTTTCAAAGGCCTGTTCCGGGGTGGAATACGCCATAAACGGCAGGTCGGCCAGCAGCAGGCAATTTGGTGCGCCACGACGTACGGCAGCAGTGTGGTAGGCGATATCTTGAACGGTTACCGGGAGTGTGGAGTCGTGCCCCTGAACAGTCATGCCCAGCGAATCGCCAACCAACATCACGTTAAGTCCTTCTTCGGCAAACAATTTAGCGAAGCTGTAGTCGTAAGCGGTTATTGTCGCGAAGCGTTTTTTGTCCTGTTTGCATTTCTGCAATGAAGCAATGGTGGTCGGTTTCATAACGTGTCCTGATAAATGATGTTGTGCTGTTTGCATTTTATCAGTCACATTTGTGGGGGCAATGATTTCTCTATTGTTGCACCGCCATTATCAGGCGGTGCAACGTTGCTATCAGGGATAGGTCACCTGAAAAGTACTGGTGGCTTTTAACTCCCCTGACTCTATAGGAATATTTCCGTCTTGTTGTAAGGTCGCCTGGAAATGAAGAGGTTGTGAAGTACCGTTACCCTGATTTGGGTAAATCCCATCAGTGGTATCATTTTCCGTTTCGTAATCTTTATAAACAGATGTTGAAACATTGGGTTCCAGTATCATTTTTACACTTTTGTTGGTGGCTAACCCTTCAATTAATACACCAACTCCTTTTGCCGCATCATTACCTGTGAGCGTATTACCCAGAAGTTTCTTGTTTTCTGTGCCGATTTTTGTGGAGACGAGTTTTGTTTCAATATTACGAACACGGATGCAGTTTTGTAAGTTAATATCAAAAGGAACTGGGGTTGCCCCATTTTTTATTTGTTGGGAAGTATATTCACCCATTTTTACTGTTGAGCCACTGACAGCCGAACCACTCAAAACGGAGGTGAAGCATGTAGGTAATGTAATTGTGATATTAGTTAGATCAAAATCTATAAAAAGAAAATGACTATGTTCATTAATGCCAACGCCAGCGCCTTCAGCATGAAAAGCATAAAGATAGTCGCTAGTACGTAACAATTGAACCTTTTGGTTTTGTACAGGATCGAAAGAGGAGTCAGTATAAAATTCGACAGTGAGGCTCTGCATTACACCACCAATTGCCCAATACTTACTCGTTGAGTTTGCCTTGTTACATCCGTTTCTCTGAAGGTCCGGGTCAGCTACATAGAATGAAAAGTATTGCTTAGCAGCATCTCCAATATAAAGACCATTTGCGCTGATATTAGATTTTACCCAAGCTGACCACACGTTGAAAATTGACAATGTGTAATAGAGACCTGGAACAGATGTTTTAAATAATTTATGACCATTGTAAGTGAAACCAGAGTCAACCATTGCATTTGTAAGTGTCATCGGTCCACCACTGGCATTATTACTGGTGTTACAATAAATAACTCCATTTCCTACACCACCAAGTGCACTATCTAATTGTGCCCAGTATAGTTTTACTCCCGTTTGGTTAATGCCTGAACCTGTAGGTTTATAAAAAACTAAATTGTTTGCGATAGTGTTGTATCTGAAAGTTGCTTTTCCATTACCTGAGGGCCCAGCCAGACTAGTGGGCGATGGGGGGGGATTTCCTACAACAAAACCAGTGTTAGCCGCGAAGGAAATACTAGAAAGAGATAATAAGAGCAGAATGCAGCACTTTAAAAATGCTTGCGTTTTATATGCGATTTTTAGTGTTAACATATTATTATCTTCTTATATTAGAGGTTACTCATAGTAGACGTCGACCAGTACAGTACTTTTGACTTGACCGGATGTAATGTTAAGTGCTGGGTTAACTTTTTGCATTCGGGTATAAAATTTCCAGGATGAATTATTCATCTCTGATGACATCACCGGATAAATTGAACGAGAAATGCCAGCTGTATTCAGAACATTGAAGGTGTTTGCCGGGTCCTGGATAGAAAAGATAACGACGCCAACATTACTGGCCCCCGAGACGTTCTCATTATTAAATATTTGCCTGGAGCCTGTTGCCATTACACCGCTAAGAGGGCGGAATTCAATATGCAACTGATTGAGTACATCTCCTGTTCCCTGAAATGCACAGTCTGTCACCGTGATGGTAAATTCTTTTCCGCCAGGGTGATATTCTTCAGCAGAGGTATTTCCAGCAAAATATCCCACACCGACGACGCCAAGATCGATATTACCTTGATTGCTAATTCCGCTTTTGCAGGTGCTATTTTTGACATTAGCCGTCATATCAATATCCATTCCCGCCATGACGGGGTGTATCATTGATAATATTAACGACAGAAATAAACCTGTTTTCTTCGTCATTTTACGTTGGGTGGGATGCATAGTAAGTACCTGATATGGCGACCAGTTAGTTGTAAGTCACGGTAAATGTTGCTGGTGCAGAAAATGTGCCAGCGGTAACGTCGCTGACAGTTTTATCTTTATCAACCACCAGACGGGCGCTCATCGGATAGTCCACTACGTTATTACCTGTGGCGGAGGCAATAATTACCTCTTTATTTGCCGGTGCTGCACAGCTAAATGGAGCCGCACTTCCCGTTGCAGGTACAGTTGTGTTCCAGACTTCTACCACAACGGCGCTTGCTTTGCCGGTACCTGTAGAACCATTTGCAAAACCTGCTCCGTCATTACTGGTCCCTTCGCAAGTTGCGCGTTTGGTCAGGTTTATCAGAGCCTTTTTCCCGGGAATACCCGCGCAGTTTTTAAACTGTAATTTGAAAGTCTTAATTTTTAATTTTTTATCGATTTCAGAAATATAAACATCGCCAAAATCCACCGCAGAAATTTGTTGATTGCTATCATTAACCAGTTGTGCATCGCAAGTCCCAGTCTCAACAGTGGTAACGACTGTCAGACCGATACTTTCGGTAGCCGCATAGGATGGCGCGACTAACTGGGATGCAGCAAGAATCATACTTACGGATAATCCATAACGTAATTTTTTATACATCATTATTGTCATCCTTGTTATTGATAGGTGAAATTAAAAGTTGCCTTAGCACGAAAATTACCTGGCATGCCTTGACCCGCACTTGTTTCACGCAATGCAACGGTCATTGAGAGACCGTCTGTATTGATTTCTGTCGGGCTCCAGCGAATTTTCTCTGCGCTGTTAGGGGTCAGAAATGTAGAATCATCAGTATTTATTTTTTTTATTCCCATACCAATATAGCTGGTTGTTGAGGATGTATCTGATGATAATGGCGCTATCAATTTTGGGGCGCTGCCAGACTTATTCCCTGACAGCGTTGTATCAATCCAGCTGATGCCACCGCTACAACCACTGGCGATCAGTTTAAAGTCTGCCTGGGCTTCGGCTGTTTTATTAACTATTTTATCCAACCCCATATTAGGTATACGTAGTGTGTAATTATCGTTACCATCATCTGTAACACTTGAGCCATTCAGTGCAGTGAGAGTAATATTACAGGTTGTCGCCTTCACCGTTGCGGTGAAATCAACATTAATATCTGTAGCAAATACTGAAGGTGAAAATAATATACCCATCAGTATTGTCAATTTATATGGTGTCATTTTTATCATGTGGAGCCCTTGTGGTTACTGAATCTGACAATTAATTCCATTGATGATAATCGTTTGTGCGATCTTTTCTGCTTCTGCGTTTTGTTGATAATGGGCCAGGCAATTTACGGGCTTACCTGCTTCGAGCCATTTAATCTGGATATTACCCTGTTGACTGATACCACGTACAAAAGCTTGCCCGCCCTGGCCGACATTTCCAATATTATTGCCTTGCTCATCATAAATATCCGCAGCAAATGGAATGATACGACCGTCGCTACGTTTAATATTCATAATCGCTGATTGCCCCTGTACCGTTTCAAAACCAGCGAAGATGACAGAGCCCTGACGCGGTACGGCAACAGTACTGGTACTTTTCAATTCAACATCGTTCTCAAGATCGTTAATATCCAGAGCGATGCGGTTTTCATGATATGGCGACAGGGCGCTGGTTACGCCATAGCCCCAGCGATCTACAGTGCTATTACCGTAGTTGATACGGGCGCCTTTTGCTCCGGGGGCCTGAACCACTGCCAGAGTGTCGGAATCACTAAAGCTGTCGTTACTGAATGTGAGGCCTCCACTGTGTAGCACAAAACCCCCGTCGGTATTGAGCGAAAACTGACGGCTATTATCACTACTTGCGGAAACCGAACCGGCCAATGTTCCCCATGGGGATTCATAACTGGCATAACCCCCGATATAACTTAAATCATCGGTGGATTTATTCATCGTATAGCCAGTATTCACGCTGTAACTGATGCGATTGTTATCGTTGTAACCACTGCTACTGATATTTAGTTGATTATTACCTTTAAAATCGCTGTTTAGCTGAGTGTCAATATTCTGGAAACCTGAATCACGGTGTTCTGTCCCCAGGAGTTTTTCAATTGGAATGGTGAAACTGAGATAGATACTATCATCGGTTTCACCATCTTCATTCCAGGAACGCTGAGCACTAATGCTATAGCTGCCCCAGGAGGCACTATTGCTGTAGCCAATGGAATAATTGCTTTGATTTTGGCCGGAAGCCCAATAGTCGGACCAGCTTCCTGAAAGATAAAAGGAGCCGTAATCTTTTTTCTCAAATTTCAGCGGTTGGTTAATACTGACCGTAACCTGATTTTTCATGCGCGAGTAATTCCGCATGGATTGCGGTTCAAGCTCTTGCTCTGGATGCTTCACTTCATCAATGAGTGTTAAAGCGTCATTAAGACCAAGATAATTCTGCGTTGAATAGCGGTAGGCCGCGATATTTAGCGACGTACTGGTATCTTCGAATAATTTGTTCCACGATAAACGATAGCTCTGCCCCTGGTAGGTTTTATCCTCAGGGATGCGGACATTGGAGTGAGTGACATCGAAAGAAAAAGCACCCAGGGACGTATTTAAACCAAGTCCCAGTAATCCGGCAGTATAGTTATTATCGGTGAGCTGAATACCTGTATACGCGGTCAGATAGTTGTTTAGGCCATAGTAGTAGCTGGCCTGAAATAAATTAGGTTCATCCTGAATATCGTCCTTTAATACCTGACCACCACTAATATCCCAACGACCAACGCCAGGTCGTAGCATTTGCACTACCGATGAAAACGGCTGAGAGAAAGTCCGCTTTGAGCCATCAGCTTCTTCAATCGTGACAATGAGGTCGCTGCCATAGCCTGATGGACTGAGATCATCAATAGTAAATGCGCCTGGTGGTACTGTTGTTTCATAGATCTTATAACCGCTCTGAGTGATAGTCACTTTTGCGTTAGTGTTGGCGACACCATGAATAACCGGAGCAAAACTGGCTAATGCAGGGGGAAGCATCCGGCTGTCGCTGTATAAGCGAACGCCACGAATGCTGACGGAATCAAAGGTTTCCCCGGTGGTATAGGATTCACCAATAATTAATTGCGAACGTAGTGATGCAATATCGCGCTGCAGATACCGATTCTGGAAATTGTAATCGCTACCAGAATCGTTCATCCAGTTGTAGTTACCTGAAGCGCGCATTCGCCATGCGCCTAAATTCACACCACCATTAAATAAGGCATAAATACTGTCATTTTTTCTGCCAGGGCTTTCACTGTGATAACCATTAACGTTATATGAAAGCATGGCAGCATTAATACCATTTTCCCATAATGACGGATCAACATAGTTTTGGTAATTTTTCATGACCCATGCCTGTGGGACATCAATATCCAGTCGTTGATCATTCACATCATAACGCACAGATGATTGCGGGATAATTTCGGTTAGATTGAGGCAATCACCGAGCTCTTCATCTCGCTCGAGTAGTACCGCATTTTCACTATCAATATCTGGTTGGGTAATGTGAAACTGCAATATATTCTTTTGGGTGATACAAGCCTGGGCATTTTTCTTCCCGTCAATAACGACAAAAGGGATACTTTGGTTAATGACGGGTTGATCATTAACATAAACATTTACGTCGTAAATACCGGGTAGCGTAGGGTTACCTTCACTGTACCGACTAAGGTCGATATTTGAAGCATCACGCCCCATCAGGAAGGTATGGTCATATTCAACGTGTTCAGCACTTATGCTAAAGGAACTATAAAGCAGCGCACAAAGCGTAGCGATCTGCGTGAGGTTATGAGGATGAATTATTGTTATTTTTTGCACGTTTCGCTTCCTGCTGCGTAATATCCCTTGCCTGATTACAGAGTTGCATTGCCTTCTATGGCTCCGCCAAAATCATTAATGGCGTAGAAATGAACTTTTGCAGAGCTTGATTTGCCACTCATACCGTTCACTTTGATGACATCGTTACTGAATGGCGCAATCATTTTTACGTCGAGTGGATAGCGCTTGCTGCTGGTTTCTAAATCACCACTGCTAAATGAGACGTAATAAGGTGTAGGGTTTGTTACTTGCAAAGCTGTTTGGCCTCCCGCAGTTGCCCATGACCATTTAAGTGCTAACGGCGCGTCAGACGGATTGCCCTTTAACCCTTCAGGGCGATAAAACAATTTGATACGGGTACGAAATGCCAACTGCAGCAGGCTTTGATTTGTAGCTGTTGCGGCATCTGGTTTTGGAGGAACTTCCAGTACGTTAAACCAGAACACACTTTCTCTATCTTTTGGCAGGACGCTACTGGCGGTGTACATCAGTTTGATAGTTTGGCCGCGTTTTGCATCAATGCGTGATACGGGCGGAGTCGCAGTAAAGGGGACGGTAATACTGCCAGGCTCAGCATTGTCATCGCCGGTATCCAGCCAACTTTGAACAAGTAATGGGTTATTGCCTTTATTTTCCAGACGAACGCTGACACTTTTTTGGTCGCTTTTATAGATTACGCGTGTACCGGAAATTACGATATCTGCTATAGCTGATGAGCTAAAAGCTACACAGGTTGCGAAGCATAATGCTGCTGTATGTTTAGTGTTGAAAAACATAAACCATTCCTGGCAGAGTTAAAAAAACAGGGAGTAGTATGAAATATCAATATTATTCCCTGTATGTATTCAATTCATGAATATGGATGGAAATGCTTACTGATAAGTAACGGTATATGCAGTGTTAGTTTTCACATAACCAGCAGTGCCTGGTTGGCTCGCATCTGCACGAACATAAGATGCTTTAAAGTCATAAGTTGCGGATTTAGAAGTTGCATCCAGTGCTTTGGAATAGATATCGCCAGGGTTGTTGATTTTAACCTGTTTGATAGCAGAACCTTCGATATTGTGCAGAGCAATATTAACACCGTCCGATGGCGTATTAATTGACATATCATTATTCAGCGTTCCTTTACTGTTACCAAAGAAGACTGAACCGAAAGTCATTTTTGCTGTGCTGCCTGGTGCCGGATTAGCTTTACTACAGTCAACAGTAATGCTGAATGGTTTAGCTTTAGCACCAACGGTAGTGTCCAGCACACCCTCAGAGATTTCTCCAACGGTTGCAGTTTGCAGCAGGATCAGGCCATCTTTGTTACCGCCGTCTACGCGGGTTTCACAGGTATTATCAACAACCAGACCACTGATATTTAACTGACCACCGTCCATATCAGCAGAAGCGGAACCTGCAACCATTGCCAGCATAAGACCAGAGAGCGCAAAACCTAATTTTTTAGACATAAAAATCCTTGAATCATATTCCATGAGTTTAGCTTTAATCAGACCTCCTCAAGCAGGAAGTCTCGATAAAGAAAAGGTGAATGGTTTGTTAATGATGGATGCTTGGATTTACCGAATGTAACATCTGTTCATCATTAGGGGGGATATTGTGCATATTTAAAATTAAATATCCACTTAATTCATTTTTAAGTAAAACTAAATATCTAATGTGATGATAATGGTGTATATGGGTGGGGCTGTTGAGTGGGGTGAATATTATATTATTACGGTTATAACTTAGAGGAGGGATTATTGTAATTGCGTGAAAGCTATTTTCGGAATTTATTTATATTTGCAAAACTATTGCCTTACCATTTATTTAATTCAGCGAACTTATTTATTCGTAATAAGTTGTCTAATCCTGTCCCATCAGGAAAGACCAGCTTCGGCGCGATTTCAAACAGCGGCCACAGCATAAAGCCGCGATTCTTCATATCGTAATGCGGGACGGTGAGTCGTTCGGTATTAATGGTTTCATTACCAAACAACATGATATCAAGATCGAGCGTGCGCGGTCCCCAGCGTTCAGCTTTGCGGACGCGACCTTGCTGCAACTCAATACGCTGTGTGTGGTTGAGGAGTTCTTCAGCTGTAAGAGAGGTTTCCAGCGCCACGGCTGCGTTTAAGTAATCGGGTTGATCTTGCGGCCCCAGTGGTGGGGTGCGGTAAAACGAAGAAACGGCAAGAATGCGGCTTTCAGGAATGTCATCTATTGCCTTCAGGGCAGCATTGACCTGCTCCAGCGGAGAGGCCAGATTGCTGCCGATAGCAATATACGCCACTGTCATGCGGTGCCCTCACGGCGCGGCGCACGTCTGCGCGGGCGACGAGTACGACGACGCGGTGACGGTTCTTCATCCAGTTCGTTAAGCATCCCTTTTTGGTCTGGCGGCGCAGAAACCTGGAACTCACCCCACCATTTCGCCAGACGTTGTAGCTCGGCGTTGCGTTCTACTTCAGCACGCAGTGCCAGCAGGTCATAAGCGGCGCGGAACTTCGGATGTTCGAGTAATTTCCATGCGCGTTTACCCTGACGGCGGGACATGCGCAACTGCAACTGCCAGATATCGCGGGTTAACGTCGTCAGACGTTTCGGGATCGCCAGTGAACGGCAGGCTTCGTCTAACACATCGTTCATTGCCAGCGCGAAAGCGTCGTGATAGGTCAGGCCACTTTCCTGGGCGATCTTCTGTGCTGTCTCCAGCAGTGGGTACCAGAACATGGCGGCAAACAGGAACGCCGGGTTCACGCGCATATCGTTATGGATACGCGTATCGGTATTCTTCAGCACCTGCTCAATGATCCGCTCCATTGGACTGTCACCATTTTCCGTAAAGTAGCGGGTAATGGTCGGGAACAGCGGCTGGAACAGATGGTATTCACACAGCAGTTTATAGGTTTCGTAACCGTAGCCCGCTTGCAACAGTTTCAGAGATTCTTCAAACAAACGCGCCGGAGGAATATCGTTTAGCAAGGTTGCCAGGCGTGGGATCGGTTCTGCGGTTTCCGGGCTGATGCGCATGCCCAATTTGGCGGCAAAACGAACCGCGCGCAGCATACGTACCGGATCTTCACGGTAGCGCGTTTCCGGGTTACCAATCAGACGGATAACGCCGTCTTTCAGATCCTTCATGCCACCAACGTAATCGCGGACCGTAAAATCCGCCACGCTGTAATACAGGCTATTGATGGTGAAATCGCGGCGCTGGGCGTCTTCTTCGATGGAACCGAAAATGTTGTCGCGCAGCAACATGCCGTTTTGCCCGCGTTGGGAGGTCGTACGGTCGCTGACGTTACCTTCGTGGTGTCCACGGAAGGTTGCGACTTCGATAATCTCTGGGCCAAACATGACATGAGCAAGACGGAAACGGCGACCTACCAGGCGGCAGTTACGGAACAGTTTGCGCACTTGCTCTGGCGTGGCGTTAGTGGTCACGTCAAAATCTTTCGGCTTTTTGCCAAGTAACAGGTCGCGCACGCCGCCGCCAACCAGCCAGGCTTCGTATCCCGCTTTATTGAGCCTGTACATTACCTTCAGGGCATTTTCACTGATATCTTTGCGAGAGATAGCATGTTGCTCACGCGGGATCACCGTCACCTGTGGACGGGCGACTGCCTGTTCAGCTTCGCTCTCCTCGCGGCTTAGCACCTTGCGGCAAAAATTAGCGACTCGGGTAAAAATAATACACCTCGGTAGTGTCAAACATCATTCAGGACAAAAAAATAGCGGCTAATCATAGCTCAGCATGAGGCATTTGAGAATGTTGAATTTACAATTGCCGACTCAGGAATGGTAGTCAGCGTCCAGTTTGTGACGGCTGACTGGAGAATTTGCTCGACGCTGAAATCCTGCCAGTGTGCTTCTGCCTGTTGACCCAGAAATTGAAGTGCCGCGATTAGTACCGGGCGTGGATCGCCTTTCGGCAACGCAGGCGCATGATTCTGCTTGGAAAGTTTAGCGCCTTGTGGATTAAGTGCCAGTGGCAAATGAATGTAATCTGGCACCTGCCAGCCAAAAAGCTGGTACAGCGAGATTTGGCGCACCGTGGGTTCGATCAAATCTGCCCCGCGGACAATTTCTGTCACGCCCTGGTAGTGATCGTCAACGACCACCGCCAGGTTATAGGCAAATAAACCATCACGGCGATGAATAATAAAATCTTCCCGCGCCAGTTTTTGGTCGGCATGAATAATGCCGCGCAGCTGGTCAGTAAACTGGGTGACCGGATGCTGCTGGCGAATACGTACAGCAGCGTTTTCTGGCCCATGATGCAACTCCCGGCAATGACCGTCGTAAATACCGCCAATGCTTTGAATACGTGCGCGCGTGCAAGTGCAGTAATAACTTAATCCTTGCTCATGTAACCATGCGAGTGCTTCGCGATAGGCATCGTGACGTTGCGATTGCCAAAGAACGTCGCCGTCCCAGTGCAGACCGTAATGTTCCAGCTGGCGCAGGATAGTCTCTGCGGCACCGGGAACTTCACGAGGCGGGTCGATATCTTCAATGCGTACCAGCCAGCGACCTTGCCGGGCGCGAGCCTGTAGAAAGCTTCCAAGCGCGGCAATCAGAGAGCCAAAATGAAGCTCGCCGGAAGGAGAGGGGGCGAAGCGACCAATATAGTGTGTGTCTGTCATCTCGTTGAACAAAAAATAAGGCGGGAGCATTTCCCGCCTGTGGTAAACGTGATGGAACGGCTGTAATTAGCCAGCCATTTGTTTTTCGCGAATTTCAGCCAGCGTTTTGCAGTCGATGCACAGATCGGCTGTCGGGCGCGCTTCCAGACGGCGAATACCAATTTCAACACCGCAAGATTCGCAGTAGCCGAAATCTTCGTCTTCCACTTTTTTCAGCGTTTTCTCGATCTTTTTGATCAGCTTACGCTCGCGATCGCGGTTACGCAGTTCGAGGCTGAACTCTTCTTCCTGGGCTGCACGGT
>SKET01001494.1_pt1 | contig 13042 bp, 9 predicted proteins | sample 4841461 | NCBI WGS metagenome assembly SKET01 (sample SAMN11008802, study PRJNA524170) | human gut metagenome | biome: Human fecal sample; material: Feces; isolation source: fecal sample from pouch patient p5 | host: Homo sapiens | place: Israel: Tel-Aviv | collected 2014-02-13
CTTATGCCTGGCCTTTGATCTCTTTACGACCGTTGTACGGTGCTTTTTCGCCCAGAGCTTCTTCGATACGAATCAGCTGGTTGTATTTAGCAACACGGTCAGAACGGCTCATAGAACCAGTTTTGATCTGGCCTGCAGCAGTACCAACAGCCAGGTCAGCGATGGTAGCGTCTTCAGTTTCGCCAGAACGGTGAGAGATAACTGCAGTGTAGCCAGCATCTTTCGCCATCTTGATTGCAGCCAGAGTTTCGGTCAGAGAACCGATCTGGTTGAATTTGATCAGGATGGAGTTAGCGATACCTTTTTCGATACCTTCTTTCAGGATCTTGGTGTTGGTTACGAACAGGTCGTCACCAACCAGCTGGATTTTGTCGCCCAGAACTTTGGTCTGGTATGCGAAACCGTCCCAGTCAGATTCGTCCAGACCGTCTTCGATAGAAACGATCGGGTACTGTTTGGTCAGTTCTTCCAGGAAGTGAGTGAATTCTTCAGAGGTGAACGCTTTGTTGCCTTCGCCAGCCAGAACGTATTTACCATCTTTGTAGAATTCAGAAGCTGCGCAGTCCATCGCCAGAGTGATGTCTTTGCCCAGTTCATAACCAGCAGCTTTAACAGCTTCAGCGATAACAGCCAGAGCTTCAGCGTTGGAACCCAGGTTCGGCGCATAGCCACCTTCGTCACCAACAGCAGTGTTCATGCCTTTCGCTTTCAGAACTTTTGCCAGGTGATGGAAAACTTCAGAACCCATGCGAATGGCTTCTTTCACAGTTTTCGCGCCAACCGGCTGAATCATGAATTCCTGGATATCAACGTTGTTGTCAGCGTGCTCACCACCGTTGATGATGTTCATCATCGGAACCGGCATAGAGTATTTGCCCGGAGTGCCGTTCAGTTCAGCGATGTGCTCGTACAGCGGCATACCTTTAGCAGCTGCAGCAGCTTTGGCGTTAGCCAGAGATACAGCCAGGATTGCGTTCGCGCCGAATTTGGATTTGTTTTCGGTGCCGTCCAGGTCGATCATGATCTTGTCAATGCCAGCCTGATCTTTAGCATCTTTACCAATCAGCGCCTGAGCGATCGGGCCGTTTACCGCAGCAACAGCTTTGGTTACGCCTTTACCCAGGAAACGGGATTTGTCGCCATCGCGCAGTTCCAGAGCTTCACGGGAACCAGTAGAAGCACCTGACGGAGCAGCTGCCATACCGACGAAACCACCCTCCAGATGTACTTCGGCTTCAACAGTCGGGTTACCACGGGAGTCGATGATTTCACGACCGATGATTTTTACGATTTTGGACATTAGGTTTTCCTCAAGTCACTAGTTAAACTGAAACTCCAGACAAACAACGCGTACCCAGGGTACGCGTTGCCGTTCTAACTTTTTTCTTACTTCGCCTGACGTTTCTGGAACTCGCTGGCGGCTTTCACAAAGCCTGCAAACAGCGGGTGACCATCACGTGGAGTAGAAGTAAACTCCGGATGGAACTGGCAAGCCACGAACCACGGGTGATTCGGAACTTCGATGATCTCGACCAACTGATCATCCCCGGAACGGCCCGCAACGCGCAGACCTGCATCTTCAATCTGTTTCAACAGCATGTTGTTGACTTCGTAACGGTGACGATGACGCTCAACAATTGTCGGCGCATTGTACAGCTGGCGAACCAAGCTATCGTCAACCAACTGGCACTGCTGTGCGCCGAGACGCATGGTACCGCCGAGATCGCTCTTCTCGCTACGAACTTCAACGTTGCCGTTTTCATCGCGCCACTCGGTAATCAGCGCCACAACCGGGTACTTACAGTCTGGCACAAATTCCGTAGAGTTGGCGTTCTCCATGTTGGCAACATGGCGAGCGTAATCAATTAACGCCACCTGCATACCCAGGCAAATGCCCAGATAAGGAATATTGTTCTCACGCGCAAAACGCGCGGTCGTAATCATGCCTTCTACGCCACGATAGCCGAAACCGCCAGGTACGAGGATTGCGTCCAGACCTTTAAGGATTTCAACGCCGCGCGTTTCAACATCTTGTGAATCGATCAGTTTGATGTTGACGCTGACACGATTCTTCAGCCCACCGTGTTTCAGTGCTTCGATCACGGATTTGTAAGCGTCCGGCAGTTCAATGTACTTGCCGACCATACCAATGGTGACTTCACTTACCGGATTCGCTTCTTCGAAGATAACCTGTTCCCATTCGGACAGATTCGCTTCCGGGCAGTTTAAGCTGAATCGTTTACAAATATAATCGTCCAGCCCCTGCGATTTCAACAGGCCCGGAATTTTATAGATGGAATCGACGTCTTTCAGAGAAATAACCGCTTTTTCCGGAACATTACAGAACAATGCAATCTTCGCACGTTCGTTCGCCGGAACGGCGCGATCTGAACGACAAATCAGGATGTCAGGCTGGATACCGATGGAGAGCAGCTCTTTTACAGAGTGCTGAGTCGGTTTGGTTTTGACTTCACCAGACGCTGCCATGTACGGCACCAGCGTCAGGTGCATAAACAGAGTGTGCTCACGGCCAATTTCAACAGCCATCTGGCGAATCGCTTCGAGGAACGGCAAGGATTCGATATCACCTACTGTACCGCCGATTTCTACCAGTACTACGTCATGACCTTCGCCACCTTCCAGCACGCGCTCTTTGATTGCGTTAGTGATGTGCGGAATAACCTGCACGGTTGCGCCGAGGTAGTCACCGCGGCGTTCTTTACGCAGAACGTCAGAGTAGATACGACCCGTGGTGAAGTTGTTGCGGCGGCTCATTTTGGTACGAATGAAACGCTCGTAGTGCCCCAGGTCCAGGTCGGTTTCAGCGCCGTCTTCGGTAACGAACACTTCCCCGTGTTGGATTGGGCTCATAGTACCTGGATCGACGTTGATGTAAGGATCCAGTTTCATGATGGTCACATTGAGGCCACGGGCTTCAAGAATGGCTGCGAGGGAGGCTGCGGCAATACCTTTACCCAGAGAGGATACGACCCCGCCGGTCACAAAAATATAGTTCGTTGTCATGCTGAACCTGAGAAGTTAGGTTGAAAAGACGATGGAATAACCAGGACGGGAAAGCAGTATACCCGAACATGACCTGTGCCACAAACTTTCATTATCCCTCCTCTTCGCCAGCGCACTATTGAAATCAGGAGTGAGAAAATAGCCCCTTTGGGGTAAATGTTTTTGACGCAAATCAAGCGCTTGTCATTTAAAAAATGACACAAATGGCGCTTGACCACGTAATTCCCTTAGAGATCAATTTCCTGCCGTTTTACCTGTTGCCAGACTTCTTCCATTGTTTCGAGGTCAACACCTGTCATTTCCAGTCCACGCGCGGCAACAATACGCTCCACTTCGCGAAAACGACGCTCGAATTTTTCGTTCGCTTTTTGCAATGCGATTTCTGCTTTCGTCCCTAAATGGCGAGCCAGATTAACCGTGGCAAACAGCAGGTCGCCCATTTCCTCCTCCAGTTTAGCCTGGTCGATAACAGCCTGCCGTGCCTCGTACATCACCTCGTCGATCTCTTCGTAGACTTTATCGACTACCGGACCAAGCGTCGTCCAGTCAAAACCAACGTTGGCGCAACGTTTCTGGATTTTTTGCGCACGCATTAAAGCCGGTAAACTACGAGGAATATCGTCCAGCGCCGAATGCTGCGCTTTCTGCGCGCGCTCTTCGGTTTTGATTTGCTCCCAACGGGCAAGCACTTCACTACTGTTTTCGGCAGAACTATCAGCAAAAACATGCGGATGGCGACGCTCTAATTTATCGCTAATAGCAGCGCAAATATCATTAAAGTCAAAGCGCCCTTCTTCCTGAGCCATTTGCGCGTAAAACACCACCTGGAATAGCAGATCGCCCAGTTCACCGCGAAGATCGTCAAAATCTTCACGGGCGATGGCGTCCAGCACTTCGTAGGTTTCTTCAAGGGTGTAAGGCGCAATGGTGGCAAATGTCTGCTCTTTATCCCACGGGCAGCCGTTTTCCGGATCGCGCAGGCGCTGCATAATAGTGAGCAAACGGTCGATTTGATTCATTAGAATGTCCTGAAAATTGCGGGTCTGTCAGGTGGAAACCTGTGACCAGAATAGAAGTGAGTTAGTAACACTACCCAATCAGTACGTTAATTTTGGCTTTAATGAGTTGTAATTCCTCTGGGGCAACTGTTCCTTTCTTCGTTGCTCCTCTTGCCCGCCAGGCGATACTTTTTACCTGATCAGCTAACGCTACGCCATCACGTTCCTGACCGGATAAAACAACTTCGAACGGATATCCTTTTGATTGCGTTGTATAAGGAACACACAGACACATACCTGTTTTGTTGTTGTACATGAAAGGACTCAGGACAACAGCTGGACGATGTCCAGCTTGCTCGCTACCTTTTGTCGGGTCAAAATCAACCCAAATCAGATCGCCCATATCGGGTACGTATCGGCTTACCATTACCAGACTTCCTTATCTTTCGGCTCTCCCCAGTCGATATTCTCGTGGAGGTTTTCCGGCGTGATGTCGTTGACCAGTTCAGCAAGCGTAAATACGGGCTCTTTACGCACTGGCTCAATAATTAATTTGCCATCCACCAGGTCAATCTTCACTTCATCATCAATATTCAGATTGAGCGCCTGCATTAACGTAGCCGGGATCCGCACCGCCGGTGAATTTCCCCAACGCTTTACGCTACTGTGGATCATAACCCTTTCCTCAAACCGCTATCATATGTAGATACAGTATATATCAATCTACATTGTAGATACGAGCAAATTTCGGCCTAACTCCCGTGCAACCGACGCGCGTCGATAACATCCGGCACCTGGTTGAGTTTACCCAGCACGCGGCCCAGCACTTGCAGGTTGTAAATCTCAATGGTCATGTCGATGGTCGCCAGTTGCTGTTTGGTGTCGCTACGGCTGGCAACGCCAAGTACGTTCACCTTCTCGTTGGCGAGAATGGTCGTGATATCACGTAACAACCCACTACGATCATTAGCCACCACGCGGACCACCAGCGAATATCCGGCGGAGTAGCTCTCGCCCCATACCGCATCAACAATACGTTCTGGCGCATGGGAGCGCAGTTCCGCCAGTTGTTCGCAATCGGCGCGGTGTACTGAAATACCGCGTCCCTGGGTAATGAAGCCGACAATCTCATCTCCAGGAATCGGCTGGCAGCAGCGCGCGATGTGGTGCATCAGGTTACCAACACCTTCAACCACCACGCGACCGTTATCTTTACTGCGGTTTTGCGGCGTGTAGCTTTTTTGCTGAAGTTGCTTCAGCGCGGCGGCGTCCTGCTCTTCGGCACTCGGCTTATTAAATTGCGATTGCAGGAAGTTCACCATCTGATTGAGACGGATATCCCCGCCACCAATCGCCGCCAGCAACTCGTCGACATCATTAAAGTTGTAACGCGGCAGCAGATGTTTTTCTGCTTCTTTCAGGCTGATCCCCAGATGTTCCAGCTCGTCGTCAAGGATTTGCCGCCCAGCCAGAATGTTTTTGTCACGGTCCTGTTTACGGAACCAGGCGTGAATTTTCGAACGCCCACGGCTGGTTGTGACGTAACCGAGGTTTGGGTTTAACCAGTCACGGCTGGGGTTCGGCTGTTTCTGGGTGATAATTTCAATCTGGTCGCCCATCTGCAGCTGGTAGGTGAACGGCACAATGCGCCCGCCAATTTTTGCCCCGATGCAGCGGTGCCCGACATCACTGTGGATGTGGTAAGCGAAGTCCAGCGGCGTTGATCCCGCAGGCAAATCAACGACGTCACCTTTCGGCGTAAAGACGTACACCCGGTCGTCAAAGACCTGGCTGCGTACTTCGTCGAGCATTTCGCCGGAATCAGCCATCTCTTCCTGCCACGCAATCAGTTTACGCAGCCAGGCAATCCGGTCTTCATGTCCCGAACGTGCGCCGCCAGCTGCCGCGCCCTCTTTATATTTCCAGTGCGCAGCAACACCCAACTCTGCATCTTCATGCATCTGTTTGGTGCGGATTTGGATCTCAACGGTTTTGCCACCTGGCCCCAGAACCACGGTATGAATAGACTGATAACCGTTTGGTTTCGGGTTAGCGACATAATCGTCAAACTCATCCGGCAGGTGGCGATAGTGAGTGTGCACTATCCCCAGTGCGGCATAACAATCCTGTAAACGCTCGGCGACAATACGTACCGCACGCACATCAAACAGCTCATCGAAGGCGAGGTTCTTTTTCTGCATTTTGCGCCAGATGCTGTAGATGTGTTTCGGTCGACCATACACTTCAGCTTTAACGCCTTCAGCTTTCATCTCAGCGCGCAGATGGCCGACAAACTCTTCGATATAGTGTTCGCGGTCGAGACGGCGTTCATGCAGCAGTTTTGCGATGCGTTTGTATTCGGTCGGGTGGAGATAACGGAAGCAGTAATCTTCCAGCTCCCATTTCAGTTGTCCAATCCCAAGACGGTTCGCCAACGGCGCGTAGATATTGGTGCACTCTTTTGCCGCCAGTACGCGTTCATCTTCCGGCGCATCTTTTACTTCGCGCAGATGAGCAATACGCTCCGCCAGTTTGATGACCACGCAGCGAAAATCATCGACCATCGCCAATAACATCCGGCGAACGTTATCGACCTGTTCGGAGGAAACAGAATCAGTGTGCGTCGCTTTCAGCTGGCGGATCGCCGCCATATCACGCACGCCGTGAATAAGGTTAACGACCGACTTACCGACGCTCTCACGCAGCACATCTTCGCTGACTACGTTGGCATCAGCCAGAGGGAACAGCAGCGCCGCCCGCAGCGTGTCAATGTCCATACTTAATGTCGAGAGGATCTCCACCATCTCAACACCACGCCACAATAACAGACTGGCATCCGGATGCCCCTGCGTCTGTTGCAGACAATACGCCCAGGTTTCGGCTAAGCACTCACACGACTTCTGGCTGGTAATACCCAGACTTGCGATCCATTTTTCCGGATCAAATTCACCAGCCTTATTGATATGTGCACTTCTTACCGCAACCATCGTCCTCTCCTTTAGGGACCAGACCTGCCGAAATCGGCAAATCGTAACTATTTAACGCGCGAGAAAAGTACCATCGATTCCAGATGTCCCGTGTGTGGGAACATATCCAGCATCGCCAGTCGCGCAATGGTATATCCTGCTTTTAATAACGCTTCGCTATCCCGAGCCAGCGTTGCAGGGTTACAGGATACATAAACTATACGAATAGGTTCCAGTTTTATAATTTGCTGCATAACTCCTGCGGCACCTGCTCGCGCCGGGTCCAGCAACACTTTATCGAAGCCGTTTTTCGCCCACGGCTGCTTTGTGACATCTTCTTCAAGATTTTCGTGATAAAACGTCACATTCTGTAAACCATTAAGACGCGCATTCTGCTGGCCTTTTTCCACCAGCGCCGGAACACCTTCTACACCGACCACACTGGCTGCTTGTTTCGCCAATGGCAGTGTAAAGTTGCCCATACCGCAGAACAGATCCAGTACGCGATCTTCAGGTTGCACATCCAGCCATTCCAACGCACGCGCTACCATTTTTTGGTTCACACCCGCATTGACCTGAATAAAATCGCGCGGGCTAAAAGTTAAGCGCAACCCGTTTGAGTCATACCAGGGCATCTCACCAGAGACGGTTTCGAGTATCTCACTATCGGGGGCGAGATACAGATCCAGGCCTTCAGAATGCGAAAAGCGTTCCAGTTTTTCGCGATCTGCCGAACTTAGCGGTGCGGTATGGCGCAAAATCATCAGCGTGCCGCTGGTTGCCTGTACCAGTTCAACATGACCAAGATGGCGCATAACTTGTAAGCTGCCCAGGCATGCCCTGACTTTGGGCAGCAATGCTTCAAGTTTGGGCACTAAAATGGGGCATTGTTTAACGTCGACAATGTCACTGGAGCCCGCTTTGCGAAAGCCCATCTGAAGTTGCTGTGTTTTCGGTAAGTAGTTCAAACTTAAACGCGCGCGACGGCGATAGCCCCAGGGAACATCGGCGATCACTTCAGAGACCTCGTGTTTCATTAATCGGGCGAGTGCCGCACTTTTGCTTCGCTGCTGTAAATCCACGCTGGCGTGTTGTTGCTGACAGCCGCCGCATACGCCAAAATGAGGGCAGCGTGGCGTTTCGCGTTCCGGGCTATCGCTTAACCGGCGTACGACTTTAGCGCGGGCGTATTGTTTTTTATCTTCAGTAACAGTAACTTCCGCGTTTTCCTGTGGCAGTAATCCAGGAATAAATAACGCTTTGCCGTTATGTCGCGCCACGCCCTGACCAAAAGAGTCGAGGTCGTTGACTGAAACGGTTATGATCTGACGCGTCGTCGTGCGTCGTTTTGCAGAGTAGAATTGCGCCATTGGCGAGACTTTCTCAATTTAACAGTGTGACCTTAATTGTCCCATAACGGAACTCCATGACCAACTACAGCCTGCGCGCACGCATGATGATTCTGATCCTGGCACCGACCGTCCTTATTGGTTTATTGCTGAGTATCTTTTTCGTTGTGCATCGCTATAACGACTTGCAGCGTCAACTGGAAGATGCCGGAGCCAGCATTATTGAGCCGCTTGCAGTTTCTACTGAATATGGCATGAGCCTGCAAAATCGCGAATCTATCGGTCAGTTAATAAGCGTACTGCATCGTCGCCATTCCGATATTGTTCGCGCGATTTCGGTTTATGATGAAAATAACCGACTCTTTGTCACTTCCAATTTTCATCTTGATCCCTCATCAATGCAGCTCGGCAGCAACGTGCCGTTTCCTCGCCAGCTCACTGTCACTCGTGACGGCGATATTATGATCCTCCGCACGCCGATTATTTCTGAGAGTTACTCCCCCGACGAATCGCCCAGTAGCGATGCCAAAAATAGTCAAAATATGCTGGGATATATTGCGCTGGAGCTGGATCTTAAATCGGTTCGCTTGCAGCAATATAAAGAGATCTTTATTTCCAGCGTGATGATGCTGTTTTGTATCGGTATTGCGCTTATTTTTGGCTGGCGCTTAATGCGCGATGTAACCGGTCCGATTCGCAACATGGTGAATACCGTCGACCGCATCCGTCGCGGGCAACTCGACAGCCGGGTGGAAGGATTTATGCTTGGTGAGCTGGATATGCTGAAAAACGGTATCAACTCGATGGCAATGTCGCTGGCTGCTTATCACGAAGAGATGCAGCACAATATCGACCAGGCGACGTCCGATCTGCGTGAAACGCTGGAGCAGATGGAAATTCAGAACGTTGAGTTGGATCTGGCGAAAAAGCGCGCCCAGGAAGCGGCGCGTATTAAATCCGAGTTTCTGGCAAATATGTCACACGAACTGCGTACACCACTGAATGGTGTTATTGGCTTTACCCGCCTGACGCTGAAAACAGAATTAACACCAACGCAGCGCGATCACCTGAATACGATTGAACGTTCGGCAAATAATTTGCTGGCAATTATTAATGATGTTCTCGACTTCTCGAAACTGGAAGCAGGTAAGCTGATTCTGGAAAGTATTCCATTCCCACTACGCAGCACGCTGGATGAAGTCGTTACTCTGCTGGCACATTCTTCTCACGATAAAGGGTTGGAACTGACGCTCAATATTAAAAGCGACGTGCCTGATAACGTTATCGGCGACCCGCTACGATTACAGCAAATCATCACTAACCTGGTAGGGAATGCAATTAAATTCACCGAGAATGGCAACATTGATATTCTGGTAGAAAAACGTGCGCTGAGTAATACCAAAGTGCAGATTGAAGTGCAGATTCGGGATACCGGCATTGGTATTCCGGAACGCGATCAATCGCGCTTATTCCAGGCCTTCCGACAGGCTGATGCCAGTATTTCCCGCCGTCATGGTGGCACCGGGCTGGGGCTGGTGATTACACAAAAACTGGTTAATGAAATGGGCGGCGATATTTCGTTCCATAGCCAGCCGAATCGCGGTTCAACTTTCTGGTTCCACATTAATCTCGATCTGAACCCGAACATTATTATCGAAGGGCCATCCACCCAGTGCCTCGCAGGTAAGCGCCTGGCCTATGTCGAACCAAACTCCGCAGCAGCGCAATGCACGCTGGATATTTTAAGTGAAACGCCGCTGGAAGTGGTTTATAGCCCAACGTTCTCCGCGCTGCCTCCCGCGCATTACGACATGATGTTGTTAGGCATCGCGGTGACCTTCCGCGAGCCGCTAACAATGCAACATGAGCGATTAGCGAAAGCGGTATCGATGACCGATTTCCTGATGCTGGCACTTCCTTGCCATGCACAAGTCAATGCTGAAAAACTCAAGCAAGATGGTATCGGCGCGTGTCTGCTGAAACCATTAACACCTACACGCCTGTTGCCTGCCCTGACGGAATTTTGTCATCACAAACAAAACACGCTTTTGCCTGTAACCGATGAAAGTAAGCTGGCAATGACAGTCATGGCGGTTGATGACAACCCCGCTAACCTGAAACTTATCGGCGCATTGCTGGAAGATATGGTGCAACATGTGGAACTTTGCGATAGCGGGCATCAGGCGGTTGAACGGGCGAAACAGATGCCGTTCGATTTGATCTTAATGGATATTCAAATGCCGGACATGGATGGCATTCGGGCCTGCGAACTCATCCACCAACTCCCGCATCAGCAACAAACGCCAGTTATCGCGGTAACGGCGCATGCAATGGCCGGGCAAAAAGAGAAGCTGCTTGGCGCAGGGATGAGCGATTATCTGGCGAAACCGATTGAAGAAGAGCGATTGCATAATTTGTTGTTGCGCTACAAGCCTGGCAGCGGTATTTCCTCTCGCGTCGTGACGCCCGAAGTCAACGAAATTGTGGTGAACCCGAATGCGACCCTCGACTGGCAACTGGCACTACGCCAGGCAGCAGGAAAAACCGATTTAGCGCGCGATATGCTGCAAATGTTACTCGATTTCCTGCCTGAAGTTCGCAACAAAGTTGAGGAACAGCTGGTTGGAGAAAACCCGGAAGGCCTGGTTGATTTGATTCATAAACTGCATGGCAGTTGCGGCTATAGCGGTGTGCCGCGTATGAAGAATCTCTGCCAACTGATCGAACAACAGCTACGTAGCGGTACTAAAGAAGAAGATTTGGAGCCGGAGCTGCTGGAACTGTTGGACGAGATGGATAATGTAGCGCGCGAAGCCAGCAAAATTCTCGGGTAATGGACGTCTTGTCGAGTAGCAATCGGCTTTTTATGACGCTGGTTTCAGATTGGTGACAAGGTGCCTGTGTTTATGCCGGATGCGGCGTTAACGCCTTATCCGGCCTACAAAACCAATTAAATTCAATGAATTAAAAAGTATGTTGGCCTGATACGTAGCGCAACAGGCAATTTTGCGTTTGGCATCAGTCTCAAACCGGCTCCTGAAAGAGCCGGTTTTGGTTTTCTGTCTTAACGCACCATGCACGGGCGCTTGTTATCAAACGTCCAGCCAGGAATCAGGTACTGCATTCCCATCGCATCGTCACGCGCACCAAGCCCATGTTTCTGATACAGCTCGTGGGCTTTCATCACCTGATCCATATCGATTTCTACGCCCAATCCTGGTTTTTGCGGCACCTGTACCAGCCCGCCTTTGATCTCAAACGGTTCTTTGGTCAGACGCTGATTGCCTTCCTGCCAGATCCAGTGCGTATCAATAGCAGTAATTTTACCCGGTGCAGCAGCGGCAACATGGGTAAACATCGCCAGGGAAATATCGAAGTGGTTGTTAGAGTGTGAACCCCAGGTCAGGCCAAATTCATGGCACATTTGCGCCACACGTACCGAACCTTGCATCGTCCAGAAATGCGGATCCGCCAGCGGGATATCAACGGATTGCAGGGAGAGCGTATGGCCCATCTGCCGCCAGTCGGTGGCGATCATATTGGTTGCAGTCGGCAGACCTGTCGCGCGACGGAACTCTGCCATCACTTCACGCCCGGAGAAACCTTGCTCCGCACCACACGGATCTTCTGCATAAGCCAGCGAACCTTTCAGGTATTTACCAATTTTAATCGCCTCGTTCAGCGACCAGGCACCGTTAGGATCGAGGGTAATACGCGCCTGTGGGAAGCGTTGCGCCAGTGCCACAATAGATTCTGCTTCTTCTTCCCCGGCCAGTACACCGCCCTTCAGTTTGAAATCGTTGAAGCCATATTTTTCATATGCCGCTTCCGCCAGGCGCACCACCGCATCCGGCGTCATCGCTTCTTCGTGACGCAGGCGATACCAGTCACATTTATCATCCGGCTGGCTTTGATACGGCAGCGGTGTGGCTTTGCGATTACCGACGAAGAACAGATAACCGAGCATTTCGACTTCGCTACGCTGTTGACCATCGCCCAGCAGCGATGCCACGTTAACCCCCAGATGCTGCCCCAGCAGATCCAGCATTGCCGCTTCTATCCCGGTAACCACATGAATAGTGGTCCGCAGGTCAAATGTCTGCAAACCGCGCCCGCCGGCATCACGATCGGCAAATGTATTACGCACCAGCGTCAGAACGTTTTTGTATTCACCCAGCGTTTTACCCACCACCAGCGGAATCGCATCTTCCAGCGTTTTACGGATTTTCTCGCCGCCGGGAATTTCCCCTACGCCAGTGTGACCAGAATTATCTTTGATAATCACAATATTACGCGTGAAGAACGGTGCGTGTGCACCACTCAGATTCATCAGCATACTGTCATGGCCCGCCACCGGGATGACCTGCATTTCAGTAACAACAGGCGTCGTAAATTGAGAACTCATATTTATGTCCTTTTTCAAAATCAATGACGGCCGAAAACGGGACGTTTACGGTCAAAGGTCCAGCCGGGGATCAGGTACTGCATCGGGCCCGCGTCGTTACGCGCACCGCCAGGCAGACGTTTATAGGCCTCATGCGCCTTTTGTACCTGCTCCCAGTCCAGTTCCACGCCCAGACCGGGCGCATCAGGAACGGCAATTTTTCCGTTTTTAATCTCCAGCGGATTTTTGGTCAGGCGACAATCGCCCTCCTGCCAAATCCAGTGGGTATCGATAGCGGTAGGATTACCCGGTGCCGCCGCG
>SKET01001992.1_pt1 | contig 13018 bp, 10 predicted proteins | sample 4841461 | NCBI WGS metagenome assembly SKET01 (sample SAMN11008802, study PRJNA524170) | human gut metagenome | biome: Human fecal sample; material: Feces; isolation source: fecal sample from pouch patient p5 | host: Homo sapiens | place: Israel: Tel-Aviv | collected 2014-02-13
CTACAAATTCTAATAAAGAAATAATTACTTCCTTTAACTCATTTGACTTCTTTAAAGTTTCTTGGTCAAAATGTCTTTCCAAATAATCATGACTACCATAATAGACTTTTAAACTACCAATAGAATTAGCTTCTAGATCATTTAACCCTTCAAAATCAGCTATTTCTAGATTACCAAAAAGCTGATAAACAAGATTTCTTGCTACTTCATCATTAGTTTCTTTGATTTTATCATCTTCTTTTAAATACTCTGTCCTCATTTTATAATGAGATGCTTCTTTCAACAACGTTACATTCACGACTATTCTATCTGAGGTTTCTAAGCACAAAGAAATTAGCTTATGTTCTGGCAACTAAATTCCTCCTTCACTAATACTAAATTATATGAAAATTATATCTTATTATACCCCATTAGTTAGATAATAATCATAAAAAAACTAGGTATAAGAGTATACCTAGTATCAAATATATTTCTATCCTATCAATTCAATATTTTTTTAATCTTATTTTATTAGCTGCTGACTGCCTTTATAAATTTCTTGGGTTATCAAGATTATATTCTTTAGCAATTTTTTTGAAATTATATAAAAGGTAGCGATGACGTACTAAATCATCCGGCTTACTACGATACAATGTTACAATTCCATAAGGATCCTCCATTACAATTTGATGCTTCTCCAATGTATCAAATAAACTTAATGCATTTCTTTGATTTAACACTTCAAAGCGACATATATTATTATCTTTAGTAATTATATCTAGATCAAGATAAAATCTAAATTCTGGCATCGGCCATGAAATTATTGATCTTGAACACATTGAGATTTTTGTACTCTTAATTTCACCGTAAGGAATTTCAATCTCCTCATAATTAGTATTATTGAACCTGACAGCATCCTTATCGAAATTTAAAACACGATTACGTAATGCAGACGCTTCATCATATTCCAATCCATCAAAAATTGCATAAACAATCAATCGTGCAGTAGTAGATTTTTTGGGCTCAAACGTCTCAACTTTTACTTGACTGGTAGTATTTTCATTCTTCCTATCTTCTGTTTTTTCGCCAACAGAATTTTTTATTTCCCTCTCTTGAAATTCTTTTTTAGATTCCTTTTTAAGATTATTTTGAGGATTAAACAATTTTAATAAACTATCCTGTGTTGTTATCTTAACAATCTCATTAAAAAAATCAACTTGACTGCCATTTTGACAATCAATCCGATTAATAATTTGTCCATCACGTAAATAAAGAAATTTCTTTGCATAACTGGCAATCATATTATCATGAGTTACTAAGATAATTGAGGTTCCTTGTTGATTCAGTTCTCTTAAGATTTCTAGTACTTCATGTGAATTTTTAGAATCCAGATTCCCTGTTGGTTCATCACAAACAACAATTTTTGGCTTCGTTACTATTGCTCTAGCAATAGCAACACGCTGCCGTTCTCCACCAGAACATTCATTTGGCTTTTTATATAGAGTATGGCTAATATTTAAGCGTTCACCAATCTCATTAACGCGTTCCTTAATTTCTTGTGGAGAAACTTCATTTAAAATCAAAGGTGTAGCAATATTGTCAAAAACAGATAATGATGGAACTAAATTGTGATTTTGAAAAATGAATCCCAAATATCGATTACGATAGTCACTTAGTTCAGCATCATTCATCTCACCGACAAAACGATTAAATATTTTAACTGCTCCACTACTTACTTCATCTAATGTTGATAAACAATTTAATAATGTTGATTTTCCGGAACCACTTGGCCCCATAACACTAATAAAATCCCCTTCCTCTAAGATGAAATCGACATTTCGCAATGCATAAAAATTAGCGCCACGTTTTAATAAAATATCCTGATCATATATTTTACTAATATTATTCGCCGTGATTAAGATATCTGACATCATCGTACACCTCCTTGATTAATTTACGATAACTGACGATCATATATATTGACATAAATGTATATAAAATAATATAAATTGCAATCATTGTGATAAAAGTATTGTAAGTAATCATATTAACTAAATAACTTTGATATAATAAGGATCCATACATAACAATTGGGAATATCACAATTAAAATAATAAACAGCATCATCTCTTGGTAATGAATCTTAAAAATACTTTTTTTGTTGTAACCTAAAGCCCGCATTGTTGCAATTACTGAAGCTCGGGTTGGCAAATAGATCATAAAGCGAATAATAAAACAAAGGAACATTGACGCCATTAATGCAAAAAAACTCATCATCATTGCATTTTGCACGTCAATCGAAACTGACTGCAAGAATAAGAAACTAATAATTATTGGTACAACAACAGCTGAAATATTGATCATTGCTGTCATTACGTCAGTAAGATCTTTTAGATTACTAAGTGATATGATCCAGCTCTTTGATTTTAGTAAGACTTTATTATGCAATAAGTCAAATAATAAAGGAAATGTATTATCAATGATGAGGACCTCACCTAATAATGAAAAAGCAAAATAAGTAGGTAAATTATTATTTTCAATTGATCTTAACATTGGCGTAAAACCTATATATATTAGTAATATTCCTAGTATTGTTGATAATATTTTTCCTTTTGGAAGCATATCAATAGTTTTTGGCTTTTCCCCCTTTAAAGCTAAACCACTTGACATTAATTTAAATGGATTAAAATTAGTTGTTTTTCGTGGCACATGATTCATATAGCCAGCAATATCAGTTTTGATCCTCATAAATTTTCCCATATCAATAACGACCACATAGATCATTTTTGTTAAGAATAAAGCGCCATAAATAATTAAAATATTCGTTAGGTCAACTGTAATCACAGCATCATAAATAGCACTATACATATAAACCCAACCCCAGCCAATTAAAAATCCAAGCGCATAGGAAATTAGAAATAGCAATCCAAATTGAATTAAAATATAGCGAATTATCTGCTTCATATTTCGACCACAAAGCAGTAATAATGAAAACTCCTCGTTTTTATTATTAATAATGTAATTATTCACAAACAAGGTCAATGCAAATGCAATCATGATTACAATTCCCGTGACTAACTGCAGAATATAGCCATTTGCAAAATCCACTTCAATATTACTAGTTGAATACATCACAACCGAAATGAATTCGAATGATGATAACAGTGATAAAACTGCTAATATCCCTAAATACAGTTTTTTCTGCCCGGAAATAATTTTTTTAATAAATGTAATCATTTCCAAATCCTCCCTTCACTAAATTCTTTATCTACTTTAAGTATACGCTTACATTTTTTAAATTACAAATATTATTATAATTATTTTTAAGTGAATAACTATTATTTATATTAATCATATGTAAAAAAAGTAATTAAATTCATCTTTTAATAAAACAGCCCCTACAAATGATACATATCATTCATATGGGCTAACTATTTTTATCAATCAATTTTTCATATTCATTTATAGGCATTGGTTTATAGTACACATATCCCTGAACCAAATCACATCCTACTTCACGCAAAAATTCTACCTGCGAAACTTGTTCTACACCTTCAGCAACCGTTTTAATTCCTAAATTATTGACCATCTTAATAATATCTTTAATAATTAATTTAACTTTATCCGGATTATCTGAATCTTCAAAAAAAGCACTATCCAACTTTAAAACATCTATTGGTAGATCTTTCAATAAATTTAATGAAGAATACGCTTTTCCAAAATCATCCATAGAACAAATAAAACCATAATTTCTTAAATCATTAATAATTTTAATTAGTAAATCTGTTCTTTCAAAAGCAACACTTTCAGTGAATTCTATCTCAATCATTCGATCGGGAATACCAAATTCTTGTTTTATTTGGTAATACTCATTCACAAATTTAGAATTGTAAAACTGCACTTTAGATACATTAACCGAAACAGGATAACATGGTAACTCTTCATCAATTCGTTTTCTAATCCAGCTACAAACTTCACGATATACATATTTATCTATCTCCTTAATATGCATATTTTTTTCAAAAATAGGGATGAACAGATCGGGATAAATCAATCTATCTTCACTCTTCCAGCGAACTAATGCTTCTGCACATGCGATTTTACCAGTTTTAATATTGACTTTAGGTTGCAAATATACAAGAAATTCTTGATTGTCTAAAGCTGTTTGCATCCTATTTTCAATCATTTTCTCCATATGCAATTTATTTCTAATTGCTTCAGTATAAAAAGCATAGTGTTCTTCAGAAGTTCTTTTTATAGTATCTTGAGCAAAAATAGCACGATCAATGTACTCATCGATAGTAAGTTTTTCAATAACATCTTCATAACAGCAAATACCACAACAAAGCCTGATTTGATAACCATTCTTTGCTTTCTTTACATAATCAATCAAAATTTGATCAATTTCTATTTGTTTTTGTTTTAACATTTCTTTACTCTCATAATGACGCAATATAATAAAACTATCAGCATTATTTCGAGCAAAAGTTTCATTTTTATCAATACTATTTGCTAATACAGCTGCATACTTTTTTAATATTTTATCACCAAATTGATATCCAAAGACATCATTAATATACTTAAAATGCTCTATATCAATATACAAAAAAGCAAATTGACCTTTTGTTTTCTTAATAATATTTCTTGCCTCTAAAACAAATTTAAGTCGATTATTTACCCCGGTCAAGTTATCACGGTAAGCTACGATACTTAAAGTATTATTTTTGCGTTGCAATGTTATCATGCTTCGTAAATAAAAAATAATTATTATAGACCATGTCACTAATGAAATTCCTGATAAAATCATCAACATCATTAATAGATAATTACTTTGTGTCGTAGTATAATAGTCAACTGCAAAGACAGTATCGTTTGCTATCTCAAATAAATCTTCACTATCACTAAGCAGTTTCTCATGACCATTTCCTTCGCGTACTAGAACTATATCCATTTGGATTGCTTCCCAAATATTTTTTAATTTATTTAAATCTGTCCGGTAATCTTCATCATCAAGATTAATTAGACTATATTTACCAACTCCCGTATCTAACTCTGTAAGAATCTCATCAATATAATCTTTTAATTCGTCATTTGGCTGATCAGTTAATTCTAATTTGACCAAACGCTGGCTCGCACCACGAACAATCCCAACATAATTAATCAATGTCCCATAATCACGAATTTTATATAAAGTGTGAACTGATATTGAGCATAATAGTATTAATGTTAATAAAAAAGCGGGTAACCCCAATCTCTTTAGTCTCATCTCTATCACACCCTATCACCTTAATGATATGCTAATCATTAGGATAAAACAAGCAAATGCCCTCATTTTTACATTTTTTGTAAAACGCTTACATTTTTATCAAGTGATTTACACAAGAAAAGATTTAAATATCAAATTTTTACTTTTATAATACAATTAACATATATGTTTAAAACAACTAGTTGCAAAATATGATTGAATGGAGAATATCATGAAAACAAGAAACTTAATCGCAACATCATCATTAGCACTTACAATGATGCTAGGAATAGTTGCCACCCCTTTATCAGCACAACAAACATACACACCCGGTGTGACGGTAGAGAAAAATACTAATCCAGAATGGGAAGCAGACTATACAGCAACCTTCATTTACAAAGATAAAGATGCGCGTGATGCAACAAATGTTAGCGTAAGCGGTGGTTTCCAATTTTATAAACCCGAAGAAGTACAGTCATTTGCAAATACTGGTGACGGGGCTAATATCCCATGTTATAATGCTTATCAATATCAAGATGGAATGTTCGCTGGAGGGTACAATCTTAATGGTGATGCCGCAAATTATTCAATGACTGAAATTGAAGATGAAATCTTTGAGGTAACGATCCCTTTACCTGCAAATGAATACTTTTATGCTTTCAATATTGAATATTCAGATGGCAGTAGTGAAACTAATGTCAAAGATCCTGCTAATCCCGCACTTGCTAATGATGGTTCAGATGCTGGATGGAGCCTATTTTATGTAGGTAATGGTGAGACTAAAGGACAAGAATATATCAACCCTCGTACCGATGGTAAAACAGGTACTTACTCATTTGTCAATTATTTAGCTGAAGATGGAACTACTCAACCTTTAGGAATCTATCTACCGAATGGTTATGATGCTAATAAAACATATAAAACATATAAAACAATCTATGTTTCTCACGGTGGCGGGGGTAATGAGGTAGAATGGATGACTATTGGTGCAGTTCCAAATATCATGGATAATTTAATTGCTGATAGTTTAACTAAAGAAGCAATTGTTGTTACAATGGATAATACATACTTCAATTGGGACTATGATCGTATTATTAATAACCTATTTAATAATATTTTGCCTTATATCGAAACACATTACAATGTATCAAAAGAAGTAAACGATCGGGCATTTTGTGGATTATCAATGGGATCTATGACAACTACGACTTTATACCAGACCCATCCTGATCAATTTGGATATTTTGGCTGCTTTTCAGGAGCTAATGTTCCAGTTGATGTAAGTAAAGTTGCACATCTTGATCAACCAAACTTATATATTACTGCTGGCTGCATCGATATGGCCTTAATGAATGATAGTTATAATACTGCGAGCGATCGTACTACAACTGGATTCGTAGATAAGCTAAATACATTAAATCTAACCAATTACAAATTAGAAATTTTAAATGGTGCTCATGACTGGTACGTTTGGCGTGAATCGTTCACTAACTTTGTAAAAGATCACTTGTGGACTAAAGATGTTAAGATAGAAACGCCTAGTGAAACTCCTGTTATTAAACCAGAAACACCTGCTTCATCAACAAATACTACTACTGCACCTAAAACAGGTGACGATTTAAATCTTGCTGTTGCTGGATTATTTATCATCATCTCAGTGACAACTGGTGTAGTTATAAAAAAACATTACTAAATACAATAAAAATCGTAAGTTCATGATATCTCTTAACAAAGAAGATATCAAACTTACGATTTTTTTATTACTCGTACTTTATAAATTAATTCAGAAATAATTTGACTTAAATAAAATAACGAATAATAGCCATCATTAATTGATTTAGGAATGCCATATTGATAAATATAATCAAATATTTTCTGCTCAGCTAAATCATCTTGAGCAAAAACAACAAGTTTTAAATTCTTCTGACTAGCTTTCTCTACTACTCGTTTTTGAATTTCACTATAAAAATCATTGGACACATTTAACAAAACCAAAGTATCTCCATCTTTAAAAAAATCACTATGAATATCTTGAAATTCCTGTAAATCAAATAAATATGCAGGAACTTCATTCGCCACCAAATCTAACTGCACAGTATAAAAGTCAATCATTTCATGAGTATCACCAATAAATGTAACACTACGGCTATTAAGCAATAATTTGGTTATAGCAACAAGTTTTTCCATGTCCAAATTAAGTTTTGTCTGACGAAGATTGCTGATAGCTTCAACATATAAAGAATCAGCTAAATTATCCAATGATGTACGCATAAACTGCTGCATATTAGATACCGTTCTTACCATATTTAAATTACGAATAAAATAGTCTAAACCATCTTTAAAATCCTGGAAAGAACTGTATCCTATCTTTTGAACAAAGCGACTAACCGAAGCAATAGAAATATTTGCTTCTTGAGCAATCTGCTCTAATGAAACGGTTTTAATATCACCAATATGTTCAATGATAATTCTAGCAATATTGTATTCATTAGTATTAGAAAGATTTTCATTACAATATCTAAAAAAATTAAATCCCAACTGCTCGTGTCTCTTCATAAATTCCCTCCATTTTTTATATTATATCAATTAAATATCTTAATTAAAAGGAATTCTCTTTAAATGTCTAGACACATAAAAATAACCGGGACCGGTTATTTTTATAAAGACATACTTTTACGGTCAAAAATTATTCCACCTACCCCATAACAAACAATCATTACTACAAGTAATCCTCCTAACATTAAATAACCTTCATTATTACCGTTAATCAATTTTTGAGGATCAAATAAAGTTAATAATGTTGCAAATTTAAGTCCTTCCATACTTCCTTGCATATTCGAAAGCATTTGAATCATAATAAAAACTATCGGGATTCCCGCTCCAAATAGCGATGCTAAGCGGTACTCATTAAAAATACAAGAACACATATAACAAATTCCTGTTAATGTTAACTGTAAAATGAAAACTCCTAAATTTAAAACCAAATAAGCTCCAATATCCAAATCACCAGGAAACATCAAAGCACTACATCCAAGCCCTAAACCTGTACAAAAAGCAATTAAAACAAATAAGTTTGTTATGATAACCAGCATTTGTGTAAACCACACAGATCTACGTTCAACGCCACTACATAATAAATAACTCATCACACCATTATCAACTTTTCGAACAACTAAACGTAATGCTAGTAAAATTCCAAAAATCAAAGGAAAAACAATCATGATTAAACCATATAAATAAGTAGAGAGAAAATCAATCAGTGTTGTCGGGGTACCACTCATTCCTACCATTGCCATTATTTCAGGCATACTTTTAGCAAATGTTTCTAGCGCTGTTCCTAGCTTAGGATCATACATTGCTAACATGATCGTTGTATACATTGTCAAAATCAAACAAAAAATAACTAGTATCTTATAATTAGATTTCCATTCTAATTTAAATAGCGCTTTATTGAACATGTTGATTTCCTCCATAAAATTGCATAAAAATTTCTTCTAAACTTTGGTGTGCAATATCAAAATTCATTAATTCGTAGTTATTTAAACAACTGATCAATTCATTAATTTCATGCTTTATTACAACCTCAACAACATTATCATCAGCATTTCTAATTGTAAAAGATTCTTTTTGAAATTTGTAAGCATCTTGATGATTTTTAAATGTTATTATATATATCTTTTGTTTCGATTTCTTTAATGTGTCAATATCCTCAATACTCACCATTCGTCCTTGACGAATAATTCCTACCCGATCACATGTTTTCTCTACTTCTTCAAACATATGTGAGGACATCAAAATAGTCTTACCACGCTTCTTTTCTTCAATAATTAAATTAATAAACTCACTTTGCATTAAAGGATCAAGTCCACTAGTTGGTTCATCTAAAATAAAAACAGCTGGATCATGCATAAAAGCTACTACCAAACCTATCTTTTGTTTCATCCCTTTTGACATCTTTTTGATTTTTACATGAGGATCAAGATCAAAGCGTTCAATTATTTCTTCAGCACGCCCCAAATCCTTCATTCCCCGATACTCAGCCATAAATTTAATAAACTGAATTCCAGTAACCTCCTCCATTAAATTAATTTCTCCTGGAATATAACCAATCTTCTTTTGAATCTCTGCAATTTTCTTACTACAATCCATCCCTTCAATTAAACAGGTTCCTTCTTCAGGAATAATAAACCCTAACAAATGTCTAATTGTTGTAGTTTTTCCAGCACCATTAGGTCCTAAAAAGCCAAAAACTTCACCTTTTTCGATTTTAAAAGAGACATCAAATATTCCTTTATCATTACCATAATCTTTTGTTAAACCATTAATCTCAACAACACTCATATAAATTCCTCCCGATAGAAATTCTCTTTTATAATATCCAAATATCTAAAATACTCATCTTGAATCTCTTTCATATTAACATTTTCTAAATCCTGATATCTATCCATATATCCTTGCGACATCCAATAAATTATGTTCCAAACTTCTTCAGGATCAACTCCTGCTTTAAACTTACTAATATCAGCACGTTTAATTAAATTATATGATGCTATTACCTCTGCATATAATTGTTCATAACTATTTCCTACTATTTCCTTACGATTTTGGTAATAGCGCAGTGAAAAGCCATAAATATATGGATATTTAGACATCATTTCCATTTTGCCTAACACTGCTAATTTAATTGCATCAAAAAAATCTTTACCATCTATAATATTCATTTTTTCAAATAACTTCATCACTAGTCTAGCGCTATATTGTGCTAAGTACTGATACAACTCTAGTTTATTGTGAAAATAATAAAACAATAGTCCCTTTGATATTCCCGCTTTGGCTGCAATATCATCGGTTAATGCATGTTTATAATCATTTTTACTAAATACTTCTAACCCTGCATTAATAATGGCCAGTCTTTTTTCTTCGTTTAATTCAAAGAATTTTTGGTTCATTTTATCACCCCTTTGACTGACTTGATTAATTAAATTATAGCAAATTGACTCGTTTCAACAACCCCTCGTATCAATCTTTATGCAATCTTAATAGTCCAAAAAATAAAGACCAAAATGAAATATTTTGATCTTTTCATCATCCTATCTTACTAAACTCTTAGCTAACCAAATATCTGGTTTTCCTAAACCATTGGCATCAGGAATCACCCCAACTATTTGATATCCTATCTTTTGATAAAACTCATAGGGATGTCGTTCAAGATTCCTAATATTTTTTATCTTTGAATATAGATCATCAAATAAATTAGTATTAGCCAATGTTGTTTTATCAAATTCATCATCACTGCCTAAATAAATGGTACAGCAGCCACAATTCTTAAGCTCATTTTCTAATGCTGTACAAAGCTTTGTACCAATACCTTGACCTTGCCACTTTTTAGAAACCGCCAAAGGATGCAATTCCCAAGCAGTGATTCCATACTGGGGAATAGCCCCAACCAACCACATCAATATATCATTTTCAACTGCCCCCAGCATTATTCTATTTGTTGATAAACATTTTGTTATTTCTAGCTCGGCACAATCTTTATATGCATATGGAAATGCTTCAATCAATAATGTAGCTGCCTGCTGACGATAATAGGTTAAATTAGATGTTAACTTAATTATTTCCATATTTTCACCCCTTTTACTTATATAATACCATCTATTTTACTTTAAGCTGCTTAATTCCTATTTTTATATTATTAATAATATAAAAATAGGCTGTAACTAAATAGAATAAATTTATTCTAGAGGGGTTATACCTCTTTTTTATTTCAACTGTTTTTGGATATTCATAAATGTAATGTAAATATCTTTATTTTTAACTATTATAAATAATTATTTCTCTTTTCGATACTTTCTATGTTGGTTTTCAAGAAATGTGATACTAGAATAAAAACTGTACCAGTTAAATGAAAAAAAGCAATCAGCCCTTCATGCCTACAAAGCTCATATCACTTTCCTTTCTTAATAGAACTGCTAGCTATCATATAGATTTACCTCAAAAGTATTCTAACAAAGAGTCCAGTTTTTAGCTATTTAAAATACTTATTTATTAAATCATTTATATACATATCACCCCAATATCATATTTCCTGCAAAACAGGCATTAAAGACTCCCCCGCTTTGAAAGATAGTATTCTACTTTTGGAGAAATTTAAGGATATTCTTTTCTTATAATGAAATAATCAGCCTCGAGTTCTTTTAATTGTGTACTTAACATTTTGTGTGATATAGTCCCTAATGGACGTTTTAATTCACTATATCGCATTAATTCAGTTTTCCAAAGCTAAAATAAAATATTCATCTTCTATTTGCCACCTATAATTGACATTGTATATTCAAGATGGTTTTGAATTAACTGCTCCATTTGTTTACATCTATACTTATTTTTTCTTCCATTTTAAACTCTCCTTTTAGATAGTATCTTACCTAAAAGTGCATACTGTTATTTTTGTTAAGGTAGTGCTATATTACACTTAATAAAAAGAAAAAAGGAGTAATGATGATGAGAAATTTAGATAAATCAATTTCAATCAACGGATTGACGTTAAAAAACAGATTAGTAATGCCCCCAATGGCAACATCAAGTGCTGATGATGGTGAAGTAAGTCAAAGAATTCTTGATTATTATGATAAGAAAACAAAAGGTGGATATATTGGATTAGTCATTACTGAACACAGTTACATTGATATTCAAGGAATGGCCAATCCTAAACAAATGTCAGTAGCAAAGGATAGCGATATAAAAGGATTAAAGCAATTGGTAAATATAATTCATAACAATGGAAGCAAGGCGTTTGCTCAAATAAATCATGCCGGTTCAATGGCAAGAGGAACAGGATTACCTACTGTTAGTGCAAGTAATACAATACCAATAACAATGAAAGAATCCAATATCGAAATACCAGAAGAATTGAGTAAAGAACAGATTCAATATATAGTAAAAAGATTTGCTGATGCAGCCAGACGCGTAAAGTTAGCAGGTTTTGATGGGGTAGAAATTCATTCTGCACATGCATATCTTTTAAATCAATTCTATTCGCCAATAACCAATCATAGAACAGATGAATATACAGGTACAACACTTGAAGGTCGATTGAGAATTCATAAGGAAGTTATTGAAGCAGTTCGAAGTGAAGTTGGAGAAGACTTCCCAATTGCTTTACGCTTAGGTGGGTGTGATTATATGGCTGGCGGCTCAACAATTGAAGATTCCATTAAAGCCTCTCAAATGCTTGAAAGTTATGGTGTAGATATCCTTGATATAACTGGTGGAATAAATCGCTATATGATTCCATGGAATAAAGAGCCAGGATATTTTTCAGATATGACAGAGCATATTATGGAAAAAGTTTCTATTCCAGTTATTTTGACAGGTGGAATAACTAATGCCATGGATGCTGAAAAACTACTGCAATTAAACAAAGCAGATTTAATTGGTGTTGGTAGAGCTATTCTAAAAGATGATAGTTGGGCAAAAAATGCAATGGAACAAAAATAATGCATATACTGGTATCTATAATACAAGTATTTGTTGAATTACGATACAATAAATCCGGAGATGAATACTATCTCCGGAAATGCGGCAATGACCTCTAAAAAATTTAAAAAGAAAGTAAGAAAAGTTTCCAAGAAGTTAGGAAAAATTGCCTAAAACTTATATTTAAAACCATTTTTAAGATGGTAATTCTTCTTTACCATATCATATTTATTATTAATTTAAAATGTATTTTAAAATTATAAAATTTGTTTACTTACTTTTGTTCTTTGGCCTACTTCTTTAATTTACTATACGTAA
>SKET01001993.1_pt1 | contig 13005 bp, 13 predicted proteins | sample 4841461 | NCBI WGS metagenome assembly SKET01 (sample SAMN11008802, study PRJNA524170) | human gut metagenome | biome: Human fecal sample; material: Feces; isolation source: fecal sample from pouch patient p5 | host: Homo sapiens | place: Israel: Tel-Aviv | collected 2014-02-13
CCATCGGTGAAGCGAAAGCCCGCCGTGCGAAGAAAGAGATGGTTGAAGCGAACTTACGTCTGGTTATTTCTATCGCTAAGAAATACACCAACCGTGGCTTGCAGTTCCTTGACCTGATTCAGGAAGGCAACATCGGTCTGATGAAAGCGGTTGATAAATTCGAATACCGCCGTGGTTACAAGTTCTCCACCTACGCAACCTGGTGGATCCGTCAGGCGATCACCCGCTCTATCGCGGATCAGGCGCGCACCATCCGTATTCCGGTGCATATGATTGAGACCATCAACAAGCTCAACCGTATTTCTCGCCAGATGCTGCAAGAGATGGGCCGTGAACCGACGCCGGAAGAACTGGCTGAACGTATGCTGATGCCGGAAGACAAGATCCGCAAAGTGCTGAAGATCGCCAAAGAGCCAATCTCCATGGAAACGCCGATCGGTGATGATGAAGATTCGCATCTGGGGGATTTCATCGAGGATACCACCCTCGAGCTGCCGCTGGATTCTGCGACCACCGAAAGCCTGCGTGCGGCAACGCACGACGTGCTGGCTGGCCTGACCGCGCGTGAAGCAAAAGTTCTGCGTATGCGTTTCGGTATCGATATGAACACCGACCACACGCTGGAAGAAGTGGGTAAACAGTTCGACGTTACCCGCGAACGTATCCGTCAGATCGAAGCGAAGGCGCTGCGCAAACTGCGTCACCCGAGCCGTTCTGAAGTGTTGCGTAGCTTCCTGGACGATTAATCGGTAGGCCGGATCAGGCGTTACGCCGCACCCGGCACTAGTCCCTCTGCACAAACGCCACCTTTTCGGTGGCGTTTTTTATCGCCCACGCACTACCAGCGCCTGGTCCAGCTCGCGATATGCTTCAACCAGTTTCTCTAGTGAAACGCGACTTAAACCGCTGGGATTTGGCAGCACCCAAATCTGCGTCGAACCAATGGTGAGCGTTTGTTTCCCCCACTGTGCACCGCGCTGGCTGAATCCCTGTTCATATGCTTGTTTGCCCAGAATCGCCAACGCCTGCGGCTGATAATCTTCAATTTTTTCAATCAGCTTACGCCCACCTGCGTGCAGCTCCTGCTTTGAAACTTCATTGGCTTGCACCGTTGGACGGTCTACCAGTTTGGTGACGCCACAACGATAATCCAGCAGATGCTGTGCCTCCTGCGGCTTCAACTGACGGTCGGTAAACCCGGCCTGATATATCACCTTCCAGAAGCGATTTGCTGGATGAGCAAAGGGAAAACCAGTCCCGGCGGATGAAAGCCCAGGGTTGATACCGCAAAACACGACCCGTAACCCTGGAGCCAAAATATCCTCAACCATATTTACTCCTTTCTAACATCACCAGGAAAAGTATAACGGATTGAAAATACATTGTTTATAAAAACAGCAGGCGCGCGGTAATGGCTGGATTGCGACACGGAGTTACTTTATAATCCGCTACCATGGCCCCTTAGCTCAGTGGTTAGAGCAGGCGACTCATAATCGCTTGGTCGCTGGTTCAAACCCAACAGGGGCCACCAAATTTTATATTTAAAATCATATAATTAAGCCACTCAAATGAGTGGCTTTTTTGTTTCTCTATTTTGGAGTGGCGATAAAATGGCTGTAGAAACTGCTGCGCAGTACGATTGGCTAAGCCTGTTGACAAACGGTTCATTAATCCCAGTATCTGCTTTTGTTGCAATTTGTCTTTTCGTTGTAAGAGAAGTACTAGATTGGCGCCGTAAATCAAAAGCAAAAAAAAATGAGATTAGTGCCCTCAAGAAAATTTTTGCCCGAGAGTGCCAGTTAGCTTGGTATATAAGCCAAAAAATAAAGGGATTATGTAAAGAGTTTGCCCCATACGAGCAAAGCCCTATGAACGAGTGCCCTCTCAGCTTCAGTATCGTAAGAACTACAGCAGGAAAAATGCGTTGGACCGTAACAGAAAATGACGTTTCTGTTTCGGGGGGAGAGCTAATCAAACCCTCAGTAGCGACTTTCGCAAAGTATTTATATGATATAGCTAAACTTGACTCAGCTTTTTATGAAAATGCTAATTTAGGCTATGTGGCAGTCATTGAATTGAGGCATTTTTATGACTCAATAATTGATAATGAAGATACATCGCAGATGCTGGGGCTCAATAGCGTCATGTATGGTTTTTCAGGGTATGCTCTTGAAGAAATGGTGTGGATCGAACAAGGGCTTAAGGATCTCTATAAATACTGTACCAATGAAGAGCTGACGAAAGGGCTACTACGATGAAACCCGCATACTGCGGGCTCATTTTACAACCAAGGTAAAGCACTTTGCCCACTAGAAGATGGATGCGGTGGAGCTGGTATAATGATCCCAGGGGTTACGATATAGCGCTCCACTGATTCCATGGTCACAAATGTGCAACTGCAATTTATGTTGGTGCATTGGTGGTAACGTTCTTTCGTGTTTTCGCTAAGATAGCGACTAGTACGCGCATGCGCCGCATGCTGGCACTTTGGACAATGAAACATACACACCCCATGAACTCACAAAAAGTGAATTAATAATACTCACTTAGTCATATTTTGTGAACAGCTTTATTGCTCTTCGGCCTCGTACCCTACATCAGAAAGCATCACCTCAAGCTCTACAGCCGTTGTGAAGCCATTCCCACCGATATTATGGGTCACCCTGCTGACTATCCATGCTTGCTCGTCTATAACGCTCTTAAAGCCTGAGACCCTGACCGGCGTTTCGGGGTAAATATCCTCGCGGCCGGTCGCTAACATAATGGAGAACTCCGCAACCCCACGCTGCAATTTATCCCACTTCGCCTGAGCTGCACGCATCGCTTGCGCCTTTGTCGCGTAAATGGTCGTCAGCGCGAAAACGTTGTCAGCCTCACCGGCCATGTATTCACCCTCGCGGGCTTCCTGCTCTTTTTGCTTTTTGGCCGTGACTTTACTGCTCACTGGTTTTGCTTTCGGGTGCTGTAGCGCCCGGAGGTGTTGCTCTTTGGGCTTACGTTTCAGCTTCACTGTCTGCTTTTGTTTCGCCGGTTTCGGGTCTTTAGTGTGCAGCCACTTAGCGGTTACGCCGGTGTAAGCGCCACGGTCGGCAATGGCAAACTGATGCCGGTCACCGTCACCGCGCTGGATGGTAATTTGAGGAATAGCTTTTCCACTGGCAGTGGTACCGCTTCCCGCTTTGAGCATCAGCAATCTACCCGCTTTCACTGAGACCGCACCGCCGTTGCGTTCTGCGAGGCGAGTCAGGAAAACGGCGTCGGATTCCTGAGACTGGTCGATATGCGGAATCTGGATCCCCGCAAGAGAATCAGTGACGCTGGCCGTTAACTTGTTCCGCTCAGCTATCGAGCTGACGATTGCGCCGAGCGTGGTGTCATGCCATGACTCCTCACGACGGGAATTAAGCGTCCCGCGAAAATCCGCACTCCGGGCGCGAATGGTTACCGTATCCGGCGCCCCCCGGTGCTCTACCTCATCGACGGTAAATCGCCCCTTGCTGACCAGAGAGAAACCTTTCCACCCGAGATACAGCGACAGCACCGCACCGCGAATCGGCAATGCGACCAGACCGTCAGTATCGTCGAGCTCGATGTCGAGCTGGTCGGCCTCAAAACCCCGATTGTCCGTCATCGAGAGGTTAATCAGCCGGTCACTGATATTGCCGGTGATATCTTTGCTTTCCAGTGTCAGCATAAAGTCGGGCGTCAGCGTGGCACCCGCGCCGGTGATAATATCCAGCATGATTACGCCCCCACCATCGACAGCAGATCGCCAGCTTTCCCGACCAGACTTTCGGCCTGTTTTCCAATATCGCCATACACCGCGGCGAGCGACTCATCGACACGGGTCAGTGACAGGGTGAAGCTGATTTTTCGTGGCGTCCCATCCTCAAAAAATACCGTGCCGGTCTCCGAGACATTACTGACAACAAACATCCCGTAAATCCAGCCTGAGCCAGAGATAAGCGGCCATGCGCGCCCCTGTTCAGCCATTGCATAAAGCGCCAGCATCGTGAGCTTACCGCCGGTCAGCTCAGGATACAGGTCGCCGCTCAGGGTGATTTTATCTTCCCCCTCGCCGAGATACTGAAAAGCGTCACGCTTCCCGATGCGAGAGTTTGACGCCCAGCTATAATCCGCGCTGCGCTGCATGCTCTGGTAGGGCAGCGTCTGACGCATAAAAACAAACATACCTAATGCCAGCATCATAATCAGTCTCCTTAGTCATGCATCATGCTTGCGCGGGCTTTGGCGCGCTTCTCGCGCTCATACTTTTCTAATGCATCCTGCAAATCATTACCCAACCGATCTCCCGGCATACCATTGCCCGGCACGGTGATTTGATAGATTGGCCGACTCTGGTCGATGTAGGTTTTACCGGCGGGTGCCGTGACCGGCTGATAGCTGTTGTATGCGCTGATTGCCGGGCTGTAACCGTTCTGCGTCGCTGCATTGGCTTTCGCCGCTGTCTGGTCAAGTGAGCTGGATTCTTTGTTGATAATGCCGAGTTTTTCGAGCACCCAGTCAATCCCGCTTCGCAGCTTGTTAAAGGCGTTAAGCGGCATCAGCAGCGCATCGGCCAGCGTCTGACCGAACATAACCCCAACATCACGACAACTGTTGAGCGTGTCCTGAGTCGCTTTCACCGGCGCTATCAGGTCTTTAAACCACTGCCAGACGCCGCGAAGTTTTTCGCCGAGACCGTCGAAAATGGGTGCCAGCGGGGCGAACATTTCCCCGACCGGCGCAAAGGCACTCATGAGCCCCTCGACCACACCGGCAAAGAATGCGCTGACAGGCTCCCAGTATTTACGGATAAGCAGCGCGCCAGCGACAACAGCCGCCGCTACCGCCACGACAGGCCACGTAATAGCACCAATAGCCGCAATGACCCCGCCACTGATTGTCGTAAAGACCGCACCAAGCGCACCAGCCGCCGAAATGATGGCGTTAATGCCAGTAATTACCGGCCACGATACAAGGCCAATGGCACCAATCATCCCCACAATACCGACAGCTGCCGCCGTAATGACACCCAGCGTGGTGGCAAGAGATTTGTTCTTTTGGATCCAGCTATCGAGCCTCAATACATACCCTGTCGTCGTTTGTACCAGCTTTCTTAATGATGACTCTTGCTGGTCAAACAGGTCGGTTCCTACCGCTTCATACGCAGACTGAAACTCTTTAAAATCGCCGCCGAGGTTATCCTGCATGACCTTCACCAGCTCAGCGGTTTTGCCATCCGATGCTTTAAGGGAAGCGGTAAGCTGGTCTAATTTCCCGCTCGAGGCAGCGGTCATGAGTACCGCAGCCGACGAGCTGGCCTCTTCACCGAAAATGGTTTTCATATATTCGGCACGCTGGCCGGTGCCGAGGTTGTTTTTATCAAAACTCCGCTGCATTTCTTTCAGGATGGTAAATATTGGACGTGTGTTCCCCTTACCATCAGCCGTTTTGACGCCGAGCTCTTTAATGGCGTCATACGCTTTGCCCGTTGGAGCCTGCAGGCGACTTAATACGGCACGGCTCCCCGTACCCGCCATCGATCCCGTAATTTTGGCGTCATGCAGTGCGCCGACCATTGCGGCTGTTTCTTCGATGCTGACCCCGGCATTTTTCGCCACCGGCGCGGCATAAGTCAGCGCATCACTCAGGCCGTCAAAGTCGGCGGCGGTTTTGTTCATCGTCATCGACAGAACATCACCGATATGGGCGACCTTATCGTTTGAAAGCTGGAAGGCAGAGCGCATCCCCATCAATAACCCGGCGTTCTCTTCCATCGTTCGACGGTTTGCGAGCGCCATATCGAGTGTTACGGGGGTAGCGGCCTGAATAGCCGCAGCATCGCCGCCAGCCTTTGCAATAATAATCTGAGCACCGGCAGCATCATCAGCCGACGCGGCGGTGTTGTCACCGAGCTGGCGCGCCTGTTTGCGGAGCGCCACCATATCAGCTGAGTCTTTACCGACACCGAGAACGGCCTGTAACTCAGAGTTTTTCTGAGCAAAATCATAACCGGGCTTCATCAGTGCAACACCGGCAAGCGCTCCGGTCGTTGCCATGCCTATCCCGGCAGCGCCCATCGATGCCGCATTTCCAGCCAGTGCCTTTCCTGCCTGATAGCGTTTTTGTACTGCGCTGAGTTTTGCCTGTTGCGCGCTGACCCGCGCCAGTGCTTCATGCTGGCGGTTAAGTTGTGCGGTAGTTTCATTGATAGAGTTTTTCAGGCGGCTTTCATCATTCGACAGATTGCGCGTATTAATCCCCGCTTTGCCGAGCTCGGTCTGTTGCCGCTTCACCGATTGGGTGAGGCTGTTATATTTTGCCTGTAACCCTTCAGCCGAACGCTTTGCTGATTCCAGCACTCTGGCCTGTGCCGCCGTTGGCCGTTCCGTGTTTTTAAACTGCACCGCCAGCTCGGCGGCTTCCTGTTTTGCCTTTTCCAGTGCCTGTCCGGTTACCGCCAGTTGTGCGCTGGTTTTGCGAAAACCGTCGATTTTCGATGCCTGACCATTCAAATCACGCAGGGATTGCTGAGTCGTGCGGATATCGCCAGACAGCGATTTGCTCGCCGTCTGGATCGCTTTAAAGGGTCGGGTCGCCTGGTCGACAGCTTTCAGCAGCACTTCGAGTTTGAGGTTATTACTCATTCGTGTTTCCGCTTCGCTGTAGCGCTTTTTCGCGCCAGTTGACGAGTTCGGTCAGGCTCATGGGATACAGGTCTGATGGCGACCAGTGGAAAATTACCGCTATGTCAGCCATCAGGTCATCGACCGAGAGTTTTTGCGGGAAGGTTACGCCGCCTAACTCGGTGACAAAAAACCGACCACCTTACCGGCAAACGACAGCAGGTCGGGCAGCTCCAGTGCGGCGGCTTCCTGCTCGGTCAGCGACGGCATGGTCATGCGCGGCAGCACTTTAATCAGCGCATCGACGTCAGAGTTTGCGACAGATGCCAGGCTGACACCGCGAAGGGTTCCGGCACACGGTTTTAACAGGGTGACGTCGGTAATAACCTGCTCACCGCGCTTAATGGGTTTAATCAGAGTGACGATATTTTCGTTAGTTTTATCCATGATATTTCTCGTTAAATTCTGGTTTCAGGATGCCCGGCCAGCCATGCTGACCGGGGCATAAATTACAGGCCGATATTTTGTCGGTGCGCCTCGAGCATGTCGGTGCCGTTCACTTTTTCGATGAGGTTCACGGTGTCGATTTCCACCAGTTCCGAGCCATTCATCGTCAGCTTGAAATAGGTACACGCGAGAGCGATTTTCGACTCGGTGTCTTCGCCCTGTTTGGCTTCACCGAGGTCGATTTCTTTCTGACGGCCACGGAGAACAACCTCAACCGGCACGGTCTCGCCGGTGTCATCACGCTGGTAAGACCCGGCAAAACGTAGCGGTACGGAGGCCGCGCCGGTGGCAGCGTATAACGACCAGATAGCGTCATCGGGGAAGCCGCCGAGAGAGATTTCAGCCGACAGCGCATCGTCATCGAGGCCGAGGTCGACCGGTGCCGAACCATTCATCCCGCCGCCGCGATAGTTCTCGAGCTTGCGGGTTAATTTCGGCAGTGTGACGGACTGCACGACGCCGAGATAACTCACCCCATCGATAAACAGGTTCATGAGTTTGAGCTTGCGCGGTAATGCCATTTGTCAGGCTCCTTATTTGCTGTTGACGGACGAGATAAGATTCGCCAGATATTTATCAGTAATGCGCTGGCGTAAGGTCAGGTGTTCGAGTGGCGGCACCGGCGTATAGTCATAATCGATAAACAGTTTCCCGGCTTTCAGGGTTTCTTTACTGTTGGCCTCTTCGTCAAACCAGCACGTCGCATCGATGATGTAACCGCCGGTTTTCAGCTCGCGGAATTTCGCGTTGATGCCGTCGATAATGTCGCGAATCAACGTCGCGGTGATGGGCTTATCGTTCGCCCACATATGCCCCTCGGCTATTGTGTCGGCTATGACCTGTGCGGTGCGGGTGTAGTTCTCAAACTGAAACAGCGGGTCATCGGAGCAATTACGGTTACCCCAGAAGCGGAAACCATCGGCACGAATCAGCGTCGTAACACCGGCCTCATTCAGCAGGTCGGCATCAGTGCCAGATTCCTGCAAATCCCAGAAGACCGACGCACTGATACCGGTGACGCCATTGATGCCGACGTTTGACAGGGTTTTATGCCAGCCTGTGTCATTGTCGATTTTTGCGCGCAGTCCCAACGCGATCGCTGTTGCATAACTGGTTGTGGTCGCGTTGGCCGTGGTATCCCACCCGAGGAAGTCAGGCCAGATAATCATGAGCTCACGGGCGCTGAAGTTTTCGCGGTAGGCGATAACGTCAGCAATGGTTTTACAGCCCCACGCGCTGACATAGGCGAAAGCGCGCAGCTTCTGAGCCACGGAGACAAGCGCGGTCGCCACCTCCTGAGTATCGAGCCCCGGCACACCGAGAATACGTGGCTTCACGCCGGTGACCGCTTTCGCCGTTAACAGCGCTTTCATCCCGGTATATTTGCCATTCTCATCCGTGGTGCCGATGATGTTAGAAATGGTTTGCGCCTGTGCCTCTTCGCCGTCGCCGGTACCCTCCGCGACACGCACAACAACGACAACCGGTTTTGACTGGTTAGCGATGAGCTGTAAGGATTTTGCCAGGGTACCTTTAGTACCGGCTTTTGCGATGGCGCTTTGTGGGTTGGTAATCAGCACCGGCTCATTGAGAGGGAAAGCCCCGGCGTCAGCATCACTGGCTGTGCAGACCATGCCAACGACCGCCGTTGATACCGTCGAGATTGTGCGGGTGCCGTCGTTAATTTCGACGACCTCGACACCGTGATGATAATCACTCATCCGTTTAACTCCGTTAGTTGAGGTGAGTGATATTGTCTGGTTTACGCCTGTATGCGGCTATTTGTCAGGGTTCGCCGGTGGCTGACACAACGGGATTTGTCGCCGGAAATTTTTTATACAGCGTCGATATGCCCACATCAAAAATCAGTGCAACACGCTGTCGGGATTCTCCGGCCGCAATCAACCGGCCAGCCTGAGCCCATTCATCAGGCGTCAGCTTCGGCCTACGACCTCCGATCCTGCCTTGTGCCCGGGCTGCATCCAGCCCGGCGCGGGTTCGTTCGACGATTAACTCGCGTTCCATTTCTGCAAGAGCGCCCATGATGTGAAAGAAAAATCGCCCCATCGGGGTTGAGGTATCAATACTGTCGGTCAGGCTTCTGAAATTAACCCCTCGCTGGCGAAGCTCTTCAGTCATAGAGACAAGATGGCGCATGCTACGCCCGAGCCTGTCGAGCTTCCAGACAACGAGAGTATCACCGGCATTAAGTTGCCTGAGTGCGCGATTTAACCCTGGCCTGTTTGTCGATTTACCGCTGATTTTATCCTCGAAAATTAGCTCACATCCCGACCGTTCCAGCGCGTCACGCTGTAGCGCGGTATTTTGTTCATTTGTTGATACGCGCACATAGCCAACCTGCATTTGTTTTCCCTCATGCAAAAGCCCAAATGATGCCAGCTAGGGGGGAAAACTACATTTTCTTAAACGTTGGTTTAGGAGAAGCGGCTAAAAGGAATGTAGGGACAGGGGCAAATCAGATACCTGATATGGGTAGCTTCACGCTTTCTGTTTCAGGTACTGGATATCAAAAATTACCATCAGGTTTTATTCTTCAGTGGGGCTCAATCGGCGCACCAGGCATTGCACAGGATGTAGTAACCCATTTCCCGATTGCATTTCCAAACAGATGTCTGCGTGTTTTGGTCTCACAAGACTACACACCAGATAGCGGGGCTGTTGGTTATATTGCCTGTGCAGGTTTTAGTCCCGACCCGGTTAAATTTATATCCAGAGCCAGTACTCCTGGCCTCGGCGCTTCATTTTTAGCGTTAGGCTGTTAATTTAGCTATATGGAGTGAAAAATGAATTACATATATTCCGTGACTACAAACTCTTTCTATCCGCTGGAGATGAAAGAGGATTACACTCAAGCTGACTCATGGCCAGATGATGCTGTTGAAGTTGATGAGCAAGCGTATATTGAGTTTTCCGGATTACCGCCGAAAGGAAAAATCCGTATCGCTGGAGAAAATGGTTTTCCTGCATGGTCTGAAATTCCACCACCAACACATGAGGAACAGATTGCTGCAGCCGAACTGGAAAAGCAGCAACTGATTAATCAGGCCAACGATTATATGAACAGTAAACAATGGCCTGGTAAAGCGGCTATTGGTCGCCTGAAAGGTGAGGAACTGGCGCAATATAATTTGTGGCTGGATTATCTGGACGCACTGGAACTGGTCGATACCTCCAGTGCTCCAGATATTGAATGGCCTACGCCTCCGGCAGTTCAGGCCAGATGACATCCGGCGCGGTGCTGGTATCTGTTGCCGTCACCGCGTCAATGTAATCCAGCACGGCGTTAAGTCGGGTTGTTTCTGCCTGCGTCAACTTCCGTCCGGCCTGTAATTTCAGCTGAATCAGACTAATGGAAGCCATTGCTGCATCAATCAGTGACTGGCGCTGTGCTTCTGCCGCGTCTACTGCGGCACTATGCTGTGCCTCAGTATCCGTCACCCATTTCTCACCATCCCATTTATCATATGGCGTTAACGGGGCGATAGTGGTTGTATTTTCAGGGTAATCACCCGGAGCTGTGATTTCTTTCGATTCTCCTGTTTCGGTGCTATAGATGATTTCACCGCGATGGTCTGGCACATATTCCCATGAGTTAAAATCTGCAGAACGGCAGATTGCATAACCAGCTTTATGTGTAACTGGTGCATCTAAACAAGAACATGCCGGGATACCGACGCCAACCGCAAGATATTCAGTTGATGTGGAAATATATTCCCGCGTTTCACCATCATAATTATAAATGGTAATGTCTCCCGCTTTTATGGCAATGAGTTCGTTATTTAATACGGCTTTATTCATCAGGCAGCCCTCACGATATAATTAAAGGCAATGTTACGAGGTCGGTTTTCGTTTGCAGTTGGAACAACTCTGGAAGCATCGAATGTTACTCGCTTTGCATAACCACCTTTAATTGAATCAGATGAAGCATCTCCGATGACGCTGGTTGTAAAAACGCCAGAATCAGAAGGGTAGGTATTAAACCTGACATCCACTAATGCACCAATTATATTTCGAATGGCATCTCCCTGTGACGAAAGCAAGCTACGGTTAGTATCTATTCCTCTTCCGTCATCCCAGCCACGAATGAACTCACCACGTAAATCAGGCAATTTATTTGTCGGGTAAGCCTTTGCCAGTTCCGGGTATTCTTCAGCAGAAAAAGCCGCACCGTTGCATTTCAGCCAGCCTGTTGGCGGAGTGGCGGAAGGCCACGGAACAGGCACACCAACGGGTAATGCCGAACCTTCTCCCAAACCAAGGTTTTTGAGAACCTCAGCAACCAATCCGGCGTCGGCCATTTCTTTTAGTGCGTTCGCAATCAGCGGGTATTGCTTATGCGGGTTAGCCTTTGCCTCATGATCTTTCATGAGTTTGTCGGCGTAGCTCTTCACCTCGATGACTGCATCGTCGACATATTTACGGGTTGCCAGCACGACTGACGGGTCGATTTTTAAGGTGATCGCCGAAGTGCTCGAGACAACGAGAATCATGCGAATGGTCTGCGTTCGGCCGCTCCCCTCAGCCAGTAACGGTTTATAGGTTTCCGGGCAGTTGGCGACAGCAATCAGGATACCTTCATCATCGTAAAGACCGATTTCGCGGATAAAGAAACCGCCCTCGTTTTCCGGGATGATCTGCTCGGCAATAATCTGACCGGTGTCGTTAGCATCTACTGCCAGTGAATTTAGCAGCTCGCGGCGACGCTCGTTAATGAGCTTTGTCTGAGCCGGGTCAGGTGTCGGCAGTGTGCCGTTTCCGTCCCCGACGGCCATTTGTGTAATATTCAGTTTAGTACCGAGTGCGGTCGCGTTTGCCAGTCGCGCCGCGCCCTGATGGGTCAGAATGGCAAAATATTTAGTCGTCATGCGCTTACTCGCAGGTTATCAATCAGATGAATGGCCGAAGCCGGACAAAACTCACCACCGACGACAATCTCCCCGGAGGCATAGGGATATACGGTTAACAGGTCGCCGTCGTAGCAGCTTGCGCCCACATAAGCGCGCCCGGTGGTGCTCAGGCTGATAGCGAGCCCGGTCAGGTGTCGGCTTGCCGGTTTTGCCCCTTCAATAAGGCGCTCGAGCTCGAGATACATCTCATCGGTGATGCCGGTCTCGAGTACGCCAACCACAAGCCGGAAAGTTCCCGGCTCTTCGTTGAGCTCCCACCACTCTTTAACCTCAATCAGATAGCCCAGCGGCTCCACCACGCGCCGTAATGCGGCGATGGTGCCTTTGTGGGCATGAACATAAAATGCGGAGGCGATAACGCTGCGTTTTGTGGCCTCCGGCCATCTCTCATCCCACCGGTCAACCGAAAATGCCCACGCCAGATACGGCAGCAGCCGCACCGGGCAAGTGCGCCAGTTCCACAACGTGCGAAGCGGTACCGGCACACGCTCAATATCTGCGGCCGCGCGGGCGGCGGCGACCTCGAGCAGCGATGAGCCAACAGGCAACAGTCGCTTATTACTCATCGGCCCCCCCGTCAGCGATGTGGTATTCGGTGCAACAGGATGCCTGGTATTTACTGAGCACAATGTCAGCCAGTGGCGCGGCGAGTTCGACACGCTGCACACCTTCGACATGCAGGGCGGCATAGATGGCCGACTGACGAATGTCCCGGCCCAGTCGCTGTTGTGCGCTGATGTATGCCTTCAGTTTTTCCTCTGCGGCCTGACGGATTGGCTCGGCCTCCGGCCCCGGATAAAAATACAGAGTTGCATCAATCTGATACGGCACGATTTCAGCACTCTGCACCGTCACCCTGTCGCCAACCGGGCGCACCTCTTCAGCATTTAGTGCTTTTTCAACGATGGTCAGAAGCTCATCGGATGCGGTGCCGTCATCCT
>SKET01001994.1_pt1 | contig 13004 bp, 9 predicted proteins | sample 4841461 | NCBI WGS metagenome assembly SKET01 (sample SAMN11008802, study PRJNA524170) | human gut metagenome | biome: Human fecal sample; material: Feces; isolation source: fecal sample from pouch patient p5 | host: Homo sapiens | place: Israel: Tel-Aviv | collected 2014-02-13
GCCTTCCCTCAACGCGACCCGGCGTTGGGTCGTCGCGTGCTCGTTACTGAAAAGCTGATTAGAAGTTTGTGTGCCGCCCCTTATGGGGCGGCACGTTTTGTTTGGGGTCCCGGTCTTCACAATTTCCGTCAAGCTTTTGGCCAGCTTTTGGTTAGTTGGCGGGTTGGTGGAAGGGTAAAAGATCATTCGATAAAAAAGCTCAGAGAAAGTGCTGGTAGGGGAGTTGTTGAGGTTTTCGACAGCTTTTGTCAACAAGAAACTTTGCAGCTATTGCTACGGATTGCGTTGCCGTGGCCTTGGCGGTGCGGGATGCTGAGCGTAAGCGTCGAATGCTCCGATTTTGGAGGCCAGCATGGATCTGTTTCTTGAGACCCCGCAGCGACAAGCTGAGCGCATGCTGCGTCAGCAGCAACGACTCATGGAGATGCAAATGCAAGGGGTAGCCGCTCAGCCCCCTGCGCAAAATGCCACGCCTGCGGTTTCGCCTGCGGGCGGATCGGCGCCAGAGAACTATTCCGTACAACAAGATTCATATGCGCAGGAGCTTGCGTTCGATAAGCATCGTGCGCGTCGCCGCCGCGTGGGCCAGCGCCTGCGCACGTTAGCGATGATTGTGCTGATCCCGTTGGGACTCGTGGCAATCTTCTTGGCCTCATATGCCCTCACGTGCATTCTCAACGGCGCCTCGCCCAATGAGGTGCTTAAGCACTTGGCAGCTCTCGGCCAGCGCCTAGGCGATGTCGTAACAACCCTTCGCGCCGGCTGGGAGAGTTAGCGTTTGTCACATTAGGACTTCTAGGGTGTAGGGATTATCGCCACGAGCAGAATTCTTGCATCCTGTAGGTCCTGTCGTGCGACTGAATAGTATTATTGAAGATGAATAATAATAGGATTTGCTATGTATAAGCAGGATTTAGAGCAGACTCTTCTGGGCATTGACGAAGAGGCGGAGCTGGAAATAGGTCCAAGAGACGACAGGCCGAGCGTTGTATTGGTGGGAGGAAGCGCTTTCATGCTAAACGATGTGACGAATCGGTCGGTTACACATGACATTGATGTGTTTGAGGCAGACAGGTGCCTCCGCGAGATCATAGCTCGATACCCCGAGGTGAATGGTATGGCGGTGGCATATTGTAATCAGATGCCATTCAATTACGAAGATCGTTTGATTCCCTTGAAGATTGGGGCGCGTTTTATCAGGTACTTTACGCCATCTTTGGAGGACCTGGCGGTGATGAAGCTTTATGCCTATCGTCCGAACGACATCGTCGATCTTCATAGTCAGGCATTCGTTGACCGACTTGATTGGGATCTGCTCGAGTGGCTTATATTCGACGAGGGAGAGGCTCTGGCGTCGTCGCCCTCGGAGCGGAGTTATCAAGAGATGGTCTGCGCATACAGGCAATACAAAAAGGAGGCGCTCGGTTGAATCTGACTTTTGAGGGATTTTTGAAAGGCTATTGCCGAGAGCTGTCCGGGCAGCAGTCGCTGAGTTTTAGAAAACTGGTTGAGCAGGCGACGACGGTTGCGCCGCGCGTGGCGGAGCCTCTGTTTTTGCTCGCTTTGGCGCAGGGCAAAGCCGAATACGTTCTGGGCTTATCCGAGGGCTCGTGGATGGAAGAGGATTACCGGGGTGTTTTGTCTTTGTACGATCAAGCGGGTGGCATGGCGTCTCTATGCGCCAAAAGCGAGCTCCCTAACCGTTATGCCAACGTTTGGCGTGCGTATAGAGCGGTGAAGGAAAAGCCAGTTGCGGATAGAAGGATCAACGCCCTGATGCGAAAAAGAACATTGGGAGCGCTAGGGGAATCGGGCATAACGCGCTACGGTCTCTGCCGCGATTTGAATCTGAATAAGGGAAACGTGTACGCATACTTAGCCGGCGATGACTCAAAGGTGAGCAGGGAGACGGCGCGCCGCATTATGGAATATGCGGAGGAGAGGGGCACCCAAGAAGGGGCCGGGCGCCCGGCGCGTGTGGCGGGGTAAGATTGATTGCAGTTTTGATTGATAATCGATTGGGTTTGTTGGGCGGAATCTATGTCTGCTATTGATATTGCGCTTGTTGTGATTGCCTTGGTGGCGGTGGGAGTTGCTGTGGTTTGCGCCCTGCAGCTTAAAGGCCTTCGTGCCGAGTTGCGAGAGCGTGGCGGCAGCGACGCGGAGACGCTCGCGGCGCTCGAGCAGGCCAACAACGCGCTCGACACCCTGAACGTCGCGCTGGCAGAAACCCGTCGCACGGCAAACGCCATCGCGCAGCAGCAGACGACCGACGCCGCCGTAGAGCAGCAGCGCTACCTGACCATCGCGCGTGAGTTCTCGCAGGCTGGCGACCGTATGGATGACCTGCGCCGCGAGACGGCCCAGCAGCTCGGTGCCAACCGCGAGGGCATCGAGCACCGCTTGGACAAGGTGCGCGAGACGGTCGATGCCCAGCTGGGCGCCATCCGCAAGGACAACAACGTGCAGCTCGATCAGATGCGCGCGACGGTGGACGAGAAACTTTCCCGCACGCTCAACGATCGCCTGTCTGCATCGTTTAAGCAGGTGAGCGACCAGCTCGAGGCTGTGTACAAGGGTTTGGGCGATATGCAGTCCATTGCCACCGGCGTGGGCGACCTCAAGCGCGTGCTGGGCAATGTTAAGGCGCGCGGCATTTTGGGCGAGGTGCAGCTGGGTGCGATCCTGGCGGACATCCTTACGCCCGACCAGTATCTGGAAAATGTCGCCACCAAGCCCGGTGCCTCGGAGCGCGTTGAGTTTGCCGTCAAGCTGCCGGTGGACGAGGGCGATCCCGTGCTGCTGCCGATTGACTCCAAATTCCCGGGCGACGCGTACGAGCATCTGCTCGACGCGCAAGAGTCGGGTGATGCCGAGGCTGTGGCCGCCGCGCGCAAGACGCTCGATATGATGGTGAAGCGCGAGGCAAAGGACATTTGCGAGAAGTACCTGAGCGTGCCCGCGACGACCAACTTCGGCATTCTGTTCGTTCCGTTTGAGGGGCTGTACGCCGAGGTCGTCAGCCGTCCCGGGCTTATCGAGACCCTGGGCCGCGACTATCACGTCAACGTTGCCGGCCCCAGCACCATGGCCGCCATCCTCAACAGTCTGCAGATGAGCTACCAGACGTTTAGGCTGCAAAAACGCACCGATGACGTGCTGCGCGTGCTTTCCGCCGTCAAGGCTGAGCTGCCGCGCTATCAGGCGGCGCTGCGTCGTGCGCAGCAGCAGATCGAGACCGCGGGCAAGACGGTCGAGGGCATTATCACCACGCGCACCAACGTTATGGAGCGCAAGCTCAAGGACATCGACGCGCTGGAGGATGCCGGGGAGGCCGACGAGATCTTGGGGCTCACGTCCGCGGGCCTGCTCGCAGACCAAGAAGACAAGGACTAGCCGTGCCTGACGGCGGGGCGTCTGCGCAAGCGCGGAGCGCGGGCGCTTTTCGCGTCGTACGTGCCTGAAGCGCGCTTCGGTGTGCAACAATGGCGTTTCGCCCTGCCAGATGCGAAAGGAAGCCCATGTCTCAGAGAAGCACCAGCCCGCTCAAGCGCTCCACCGTGCGCCGCACGCTGCGGCGGTTTTGGGATGTCACGCGCACACAGCCGCTGATCGTCTTTCTCTCGGTGTTCTCGTCGGCGGGCTATATCTTTTTGCTCACGTTTGCCAACACCTACGTGATGGCGCTTATCGTCGACCGCGTCCAAGCCGGCCCCGTGGCAGGCGACCAGGTGTTTGAAGTTTTTGGCCCCTACATTCTGGCGCTCGTGCTCGTTAATCTGGTAGGCCAGATCCTCTCCAAGCTGCAGGACTACACCGTCTACAAGCTCGAGATTGCGGGCAACTATCACCTGGCGCGCTTGTGCTTTGACACGCTCTCCAATCAATCCATGACATTCCACACCAGCCGTTTTGGCGGATCGCTTGTGAGCCAGACGAGCCGTTTTATGAGCGGCTACACGGGTCTGGTGGACGTGACGGTGTATTCGCTCATTCCCACCATCACCTCGGTTGTCTGCACGGTGGCGGCGCTCGCCCCGGTGGTGCCGACGTTTACCGTGATCCTGGTGGGTATCATGGTCGTCTATATCGCGTTTGTCTGGCTTATGTACAAGCGCATCATGCCGCTTTCGGCCGCGACGTCCGCCGCGCAGAACAAGCTGTCGGGCGTACTGTCCGACGCGGTCACGAACATCTTGGCCGTCAAGACCTGTGGGCGCGAAGACTTTGAGCGCGACCTGTTCGATGCTGCCGACCGCGCCGCCCGCGATGCCGAAACGGTATCGATGCACGCCATGATGCAGCGCAACTTTACGACCTCGGGCCTTATCGTCATCACCATGGCTGTGGTGAGCGTGTTCGTGGCGGGCGGCAACGCGTGGTTTGGCATCTCGGCTGGCTCGCTCGTCATGATCTTTACCTATACGTACAACCTCACCATGCGTTTGAACTACGTAAGCTCCATGATGCAGCGCATCAATCGCGCGTTGGGCGACGCCGCCGAGATGACGCGCGTGCTGGACGAGCCGCGTCTGGTGGCAGACGATGCGAATGCCCCCGAGCTCAAGGTGGGCGAGGGCGCGATTGATTTTGAGCACCTGAGTTTTGCGTACCGTGACGCCGCGGCGGGCGAGAGCGTGTTCAACGACCTGACGCTCCATGTGGCGGCAGGCCAGCGCGTGGGTCTGGTGGGCAAATCGGGCTCGGGCAAGACGACACTCACCAAGCTGTTGCTGCGCCTGGACGACGTTCAGGGCGGCCACGTGCTCGTGGACGGCCAGGACGTCTCGCGCTGCACGCAGCAGAGCCTGCGCCGCCAGGTTGCCTACGTGCCGCAGGAGGCGCTCCTGTTCCACCGCTCCATTCGCGAGAATATCGCCTACGGCCGCCCCGACGCCACCGACGAGCAGATCCGCGAGGCAGCGCGCCTGGCCAATGCCCTGGAGTTTATCGATCGCCTGCCCCGTGGCTTTGACACCATGGTGGGCGAGCGCGGCGTTAAGCTCTCGGGCGGTCAGCGCCAGCGTGTGGCCATCGCCCGCGCCATCCTTACCGACGCGCCGGTCCTGGTGCTCGACGAGGCGACATCTGCCCTCGACAGCGAGTCCGAGGCGCTGGTGCAGGAGGCGCTCGAGAACCTGATGCGCGGTCGCACCTCCATTGTGGTGGCGCATCGCCTGTCCACCGTGGCGGCGCTCGACCGCATCGTGGTGCTGGCGGACGGCGAGATTGTCGAGGACGGTACGCATGCGCAGCTTGTCGAGGCGGGCGGCGAGTATGCAAGCCTGTGGGGTCGCCAGACTGGCGCATTTTTGGAGGCTTAAAGCCCCCTGTACGTGGGACAATCGTTTCCGTGAAGTTATGTTTCTGCCGAGCCGGGGAGTCGTTATGCCACGCGAGACCAATGCCGCCAAACGCGAGCGCGCCATCGAGGTGTGTGAGCGCCTTAACCGTCGCTATGGCCCGGTCGAGTGCTTCTTGGACCACGAGAATCCCTTTAGGCTGCTCATCGCGGTACTGCTCTCGGCTCAAACGACCGATGCGCAGGTCAACAAGGTGACGCCGAAGTTGTTTGCCCAGTGGCCCACGCCCGAGGCCATGGCCGGGGCAAGTGTGACCGACGTGGCGGACACCATTAAGTCACTCGGCTTTTATAAGAGTAAGGCCAAGCATGCCGTGGAGGCCGCGCAGATGATTGTCGCCGATTACGGCGGCGAGGTGCCGGCCGACATGAAGGAGCTCGTCAAGCTGCCGGGCGTGGGGCGCAAAACAGCGAACATCGTGCTCAACGTGGGGTACGGCATCGTGGAAGGCATCGCGGTGGATACGCACGTCAACCGCATCGCGCACCGCCTGATGCTGAGTCCCAAGACGCACGCCAAAGAGCCGCTCAAGACCGAACAGGATCTGCTCAAGATCTTGCCGCACGAGTATTGGGAGTCGGTCAACCACCAGTGGATTACCTTTGGCCGCGAGATCTGCGATGCCCGCAAACCTAAGTGCGACGAGTGCCTACTGGCAGACCTTTGCCCCAGCGTACGGGTGGTGCAATAGCTTTTTGCAAACTTTTTTGCAAAAAAGTCTCAAACCTTAGATATAGCTTGGTTGCGCAACCTTTTGAGTTTTTTTTCGGCTTGAATAGATGATGCAATTCAAAGGTCTTCTTCTGCGAAGTGGTCGCGAAGAAGCAAGTCGGGAAAGGACGACCACATGAATAGGAAGCTTAACGCTGCTATCACAGCCGGTCTGAGCCTGAGTATGGTGCTCAGCTCCACGCCGGTTGCTGCTATCGCAGCGGAGACTACCCAGGGCACAAGTGGGGAGGCGACTGCTGCCGCCGCTGACGAAAAGCATGTTGGTTTCTATGCTAACGGGGGCACTTTTGGCGACGGATCTCCCCTCCAGACTTATCCGCTGAATGAAGACGGCAAGATTAATCCGCCCCTTTCTCCGGTGCGCGATGGATACGTCTTTGACGGTTGGTATTATGACAGCACGTGTACCCAGGCTGTAGATTTTTCACAGCCCCTTCAGGGCGGTGCAGCTAACTTCATGCTGTACGCCAAGTGGACTGAGGCTCCCTCGAATGTGCTCGATGTGACCTACTCTGCCAATGGCGGTCAGTTCGCCGACGGCAACAACGTCATGCTGGGCCAGACTGACAGCAATGGCATTGCCCGTCAGCCGCTTGCTCCTACGCGCGACGGCTATGTGTTTGCCGGTTGGTATTATCACAGCGACGGCACCGACCAGGTTGACTTCAACCAGCCGATCGTCGGTGGCAGCAAGCATGTGACCCTTTTCGCCGCTTGGACGCCTGCGAAGCAGGACAAGACTGTCGATATCCTCTACGTCGCCAACGGCGGCACGTTCTTCGACGGCAACGATACCATGCGGGGTGTAACCGATACCGACGGTATCGCGCGCCTGCCGCTTCAGCCGACCCGCGAGGGCTATGACTTCGTTGGTTGGTCGTACGATCGCGACGGAAATGACCCCGTCGACTTCACGAAGGCTATCGTTGCGGGCAGCGGCCACGCGACCGTTTATGCCCAGTGGAAGCAGAACAACGAGAAGACGGTTCTCTACGTCGCCAATGGTGGCGCCTTCGCCGATGGCAATGTGGCCATGGAGGGTGTCACTGACAGCAACGGCGTCGCCCGCCAGCCCCTGGCCCCGACCCGCGAGGGCTACACCTTTACTGGTTGGACTTACGATGCTGCTGGCACGGAGCCTGTCGACTTCACCAAGCCCATCCCGGGTGGCGGTCAGCACGTTACGTTCTACGCTCAGTGGGCAGAGCTTGCTAACAATGAGAAGGACGTCCTCTACGTCGCCAACGGCGGTGTGTTCGCAGACGGCAACGAGACGCTCCAGGGCGTGACCGACGGCGAGGGCGTCGCCCGCCAGCCCCTGGCCCCGACCCGCGAGGGCTACACCTTCGCCGGCTGGACCTACGACAGCAAGGGCACCGATCCGGTCGACTTCAGCAAGCCGCTGGTCGGCGGCGGCGACCATGCTACCCTGTTCGCCCAGTGGACCGAGGACAAGGGGGCTGACGTTGACGAGAACAAGAACGTCAAGGATGTCCTCTACTTCGCCAACGGTGGTGTATTCTTTGACGGTAATGTGACGCTCCAGGGCGTTACTGATTCCGACGGCGTCGCCCGCCAGCCCCTGGCACCGACCCGCGAGGGCTACACCTTCGCCGGCTGGACCTATGACTCCGAGGGTACCGATCCCGTCGACTTCAGCAAGCCCGTCCAGGGCGGCGGCGACCACGTGACGTTCTACGCTCAGTGGACCAAGAACGAGACGCCCGCTGTCCAGACCCACAAGGTCAATTTCTATGTTGATGGTTCCACCACTACGGTTGAGGTCGAGGACGGTAAGACTGTTGCTCAGCCCACTGATCCTTCCGTCGACGGCTTCAACTTTGTCGGCTGGTCTTCTTCCAAGGAGTCCTTCAAGAAGTTTGACTTCTCTACTCCTATCACCGAGGACACCACTGTCTACGCTTTCTTTACCGCTAAGACCCCCAAGTCCGAGACTTTGAAGAAGGATGAGGGCAAGAAGCAGGTTGCTGCCGATAAGAAGGACGAGGCTAAGGCCGAGAAGAAGGACGACGCCGCCCTTGCTTCTACCGGCGATCCGACCTTCGTTGTGACCTCTGCTGCCGCCCTTACCGGCGCTGTGGCTGTCGCTGTGGGCATGTACATGACCAAGCGTCGCGAGCACTAATCACTTCTAGTGTTTACCTCCGGGCTTAATTAGCCCAAACCTGATAGCCGCGTGGGGACCCGACCCCCACGCGGCTTTTATGTTTTAGTTATCTTGCTGAGTTTTGTCGGCTCCTGCATCCGTTTTTAGATGTCCACGTCATATAAAGGGGCGCTGCTGCGATGTGCGCAGCAGCGCCCCTTTGCGTTGATTCTTATTGTGTGAGCTCGGCCCTAGGCCAGCGCGCGTACGTTTGAGGAGATCTTCAGCGCCAAAAACTCGGTCGAGGAACCCAGCATGAGCAGGTCTCCGTCGTGGATGGGAATCTGCTTGTCCTCGTCATCGGCGGAGCGCAGCGAGCGTGGCTTTTCGATAACGGTGGTCACGCCACTGCGTGTCACCAGCACCGTTCCATTGGTGGAGTGAAGGCCGCTTGCGAGCCATGTGCCGTTAGAAAACGTTACACGCAGGTGCCGACGGGATACATCGGGTCCTACATTGGTGATGGCGTTTCGGTCGCGTGCAAAAGAACCTAGTACCGTACCCTCGGGATCGAGACTCAAGGGATAGATCGGCGGCAAGGCCGAGCCATCTTTCGCGAGCCTGAGAAGTCCCAGCTTTGCAGGAGGCTCGTTGACCTTGCGGTTAGTGCCCTGCGTCTGGACGGCCTCGGCGGTTTCGAGCGTGCCAAAGGTCTGGGCTAGTTGCGTTATGGCGAAGTCTTTGACCTCTGAGGCGGCGGCATTGGGATCGGCGAGGCATCCGCAGACCGTTAGCGCAAGGAGCTCCAAAAGGCGCCGATCGCTTTGCTTGAGACCCGGTATGACGGCGATGCGGTCAAAGATATTGCGCAGGATGGAACCATCGAGACCCCAGTGGCCTAACGATTTTGCCATACGCTCAAGGGCACGAGTCGTTATGGTTTGCTGGCGAGCGTTGGTGGCCGCCGGACTGCTACCGCTGCCGATTTTTACAGCGGCAGCCAAGTTCTTGACACTCTGCGAAAAATCAGCAAACATCTCGGGGTCGATCTTGTCGGTACCCGGAACGACGTGCACTACGCGTCGCGATAGAAACGTCTTTTCGGCAATGCGAAACCGTGGGGCCGGTTTGGAGCCCATCGGCTTGTCCGAAATCAAGATGCGCGCCGCTTCGCGATTATTGATCTGCAGGTCGCATTTAAGGAAATCAAAGAGCACTTCGGAAGGTGTTTCCGCACGCATGATGCGAGGCTCCTTTCTGGTATCCGGGGAAGGTGTTAGATGCAAAAGCCGGGCAGGACATAGGTCATTTAGTCCGGTTTGTTTCCGGGCGTTGCCCAGCTAAACACGTCGCCGTCTTTTCCAACGCGGTTAAAGTACGTCGAGTCGGTGCTCTCGCTGCAGTCGGCGCTGGGGGTGCGCTCCCAGTAGCAGATCTTTTGGCCGGCGACGGTGCGGATCATGGCATCATTGGTGGTCAGACCGCTCACACTCTGCTCGCGATAGAGCTGGTACTGCTCGCCTTCTCCGCTGTAGAGGCCAGAAAGGTACTCGCAGCCTTCTGCGAACGTTTCGGGCGCTTGGTAGCCGCACAGCTCGCTCATGGACGGCAGCCAGAGCATGTCGTCGGTGGCGGTGATGCTGGAGACGTCTTTAGTGGCGCCGGTGTTGTTGGTAAGCTTTCGCACCGGGCGGATCTGATTACGGAGATCGTCGGGCAGCGTAGCCATGCCCTTGTCCGCCAACCATTCGCGAAGCGACGATTGTTCCCAACCGCCCGTAGCGGCGCTGTCATTTACGGCGCGCATGGCGATGGGGGTACGGAACATAAAGGTGATGCCCGCGGGGAGGCCGTCATCGGTGAGCGTGTCTGCCTTAAAGCCCACGATCTGGACTTGTGCCTTGGTGATCCCGTCGGAAAGCCTGACGGTTTTGGTGTTCTCGTTTTCGAGCGACTGCTTGCTGTTTACCAGGTGGTAGGTTTCGGCAATCTCGAGCGCCTTTTTGTTGGAGGATGTCTCTTGGATTTTGCGGGAGATCAGGGCGAGTTCTTCCCAGGTGTAATCGTCGAGTGACGGCTTGATGCCGTGCGCCAGGTCGATGAGCCCCCAGCACCCCGTGGCAAGGGCAGAAGCTGCGATGCCGGCAACGCAGACGCCGCCGAGCGCGAGCACAGCGCGACGCGAGATGACCGGGTGACGCGTCTGAGCCTTGTCGGAGCCGGAAGGCTTCGGTTGCTGGCTAAAGTCGATCGGGGCGGGCAGCGGCGTGCGCGGCTCAAAATCGATGTCTTTAATTCAGGCATCGAGCTTGCCGACAATCGTAGACAGCGGCGCGCGCTGGGACTGCTCGTTATGGATGCCGCTCATGATGACATCGACGAGCTTTTGGTCGCCGGGTACGCGTGCCTCGAGCGGCTCGGGCTCGTGCTCGATCTTATACAGGTAGGGAGACTGGTCCATATGCTCGTTTAGGCGATATGGCGTATGACCGGCATAGAGCGTGTAGAGCACGCTGCAGAGCTCATATGTATCGATGCTGGGCGACGTGCGAAGCGGCGCCAGCTCGGGGATATCGTTGGAGAGCATCTCGGGCGGGGCGAACTCGGGGGTGCCGTTGCGCCAGATGCCGGTGGACATGGTAAACGAGGGGTCCGAGCGCTTGATGCTCGAGCTGCCCAGATCGACCAGGCAAAGGTCAAAACTGCAGTGTGCAATCTGCTGGGCAAGGGGCCGGCGCGTTGTGCGAATGATGATATTGCGCAAGGAGATATCACGGTGCACAAACGGCGCATCGAGCTTTTGGGCACCCAGGAGAATCTCTCCCAGGCGTTTTCCGATTGCGGCGACGGTGTTTGCGGGAATGTGGCCGCCCTCGGCGGGGTTGGTTAGCTCTGCCGCGGCATCGCGAAGGGGCAGGCCCTCAATCCACTCCATAAGGATGACCGGTGTGTTGCCGGTATAACCGTAGCCATAGGTTTTGGGATAGCCGCCCAACAGTGAGACGGCTGCAAGATTGCGATACTCCTCGGTAAGCGTCTTGATGTCTGAAGGGGTGATGGCGGGGCCGTTTTCCTCACAACTGCCGAGGGGCCAAAGCGTCTTGAGCGCAAAGGTCTCGCCCTCGGTGTTGGCGACCTTGCGAAGATGGTGGGAGCCTCCGCCGACTGCTCCGCAATCCAACAGGGTGGTAAAGCGGCGAATGGCATCGGGGTCTTCGGTGGTCGCAAACATGGCGTTTGGTTCAAAGGGAGACAACGCGATGATATTCATGTCCGTGTCGTACGTCACGGGGCGATCCTTTCGAGAATAAAGTGCGTAACAATAATGTTAGTGAAAAGGTAGCGCAACCGTTGCCTTAATCGAAAAGGTGCCGTTATTTGCAGTGGTTGATGCAAATAACGGCACCTTGTGCGTCGATGATGTGTGTATGAACTAGTCTGTGATGCGAATGACCAAAAAACGCGTCGTGGCGCCCAAGCAGAGCGTATCTCCGTTGTGAATCTCGACGGGCGCATTGGCAAAGTTGGCAGGGCGCTCGCGTTTGGGCGGTTCGATAGCCTGTCGGCAGCGGTCGACGCCCGAGATCAAAAAAGATCCGTTGGTGGAGTCGAGGCCCTGCGCAAGCCAGTGCCCGTCTTGGAACCAAATGCGCAGGTGCTGGCGCGAGACATCGGAATCGACGTCGGTGATGGCGTTCTCGTCGCCCGTCAGCGACCCGATAATGCTGCCCACCGGGTCCGTTGTAAGGGGGCGCAGCGGCGGTCGTGCCGAGTTGCCCACGACGCGCAGCAGCCCCAGGCGAAAGTCTCCCATGGGGCGCGCGGTTGTCGAGAAAAACGAGGTGACGGTCGTCTCGACCGTGCCGAGTGTTGAGAGCATCTGGTCGGACACAAAGGACTCGGTGTGTTCGATGGCTCGGGCGGGGTCGCCAAGGCAGCCGGTAACGATAAAAAAGACCAGATGGATGTAGAGGCGATCTTTGATGTCACTATCGTTAGCGGTCTCGATGCGCTCGACGCCGTTTCTAAAGAGCATGCTGTCGACGCCGCAATTAGTAAGGGCATCCTGCATGTCTGGGACGCACGATTCCATATAGCGTTTAGCGACCTTGCTCAGCGATTGGGGGTCGGAGCCTCGGTTTTGCATGATGAGGTTGAGTATCTGGCGCGCACTTTGTTCAAAGGGCTTAAACAGCGGCTCGGGAAGGTCACCGGGTTTGGCGTGAACGATTTCGCGCGAGATAAACGACGGGACCGTCAAGCGTTCGGAGATGAGGCGTCCACCGTAACGGGCGTTGCCGGCCATGAGAATTTGCGCGGCGTTACCGTTGTTGATGCGACCGAGTGACTTAAGCCCGGCGTACAGTGCACAAGATGGAGTGTCGGCCATTTGTTTTTACCCCCCCCCCTCCTCAAAAGTGACATTGAATACGTAAGCATGGTCAATTATAGGCGCTTTGCAGCTCGAAATGCTCGCCAGGGGGCGCGGACGGTGTAAATAGCTGCCGGAAGACAACAAATCAAAAAGCGGAGAGTGGATTAATAAGCTGGGAAAACGCGTTAGCAAGACCGTTGTGGGCAACATTTGGCATGATGTCGCTTAGGCTTTTGGTCACGGGACCGTGCGGTACCATAAACGTTAATGAACTTTGACGAACGACCCGCCGAGCTTGCCTCGGCGGGCTTTTGGCGTTGCAATGCCGGAGGAACAGCATGCTCATTCACCGTATAGCCGCGCAGCTCTACACTGCCGAGGCGCTGCAGACCGTCGAGGCCGGGCTCGATTCTGGCGAGGACGTGAC
>SKET01001997.1_pt1 | contig 12981 bp, 13 predicted proteins | sample 4841461 | NCBI WGS metagenome assembly SKET01 (sample SAMN11008802, study PRJNA524170) | human gut metagenome | biome: Human fecal sample; material: Feces; isolation source: fecal sample from pouch patient p5 | host: Homo sapiens | place: Israel: Tel-Aviv | collected 2014-02-13
GGCTCATGGTGGTTGTACCTTTTGTACGGTATCGGGGTCTGGGGACGCTATTGTAGCTCCTGAGGCACCGATTCGTGAGCAGTTTTACCATGAGATTGACTTCATGCACCGCAAGTGGCCAGAAGTTCAGAAATATCTGGTTTATTTTCAAAACTTTACCAATACCCATGCGCCACTTGAGGTTATCAAGGAACGCTACGAACAGGCTATCAATGAGCCTGGTGTTGTTGGCATCAATATCGGTACCCGCCCGGACTGTTTGCCAGACGATGTCATTGATTATCTGGCAGAACTCACAGAACGTATGCATGTGACCGTTGAACTTGGTTTACAAACGACTTATGAAGAAACCTCAGAGCTCATTAACCGAGCACACAGCTATGATCTCTATGTGGAGACGGTTAAGCGTGTGCGTGAGCGTGCGCCAAAGGCTGAGATTGTGTCGCATCTAATTAATGGGCTGCCAGGGGAAACCCACGAGATGATGGTGGAAAATGTTCGCCGTTGTGTGACGGATAATGACATTCAGGGGATTAAACTCCACCTCCTCCACCTGATGACCAATACGCGTATGCAAAGAGACTACCATGAGGGGCGTCTTAAATTACTGAGTCAGGAAGAGTATGTGTCCATCATCTGTGACCAATTGGAAATTATCCCTCAGGATATCGTCATTCATCGTATCACTGGTGATGCGCCACGAGATATGTTGATTGGTCCTATGTGGAGTCTCAACAAGTGGGAGGTCCTCAATGCCATTGACAAAGAGATGGAACGTCGCGACTCATGGCAAGGATGCAAAGTAGCTAGCAAGAAGGAGGAAAAAGCATGATTAAACGTCCGATTCATCTGTCTCATGACTTTTTAGCAGAAGTGCTGGACGATGAGAGTGTCGCTGTTGATGCAACCATGGGAAATGGGAACGATACAGCCTTTCTGGCTGGTCTTGCTAAAAAGGTTTATGCCTTTGACGTGCAGGAGCAGGCACTTGAAAAGACTCGTCAACGCTTGTTAGACTTGGAAATTGAAAATGCAGAACTCATTTTAGATGGTCATGAAAATCTTGATCGTTATGTCACGGAACCTATTCGTGCAGCTATTTTTAATTTGGGCTATCTGCCATCTGCCGACAAAAGTGTCATCACCAAGCCCCACACGACTCTTGAGGCCATTGAGAAAATCCTTGACCGCTTAGAAGTTGGTGGGCGCTTGGCTATTATGATTTACTATGGTCATGATGGTGGTGATATGGAGAAGGATGCTGTGCTTGAGTACGTTATCAGTTTGGATCAGCGTGATTTTACAGCCATGCTTTACCAACCCCTCAATCAAATTAATACCCCACCATTTTTGGTGATGTTGGAGAAATTACAATGATTACAGATATTAAAGAAAAACTTGCAGATATGCAGGCCAAATATATAGATAAGCAGAGTGCCGAGGACACTTTGAAAAAGGTTGATAATCGTAAAACGGCTAAAATTAAGAAAAAGTTAGCTAGTCTTGAGGTCGAACGTTGCCATAAACTTTTGGCTAAGGAAGATGTCACTGCCATTGATAAAAAAATTAGTAAGCAAAAAGAACTATTCTCAAACTGTTGTCATAAGGAAGGGTAGGAGGAGCTATGCATTTATCATTAGCTTTGCTTGTTCTTCTTTTTAGCTTGATATTATCGAATGTTATCAATCGTGTTTTCCCTCGTCTGCCCTTACCCTTGATTCAAATTATTTTTGGAGTGGGTATCAGTTTACTTTTTAAAGGGAAAGCTTTTGAGCTTGAAACAGAACTTTTTCTAGCATTTATTATTGCTCCTTTGCTGTTTCGTGAAGGTTGAGAGAGTGATATTACTAGTATTTTACGCAACTGGAAGTTGATTCTATTTTTGATATTTCCAGTGATCTTTGTCTCGACGCTAGGAATCGGTTATCTTGCTAAGGCCGTCTTGCCTGCTGCTGTGCCTTTGTCTGCCTGCCTAGCCATTGGGGCGGCTCTTGGGCCAACGGATTTAGTAGCCTATTCAGCTATTTCTAAACGTTTCAGTTTTCCAAAGTGGATTAGCTACATTTTGCAGGGGGAAGGTCTTCTAAACGATGCCTCTGGCTTGGTTGCCTTTCAGGTGGCAGTGACTGCTTTGACGACAGGTGCCTTCTCCCTACTTGGTGCGAGCTGGAATTTGCTTATTTCTGTGCTTGGTGGTTTTTTAGTTGGCTTGATTACAGCCTTATTTAATCGCCTCTTTTTGACCATTTTGGACAATATGGATGCTGCAGATGTTACAGGTGCCCTCTTACTAGAGTTAGTATTACCGATTTCTTCTTACTTTGTCGCTGAGGAAATTCATGCTTCTGGAATTATTGCTGTGGTAGTAGCAGGGATCTCGCTTGCCAGTCGTTTCAAAAAAATCACCGTTTTTGATGCCAAGCTGGATAATGTTTCCCATACGATTTGGGGAACCATTACCTTTATGCTTAATGGCATGGTCTTTTTCCTCTTGGGTACGGAACTGCCGAGCTTGGCAGCTCCAGTGCTACGTAGTAGTACCTACGATAATCTCTGGATGCTTCTTGCTATCGTCCTCTTAACAGCGACTATGTTTGGCATTCGCTTTGTTATGATTAGTGCAGTTTTTGCCCAAAGATCTTGGCGGACCAAACGACCATTGAAGAAAATCTGGAAGAGTGCTACTCTTTTAACCTTTTCTGGTGTCAAAGGAACAGTTTCGATTGCAACCATTCTTTTGCTTCCGGTTGCCAATATGACTGCTCTGGAACATAGTCTCTTGCTCTTTACAGTAGCGGGTGTAACCTTATTGAGTTTCTTAACTGGTATCTTAGTCCTACCTAAGTTAGCCACTGGACCAGCTCACACGACCAACCATTATATGCAGATTGCCATTCTCAATGATGTTGTTGGAGAGCTAGAGAAGGACCTCAAGCAGTCTAAACATCAAGGGGCTATCTATGCGACTATTGACAATTATAACCAACGCTTGGAAAATCTAATCTTGGAGCAGGAATCCAATAATGTCAAAGAAGAGTTGGCCAATATCCGTGTCATGATCATGGAAATCGAGAGTGAAGGCCTGGAATATGCTTACAAGAAGGGCAAGATTTCTGAACTCGAATATAACCTTTATCAACGTTATATCAAGGGGTTGGAGCGTCGTATCAACCGTGGCTTTGTTTCCAGTCTTTCTTATGCCTTCGTTGTCTTTGTGCGTGGCCTTCGTAGACTCTTACACTTGGTTTTAACCTTTAGGTTTAGCCTTGATCATGATGAGATGCTGGGTGTTACTCGTTTGACCGAGGAGAATCGTGACCATATAGCTGAGCTCTATTTGACAAATACTGAGCAGATTTTGGAAGCCCTGAGTAATCTGGAAGGTGTTTATCATTCAGATCTCTTGTCTTATCTGAAACGCAGTCGCCTTCAAGAGGCTGAGATTATTCAATCAGGTGCCTTTGTTGAGCGGGTTATCACCCATCTTCATCCAGACAATATTGATGAAATGTTGCGAGGCTACTATTTGGAACGTAAGGTTATCAACGAGTACGAGCAGGCTGAACTTATCTCTAGCCGTTATGCCAAGCAGCTTCGTAAGGAAGTCAATACTTTGGAGGATTACTCTCTCAAAGAAACTAGCAACACGTTAACCTATGATATGATTAATCTGGCTCGAGGTCGGGCTTAAGCAATGAATGTTATCACAAAAAGAAGCCAAGAAAAATTTTGGCTTCTTTTTAATGTCTCTCTTTATCTGTATCGTGATTTGGAAAAAGAAAACTTAGGCCTAGGCATGTTAGGATTCCTGCAACAATCAGAATACTATTTGAGATAGGGAGCAAGTCATAGATTGCATTAGCAATCATTAACCCAATCAAAGTATTCATGAGGCTAGATTTATAATCTTTTTTGATAAGATTCTCTATTGCAAAGAAAGCAAATAGAACAACAGGAAATAGTGGCCAAAGCGACACCTCCATTTTGGGGAAGCCGAGAATACTGTAAGTGATAACTGTTATTGCTGTAGCGATTAATCCAAAACCTATTACTTTAGTCATGTTTCTACCTCGTTTTCTTTGTTTGAAAGTTTTTTTACTTTAACACCTACTAAGTTATCAAAAGGCTACCTCGCAGACAATATCATATGTCTATGTGGTTAATTATAGAATCTATTCGGTCAAAAAAGGAGCGTTTTGTAATCAAGTAAAGAAAAGAGAAAATAGTTCACCACAAGGATAAAACGCTTACATAAAAAGACTATAATGGTATTGAAAAATATTCTCTCTAAGATTAAATGAAAGGCGGGGTGGTTGTATGTCTAGAAAAATTTGCTTTTATATACTTATCTTTTTTGAAGTATTGTTAGCTCTTTCTATGCTTAGGTCTTATGGTTTGCATTTTGAGTATGAAACGCTCAATTCTGTATCCTTACTAAGTTCTCAATTTCCACAGCAACTCTTTTTAGTCTGGTTTGTTTTTAGGCTTATGAAGGACAAGCGGAAAGTTGAGGGCATCTTAGCTGTGCTTGCCTTCCATATTTGTCAGCTAGTTACCTATTTCATCATACCGGCTTCCATTTTTAAGCCTTGGTTGGTTTCCCCAGTTTTAACTATTATGTGCCTAATTTGGCTTGTCATTACGATTAGGAAGACAGAGCTTCCAACACTCTTAGCCTCCCTTAAGAGTTCGTCAGCTTGGCAGTCCTCTGTTCCTCTTCTTGGCTTAGGAATGGTTGCTGTAATGTGGGCTACACACTACGTAAAGATTACTACAAAAGATATTAGTGGTATTTTTTACATACTGTATCCTGTTCTAGAGTGTGCAAGTATATTTTTGTTCCTTACATTAATGACTGAAATAAACCAAAAGAAATTAAGAATCTCTTCAATCCTTCTCATAGCCATTAGTTTACTTGAGCTGATTTATGGCTTCTTGGTTGACCATATCATTACTGATGTCACTCTGTTTCTGCTAGCAGTATCGTTCTATCTTGCCTATCGTGTAAACGGCAACACTTTAACACTAGTTGAAAAATGGCAGAAGAAGTATGGACTTGAGTTGAAGGAGAAAGACCTGCTGGTTGAGAAAAAGACTAAACCAGTCGTTGAAAAGCGTAAGATTTATAATTATGCGGAGAGCCCAGAACATAAAAATCATGATTATACAAATAATCAAAAGCAATCAAATCTAGCCCCTGATTCAATTTGGCTTTGGACCGCTTTTATTTTAGCGCTTAGGGATTTAGTTGTTAATTTAACTTCTGTCATTTACTATCCTATAGACGAATCTAATCCCTTAGCAGGTATTGGTTGGTTTATGTACTTCATTATGATGACTCCATTAATTATTATTCCTACTATGATGCTTCCAAGAGCTATAAGCACCGCTAACAAAAACCGTCTATATGTAGTTGCTGGGCTATTCATTGTTTCATATGGTTCTATAGAACAGCATATCGTTCCAGCCTTAATTTTGTATGGCGTATCTAAAATAAAAGAGGAGTAGTGATAAAACAACAAGTCCCCCAGATAATGTCTAGGGGACTTGTTTCTTTGAGCGATTTTTATAGAAGAGGGTTAATGTAAAAACGATGGTCATCAATTGGAATAATTTGAACAGGATTTTGGTAGAAGTCAGCTAAAACTTCCGGTGTGATGATATCATTTTTTGGTCCTTGTGCCACGATTTTTCCTTGACGGAGTAGGAGGATGTGGTCCATCTTCTCAGTAATCTCTTCAGCATGGTGGGTGACGTAAAGGACCAGGGGTGCGTGAGGAAGCGAGGTGATACGGTCGATCTGACGTAACAGCTTTTCGCGGGCAAAGAGATCCAAGCCCACAGTTGCTTCGTCAAGGATGATGATGTCGGGATCTTCCATAAGACTACGAGCAATCAAACAGATTTGCTTTTCTCCCTGAGAGAGGCCATGGTATTTACGACCAATCAAATCTCCAGCACCAAGTGAAGTTAGCATATCCTTGGCTTCTTGTAGCTCTTTGTCTCCATAGGCTTTGTAGAGGATTGAGCTCTTGTACTTACCGGTAAGGACGATTTTTTCAGCAGTCATATGTTGAGGTAGACGCTCAGTGATGAAGGAGCTGACGATACCGATGTGTTGACGAAGACCTGTGATGTCTCCATTACCAAAGGTGTAGCCTAGTATCCCAGCCTTCCCTTCAGAAGGGAAAAATTCAGCTGTCAACAAACGTAGGAGGGTTGATTTTCCAGCACCGTTAAGTCCCAGAATAGCCCAAGTTTGACCTTTTTCAACTGTCCAGTTAAGGCCAGATAAAAGTGTTTTTCCTTGGCGGACCAAGCTGACATTTTCTAATCGTATAAGTGACATAAGTCTCTCCTTTGATGATAAATTACCCTAATTATAGCATAAAATAGACGCCTTTATTGGGAAATTATGGTATAATGAAAGTCAGAATTTTTTTTAGAGGAGAAGAAAAAATGGAAGACTCTAGTGGTCAGTCCTTATTATTTCAATCTATTTTACTACTAATTTTAACCTTGCTTACAGCCTTTTTCTCAGCATCTGAGATGGCTCTTGTATCACTTAACCGCTCACGTGTAGAGCAAAAGGCAGAAGAAGGCGATAAGAAATTTATTCGCCTGCTCAAGGTTCTTGAAAATCCAAACAACTTCCTATCAACTATCCAAGTTGGTATTACCTTTATTAGCCTCTTACAGGGGGCCAGTCTCTCTGCGTCACTAGGTGCAGTGATAGCGACTTGGTTTGGTCATGCGGCTTGGGCTAAGACAGCGGGTAGCATGATTTCTTTGGTTGTCTTGACCTATATCTCTATCGTTTTTGGGGAACTTTATCCAAAACGTATCGCTATGAATCTCAAGGAAAATCTAGCCATCTACTCGGCACCTGTCATTATTGTTACAGGTAAGATTGTCAGTCCCTTTGTTTGGATTCTTTCGGCCTCAACCAATCTTTTGTCTCGTTTGACACCTATGACCTTTGATGATGCAGATGAGCAGATGACACGTGATGAGATTGAGTACATGTTGACCAAGAGTGAGGATACACTTGAGGCTGAAGAAATTGAAATGCTCCAAGGGGTATTCTCTCTTGATGAATTGATGGCGCGTGAGGTTATGGTCCCTCGTACAGATGCCTTCATGATTGATATTGAAGACAATACTCAAGAAAATATCCAAGCTATTCTCAAGGAAAGTTTCTCTCGTATTCCTGTTTACGAAGATGACAAGGATAAGATCATCGGTGTCATTCATACCAAAAACCTTCTTAAAGCAGGTTTCGAACTTGGTTTCGAAAATATCAAACTTCGTCGAATCATGAATGAACCACTCTTTGTTCCTGAGACTATCTTCGTAGATGATCTCTTGGCAGCCTTTCGTAACACCAATAATCAGATGGCGATCTTGCTTGATGAATACGGTGGCGTTGCTGGTCTTGTTACCTTCGAGGACCTTTTGGAAGAAATCGTTGGTGAGATTGACGACGAAACAGATAAATCTAGTGTGGAAGTTCGTGAAATTGGTGAGAATACCTATATTGTCGAGGGAGCTATGACTCTTAACGACTTCAATGAACATTTTGATACAGAACTTGAGAGTGATGATGTTGATACTATTGCAGGTTATTATTTGACAGGTGTGGGAGCCATTCCAACTCAAGAAGTCAAGGAACACTATGCAGTTATCAACAAGGACAAACACCTCGAATTTATCAATGATAAGGTTAAGGATGGTCGTGTAACCAAACTTAAGGTAATCATCACGGCAGCTCCAGAAGAGGCAGAAGAATAGTTTTCTACATGTTTTTATTAGAAAATATTGGAACTTAAAAGCGACTATTTACTAATTAGGCACTTTCTCTCATTATGAGTGAAAGTGCTTTTTCTTATCTATCTTGGAATATCAGCTTATCAAAATAATAAGATTAGAAAACGTCTATAAAGTACGTCATAAAGCCTTTTTTACCTATCAAAACTGCCGGACTTTGTCAGGAAAACAACCATAATTTTGAAGATAATCTAACATTTTTCAGCGTATTGATAGATTTAGAATAAAAATAAATAAGATTTTAATTAAAACAGTCTTTTATTACTTTTTTATGGTAGAATATAAATTAACTGATAAATGAAAAAAGGAGAATCTTAATGGCTTCTAAAAAATCTATATATAGTAGCTTGCTTTTACTCACCCTTACCCTAGGAGCTTTTGTACCAGTAACTTCTTTTGCGGACGATGGTATTGCGACAAATGATGCTGTTCTTACACAACCAACGACAGATCGTGCAGCAACTGGTCCTTCAACAGCCCCAAGTGATGGTGACTTGGCTCGTAGCAATGATTCAAACACAGGTGCGGCAACGCCAACAACACCAACACCTACAGTTCCTGAAGTACCAGCTGAGCCAACAACACCAGCAACTCCAGAAACACCTGCGACACCGGCTCCAACAGCTGATTCATCAACAAAACCAGCTGATAAACCAACTGAGAAACCAGAAGACCCAGCTTCAGCAACTGATAAAGGGACAAGCGAAGCACCTCAAAACCCTGAAACTCCAGCAGTGAATGTTAATGGACAACCTGTTGTTACTGTAACACCAACAGCTCCAGTTATCACTGCAGCTGGCCAAACAATTGTGTCTACACAAAATAGCCAAATTGTTATCGCTAACACTGATGGTACAACAAGTGTTGTCGCTCCTGAAACAGTAGGATTCAAAGTGAACGCTGACGGTACATTGACTGGTAAAGATGCTAAAGGTAAGGAAGTTACACTTCCTAAGACTGGTGAAGCATCAACAGTAATCTTGACATTGGCAGGAACATTCTTCCTTGCTGCTGCAGCCTTTTTGGGTCTTAAGAAACGTGCCTAATAATATAGATGATAAAAGACTGGATTTTTCCAGTTTTTTTGTTTTTCTTCTGGTATAGTATAGATATCATTTAATTTCAGATGTATTATAGTATAACCTTTGCCTTAATTCAGGCAGATATGGAGCATGTTTCCGATAAAAGAGGTATAATAAAATCATGTAAAAAGCGTTTTCAAGGAGGCTGCCATGGCAGAAATTGATTACAGTCAGGTGACTGGACTTGTTCATTCAACCGAAAGTTTTGGATCTGTAGATGGTCCTGGTATCCGTTTTATTGTTTTCATGCAAGGCTGTAAGATGCGTTGCCAATATTGTCATAACCCAGATACTTGGGCTATGGAGTCAAATAAGGCTGTTGAACGTACGGTTGAAGATGTCTTAGATGAGGCTCTTCGTTTCCGTCATTTCTGGGGTGAGCATGGTGGTATCACTGTATCAGGTGGTGAGGCCATGCTTCAGATTGATTTTGTCACTGCCCTCTTTACAGAGGCTAAGAAGCTAGGAATTCACTGTACGCTTGATACTTGTGGGTTTGTGTACCGCAATACTCCTGAGTATCATGAAGTTGTTGACAAACTTTTGGCTGTGACAGACTTGGTCCTACTTGACATCAAAGAGATTGACCCCGAACAACACAAGTTTGTGACTCGTCAACCTAATAAGAATATTTTGGAATTTGCTCAATATCTATCTGACAAACAAGTTCCAGTCTGGATTCGCCATGTCTTGGTACCTGGTTTGACAGACTTTGACGATCACTTGATTAAGCTTGGTGAGTTTGTAAAGACCTTGAAAAATGTCGATAAATTTGAAATTCTTCCCTATCATACAATGGGTGAGTTTAAATGGCGTGAGCTCGGTATCCCATATCCTTTGGAAGGGGTTAAACCACCAACTGCAGACCGTGTCAAAAATGCTAAGGCTCTTATGCATACGGAAACCTATCAAGAGTATAAAAATCGTATCGGTGTGAAAACCTTGGATTGAAAAAGAAGCTCTTGACAAGGGCTTTTTAACTTTGCTATTATTTAGGGAGCAATAAATAGCAGGTAAATTATGTTTCGTATTTTAAAATTTGATGATGACTTTGTTTATCTCAGTCATCCTGACGGGCGACTTAAGAAAATAGATCGCACGCTTTTTGATTTTGATATAAAATTAGGAGATCGTATTGATGTCTACCAAGATGGGGACTTGACAGTTGTTACTCCGGCAGAAGTCCAGACGGACTTGAGCCTAGAGGGAGATAAATCGGTTAAATCACACCTCTTGCAAGGGATTTTAGATCTTTTCCTTGAAACCCTTAATATTCACAATAATCATTTGGGTGACTTGAAGAAGATCTTCACGCAATTATTGATTACACTCTTCATGGCTTGGAGCTTGTTGGGAGTTATTCTGGTTGAGATTCTTCTCTTTGCAGAGTCAATTATTGTCTTCCTATGGAGACTTCTAGTTCGTCTTGTTAAGTGGATGCATATTAAAGACAACACTAAGGTCTTGATTGATGAGACACAAAAACGTCATGCTAAGCGTGAGCGTCAAAAAGCTCAAAGACGTGAGCAGGAGAGACGTCGTCAGGAAGAACTTGAAGAACGTGAATATCTTCGTGAAACAGAACGTCAAAAGGAACTCATGATTGTTGAAGCTAGCCTTAGTCAGGAAGCAGAACGTGAGAGCCTTTCAACTAGCCTTGCTTTGGAGCAAGCAAGTGCTTCAAGTCAATCTGCTAGTGAAGATTTGGTAGAAGAAAGCCAGTCAACTTCAGAGTCAGAAGTGATGTCTGAATCAGCAAAGTCTGAAAAATAGAACAAAAAAGAACTGAGAGTTAGGATCTCGGTTCTTTTTCATATGAGAAAAGCACCAGAGGTGCTTGTGAGAGGTGACTAAAGTGTTTTTTCAGAGTCACGAACAATGAGCAAGTCAACTTTTGCGTGACGGAGAATGTATTCAGAAGACGAACCAATAAGCAAGCGTTCAAAAGTATTGAGACCAGTGGCACCAACCATAATAAGGTCAACATTTTCCTTATCAGGGATATCAACAGCCAAAAGGCTTTTAGGATTACCGAACTCAATAACTTTGCGAATCTTGGTTAAACCAGCTTCTCTGGCTTGACGTTCAAAGTCAGCCAATACAGCTTTAGCTTCGTCTTCTAGTTTTTCATAGATATAAGAGTCGAAAGTCGCAACGCTTTGAAGGGCGCGTGTATCGATAACGTGTACCAATAGTAACTGAGCATTATTACGTTTTGCAACGTGCACACCTTTAATAAAGGCCAGTTCTGATTCGTAAGAACCGTCGATAGCTACCATAATACGTTCATATTGTTGAGACATAAGCTCTACCTCCTATCTTTAGCTTTATTATACTCCTTTAATCTAAAAAATGAAAGCGTTGTTATAGATTTTCTGAAATCTTTTTTTGACTGCTTACTTTAGGATGCTCTTGGTAATGTGAAGATTTCAGTATTATCTAAAAATTGAAGATTGCTTGAAAAAGAGGTATAATACAATCTGTTATTAGCTTCGTAAGAAACATGATAATTAAAAAAGAGGAAGACAAGTCTTCAGAAATGATACCAAATGGCTAAGCCTAAAGTTGGTGTCAATAAAAGTGGAAATCCCCATCAGGTGTTGAATTTTCTTATTTTCTGCTAGATGTATCTACTTTTAGTATCTTTTGAAAGGATTAACTTATGAAAACATTTGATAAATCATCAAAGTTGGATCACGTTGCCTATGATATTCGTGGACCAGTTTTGGATGAAGCCAACCGTATGATTGCCAATGGTGAAAAGATTCTTCGTCTTAATACAGGAAATCCTGCGGAATTTGGCTTTACAGCACCGGATGAAGTCATTCGTGATTTAATTATGAATGTTCGTAACAGTGAAGGGTATTCGGATAGTAAGGGGATTTTCTCAGCTCGTAAGGCGATTATGCAGTACTGCCAGCTAAAGGGATTCCCAAATGTAGATATTGATGATATTTATATTGGTAATGGTGTTTCAGAGATGATTTCCATGTCTATGCAGGCTTTGCTTGATGATGGAGATGAGGTCTTGGTCCCAATGCCAGACTATCCTCTTTGGACAGCTTGTGTCAGTCTAGCTGGCGGTAATGCCGTACACTATGTCTGTGATGAAAAATCTAACTGGTATCCAGATATTGATGATATCAAATCAAAGATTACGTCAAATACTAAGGCAATTGTAGTCATCAATCCCAATAATCCTACAGGTTCACTCTATCCTAAGGATGTCCTTGAACAGATTGTGGATATTGCTCGACAAAATGATTTGATTATCTTTGCGGATGAGATTTATGACCGCTTGGTTATGGATGGTAAAAAGCATACTGCGATTGCTAGTCTTGCACCAGATGTTTTCTGTGTGTCTATGAATGGTCTTTCTAAGTCTCACCGCATCTGTGGTTTCCGTGTAGGTTGGATGGTTCTCTCTGGACCTAAAAAGAATGTCAAAGGCTATATTGAAGGGCTTAATATGTTGGCCAACATGCGTCTTTGTGCTAATGTGCTCTCTCAGCACGTTATTCAGACTTCACTTGGTGGTTACCAATCCGTGGATGAACTCTTGATCCCTGGTGGGCGTATCTATGAACAACGTGAGTTTATCACGAATACCGTAAACGCTATTCCAGGGCTTTCAGCTGTTAAGCCAGATGCAGGTCTTTATATCTTCCCTAAAATTGACCGTAACATGTATGATATTGAAGATGATGAAGAATTCTGTCTTCGTCTCTTGAAGAAGGAGAAGGTTCTCCTAGTTCCAGGTAAAGGATTTAACTGGAATGAACCAGATCACTTCCGTATTGTCTACCTTCCTAGTGTGGAAGAGTTGGCTGATCTCGGTAATAAAATCGAACGAGTCTTGTCATACTACAAGCGCTAATTTTTTAAAACTGGACAAAAAGATTTGTCCGGTTTTTATTGTTTCTAAAAAGGGGATGTATTTGAGCAAAATCCGGACGTTTTTCCTAAAAATGCCATAATATACTTAATATAATGAATAGTAGAATAATAAATAATTTTCAGACAATTGTTTGCAATTTCTGGGTTAAGTGTGCTATAATAGTAGGGCTAGTAG
>SKET01002000.1_pt1 | contig 12959 bp, 8 predicted proteins | sample 4841461 | NCBI WGS metagenome assembly SKET01 (sample SAMN11008802, study PRJNA524170) | human gut metagenome | biome: Human fecal sample; material: Feces; isolation source: fecal sample from pouch patient p5 | host: Homo sapiens | place: Israel: Tel-Aviv | collected 2014-02-13
CTCACGGTTCTCCGGTTAACTTCTCCGGTAAACTGTACAACATCGTTCCTTACGGTATCGATGCTACCGGTCATATCGACTACGCCGATCTGGAAAAACAAGCCAAAGAACACAAGCCGAAAATGATCATCGGTGGCTTCTCTGCATATTCCGGCGTGGTTGACTGGGCGAAAATGCGTGAAATCGCTGACAGCATCGGTGCTTACCTGTTCGTTGATATGGCGCACGTTGCGGGACTGGTCGCTGCTGGCGTCTACCCGAACCCGGTTCCTCATGCTCACGTAGTGACTACCACCACTCACAAAACCCTGGCGGGTCCGCGCGGCGGCCTGATCCTGGCGAAAGGCGGTAGCGAAGAACTGTACAAAAAACTGAACTCTGCCGTTTTCCCTGGTGGTCAGGGCGGCCCGTTGATGCACGTAATCGCTGGTAAAGCGGTTGCTCTGAAAGAAGCGATGGAACCTGAGTTCAAAACTTACCAACAGCAGGTCGCGAAAAACGCTAAAGCGATGGTAGAAGTATTCCTGGAGCGCGGCTACAAAGTGGTTTCCGGCGGTACTGATAACCACCTGTTCCTGGTTGATCTGGTTGATAAAAACCTGACCGGTAAAGAAGCTGACGCCGCTCTGGGCCGTGCTAACATCACCGTCAACAAAAACAGCGTACCGAACGATCCGAAGAGCCCGTTTGTAACCTCCGGTATTCGCGTGGGTACTCCGGCGATTACACGTCGTGGCTTTAAAGAAGCCGAAGCGAAAGAACTGGCTGGCTGGATGTGTGACGTGCTGGACAGCATCAATGATGAAGCCGTTATCGAGCGCATCAAAGGTAAAGTTCTCGACATCTGCTCACGTTACCCGGTTTACGCATAAGCGAAACGGTGATTTGCTGACAATGTGCTCGTTGTTCATGCCGAATGCGGCGTGAACGCCTTATCCGGCCTACAAATTATTGCAAATTCAAGATATTGCAATCTCCGTGTAGGCCTGATAAGCGTAGCGCATCAGGCAATTTTTCGTTTGTGATCATCAAGGCTTTCTTCGGGAGGCCTTGTTACGTTATCGCGCCATCAAATCTGTCGTAACTGCGCCTCAACATACAAATAGCCAATCCCCATCACCTGTTGTGCGCGGCTTAATTGCCCAAAGCCAATCTGTGTCGCTTTCACGCTCGGTCCTTCGTCACGGTCGAACGGGTTAAATCCTGTCTGGCGAATAATGGAATTAAGCCAGTTCTCACCAAAGGCGCAGCTGCGACCATACAGCCAAATCTGATTAATATTGAGGATATTCAGGAAGTTATACAGACTCAAACCAATGGCGTTGGCACTGCGGTCAACCCAGCTGGTGATCCACGGTTCTCCACTCTGCCAGGCAGCGATTAATTGTGCGGTTGTCAATTTTTCAGGATCAAGCTGAGTATTAACCGGTTGTGATTTTAGCCATACTCGCGCCTGTTTTTTTAATGCGCTTAACGAGGCGACGGTTTCCAGGCAGCCATAACGTCCACAGTCGCAGGCGACGCCATCCGGATTAACGATGGTGTGACCAATCTGTCCGCTACCATACAAACTGCCGCGATAAATTTGCTCGTTAATCACGAACGACGAGCCAATACCGTAATCAACGTTGATCACGCAGAAATCCCGGCCCTGCGAATTATTTTGCCATTTCTCCGCAAGCGCCAGCATCACGCAGTCATTATCGACCATCACCCGAATGCCCAGCTTCTCTTCCAGCAGATACTTCACCTCAACCGGCGTTGTCCACGGCGCTTGCGGCATGGTTTGCGACACGCCAGTCACTGGATCAACCTGACCGTGGATTGCCAGCGCCAGGTTGATAGTACGGTCCGGCCACAGTTTACGATGACGATGCCAGCATTTTTCGATTTCGGACAACAGAGCCTGCGGTGTCGGTGCATCAATCTGAAAATACTCAAATTCGCCTTTCGGACTTAAACAGGCATTAGCGACCTGACACTCAATGCTGGTGGGCGTTACGTTCAGGCACAGCGTCCAGTCACCTTCCGGCGCGATCAGCCATGTACCGCTACTGTGCCCGCGCGTCTGGCTTTCATCGTCGATATTCACCACCCGTTTTTCGCTTTCCAGCTCCTGCAAAATATTACTGACCGCTGGAATTGAAATTTGCGCCAGCCGGGCCAGCGTTGATTTATTGGCGCGCTTTTGCCGGTACAGCAGTTCCAGAATCACGCATTTGTTATGGTGGCGGATCTGTTGATTGTTAATGCAGGCTCTCATATTCACTAAACCTTGTTTAGTTAATTGCGTGATTATTCCGCGAAAACATTGCCAGATTGTTCAATACACTGCCACAAATCTTTTAATTCAGTATGTCTTGTTAATATTGAGGGCACCATGACTCCAGTAAAAGTGTGGCAAGAGCGCGTTGAGATCCCGACTTATGAAACCGGGCCGCAGGATATACACCCTATGTTCCTGGAAAATCGCGTTTATCAGGGATCGTCCGGCGCGGTTTATCCCTACGGCGTGACCGATACGCTGAGCGAGCAGAAAGTCCTGAAATCCTGGCAAGCGGTGTGGCTGGAAAACGACTATATCAAAGTGATGATCCTGCCGGAGTTGGGCGGTCGGGTGCATCGCGCTTGGGATAAAGTGAAACAGCGCGATTTTGTCTATCACAATGAGGTGATTAAACCGGCGCTGGTAGGGCTATTGGGGCCGTGGATTTCGGGCGGGATTGAGTTTAACTGGCCACAACACCATCGCCCGACTACCTTTATGCCCGTTGATTTCACCATCGAAGCCCATGAAGACGGCGCACAGACGGTGTGGGTCGGCGAAACGGAGCCGATGCACGGTTTACAGGTGATGACCGGTTTCACACTACGCCCTGACCAGGCGGCGCTGGAGATTGCCAGCCGCGTCTATAACGGCAATGCCACGCCGCGTCATTTCTTGTGGTGGGCCAACCCGGCAGTGAAAGGTGGCGAAGGGCATCAGAGCGTTTTCCCGCCGGATGTAACGGCGGTGTTTGATCACGGCAAACGGGCTGTTTCAGCTTTCCCTATCGCTACCGGCACTTACTACAAAGTGGACTACTCCGCCGGAGTGGATATTTCTCGCTATAAAAATGTGCCAGTGCCGACTTCGTATATGGCCGAAAAATCGCAGTACGATTTTGTTGGCGCATGGTGTCACGATGAAGATGGCGGTTTGCTACACGTTGCCAACCACCACATCGCGCCAGGTAAAAAACAGTGGAGCTGGGGACACAGTGAATTCGGCCAGGCGTGGGATAAGAGCCTGACCGACAATAACGGCCCGTATATCGAACTGATGACGGGGATTTTTGCCGATAACCAGCCCGATTTTACCTGGCTTGATGCTTACGAAGAGAAGCGTTTCGAGCAGTATTTCCTGCCTTATCATTCTCTGGGCATGGTGCAAAACGCCTCCCGCGATGCGGTGATTAAACTCCAGCGTAGCGAGCGGGGGATTGAGTGGGGGCTGTATGCCATCTCCCCGTTGAACGGATACCGGCTGGCGATCCGCGAAATCGGCAGATGCAACGCGTTACTCGACGATGCCGTGGCTCTGACACCAGCGAACGCCATTCAGGGCGTGTTGCATGGTATCAATCCTGACAGACTAACCATTGAACTCTCCGATGCCGATGGCAATATCGTACTGAGTTATCAGGAACATCAGCCACAAGAGTTGCCGTTGCCGGACGTCGCCAAAGCGCCACTGGCAGCACAAGAGATTACCAGTACAGATGAAGCCTGGTTTATCGGGCAGCATCTGGAGCAATATCATCATGCCAGCCGTTCCCCCTTCGATTACTACCTGCGCGGCGTGGCGCTGGACCCGCTGGATTATCGCTGTAACCTGGCGTTGGCGATGCTGGAATATAACCGCGCCGACTTCCCGCAAACGGTGGCGTATGCCACTCAGGCGCTGAAACGCGCACATGCGTTGAACAAAAACCCGCAGTGCGGACAGGCGAGTTTAATTCGCGCCAGTGCTTACGAACGTCAGGGGCAATATCAACAAGCCGAAGAGGATTTCTGGCGTGCGGTCTGGAGCGGCAACAGTAAAGCGGGTGGCTATTATGGTCTGGCACGGCTGGCTGCGCGTAATGGTAACTTTGACGCTGGTCTGGATTTTTGCCAACAAAGTCTTCGCGCCTGCCCAACCAATCAGGAAGTGCTTTGCCTGCATAACCTGCTGCTGGTGTTAAGTGGTCGTCAGGACAACGCGCGTTTGCAGCGAGAGAAGTTGCTGCGTGATTATCCGCTGAACGCCACTCTGTGGTGGCTGAACTGGTTCGATGGTTGTAGCGAATCTGCCCTCGTACAGTGGCGAGGTCTGTGTCAGGGACGCGACGTTAACGCCCTGATGACCGCCGGGCAACTGATTAACTGGGGCATGCCCGCTCTGGCGGCAGAGATGCTGAACGCACTGGACTGTCAGCGCACGCTACCGCTTTACCTGCAAGCCAGCTTGCTGCCGAAAGCTGAACGCGGCGAACTGGTCGCAAAAGCCATTGATGTTTTCCCGCAGTTTGTCCGTTTCCCTAATACGCTGGAAGAGGTTGCGGCGCTGGAGAGTATTGAAGAGTGCTGGTTTGCCCGGCATTTACTGGCCTGTTTCTACTACAACAAGCGCAGCTACGGCAAAGCAATTGCCTTATGGCAACGTTGCGTTGAGATGTCGCCGGAGTTTGCCGACGGCTGGCGTGGGCTGGCAATCCATGCGTGGAATAAGCAGCATGATTATGAACTGGCCGCGCGTTATCTTGATAGTGCTTATCAGCTTGCGCCGCAGGATGCTCGTCTGCTTTTTGAACGGGATTTGCTGGATAAGCTAACCGGAGCCGCACCGGAGAAACGACTGGCTCGTCTGGAAAATAATCTGGAAATTGCTCTGAAACGCGACGACATGACCGCAGAATTGCTCAATTTGTGGCATCTCACTGGTCAGGCGGACAAAGCGGCAGACATTCTCGCCACGCGTAAATTCCATCCGTGGGAAGGCGGAGAAGGGAAAGTCACCAGTCAGTTTATCCTCAACCAGTTGTTACGCGCCTGGCAACACCTTGATGCCAGACAACTGCAGCAGGCCAGCGAACTGCTTCATGCCGCGCTGCACTATCCGGAGAATTTAAGCGAAGGCCGTTTACCGGGGCAAACTGACAACGACATCTGGTTCTGGCAGGCGATATGTGCCAAAGCCCAGGGCGATGAAACTGCAGCAACGCGCTGTTTACGTCTGGCGGCGACTGGCGATCGCACCATTAACATTCACAGTTATTACAACGATCAACCGGTTGATTATCTCTTCTGGCAAGGGATGGCGTTGCGATTACTGGGCGAACAAAAAACCGCACAGCAACTGTTTAGTGAAATGAAACAGTGGGCGCAAGAGATGGCAAAAACCAGTATCGAAGCGGATTTCTTTGCCGTCTCGCAACCTGACTTGTTATCGCTGTATGGCGATTTACAACAGCAACATAAAGAAAAATGCCTGATGGTGGCGATGCTGGCGGCCGCGGGATTAGGCGAGATTGCGCAATACGAATCTGCTCGCGCTGAATTGACGGCGATTAATCCGGCCTGGCCGAAAGCGGCATTATTCACCACCGTGATGCCTTTTATTTTTAACCGCGTTCACTAAACCTTATTAACTGTAATATTTGAGCGGCACGCGCTGCCGCTCACGCTCAAATAATTAAAATAAGCCGTTGTAAATAAAAACCCTACAGGAGGCACTATGCCTAAAAAAATGAGAACAACCCGTAATCTATTATTAATGGCTACGCTATTAGGTAGCACACTATTTGCCAACGCTGCGGATAAAGAAATGACCATTGGCGCAATATACCTTGATACCCAGGGATATTACGCTGGAGTGCGCCAGGGCGTTCAGGATGCGGCAAAAGATTCTTCAGTACACGTACAGTTAATTGAAACTAACGCCCAGGGCGATATTTCGAAAGAAAGTACCTTTGTTGATACCCTCGTGGCGCGTAATGTCGATGCCATTATTTTGTCGGCAGTGTCTGAAAATGGCAGTAGCCGCACCGTTCGCCGCGCCAGTGAGGCGGGTATTCCGGTGATTTGCTACAACACCTGTATTAATCAAAAGGGTGTCGATAAATATGTCTCGGCATATCTGGTTGGCGATCCGCTGGAATTTGGTAAAAAACTGGGTAACGCTGCCGCCGATTATTTTATTGCTAACAAAATTGACCAGCCGAAAATTGCTGTCATCAATTGCGAAGCCTTTGAAGTTTGTGTGCAACGACGTAAAGGGTTTGAAGAAGTATTAAAAGCCCGCGTTCCCGGCGCGAAAATTGTCGCTAATCAGGAAGGGACTGTTTTAGATAAAGCGATTTCTGTTGGTGAAAAACTGATTATCTCCACGCCAGATCTCAACGCCATTATGGGGGAATCGGGTGGAGCGACACTCGGCGCGGTAAAAGCGGTACGTAATCAAAATCAGGCTGGAAAAATTGCCGTTTTCGGTTCGGATATGACCACTGAAATTGCACAGGAACTGGAAAATAACCAGGTGCTGAAAGCGGTAGTGGATATTTCCGGTAAGAAAATGGGCAATGCTGTTTTCGCGCAAACATTGAAGGTTATCAATAAACAAGCCGACGGTGAAAAAGTGATTCAGGTGCCAATCGATCTCTATACCAAAACGGAAGACGGTAAACAGTGGCTGGCAACGCACGTTGATGGTCTGCCCTAATAGCTGATTCGCAGAGGTCCCTATGTTCACGGCAACAGAGGCAGTTCCGGTAGCAAAAGTGGTGGCAGGAAATAAGCGTTACCCCGGTGTCGTTGCGCTGGATAACGTTAACTTTACGCTCAATAAAGGCGAAGTTCGCGCGCTGTTAGGCAAAAACGGTGCGGGAAAATCGACCCTCATTCGAATGCTTACCGGTAGCGAACGTCCGGATAGCGGTGATATCTGGATTGGCGAGACGCGACTGGAAGGTGACGAAGCTACGCTGACTCGCCGTGCCGCTGAACTGGGGGTACGCGCGGTTTATCAGGAATTAAGTCTGGTGGAAGGGCTGACAGTGGCGGAAAACCTCTGCCTCGGTCAGTGGCCCCGCCGCAACGGCATGATTGATTACCTGCAAATGGCGCAGGACGCCCAACGTTGCTTGCAGGCGCTGGGCGTCGATGTTAGCCCTGAACAACTTGTTTCGACACTAAGCCCGGCGCAAAAGCAACTGGTGGAAATTGCGCGGGTGATGAAAGGCGAGCCGCGCGTGGTCATTCTTGATGAACCCACCAGCTCGCTTGCCAGTACGGAAGTTGAACTGGTAATCAGCGCCGTGAAAAAAATGTCAGCACTGGGCGTGGCGGTGATTTATGTCAGCCACCGGATGGAAGAAATTCGCCGCATTGCCTCCTGTGCCACCGTTATGCGCGATGGTCAGGTGGCGGGCGATGTGATGCTCGAAAACACCTCAACCCGTCATATTGTGTCGCTGATGCTCGGGCGCGATCACGTTGATCTTGCACCGGTTGTAGCTCAGGAGATTGCGGACCAGACCGTACTGGAAGTTCGCGCGTTACGCCACAGACCAAAACTTACGGAGATCAGTTTTTCCCTGCGTCGTGGCGAAGTGCTCGGCATTGCTGGCCTGCTGGGGGCAGGGCGCAGTGAATTGCTGAAGGCGATTGTTGGGCTGGAGACGTATGAACAGGGCGAAATTGTTATCAACGGCGAGAAAATCACGCGCCCCGATTACGGCGAGATGCTGAAACGCGGTATTGGCTATACGCCAGAAAACCGCAAAGAAGCGGGGATCATTCCCTGGCTGGGCGTTGACGAAAATACGGTACTGACCAATCGGCAAAAAATCAGCGCCAACGGTGTGCTGCAATGGTCCACCATCCGCCGCCTGACCGAAGAGGTGATGCAGCGGATGACGGTCAAGGCAGCCAGTAGCGAAACGCCTATTGGCACGCTTTCTGGCGGCAATCAGCAAAAAGTGGTGATCGGTCGTTGGGTCTATGCCGCCAGCCAGATTTTATTGCTCGACGAGCCAACGCGCGGCGTCGATATCGAAGCCAAACAGCAGATTTACCGTATTGTCCGCGAGCTGGCTGCCGAAGGGAAAAGCGTGGTGTTTATCTCCAGTGAAGTGGAGGAGTTGCCGCTGGTGTGCGACCGCATCCTGTTGTTACAGCACGGCACGTTCTCGCAGGAGTTTCACTCGCCGGTCAATGTGGATGAGCTGATGTCCGCCATTCTGTCTGTGCACTGATGAATTTTACCGAGGAACCTGAAGATGTCTGCTTCGTCATTATCATTGCCGCAGGGCAAGAGCGTCTCGCTCAAACAATTTGTCAGTCGCCATATTAATGAGATCGGTTTGCTGGTGGTGATTGCCATTCTTTATCTGGTCTTCTCTCTGAACGCGCCGGGTTTTATCTCATTGAATAACCAGATGAACGTGCTGCGCGATGCCGCCACCATTGGGATTGCCGCCTGGGCGATGACGCTGATTATTATCTCCGGTGAAATTGATGTCAGCGTTGGACCGATGGTGGCTTTTGTCTCGGTGTGCCTGGCATTTTTGCTGCAATTTGAGGTTCCGCTGGCGATTGCTTGTCTGCTGGTGTTGCTGTTAGGGGCGCTGATGGGAACGCTCGCCGGGGTACTGCGCGGCGTGTTTAACGTGCCAAGTTTCGTTGCCACGCTGGGGCTGTGGAGCGCCCTGCGCGGAATGGGGCTGTTTATGACTAACGCCCTGCCAGTGCCGATTGACGAAAACGAGGTACTGGACTGGCTGGGGGGACAATTTCTCGGTGTGCCAGTATCCGCGCTGATCATGATGGTGTTGTTTGCGCTGTTTGTGTTCATTAGCCGCAAAACCGCCTTCGGGCGCTCGGTTTTTGCTGTTGGCGGTAATGCCACGGCGGCGCAGTTGTGCGGTATTAACGTTCGTCGGGTACGCATTCTTATTTTTACCCTTTCGGGATTATTAGCGGCGGTGACCGGCATTTTGTTGGCGGCGCGCCTCGGTTCTGGTAACGCAGGTGCCGCAAACGGTCTGGAGTTTGACGTCATCGCTGCGGTCGTGGTCGGCGGTACGGCACTTTCCGGCGGTCGCGGTTCCTTGTTCGGTACGTTGCTTGGTGTGCTGGTGATTACGCTAATCGGTAACGGTCTGGTGTTGCTCGGGATTAACTCTTTTTTCCAGCAGGTGGTGCGCGGCGTCATCATCGTGGTGGCGGTTCTGGCGAATATCTTGCTGACCCAGCGAAGCAGTAAAGCGAAACGCTAAACCTTAACGCCCCTGGCGCGGGTGCGGCAGGGATGAAAATTAATCGTATTGTTAATGAGGGAATTATGAAAACGATGCTGGCAGCTTATTTACCAGGAAATTCGACCGTCGATCTGCGGGAAGTTGCGGTGCCGACACCGGGGATTAACCAGGTACTGATTAAAATGAAATCCTCCGGGATTTGCGGAAGCGATGTCCACTATATCTATCATCAACACCGCGCCACAGCGGCGGCTCCCGATAAACCGTTATACCAGGGATTTATCAACGGTCATGAACCGTGCGGGCAAATTGTGGCGATGGGGCAAGGTTGTCGCCATTTTAAAGAGGGCGACCGCGTGCTGGTGTATCACATTTCTGGCTGTGGTTTTTGCCCGAACTGCCGTCGTGGTTTTCCTATCTCTTGTACTGGCGAAGGAAAAGCGGCTTACGGCTGGCAGCGTGACGGCGGCCATGCTGAATACCTGCTGGCGGAAGAAAAAGATCTGATCCTCCTGCCGGATGCGTTGAGCTACGAAGATGGTGCGTTTATCAGTTGTGGCGTTGGTACAGCGTATGAAGGGATTTTGCGCGGCGAAGTTTCCGGCAGTGATAACGTGCTGGTGGTCGGTCTGGGGCCGGTCGGCATGATGGCGATGATGCTGGCGAAAGGTCGCGGTGCAAAAAGGATCATCGGCGTTGATATGCTGCCGGAACGTCTGGCGATGGCGAAACAGTTAGGGGTGATGGATCATGGTTATTTAGCAACCACTGAAGGTCTGCCGCAGATTATCGCCGAACTTACCCACGGCGGCGCGGATGTTGCGCTCGATTGTTCCGGTAATGCCGCAGGTCGCTTACTGGCTTTGCAATCCACCGCTGACTGGGGACGCGTGGTTTACATCGGAGAAACCGGAAAAGTCGAGTTCGAGGTTAGCGCCGACCTGATGCACCATCAACGGCGGATTATTGGCTCCTGGGTGACCAGTTTGTTCCATATGGAAAAATGTGCCCATGATTTGACTGACTGGAAACTGTGGCCGCGTAACGCCATTACCCACCGCTTCACGCTGGAACAGGCAGCTGATGCCTATGCGCTGATGGCGAGCGGCAAATGCGGGAAAGTTGTGATTAACTTCCCGGATTAAGGAGTCAGCGGATGACCATCTATACCTTATCTCACGGGCCGCTAAAGCTGGACGTTTCTGACCGGGGCGGCGTCATCGAAGGCTTCTGGCGTGACGTGACGCCGCTCTTACGTCCCGGTAAAAAAAGCGGTGTGGCAACCGATGCCTCTTGTTTTCCGCTGGTGCCGTTTGCAAACCGGGTGAGCGGCAACCATTTTGTCTGGCAGGGGCGTGAGTATCAACTGCAACCGAATATTGAATGGGATGCGCACTATCTGCACGGCGACGGCTGGCTGGGCGAGTGGCAATGTGTCTCGCGCAGCGATGAAAGCTTGTGTCTGGTATATGAACATCGCACAGGTATTTATCAGTATCGGGTAAGTCAGGCGTTTCATTTAACGGCAGATACGCTGACGGTGACGCTCTCTGTCACCAATCAAGGGGCAGAGACGCTGCCATTTGGTACCGGCTGGCATCCTTATTTTCCGTTGTCACCACAAACGCGGATTCAGGCGCAGGCGAGCGGTTACTGGCTGGAGCGGGAGCAGTGGCTGGCGGGTGAGTTTTGCGAGCAGCTACCGCAGGAGCTGGATTTCAACCAGCTCGCGCCGTTGCCGCACCAGTGGGTGAACAATGGCTTTGCCGGATGGAATGGTCAGGCCCGCATTGAGCAGCCGCAGGAGGGTTATGCCATCATCATGGAAACGACGCCGCCTGCACCATGTTATTTCATCTTTGTTTCCGATCCGGCGTTTGATAAAGGATATGCGTTTGATTTCTTCTGTCTGGAACCGATGAGCCATGCGCCGGATGACCATCATCGTCCGGAAGGAGGTGACCTCATTGCGCTTGCTCCGGGGGAATCAATAACGTCAGAGATGTCGTTGCGGATTGCGTTACTGTAATTTATAAAATGCCGGATAAGGCGTTCACGCCGCATCCGGCATGTTTTTAACGCCGATCGAGAGAAATTGCCCCCGGCCCGGTAATTGCCAACAGCAGGAATGCGCCAGCGATACTGACATTCTTCCAGAAATTAATCATATTTGGCCCAACCGCATCGCCGGTCATATCCCAGTAATGGTGACCAATCACCGCCGTACCCAGCGTGTAGAAAATAAACAGCACCGCCAGCGGACGGGTGAAAAAGCCAAGTACGATTAAAATCGCGGCGGGCACTTCCATAACTACCGCAATAATCGCTGCCAGCATCGGCATTGGCGCGCCCAGCGAGGCCATATATTGGACCGTACCGTCAAAGCCCATCATTTTGGGAAAACCAAAAATAATGAAAATTAAGACCACGGCGATACGGGCAATTAATAACAAAACGGGGCGGGCAGCACCAAAATCAAAATAACGTAGTGTGTTCATAACCAATCCCTTTGCAAGATAATGTGATTTAAACGTAATACACACTCTGGTACCTCGCCACGCCCCAGGCGTTGAGATATTCGCTAATTATCCTGGTTACAGTGATTTAAGCGCGATGTCCTCATCTATCAGCAGTTTCGCATCAAACGTTTTGCCGCTCTGGATCCATTTGCGGATTGGGCGAATCTCACGGCCCTGATTCAGTGTTACCGCACCGATAAGCACGCCGTTTTGCAGATTAAACCAAATCGCCTTCTGAGTTTCCGGGTTGCCACGACAAATCCAGTCATCGCCACGCATATCGCCAATAAACTGTAAGTTATCACTGTACTGATCGCTCCAGAACCACGGCGGCGGCAGTCGCGGAAGCGGTAGCCCCAACATTGCGGCAGCGGCAATTTGCGCCTGGTTATTGGCGTTTTCCCAGCTTTCGCAGCGGTGTAGTGCACCATTATCAAGACGGGTGATTGCCACATCGCCACCGGCAAAGATCGCGGGATCGCAGGTGCGGCAAGCTTCATCAATGACAATACCATTGGCAGTATCAAGGTTGGCCTCGCGAGCCAGTTGGTCGTTGGCGCTGATACCAATACCGTAAATCACCACATCGGCCTGAAGCGTTTCGCCACTTTGCAGCGTCAGTTCTACTTTTTCACCATCGACCACATGTTCAATGGCATTATTGAGCAGAATGCGCACACCAGCCTGCTGATGGCGCTGTAAAAGATAGCGTTGCACGGGCGGTGGTGCATTACGGCCCATGACGGTTGCCGCCAGTTCAATCACTGTCACCTTACATCCACGCTGCGTGGCGCTGGCAGCCAGTTCCAGACCAATAGTTCCGGCACCGACAATCACGACTGACCGTTCGGGCTGCAGAACTTCTCTCAGTCTGGCGGCATCGTCGGCATGGCGCAGGGTAAAGCAGCGTTCTCCCAGTGCATCAAGCAACGGCAGCGGTCGGGCTGCCGCGCCGGTTGCCATAAACAGCTGATCCCACTGCCAACTTTCGCCGTTGGTTAACACTAACTCTCTTGTGTCGCGGCCCAGCGATTTGATGGTTACACCGGAATGCAGATGAACATTGTTTTCCTGCCACCAGTGAGCGGGTAACACCTGCTGTAACTGCGGGGAATCTTCCAGCAACATGGATTTCGAGAGCGGGGGGCGTTCATAAGGA
>SKET01002001.1_pt1 | contig 12954 bp, 9 predicted proteins | sample 4841461 | NCBI WGS metagenome assembly SKET01 (sample SAMN11008802, study PRJNA524170) | human gut metagenome | biome: Human fecal sample; material: Feces; isolation source: fecal sample from pouch patient p5 | host: Homo sapiens | place: Israel: Tel-Aviv | collected 2014-02-13
GCCCAGCACCATCCCAAGGCACGTTTTAACGATGCCGAGCTGCCGCTCGGTGCTGCGGCTTATACCGCCGTCGCTTTGGGCTATATCGCCGACCACCGGTAGCACCCAACCTTGCCTTTCAAGCCTGCGGGCATGGCCGTAAGGCCTATGCCCTTGTCTTTCAAGGCAATCTTGGGCACTACCGGCGCCCGGCGCAGGCTATTCGTTTTTTAAAAGGAGCGGTATGTCCCGGCAGCATAAATTCTTCCCCGGTTGGCTCGTCGTGGCCTCCGGCTTTGTCATCATGGCCACGTGCTACACCATTTTCGTTAACTGCATGAGCCTGTTTCAGCCGCTCATCGTCAGCGACCTCGGGATCACGCTTGCGCAGTACAACATCTCCAATGCCATCTCCACCGTGGTGAGCGTTATCGGCTCACTTGTCATTGGCCATGTTGCCGATAAAGTAAGCGGCCGCGTTTTGGGTTCCCCTCACTGTAATCGCCACCTCTGCCGTTCTTGCCGGCATGAGCTTTGTCGGTGAGCTATGGCAGGTCTACGTGCTCTTTTCTGTTCGCTCCGTTCTGTCTGTGGCTGCCCTGGAAGCCGAATGGATGCTCGTACCATCATTCGGTTTCCAAGGCGGCCACGGGCCTACGAAATGATCCGTTTTCCTCCGTCCCCAACAGATCACGTGATTCGAAGGGGACGGAGGAAAGCGGATCGCAAACAGCGGCGGTGCGTCAGGCCGAACGAGCCCCCATACCCTCGTTCGGTCAGACGCGCCGCCGCGTTTTGTTTTTGTGCCGTATAATGACCACTACCTATGACGCGATACAAAAGAAAGGTGTTTGCCCATGCAGGCACAGAAGGCGGAGGGAACCCGCGACCTTATCGGCGCCGAGATGCGCGCTTGGCAAAAGATGCAGCAGATTGCGGCCGGCGTGTTCGAGCCGTTTGGTTTTAAGCCCATCGAGACGCCCGCGATCGAGCAGGTGGACGTGTTTGTCCACGGTATCGGCCAGTCAACCGACGTCGTGCGCAAGGAGATGTTCCGCGTGTTTAGCGGCGCCAATCTGGAGCGCGTCTTTACCGAAGGTACCGACACCAAGCTCAAGCCCAAGCAGCGCTTGGCCCTTCGTCCCGAGGGCACGGCCGGTGTGGTGCGCGCCGTCGTGGAGAACAACCTGGTGCCCCAGGGCTCCACGCCGTTTAAGGCCTACTATGCCGAGGCCATGTTCCGCGGCGAGCGTCCCCAGAAGGGCCGCCTGCGCCAGTTCCACCAGGTGGGCATCGAGTGGCTCGGCGCTCCCGATCCGGCTGCCGACGCCGAGTGCATCATCATGCTCATGGAGTTCTACAAGCGCCTGGGCTTCGATCTTTCCAAGCTCCGTCTGCTTATTAACTCAATGGGCGATGCCCAGTGCCGTCCGGCCTATCGCGAGCAGGTTAAGCAGTTCATTCTCGACCACGCCGACGAGATGTGCGACGAGTGCCGCGAGCGCGCCGAGCTCAACCCGCTGCGCGCCTTCGACTGCAAGAACGACCATTGCCGCGAGATCATGGCCGACGCACCGCTGATGGGCGACAACCTGTGCGACGAGTGCCGCGAGCACTACGAGCAGGTCAAGCGCTATTTGGATGCGGCGGGTATCGAGTATGTCGAGGATCCCACCTTGGTGCGTGGCCTGGACTACTACACCCGTACCGTCTTTGAGGTCGAGGCTCCCGGTGCCGGCGTCGGCTCCATCGGTGGCGGCGGTCGCTACGATGGCCTCGTCGAGCTCGAGGGCGGCAAGCCCACGGCAGGCGTCGGCTTCGCTGTCGGCTTTGAGCGCGCCCTGCTGGCCCTGCAGGCCTTTGGCAGCGACCTGGGTGCCGAGGAGGCCCCGTGTGTCTACGTCGCCAACGCCGGTAAGGAGCTGCGTCAGAACGTCTTTACCATTACGCAGCAGCTTCGTGCCGCAGGCATCGTGACCGAGGCCGACTATCAGGGCCGTTCCCTTAAGGCCCAGTTTAAGCAGGCCGACAAGGTGGGCGCCAAGCTCATCCTGGTCCTGGGTGGCGACGAGCTTGCCGCCGGCAAGGTCAAGGTGCGCGACATGCAGAGCCACGACGAGGTACTGGTCGATTTGGCCAACGTTGTCGAGGCGGTTCGCGAGCGCCTGTAGCGTATCTTTTTGAGCTGCGGGCCTGCTAACGTGCCCTGCTCATGGAGAGCGATTGTTACGGGGGTGTTTCGCATTTATGCGGAATGCCCCCGTTTGCATATGCCGTCCACCGAGAAATACGACCATTTGGGGCAAAAAGCCTTGCAATGCAGAAAATACTTTTGTGTGGTAAAGCGCAATCAGCTTCGAAAGTTTTTGCCGAGTGCCTATAATAAATACCGCATGTTACGTGCATAGAAGGAGGAATGGGAGGAAACGTGGCTGAGAACCTAAGCAACCAGTCTGTACCCGAAGCCGCGGCGCGTGTCGCTGCCGTGGTCAACCGCCTCGTTAACCGAATCGGCTCGAATGCCGAATCCAAGGAGCGTCTCGCCGAGATCGAGATCCCCGAGGAGCTGCGCGACAATCTGGCGCTGTTCTTGCGCCTGGAGCGCCGTGTGCTTAGCGAGTATGATCCCGAGATCGCGGACCTGTTCGACAAGATTTTGACAGCCGAGATTGTGGCCAACGCCGGAAACCCCGGCACCCGCGCTGCCGACGAGTCCGTCGACGAGCAGGGCGTGCCCACTGCCGACGAGCCCACCGCCGTGGCGTTTCGTGAAGTCGTTGATCTGATCGACAGCCTGCCGCTCGATAAGCAGCAGGTTATCGTCCGCGCCTTTACGAGCTTCTTCCATCTGGCTAACCTGTCGGAGGAGAACTACCGTGTCGCGCAGCTGCGTGAGCGCGAGGCCGGCGCATCAACCGATACCGAGGTCGATCCCGCCAACGAACTCACCGTCGCCTATCACCAGTTGGTAAACGAGATGGGTGTCGAGGGTGCCAACGAGCTGCTCGGCAAGCTTGAGTTCCACCCTGTCTTTACCGCACATCCCACCGAGGCCCGTCGCAAGGCCGTCGAGGGCAAGATTCGCCGTATCTCCAACCTGCTGGAGGAGCGTCCGCGTCTGGGCGGCTCCGACCTGGTGGAGAACGAGCGCCATATGCTGCAGGAGATCGACGCCCTGGTACGCACGAGCCCCATCGCGCTCAAGAAGCCCACGCCGGTCGAGGAAGCCGATACCATCATCGACATCTTCGATAACACGCTGTTCGACGTTATCCCCGTCATCTATCGTCGTTTTGACGACTGGGTGCTGGGCGACAAGGCCGGTACCGTGCCGCCGCTGTGCCCGGCATTCTTCCATCCCGGCAGCTGGATCGGCTCCGACCGCGACGGTAACCCCAACGTCACCGCCAAGGTGAGCCGCGAAGTCGCCGCCAAGTACTTTACGCACATGGTGCTCAAGCTCGAGGACAAGTGCCGCCGCATCGGCCGCAACCTGACGCTTGAGGCCACCTACAGCAAGCCGTCTGCCGAGCTCATCAACCTGTGGAACCATCAGGTCGAGATGAGCACCCAGTACACGGCCCGCGCCGAGCTGATCTCCGAGCACGAGCCGCATCGCGCAGTCATGCTCGTCATGGCCGATCGTCTAAACGCCACCGTGCGTCGCATCACCGATACCATGTACCACAGCGCCGATGAGTTCCTGGATGACCTGCGCGTCGTCCAGCGCTCGCTGGCCGCCTGCGGTGCCGTCCGTGCTGCCTACGGCCCGGTCCAGACCATCATCTGGCAGGTCGAGTCCTTCGGCTTCCACATGGTCGAGATGGAGTTCCGTCAGCACTCCGTGGTGCACGCCCGCGCCCTCAAGGATATCCACGAGAACGGTATCCATGGCGATCTGCAGCCCATGACGCGCGAGGTCATCGATACCTTCCGCGCTATCGGCTCCATCCAAAAGCGCTACGGCAAGAAGATGGCGCACCGCTACATCATCTCGTTCACCAAGAGCGCCCAGCATGTGGCCGACGTCTTTGAGCTGGCACACCTGTCCTTTGCACACGAGGAGGATGTCCCCGAGCTCGACGTGATCCCGCTGTTCGAGCAGCTCGAGGACCTCGAGGGCTGCGTCGACGTGCTCGACCAGATGCTTACGCTGCCCGTGGTGCAAAAGCGCCTTGCCCAGACCAACCGCCGCATGGAGGTCATGCTGGGCTATTCCGACTCTTCCAAGGATGCCGGTCCTACCACGGCCATGCTCGCGCTGCACTCCGCGCAGGAGCGCATCGCCAAGTGGGCAGAGAAGAACGATATCGACCTGGTGCTCATGCACGGTCGCGGCGGTGCCGTGGGCCGTGGCGGCGGCCCGGCCAACAAGGCCGTGCTGGCGCAGCCCAAGGGTTCGGTCAACTGCTTCTTTAAGCTTACCGAGCAGGGCGAAGTCATCTTTGCCCGTTACGGCAACCGCACGCTGGCTCAGCGCCATGTTGAGTCCGTTGCCGCCGCAACGCTTTTGCAGTCGGCCCCGAGTGTCGAGAAGACCAACACCGAGACCACGCAGAAGTTCTGGGATATGGCCGAGAAGCTCAACACTGCAAGCCACGAACGCTATCTGGACCTGCTGAACACCGAGGACTTTACACCGTGGTTCTCGACCGTGACGCCGCTGACCGAGGTCGGTCTGCTGCCGATCGGCTCGCGTCCCGCCAAGCGCGGTCTGGGCGCCAAGTCGCTCGATGACCTGCGTACCATCCCGTGGATCTTCAGCTGGAGCCAGGCGCGTATTAACCTGGCCGCTTGGTACGGTCTGGGCACCGCCTGCGAGCAGCTTGGCGATCTTGACCAGCTCAAGGCTGCCTACCAGGAGTGGCCGTTCTTCCGCACCTTTATCGACAACATCGAGATGTCGATTGCTAAGACCGATCAGCGCATCGCCAAGATGTATCTGCATCTGGGCGACCGCGATGATCTGTCCAAGAAGGTCTTTACCGAGATGCAGCTCACCCGTAAGTGGGTCCTTGCCATCGTCGGTGATGAGTGGCCGCTGCAGCGTCGTCGCGTGCGCGGCTGCGCCGTTCGCGTGCGTAACCCCTACGTCGACGCTCTGTCCATCGCCCAGGTCCGCGCCCTTCGCGAGGTGCGCATGAATCAGGACGAGATGGCCGAGGAGAAGAAGGCCGAGTACATGAGCCTGATTCTTTCGACTGTGACCGGCGTCTCGGCAGGATTGCAGAACACGGGGTAATCGATAGCCCTGTAGTCGTCCGGGCCCGCCATCAGTTTACTTTTAGGCACGTCCTCGGACATGCAAGAAGCCCTCGCTGCGCACTTCGTGCGGCGAGGGCTTCTTGCGTCCTGCGGAGTGTGCCTAAAAGTAAACTGATGGCGGGCCCTGCGATGTCCGGTCTTCGGCGGATTACTGGCTGGGTAAAAGATGGTGCGCTTCGCGCGTTTTGGATGGGGTCTGTCCCGGCGGCGCGTTTGGCGCTTCGCGCCTCGCGTCTTATCGATCGGGATTGAGATGCATTTGGCGCTTCTGACCTTGTGACTGTAGCGGCCGCGGTCCCGTTTGGGATCGCGGCCGTTTTGTTGTGGGTCAAATATGAACGTTGTGTTAATGAGTCGGTGGACGGTGGTGTTTTTCGGTGAGCGGCGTATCCTTCCAACGGTTTATCTAGTGTGTCAGTTGAAAGGAAGAGGGCGCTCGTCATTGTTTGAATGTGAACTGCCGTTTGACCACAAGACGTTGCATCTGGAGCTCGAGGATAAGAACTTCGCGGGTGTGATGGAAGGTCATCAAAACGAGTTTAAGACCACGAAATCGCAGGAAGAGCTGGTAGAGGAGTCGCTTGCCAACCCTTATGGTTCGCCGTCGCTCGAGGAGCTTTGTGCTGGCAAGAAGGATATTGTCATTATTAGCTCCGATCATACGCGTCCCGTTCCCTCGCGTGTGACGATGCCTATTCTGCTGCATCACATCCATTCTGCTGCGCCCGAGGCTCGCGTGCGCATTTTGGTTGCTACGGGTATGCATCGTCCGTCGACGCATGAGGAACTCGTCAACAAGTACGGCGAGGAGATCGTTGCCAACGAGGAAATCGTTATGCACGTCGCGACTGACGACAGCATGATGAAAAAGATCGGCACCCTGCCTTCTGGTGGCGAGTGCATCATCAACAAGATTGCCGCCGATTGCGATCTGCTGCTTGCCGAGGGCTTTATTGAGCCGCACTTCTTTGCCGGTTTCTCTGGTAGCCGCAAGTCCGTCCTGCCTGGCATCGCCAGCTACAAGACCATCATGTACAACCACAACGGTCAGTTTGTGAATGATTCCCACTCGCGTGCCGGCAACCTGTGCCACAACCACGTGAGCGAGGACATGTTTGCTGCCGCCGAGATGGCTCACCTTGCCTTTGTGCTTAACGTGGTGCTCAACGGCAAGCACGAGGTCATCGGCTCCTTTGCCGGCGATATCCACAAGGCGCACGAGGCTGGCTGCGAGTTCGTGAAGAGCCTTGCCGGCGTTGAGCCCGTCGAGTGCGAGATTGCCATCACCACCAACGGCGGCTACCCGCTCGACCAGAACATCTACCAGGCCGTGAAGGGCATGTGCTCTGCCGAGGCCACGCTTCCCGAGGGCGGCGTGATCATCGACGTCGCCGGCTGTGCCGACGGTCACGGTGGCGAGGGCTTCTATCACAACATCGCCGACAATGATCCGGCAGAGTTTGAGCGCGCCTGCATCGACCGTCCTAAGGACGAGACCCTGCCCGACCAGTGGACGAGCCAGATCTTTGCCCGCATCCTGGCGCATCACCCTGTGATCATGGTTACCGACCTGTGCGATCACCAGATGATCAAGGATATGCACATGACGCCGGTTAACACCCTCGATGGGGCGCTCAAGCTCGCCTTTGAGATGAAGGGTGCCGATGCCAAGGTGGCCGTCATTCCCGATGGCCTGGGCGTTGTCGTCGCACAGCACTAGTACGCGGCCTAAACGAACCGTTTATAACCGACAAGAAAGATAAGGTTTTATGCTTACCAAACTCCTCTGCGAATTCGGCGCAACGGCCCTCATGATCATCTTTGGCGTGGGCGTGCACTGCGATACCGTGCTTAAGGGCACCAAGTATCAGGGCTCCGGCCACATGTTTGCCATCACCACCTGGTCTTTTGGCATCTCGGTCGCCTTGTTTATCTTTGGCGGCGCCGTGTGCATGAACCCCGCCATGGTGCTTGCCCAGTGCATCGTGGGCCTGGTGCCGTGGAGCAGCTGCATCCCCTTCATGATTGCCGATATGCTCGGCGGCTTTGTGGGCGCCGTGATCGCGTGGTTGATGTATGCCGATGAGTTCAAGGCTTCCGACGGCGTCGTCGACCCTATTGCCCAGCGCAACATCTTCTCGACCAACCCCACCACCGAGGGCACCAACTATGCCCGCAACTTCTTCTGCGAGGCTATCTGCACCTTTGTGTTCATCAGCGCCATCCTTGCTGCTGCTAACCGTGCTGGCGAGAACGTCCTGATGCTCGCCATCTGCGTCGGCCTGATCGTTTGGGCTGTTGGCATGGGCATGGGCGGCATCACCGGCTTCGCCATGAACCAGGCTCGTGACCTTGGTCCTCGCATGGCCTATCAGGTGCTGCCGATCAAGAACAAGGCCGACAACAACTGGAAGTACGGCCTGCTCGTTCCTGGCATCGCGCCGTTTGTCGGTGCCGCTCTGGCCGCGCTGTTTGTGCACGGTTTCTTGGGCATGTTCTAGTCCAAGGCTACATAGTTGTCCGCTGTCCGCATGGGGTAACTTCCCAGCGCGTCCTCGGACATGCAAAAAGGCTCGCTGCGCACTTCGTGCGGCGAGCTTTTTTGCGTCCTGCGGAATGCGCTGGGAAGTTACCCCATGCGGACAGCTGCGGGGTCTTTGTTGCGTTCGCACAAGCAACCCAACATATATATCTGAATTTGGATGGGAGGGGCTTGTTGCTGGTAGGGGCGTTGGGCTGCTGTCGACACTTTGGGATGGATTGTGCTTTGGGTTGGGGCGGGGCTTTAAGATGAGGGTTCTGTCTAGCCGAAGAGGGGTTTTATGGCTGATAGGTAGTCTTTGGCTACGTCCTCTTTTGGGGCTTGGAAGTTGTGCCAGGCCCACCATTGGACGGTGGCTACGAAGCTTGAGGCTATGTGGTGTAGTAAGAAGCTTCGGTCCATGGTGCCGGCGGGGCCTGCGGGGTCGGCGGAGACGGTTTCGGCTGCTCGTGACATGATGGTCTTGCGTAGGCAGTCGGCGAAGACGCGTGAGCCGGCGCCGGCTACGAGGGCTCGAACGCCCTGGCGGCGCTCCCAGAGGTTGTTGAGGATATGCTCGACCTGCACGAGTGGGTCGTCGAGTGGTGTGCCATCGTCGTCGAGGGCGTGGGTGCAGATGTCGCTCACGAGCTCGGACAGTAGGTCGTCTTTGCTCTTAAAGAGGCCGTAGAATGTCGCGCGGCCTACGTGAGCGCGCGCGATGATGTCGCCGACGGTAATCTTGCCGTAGTCCTCTTCGCGTAGCAGCTCGGAGAACGCCGCAACGATGGCAGCGCGGCTTTTTTCTTTGCGGGCATCCATGGCTATGCATCCACTTGAACAAGCAGACAACGGAGCGTGCCGGAGCAACCCTCGTAGGGGCGCTTGCCGGCGCCGTAGCCGACGGCCTCGATGCGGTAGCGGGCCGGCAGGTGCTCGGACGTGCGCAGTGCGGCGACGATGGCGGCGCCCGTGGGCGTCACGAGCTCGCCGGCGACCAGTGCGGGCGTGAGGGCGATATTGCCCGCCTGGCACAGGTTGACGACAGCGGGGACGGGAATGGGCATAAGGCTGTGGGCACAGTGGATGGTGCCGTGACCCTCGGAGAGCGACTCGACCACAATGTCCTCAATGCCCAGGTCATCGAGACAGATGGCGACCGAGCAGATGTCGACGATGGAGTCGATGGCGCCTACCTCGTGGAACATGACGGTCTCGGGCGTTTTGCCGTGAGCTTTAGCCTCAGCTGCAGCGAGTGCGGTAAAGATGGCGAGGGCACGACGCTTGGCGCCATCGCTTAGCCGCGAGCCGTCGATGATGGCGGTGACGTCCGCCAAAGAACGATGGTGATGGTGGTGGGCGTGATGATGGCCCTCTTGGCCATGGCCGTGGGCCTCATGATCATGTTCATGGCAGTGACTGTGCTCGTCGTGGTCATGATGGTGGTGCTCGTGCTCGTGCGTGTGCTCGGCAGCTGCTTCGTTGCCGTAGAGCCATGCCATGTCGTGGTCGTGGTTCTCGAGCTCTTCTGCCAGCTGAACGTCGAAATCGCAGGCGTCGATGCCATGCTTGTTTACGCGCGTGACGGCGATCGTAAAGCCGTCGACCGGCAGTGTGGCGAGCTGTTCGCGCAGGTGCTCCTCGCTGGCGCCCAGGTCGAGCAGGGCCGCGACGGTCATATCGCCGCTGATGCCCGAGGTGCCGTCGATGATAAGCGTGTGCTGATGATTGGACATGGAATGCTCCTTAGCGGGCGCGGGGTGTGCCGGCGCTCAGATGATTGATAAGACTTGCCTGGTAAGCGGCGCCAAAGCCGTTGTCGATATTGACGACCGATACGCCGCTGGCACAGGAGTTGAGCATGGCGAGCAGTGCGGCTACGCCACCAAAACTTGCGCCGTAGCCCACGCTGGTGGGAACGGCGATGACCGGACAGCTCACCAGGCCGCCGATAACGCTCGCCAACGCGCCCTCCATGCCGGCGATGGCGATGACCACCTGTGCCTGGGCAAGTTCCTCGGCATGCGCGAGTAGGCGGTGCAGGCCGGCGACGCCTACGTCGTAGAGGCGGTCGACCTCGTTGCCATAGAACTCGGCCGTCAACGCGGCTTCCTCGGCGACGGGCAGGTCGCTCGTGCCGGCGCAGGCGACGACGATGCGTCCGTTGCCGGTAGGGGAGGGCTTGCCGCCCACGAGGGCGAGCTGTGCGTCTGGGACATATCCCAGGTCGATGCCGTTGCCGAGGAGCTCCGAGGTGCGGGCTGCCTTTTCGGCATCCAGGCGCGTGACCAGGATGCGCTCCTGGCCGGCATCGCGCAGCGCTTCGATAATGGCGGCAATTTGCTCGGCGGTTTTACCGGCACCGTAGACAACCTCGCCGGCTCCCTGGCGCACTCCGCGCGAAAGATCGAGCTGCGCAAAGCCTAAATCGGCGGTCGGAGCCGTCTGGATGCGTGTGAGGGCGTCGGCAGGGGTGACTGATCCGCCGGCAACATCGCTCAGTAGCTGCTCTAGATCTCGCTTATCCATATATGTTCCCTTCGACGGCGCAAAGTCTAGCACTCAAAGGGTGTTTTTCCGAACACTAAGACAAAATTGTTCGGAAACTATAGGACAGACTGATTCAATTGTTAGACAGATCGGCTAGTCGCGCAGGATGATGTCCATGGCGAGCATCAGGTTGCGCTCGTCGATGGCAAACGGGGCTGCCTCGCGCGTCTTGGGCTTGGCGCAAAACGCGATGCCAGTGCCCGCGGCCTGGATCATGGGGATGTCGTTGGCGCCGTCGCCGATTGCCACGGTATGGGTCATGTCGACACCGCACTCAACTGCCCAGTCCAGCAGCTGGATGAGCTTGGACTCCTTGGTCACAATGTCGGCAGCCAACTTACCGGTGCGCTTGCCGTCCACGACCTCCAGGCGGTTAGCGAGGCAAAAGTCGATACCCGCGGCAGCCACGATCTTGTCAGCGACCTCGTGGAAGCCGCCGCTTACCACGCCGACCCTCCAGCCCTTGCTGTGCGCCGAGCGCACAAGCTCCAGCGCGCCGGGGGTAAACGTCACGCGCTCAAACGTGCGCTCGAACACGCTCTCGTCCAGGCCGGCGAGCAGCCCCACGCGCTTCTCGAGCGCTTGCTTAAAGTCCAGCTCGCCGCGCATAGCGCGCTCGGTGATTTGCGCGACTTGCTCGCCTACGCCGGCCTCCTCGCCCAACAGGTCGATGACCTCCTGGTTGATGAGTGTGGAGTCGATATCCATAACGATGAGGCGTGCAGTCATGGCGGGCCTTTCCGAGTGCAGTTGTATTGGGGCACATTGTCGCACGTGGCGCGCCTTGGCGACGGCCGCGGTGCGTCAATTGTTTCGTCTCCGTCAAGTCTTTGGGCAAGAGTTACTTTTCCGCGGCACATCGACACAGGTGCGATAAGATAGAACGCCATGTCTGGCTGCGCGGTTTACGCAGGCTGGGCAAATCTGTACGACGCCGCCCGGAACGACACGGGGCGGCACAGATCCATAAAGGAGGATCACTGGTATGAGCCAGACCCGTCCCATCGACGAGCATTCCATGCACACCCGTACCTGCGGCGAGCTTCGCCGCGAGAACGTGGGCGAAGAGGTCACCCTCACCGGTTGGGTGAGCCGTCGCCGTGACCACGGCGGCCTTATTTTCTGCGACCTTCGCGACCGCGAGGGCATCACGCAGCTCACCTTCGCCCCCGAGCACTCCGACGGCGACGCCTTTAAGATCGCCGAGACCATGCGTCCCGAGTGGCCCATCAAGATCCACGGCGTCGTGCGCTCCCGTGGCGAGGAGACCACCAACACCAAGCTCGCGACCGGCGAGATCGAGGTCCTGCCCGACCACGCCGAGGTGCTCAACACGTCCGTCACCCCGCCGTTCCAGATCGAGGACGGCATCGAGACCAGCGAGGACACCCGTCTGCGCTATCGCTATCTGGATCTCCGCCGTCCCGAGATGATGGCCAACCTCAAGCTGCGCTCCGACTTCACCTTTGCCATTCGCGAGGCGCTGCACAACCGTGAGTTCATGGAGGTCGAGACGCCCTCTCTGTTTAAGTCCACGCCCGAGGGCGCCCGTGACTTCATCGTCCCCAGCCGTATTCAGCCGGGCAACTTCTACGCCCTGCCGCAGTCCCCGCAGCTCCTGAAGCAGCTGCTCATGGTCGGTGGCGTCGAGCGCTACTACCAGGTTGCCAAGTGCTTCCGCGACGAGGACCTGCGTGCCGACCGTCAGCCCGAGTTCACCCAGGTCGATATCGAGATGTCCTTCGTGGACCAGAATGACGTCATGAGCGCGCTCGAGGAGGTCCTGGCCGACGCCTTCGGCCGCATGGGCGTCGAGATGCCCACGCCGCTGCGTCGCATGGACTACTGGGAGGCCATGGACACCTATGGCTCCGACAAGCCCGATACCCGCTATGGCATGCACCTGGTCGACCTGACCGACATCTTTGCCAACTCCAAGTTCAAGGTCTTTGCGACTGCCGCAAACGAGGAGGGCTCTGCCGTCAAGGCCATTAACGCCAAGGGCGCCGGTGCCTGGGCACGTGCCAAGATCGATAAGCTCGCCGGCGTGGCTTCCACGTTTGGCGCCAAGGGCCTGGCTTGGATCGCCTTCCGCGAGGACGGCTCTATCAACAGCCCCATCGTCAAGTTCTTCTCGGACGAGGAGATGGCAGCCCTGCGCGAGCGCATGGACGTCGAGCCCGGCGACCTTGTGATGTTCGCCGCCGGCCCGCGCCTGCTCTCCGACGAGATCCTGGGCGGCATGCGTTCCCACATGGCCAGTGCGCTCGAGATCAAGCGCGAGGGCCACGACTTCCTGTGGGTCGTCAACTTCCCGCTGTTCCACTGGGATGAGGACCGCAAGGCTTACGCTGCCGAGCATCAGCCCTTCACCCTGCCGACCGAGACCGACATCGCCAAGATCGAGGCCGATCCGTTGGCAGCCGGTTCTTGCACCTACGACTTTGTCATGGACGGCTTTGAGGCCGGCGGCGGCGGTATGCGTATCCACAACGCCGAGATGCAGATGTCCATGCTCAAGCTCCTGGGCTTTACCGAGGAGCGTGCCGAGTCTCAGTTCGGCTTCCTCATGGAGGCACTCAAGTTTGGTGCGCCCCCGATGGGCGGTTTCGCTCTGGGCCTGGACCGCGTGTGCATGC
>SKET01002018.1_pt1 | contig 12887 bp, 9 predicted proteins | sample 4841461 | NCBI WGS metagenome assembly SKET01 (sample SAMN11008802, study PRJNA524170) | human gut metagenome | biome: Human fecal sample; material: Feces; isolation source: fecal sample from pouch patient p5 | host: Homo sapiens | place: Israel: Tel-Aviv | collected 2014-02-13
TGAGTCTTTAGACTTAGCGTCGGTAATAAGCCCTTATAGGGCTAGTACAAACCACCGGCTAAGCCGGTGGTTTTGATTGCATAGGAAATTTCGATGAAATCCCCTATGCAATAAAAAGCCCTCCGGGCAGGATCACACTGCGGCGGCGGAAAAGATTGTTAAATCATAGTAAAATAGGTTGACGATATCAGAAAAATCTGATAATATAACCCAGAATGAAAACAAAGAATGTTGAGAGATATTAGTAAAGATGTGAAAGGAGGTGTATGTTCATGGATAGTTGCGATCGTATAGGACGAAGTTGTATGCGGGGTCAAAAAAGAAAATATAAGATGCGAATGCTGCTCTCTGTGAAGATACATGAATAGCAACATTTGTATTATGATATCCTTTTTGATACACCGCGAAACAGAAAGTTCTTTACATCACAACAGAGTATGTGATCTGCTTTAGGAATTTAAATCTGAAGCGGTGTATTTTTGTGCCTAAATATTGGTGTTTTGCAACCAGATTTAGGAAAAGAAGGAGGATATCATGAAAAATGCAAGAAATCAGCATAGAACAGATTATGCAAAAGAATTAATCAAAATCGTACAAACAACGAAAGATAGAGAAGAATTAAAGAAAAAGATTGCAGCTTATCACGAAAGAGATATTGCAAATGCGATCGTAGAATCAGATAAAACAGTTAGAAAATGTATCTATGACATTTTAGACATTGCAGATATCGCAGAGATTTTTTCTTATATCGAAGAGGAACCAGGAAAATATCTGGAAGAAATGCCGATTGAACAGGCAGCGAAAGTTGTATCAAACATGGATTCAGATGATGCGATGGATCTGTTTGAAGAATTAAATGAAGAAGATAAATACAAATTATTAAAGAGACTGGATAAAGAAGCAAAAGAAGATGTTCAGAAACTGCTGTCTTACGAGGAAGATCAGATCGGTAGTTGTATGACGAATAATTATATCGTAGTAAGAAATGATGTAACGATTCGTGAGGCAATGAGTACACTTGTAAAGCAGGCAGGAGAACATGATAATATCCAGACACTTTATGTGATAGATGAGAATGGGATTTTTGCAGGAGCGATCGATCTGAAAGATTTGATCATCGCAAGAGAACATGATAATCTACAGGACATCATAAGCAGTTCTTATCCTTATGTATATGAACATGAAAAAATCAGTGAATGTATGGAAATCTTAACAGATTACGAAGAAGATTCCATCCCAGTACTGACACAAGATAAGAAAATCGCAGGAATCTTAACATCTTCCGATATTGTAGAATTGGTCGATGACGAGATGGGAGATGACTATGCAAAACTTGCTGGTTTAACAGAAGAGGAAGATTTAAATGAACCCACGATAGTTAGTATGAAGAAGAGACTTCCATGGTTGATCGCATTGTTATTCTTAGGAATGGCAGTATCCTCAGTTGTTGGAATGTTTGAATCTATTGTTGCGGTATTACCAATCGTTATCTGTTTCCAATCCCTGGTACTTGATATGGCGGGAAATGTTGGAACACAGTCTTTAGCTGTAACAATCCGCGTATTAATGGATGAAAATCTGTCAGGTAAGAAAAAGATTGCTTTGTTATTTAAAGAAATGAAGATCGGTTTCTTAAATGGAGCGAGCCTAGCGATCATGGCACTCGTATTTTTAGGGGTGTACATCCATTTATTTAAACATTATGCATGGATTTCTTCATTCCTGATTTCAGGGTGCGTAGGAATTTCACTGATCGTTGCGATGGTGATCTCAAGCCTTGTAGGAACGATCATTCCAATGTTCTTTCATAAGATCAACATTGACCCAGCAGTGGCTTCTGGTCCATTGATCACAACTATCAATGATTTAGTTGCAGTTATCACATATTATGGACTTTCTGGTCTTGTGTTGATTCAGTTATTTCATATATAAAGAAGAGAGTGGCAAAAGTAAATTCTTGCCACTCTCTTCTTTATATGTTTGGTGCTTTATTTTTCATGAAAGGAGAAGTCGCTTTTTCCATTTTGTTTTACGAAATATAGTGCTTTATCAGCTTTTGTATAACATTCGTCAAAAGAATCTCCAATATTGCACATATATAGTCCGGCAGAAATGGATGCAGCATGAAGCTCAGGATCTTGTTCCTTTCGAGTATTAAATTTCTTAAAAATAGCAGTTATAACTTCTGTAATACTATTTTGATCAGCATTTGGCATAAATAATAGGAATTCATCTCCGCCAAGACGACAGACAAGACATTCACTGGAATATTCTAATAATAGATTACCAAGAAGCTTCAATACACGGTCACCAGCTTTGTGGCCATAGATGTCATTGATGGTTTTTAAATTGTCCATATCCATAAAGACAAGACATCCGCTGTGGTGTTTCATCAACTGCGCAATGGCTTGCTCACCTTTATTTCTGGTTGGAAGCCCAGTTAAAAAGTCGAGATTTTCTTTGGCTTTTTGTGTACGGATCGTGCTCATGATGTCAGAAATGAATTGACTCATTTCGATTTCAGCTTCAGGAATCTGAGTATTCTCAGTGATACTTAAATGATCTTCTTTGACATGAATACGGTCTTCCCTTAATAGTTTTAAAAAGATATCAGTGATCTCAGGATCAAACTGAGTCCCTTTATTATTCTCTAATTCCTGTATGATCTTTTCTGGTGGAAGTTGATTTCGGTAAATTCTCTGGGAACTCATAGCATCATAACTGTCAGCAACCGCAACAATTCTTGCATGTAGTGGAATCTCTTTTCCCTTTAAACCGTCAGGATAACCATTTCCATCATAACGTTCATGATGATTGCGTACAATTTCTTGTACGTGATCGATCAGAGAAATATTCTTTAAGATATTTGCACCAATGATCGTATGTTCCTTAATAATAGAAAATTCTTCCTCAGAAAGTTTGCTTGGTTTATTTAAAATGGTATCAGGAATAGCAATTTTGCCGATATCATGAAGATGAGCAGCATTTTTTAGATTACTAAGTTCTTTTTCATTCCATCCAAGTTCACGAGCGATCAAAACGGAATACTCTGCAACACGATGAGAATGTCCTTTCGTATATTCATCTTTTGCCTCGATCGTGGTGGATAACATCTGCATCAACTGCAGAGACATATCTTCTATATTTTTTTTACGTTTATCGAGTTCTTCCTGCTGCTGGCGTTTGATGATATCACGGATGATATGGATCGTATAGATCACATTTATAAACAGTAAGATCAAAATAGCGATACCGACAAATACACCAGAAACAGATACTTTGTAATATACAGAAATTGCTTCAAAAATCACAGAAAGCATTGTAATAAGCAGTCCAAAGAACAACAGGCAATCACTTCGACTCCGATGATTCCAATATCTGATCCAGAAAGTAAGAATGACAGCAAGGAAAGTAATAATGAGGATTGCGTGTGCTGCTGGCATTGTCTCAATATAATCTGCAACGCCTGTAAGATGCAGGATCGTACAGATGATAAAATTCAATAAAGCAATAAAACAGATCGGTTGAAAGATCTTTTTATATTTACCTTTCTGAAGATTATTGACATATAAGGAAATCGGCAACGGACATAACATGAGCATAATAAAACATGAAGTTGCAAGTCCAGATGCATTTGGAACAAGGATCTGCCGCATTTTTGATTCTCCGATCATCCAGACAGAACCCATAAGCATACACCATCCAAGATATTCCATATTAAACTTGGTTTTGTAAACAATTCCAAGGGCGATACTGAATAAGATTGTGACAATCGATGCAAAAAAGATAAATGATCCGATCACGGTTCCAGAGAAGTTATGATTGAAAATATAACTCCAGATCTGCATTTGATCTCCACAGTAAATCGTATTGACAACACCAGAGTAGTTACTCGTATATGTTGTAAGTTCCAGACAAAGTTCCTTTCCGGCATCTGCAGACGAAGTATTGCAGAATATATAACGGCTGGCAGAGTTTTTGCCAAATCGGTGCAGACTTTTTGCATTGTACTCTTTTCGAAGTTTTCCATCAATGTAAAAACGTACATCTTGAAGGGAAGAACGGATCGCGATCACATTCTCGTTATAATCATCTGGAAGTGTAGTAGTAATGATCATCGTCTGTTTTGCTGGAACTTTATAACGTCCAGGAACAGAAATGTTTTGTTTTGTGCCATCGGATTTCTTCCATGTAAAAGTACCATTATAGATGATGGAATGTCCAGATTGATCAAAAAACTGTTCATCAGGTCCCAAAATCTGCATCCCGATAAACCAGACAAAGATGATCATCATCAAAATATAAAATAGTCTGGAAATATTTTTATTAGTTTTGTATGATTCCCTGATCAAAATAGTCCCCTCCATTTGTTGATTGCATTGTGTATCAAAATCAACGTAATTAATTTTATTATACGTTTTTATGATTCAATTTGCAATTTAAACTATACTTGACAGATCAATATTTTTTTGTTAAAGTAATCAAACAATCAATATTCCATGAGGGAGTAGTTCGCGTCATACAAAGACGTGATTTGTCAACAGACTCGGTAATGACTCGCAGATATCAAGCAAGTCAGCCTGGCAAATATTAAAGAATGAGACTCATGTATGTTCTTATAGTACATCTGGAACATACATGAGTTTTTCTTATGTACAAATAAAAAGACAATTTTGAAAGGAGAAAAACAAATGGAGAAATTTATCAACCAATCCCCATTATTTTTAGTGATCATCTGTCTGATCATAGGATTTGCATTTTTAATGAAAGGAGCAGACTATTTTGTAGAAGGAAGTTCAAGTGTCGCCAAACGTTTAAAAGTTCCTTCTATTATCATTGGATTGACGATCGTAGCCATGGGAACATCACTTCCAGAAACTGCAGTCAGTGTAACAGCGTCTATTGCCAATAATAATGCTCTGGCGATCAGTAATGTAGTTGGTTCTAATATCTTTAATATGATGTTTGTGATCGGAGTCTGTTCAATTTTAGCAACGATCGGTGTAAAAAGAGAAACAATTATAAGAGATATTCCATTATCTCTTGTATGTGCGACATTACTTCTCATGTTTGGTTATCTTGCATTCGGAGATAGATCACATATGATCCTTGGACGTTTTGATGGAATCATTTTCCTTATTATATTTGCCGTATATGTTCTTATGATGGTTTTTCAGGCAATGCGTGCCAGAAATAATCAGGAAGTCGTACAACTTGAAACAATGGAAAATGAAGAATTGATGATCATGTCTTATCCAAAGAGTCTGTTATGTATCGTTGGAGGTGCAGCAGCCATTGCATTTGGTGGAGATCTTACAGTTGATGCTGCAAGCAGGATTGCCATAGATTTTGGAATGAGCCAGAATCTTGTAGGATTAACGATTGTTTCGATCGGAACGTCTCTTCCAGAACTGGTCACATCCATCGTAGCCGCAAGAAAAAATGAAGTTGATATGGCGGTCGGGAATGCGATCGGTTCCAATATCTTTAACATCCTTATGGTACTTGGAATCGCATCTGCGATCAGTCCATTACAGCTAATTGGTGAAAATGTGATCGACATCATAGTTTTAGTCGTATTTTCAGTTGTAGTATGGATCTTTGGAGCAACGAAAAAAAAGATTTCAAGAACCGAAGGAATTGCAATGATCTGCATGTATCTTTGCTATAGTGTGTATATTATTATGCGGTAGGCGTGATCATTGACATTACACTGTCACAATTATAAAATATAAGATATATGATGGAGGAGAATCAATGATCAGATTAGCAACGATAGGAACCAATTTTATTACAGACTGGCTGATGGAAGGAATTTTAGAATTAGATGAAATCCAATTAACAGCTGTATATTCAAGAAATTTAGAAAAAGGGAAGCAGTTTGCAGCAAAATATAATGTAGAAAAAGTATATGATAACTACGAAGAGATGGCAAAAGATCCAGAGATTGATGCGGTTTATGTAGCGAGTCCAACTTATATGCATTATACACATTCGATCACAATGATCAATTACGGAAAGCATGTGCTTTGTGAGAAACCTGTTTGCTCCAACCGTGAGGAATTAGATATCCTGATCAAAGCAGCCAAAGAACAAGGAGTTGTATTTATGGAAGCCATGAAGAATGTACATTCTCCAGGATTCCATGCGATGATGGACAATCTTCATAAGATTGGAACAGTGAGAAGAGCAACGATTCAGTATTGTCAGTATTCTTCAAGATATGACAAATTTAAAAAAGGGATCATTGAAAACGCATTTAATCCCAAATTATCGAATGGAGCACTGATGGATATTGGATCTTACTGTATCCATTTCCTTGCAAGTTTATTTGGGAAACCAGAAAAGATTCTCGCAGACAGTTTGTTCCTTGAAAATGGAGTGGATGGTGCAGGAAGTGTGATCACATCGTATGGTGATAAACAGGCAGAGATCATATATTCCAAGATTACAGATTCCAAACTGCCAACACAGATTCAGGGTGAAAATGGATGTATGATCATTGAACAATGTCCGATCATCAAGAAGATCACGATCTACTATAGAAATGGAGAAACAGAAGAATTACAATTTGACAAAAGAGATAATCCGATGATCTATGAAACAAAAGATTTTATCAGACTGATCAAAGAACATAAAGTGGATCATCAATTTTTAAGATCATCAGAGATTGAGATGGATATCACGGATGAAGTGCGAAGACAGACAGGAATCGTATTTCCGGCAGATAAGATCCGAGAACAGTGATCGCAAGTGAGCAATCTCTTAAAATAGAAAGGAAATCAAACATGAGAAAGATCATAGCAGCAGCATGTCTGATGGCAGCCATGACACTTTGTGTTGGGTGTTCATCTGCAAAAGACGGCAGCAAAGATACAACAAAAGCAACAACAGAAACAAAGATGAAAGTGCAATCAAAATATAAAGTACCCAAGATCACAGCAGCAAAGAAAACAGACCAACTTGCGGATGCACAAAAGGGAGAAACGATCGTCACTATGAAAGTCAAAGGTTATGGAGAAATGCAGTTTAAGTTCTTCATGAAGAAAGCGCCTTTGGCTGTGAAGAATTTTGTAACTCTTGCATCGAATGGATACTTTGATGGACAGATCTTTCACAGAGTCATCAATGATTTTATGATCCAGAGTGGAGATCCAACAGGAACAGGAACAGGCGGAGAAAGTATTTGGGGAGAAGACTTTGATAATGAAGTATGTGAGGAACTTCTGCCTCTTCGCGGTTCTTTATGTATGGCAAATTCCGGAGCAGATACGAATGGAAGTCAGTTTTTTATCGTGCAGGCGAAAGCAGATACAGCGAAGAAAGGTCTGGAAGAAGGGAATGTAGAGCTCACAAAGAAACAACAAGCGTTATTCTTGGATCAGGGTGGATATCCATCCTTAACAGGAAGTTATACTGTGTTTGGACAAATGATCAATGGATATGATGTGTTAGATAAGATTTCAGGATGCAAGACACAAGATAATGGAAGTGGAGAAGTAAGCCAGCCAGTGAAGAAAGTTGTGATAGAGAAAATGACTGTTTCAAATGCAGAATAAATTAGAGGAAAACAGGTGGTTATATGCTGATCGTTGCACTTGATATTTCAAAAAAAGAGCCGTTATATGAGCAGATTTATAATTCTATCAAAGAAGAAATTATAACAGGAGTTTTGCCCTTTGGGGCCAGACTCCCTTCTGCAAGGAGACTTTCCAAACATTTAGATGTCAGCAGGAATACTGTGGACACTGCATATGCACAGCTTTGTGCAGAAGGATATATTGAATCAAAACCAAAACGTGGTTTCTTTGTCTGTCAGGTAGAAGAACTGGCAGAGCTTCACATTCCAGTTAAGATCGAAGAAGAGGAAGAAGAAATACGACCAGAGAAGATACCATACGACTTTTCATCAGCAGGAGTTGATATGGAACAGTTTCCTTATCATATCTGGAGAAAACTGCTAAAAGAGATCATGATCAATGATAACAGTGAGTTATTTCAAAAGGGGAATTTTCAAGGAGATTTGGAATTGCGCAAAGCGATCATGTATTATCTGAGACAATCCAGAGGTGTTCATGTTCATGCCAGCCAGATCGTAGTGGCAGCAGGAATGGAGAATCTGCTATTTTTACTACGTCAGATTTTAGGAGAAAAAGTTTCCATTGGAATTGAAAATCCAGTTTACAAAAATGCGTATGAAATCTTAAAGGAATTGGATTTTAAGATTCATCCGATCTCCATGGACGAAAGTGGAATGTGTGTAGAACAATTGCAGAAAACAGATGCGAACTTAGCATATGTAACCCCGGCACACCAATATCCCACAGGCGTGATCATGCCAATAGGGCGAAGAAGTCAATTATTAGGATGGGCTAAAAAAGATCCAGATCATTATATTATCGAAGATGATTATGACAGCGAGTTCAGATATCATGGAAAACCAATTCCAGCGATGCAGGGATTAGATGATGGAGAAAATGTGATCTACATGGGAACATTTTCAAAAGCGATCGCACCAGCGATCCGAGCAAGTTATATGGTGCTCCCAAAGAAACTTGCAAAGAGATATCAGCAGATTGGCCAGACATTTTCCTGTGCAGTATCAAGGATCGATCAGAAAGTTTTGACGCTGTTTTTGACAGAGGGACATTTCGAACGACATTTAAATCGTATGAGGAATATTTATAAAGAGAAACATGATCTGTTGATCAAAGAAATTAAGAAGTTAAACTCCGATATTCAAATATATGGTCATGGAGCAGGAGCACATATCATCGTAAGATTCCCTGTCAGTGATCAAAAAGAGTTTCAAAAAAAATTAAGACAAAAAGGCGTGATGATCTATCCGCTTTCATGGTATTATATAGAAGGAAAACCATTGAAAGAAGAATATATTTTGGGGTTTACGAGAATGAAAAAAGAAGATATGATAAAAGGGATTGAAATTATAGGAGAAGTACTCTATTCAAAATAAAAAGTGGAGGACAATCATATGTCAGAAGAGAAAAATCAAAATGAGATTGAGGAAGTAACAAATGAGGATGAACACAAAGATGTGGAACATTACTGCTATCTTTGCAGACGTCCGGAATCTGTAGCCGGTAAGATGTTAGAACTTCCGAATAATATTTTTATATGTACAGATTGTATGCAGAGAACATTAAATTCTATGGGCAATGGTCAGTTTGGATTTATTGACGCAAGAAATATGGATCTTGACAGCATGGATATCACAAAGATGATGAACGATATGCAGAGCATGCAGCCCAAAGCGGAAGTAAAGAAGAAAAAGAAAGACAAAAAAGAAGAGCCAGAGTTTACATTAAAAGATATTCCAGCACCACATCAGATCAAGGCGATGCTGGATGAATATGTTATTGGACAGGATTATGCGAAGAAAGTCATGTCTGTTGCTGTATACAATCATTATAAACGAGTAGTTACAAACACAATGGATGAGATCGAAATCGATAAATCGAATATGCTGATGATCGGGCCAACAGGAAGTGGTAAAACATATCTGGTCAAGACACTTGCAAGACTGTTAAAAGTACCACTAGCGATCACAGATGCTACATCCTTAACAGAAGCAGGATATATTGGTGATGACGTAGAAAGTGTTTTATCAAAGCTCTTACAGGCGGCAGATAACGATGTAGACCGTGCAGAACATGGAATCGTATTCATTGACGAGATTGATAAGATTGCCAAGAAACAAAATACAAATAGCAGAGATGTCAGTGGAGAATCCGTTCAGCAAGGATTGCTAAAACTCTTAGAAGGAGCAGAAGTCGAAGTGCCAGTCGGAGCTACAAGCAAGAATGCAATGGTGCCACTCACAACGATCAATACAAGGAATATTCTTTTTATCTGTGGTGGAGCCTTCCCGAACTTAGAAGGAATCATCAAAAAACGTCTGATGAAGAAAACATCGATCGGATTTGGAGCAGATTTAAAAGACCGTTTTGATGAAGAAGAAAATATCATTGCACAGGTTACGAATGAAGATTTGAGAGAATATGGATTCATTCCAGAATTTATCGGAAGACTTCCAATGATATTTACATTAGAAGGACTGACAAAAGAGATGTTAGTCAAGATTCTAAAAGAACCAAAGAATGCGATCTTAAAACAGTATCAGAAGTTATTAGAATTAGATGAAGTAAAATTAGAATTCGACGAAGGGGCTCTGGAGGCTATCGCAGAACAAGCTCTAAAAAAGAAAACAGGAGCCAGAGCATTACGTGCGATCATCGAGAAATTCATGCTCGACATCATGTACGAGATACCAAAAGACGACACGATCGGAAGCGTAACGATCACAAGAGAGTATATTGAGAATCATGGAAATCCAGAGATTCATCTAAGAGATCAGTAAATAAGAATGATACGCCAATATGTATAAATGAAATGCAGCCAGAAAGTTAAATCAATAACTGTCTGGCTGCATTTTATGTTATTTAATATTCTATTAACGAAAGTCTTATTTAATAACCTTGATCCATCCTTCAGGGGCTTCAATATGACCCATCTGGATTCCTGTTAAAGTATCGTATAATTTCTGGATGACAGGTCCCATCTTTTCCATTCCGCTTGGGAAGCAGATTTCATTACCGTGATCATAAATCTTTCCTACTGGAGAGATAACTGCGGCTGTTCCACATAATCCACATTCAGCGAAATCTTTGACTTCATCAAATAATACTTCACGTTCTTCGACTTCAAGTCCAAGGTATTCTTTGGCTACATAAACTAAAGAACGACGAGTGATAGATGGAAGGATACTGTCAGATTTAGGTGTTACAACTTTACCATCTTTTGTAATAAAGATAAAGTTAGCTCCACCTGTTTCTTCTACTTTTGTTCTTGTTGCTGGGTCAAGATACATATTCTCATCAAATCCCTGACGATGAGCTTCCATGATTGGGTAAAGGCTCATAGCATAGTTTAATCCGGCTTTGATATTACCTGTTCCACGAGGAGCAGCACGATCATAATCACTGACACGGATAGTAATAGGTTTAGCTCCTTCTTTGAAGTATGGTCCTACTGGTGTAGTAAAGATACGGAACTGATATTCATTTGCTGGTTTTACACCGATCACAGGATCACTTCCGAACATATAAGGACGGATATATAATGTAGCACCAGAACCGAAAGGTGGTACGAATGCTTCATTCGCTGCAACGACTTTCTCGATCGCTTCTACAAATTTATCTTCAGGGAATACAGGCATCTCAAGTCTTCTGCATGAATCTGCCATACGGCTTGCATTTAAGTCAGGACGGAATACAACGATATGTCCATCTTCTGTTGTGTAAGCTTTCATTCCTTCAAAACATGTCTGAGCGTACTGTAATACACCGGCACATTCAGAGATTGTGATGTTGGCATCTGTTGTTAATTCACCTTCATCCCATGCTCCATCTTTGTAATTAGCTACAAAACGGTAATCTGTTGGCATATAACCGAAACCGATGTTAGCCCAGTCGATATTTTTCTTTTCCATAATATTAATGCACTTCCTTTTATTCGTATTGTAGAGTCGTTAGCCAGTCTATAGATGGTCGGCTAAAAATTCTTATTGCTAACAGTTTACACCTGAATATTTATAACGTCAAGAGATTTTATGCATCGTAACCATGAATGTTTTTCACCGATGGACCATATGTGAGTCCAACACCCTGAGAGCTGTCTGGTCCCTTTGGATATCCAATACCACTGTAATAAATATAATAAATTCCATTTTCCACAAAAAAGCTGCTACGGTAAATACCACGGTTGTCCCATGCTTTTTCCTTTTCAGATGGTTTTAAGATCGTAATACATTTCTTAAAATCATGCTCATTTTTGGATGAAGTATAATAAAGATTCATTTCCCGGTGCCTATGCCCTTTGTAGAAGGCAACGACGAGCATTTCATAGCCTTTCTCTGTATGAATGACATCCAGATGCCAGCTTCGAAGTCTGTCAGACGGATATTTTAACTGAATCGCGCGTGGAGTCGTCCAATGAAAACCATCTTTACTTTCACGGTATAAAACAGGGAATTTTCTTTTACAGTTGACAGTCCACATCTTATATCGTCCGTTTTCATAAATGATCGCCGGACTTAGAATACGATCAGTGTGTGCATCGGAAACCAATACATTCTGAGCTTTACTCCAGTGGATACCATCGGTTGTTGTACGTTTCATGATCTTATCGATCCTGGTACGATTATCGACTTGGCGCCAGTAACATTCTAAGGTATCGATATCTTTTCTATATACAAGATGGGTATCTGAATTATACTGTTTGTCAGGGTCTTCAAATGGGGTCAATGGATCAAGTGAAACAGCTTTTCCCTCTCCTTCAAATGGCTTCCAATGAATCCTGTCATTGGAGACACAGACGTGTGGATTTTCTTTTCGCTGATCTGCACCTGGATATGGAGTGTATGCCATCCAATAGCGATAGCCGTTCCATGGTTTTTCAAAGTTTAAGACTTTTGGGTGAAATGCCTGATCATCACCGTAAGAACTGATGATATCAAGTTTTGATCTGCAAAGTTTCCTCTCCCAATAGGCACTTGTTTTGGCAGGTTTATCAATTTCTGCCTGTGTGTTTTTTGGTGCACAAGAAGATGTGATGATCAATAAAGCTAAGATCATCACCAGTGCAATGCTTTTGTTCTTTTTTAACATAATCTCCTCCTTATTGTAAGTAGCCTGTGAAGATCAAGGACAGTAAATATGGAAATTTACATAGATTTTACCTAGGCTGTTTACAGTATAACATAAGGAACAGCCTTGTTTTCATAAAAGTATAATAATTAAGGAAAATGAAAGAAAGTTATTGGGAAAGTATGAAAAATAATGCTATAATATTACAGAAAAATAAAAAAA
>SKET01002028.1_pt1 | contig 12809 bp, 9 predicted proteins | sample 4841461 | NCBI WGS metagenome assembly SKET01 (sample SAMN11008802, study PRJNA524170) | human gut metagenome | biome: Human fecal sample; material: Feces; isolation source: fecal sample from pouch patient p5 | host: Homo sapiens | place: Israel: Tel-Aviv | collected 2014-02-13
AAAGGTCTTTTGATAGGTAAGAACGGTAGTGGAATTACTGTACTTGAGAACGGTATGTCACAGGCTGTTGTTGATTATCTGTATGTCAAGGTCAAAGCCGTTTTTGACGAGCTTGAGGTCAAGAAGAAAACGTATGTGGGTGGCGAGCAGGTGATTTCCCATGCAGGTATGAAATGCAACCGTGTAGATGAGTTGGATGATGTTTACCGTTGTTATTTCAAGGAAGAGGAAGACGGAATTGAGATAGAGAACCAGTTTACTCCGGGATCTCTCGCCATCGCACAGGAGTGCAATATCAAGACTGGCGTTTCTCATCATGTCGGCAACCGCTATTACTGGCGGTTGGTCACAGCAGTAGGTGAGAATTATATAGACCTGTCCAAGACCGTGTGTGATCCTAATGTCGAGAACGATGTTCCGGTGGCAGGTGATGATATCGTGGGATTGGGCCATAAGACTGATATCACCAGACAGGCGGCGATAATTCTCTCTTCGGTGAACGAAGTTTCTCCGTCTATCATCATGTATCAGGGTATTAATGATTTTACCTTGACTGGGAAAGATGTCATTTCTTTTGATTTTGACAGGTCTACCGGCAAGGCCCGGATGAAGGTGTACGGAGATACGTACATTGGTGACAAGGACCGGACCACTTACATGGAATACACTCAGGATAAAGGTGTTGATATCAAGGGTATGTTCCATATCGAGCAGGGTTCCACCGGATGGAAGAATATGGAAGGCTTGCCGGATGAGATACAGGCGGCGGCTGATCTTGCCCAAGAGGCTAAGGATGCGATAGACAATGCGGCTGTCGGAAGTGTCAATCTGTTGCGTAATTCCGGGTTTACCGGAGATTATGAAACAGAGGACCTGTCTGCCGCTACCGAGCTATCGGCGGATACCGAACTTTTTAGCAAGCAACTGGAATATTGGACGGGTGTGGCTACCGTATCTGCGGACAGTGATGCCGGCTCCGGGTACTCTGCTGCAATCGGTAGTTTGTCCCAGTCCGTATCATTGATTAAAGGAGAAAGTTATGTTATCAGTTATAAAGCAAAGGGTACGTCTGTGTCTGTTTCGTGCGGTTCTTTTAGTGTTTCTCAGCCTCTCACATCCTCTTATCAGAGATATACCCATAAGATCACCTTCAATGGTAGTGGTATATTTCTTGTCAGTGGTACCGCAACCGTTTGTGACCTTCAGTTAGAGCGTGGAACCATCGCTACTGACTGGAAGCCTTCAATTCTTGACAATGACAAGGCAACAGCCGGTTTCCAGTCAATCAATTATATCGCCAGTGCGATCAAGGATGGATCTGTGGATATTCTTGGTGGTCTGATATTGGCCAATATGATCCAACTGGGTAATTACAAGAATGGCAAGTTACAGAAGGTCACAGCCGGAGTTAGCGGCATATACAATGACGATGATGATGTGGCGTTTTGGGCAGGAGGAAAACTTGAACAGGCAATTCTGACCGTAATGAGGTTCCGTAATGATCCTGATTACCGGCCTACGGATGAAGAATGGGCGAACATGGCGAACTTCGTTGCCACTCATGGCGGTGATGTGTTCTTAAGAGGATATATCTATGCTTTGGGCGGATATTTCCGGGGGGAAGTCAATGCGGAAAGCGGAATCTTTAAAAATGTAAAGTCACCTAACGGAAATTTTAAGATTGATAAGGAAGGCAATATCTGGATAAAAGGAGAGGGAGAGTTTAGTGGTACTGTCAATGTCATATCATCCAATGGTTACAAGATCGTAATATCCCCTGAGGATGAGTATTCCGTACCGTCTATCAGAATGTATGATTATAATGAAGAAGAACTGTTCAGTATCTCCCTACAGTACGGGCTTGGAGGGATGATTCCCAGTATTTCCATGTTCGATCCTTCTAGCAGTGATAGATTATATTTCCGCCCGGATAGTATGGTCGCGGAGCAAAAAGGAAGTGACGGTTATATATATCAGACCCAGATAATGGGAGGACGCATAATTATGGTTAAAGGTTCTGAGATTGTATGGGATCAGAACATGTTGCCCAAATAAAGTGAAGTGATATGGAACTGAATACTATTAACAAAACGGGAACTTGGAGTGAGGCGGCAGACCGTCTTAACAACAACTTTAGCAAGACTTCTACCGAAGTGGAGAAGGTCAAGCAGAACGGTATCCGCAACAAGGGGTTGTTCTCTACTCTTGAATCACTGGAAGAGGCTGTTCCATCTCCTGTTGTAGGTGACTGGGCTGTTGTGGGTGACACCATACCGGGTCCTATATATGAATGCAAAACAAAGGGAAAATGGAGTCCTACAGGCACGACAGGAGGTGGCGGAAGTGTTGACTTGAACGGATACCTGACAGCCGAGGAGATAGACGATGTAACATCAATATTATAGTTATGAGAATCAATTATCAGTCCGATTTTAAGATCATAGAGAAGAACTTGAACGGGGATGTGAATACTCCTTTCCGGTTTACTTACTTCAATCCGTTCAAGGGAAAGTTCATAGCCTCCTTTGACGGGCATGAGTATGTGGGTTGCAGCCGCATGGAAGACGGCAACCTGCTTGTCGCTTTCGACAACCCCTGTTTTTCTCCCGGTATGCTGAAGGTCAAACGTGAATACTTCATATCCGATTCCGACTTTCAGGATGGCATCTGCAATCTTGTTTCCGTTGAAGATACAGGAATCGTACTGACTACCGGGAAAACCGATGAAAGCACGGTGGAAATAACATCTTATCCCGATTATGCCGCATATAATGCGATCCAGGCGTTCCCATTGTCGGATAATGAATATGAAGATGTGCTGAGTGATTTTGTACCTCCTTTGCCACCGGAAGAGGAAGAAGAAACAGTTACTAATCTAAAAATATAGGAGATTTATTATGGCAAAAATATATAAGCTGACCAAGGGTGGCCAAACCATTTACCCGGCTACCACAACAGATGCGGTGGTCAACCCCAAAACACGCAAGAATCTTACAGCAGAACTTTCCGAATTAGAAGTTGAAATCAATGGATATGTTTTTAAATTATCTGATTTTGAAATCGGACAATGGGTAGGTACGGGACAATCTATTTATCCTAATTCCACAGAAGGTTACTTAAGATTTAAACAAGCTCTAGACGTTGATATTCCAACTGGATTTGTGATAAGTGTCATAGATACCAATCACAATCAAGTCAGACTTGCCGATTTGGGCTTGGTTGTTAAGTTTACAAATGCCGAAGGTGATCATGTTGAATCAGGATACGCTGATAGTGGGTATCAAATACAGGTTCAAGGTACTGCGAAATATATGTATATACATGCTTCAACCGAAAAGATAAATGCCGTTTCCGGATATAGTATTCTGGGATTGTATTATAAGCCTGTAATTGATTATGTACAAGAAACCTATACAGAAATAAACAAATCCAAAGAAATAGCAGAAGAGGCCAAGGAGATTGCAAATAACACATCAAATGAACTCAAGTCTCTTTCGGAAGGTGTGGAATTGCCTTATTTGCCTTGCAATACTCTTGAAATATTGCTCAAACATGCTTATGTGGGTAATACGTTGGGAGACAATCCTATCTCCAATGCCACAAATAACGCTTATAGCAGGATTGATGTATCCAGCATAGAGAACGGTACACTTCTTTATCTGAAAAATGCGGAAGATGCAAATATTTTCATGGGAACATGGAAATTCTTTGGCTCTGATGGCAACCAGATTACTGCTACGGTAAGTGGAACATCAGGAAAGGACAGGGGGTATCTTAAACCGGATGGTGCTACAGTATTAGGACTACATATGGGTATAGCTTCAATAACAGAGGATAATCAGGAACAATGGATGAAATCTTTAAAAATATATGGTATTCCCTATATTCAGACCGGGCTTAAAGGTCAGATATCCGAACTGGATCAGAAAGTTGAGAAAAACAGGGATGAGACCGAAGCCAATATCAAGGATTTGAATGAAAGGTTGGAATCTATGGAACATAAAGATCAGTCCTATAAAGAAGCGCTGAAAGTTCTTTTTATCGGATCATCCTTCGGTGTGGATACAGTCAGAGAAGTGGGTAACATTTGTGCTTCATTTGGCAAAAATGTAATTTTGGGAAATGCTTATATAGGTGCAGCCACTTTAGATGTTTTTTTGAAAAGGTTTCAAGGAAATAAGGGAGTTACGTATTATAAATGGAAATATCAGGCAACGACATGGGAACAATATAACGGTACGACAGGAAAATGGTCCAGCGAGCCTGATTCTGATATAACGGATGAAGGGGAACCTGCACCGGCAAATGACACAGTTTTGATGGACTGGTTGTTGGCTGATGAAGCGTGGGACTTCATCATCATGCAAAACGGGGCTTATCAATCCCCTTATGAGGACCAATCCTCTTTTTGGGAAAAAGGAGAAGATGGACAAATAACAAGGAACATAGTACAAGAATTGATCGACTTGTGTAAAAAAGCCTGTCTCTATAGTAATCCTGTATTCTGTATGAACATGACTTGGGCGTTCAGCATTTATCATACAATCTCCGAGTCGCACGGCCCCAATGGTGCAGATGATGATCACTGGTTGAGTTATGGAAACAACCAAAAGGAAAGACAATTGGGTATGTGGCGTAATATTGCCAAAAACTACAAGGGCTGCATATCCAATTGCCCGGATGTCAAATTCATCATTCCATCCGGAACAGCGGTTCAGAATGCAAGAACTGTCACACAACTAAGACAGTCTACAAATTATGCTTCCGCTTCACCTGCAATCCCAACTATTCAGGAGGCTGAAACTATTACCGATTTGACTACCGTTTCTGATACTTATCCGTTTATGAACAACGTGGCGAACTGGACGAACAAGAATGACTTTACTCGTGATACCATTCATGCGGATTTTGGCATAACAAGATATTTGGTTGCCGCAACTTTATTCCAATCTTTTATGGCGAAAATATACAATCTTGATATCGCAAACTGTAGCTATAGAATATCTCAAGGAGGAGGAGATTACAGGGAACAATTGTGTACGCCTGTAGATGAGGAGAACTTTGCATTGATAATACGCGCTGTCAAAGCGGCTGTAGGCAACCCTTTTGAAATTACAACCCTGGTAGAGTAACCCGGAAAGTTATCAGTAACACTCAAAACATATATTATGATACGAGACCTAATCATCAGAATAATGAACTATCTGTCCGTTGAAGTACACCCGGATGCGGAATGGTAAAAGTGGAACAGGATATATGGAGCTTAATACAATAAACAAAACAGGAACTTGGAGCGAAACGGCAGACCGCATCAACAGCAACTTTAGTAAGATCTCCATTGAGGTTGAAGAGATAAAGCAGAACGGCGGTGGCGGCAGTGGTGGCGGAGGGGGCGATGTCACTAACGCCGACCATGCCACATCTGCATACACGCTGGATAAGAATACGCCTGTGCTTGACTGGTTCCTTTCCGCATTGAAAGATGATGAAGCGCAAGGTATAATCAATTTTCTCAAAGGTCTGAAAATAGCCGGAAATCTGATAAACCGTATCGTGAAGCAGGGTGACAAGGATGTCACCTACACCGATGAAGACGTGATGAGTGCATTGCGTGTGATGCTTGAGATACAGAACAGTACGGAGAAACTGAAAGAGATATTCTTGCGGAAGGACGTGGCGGATTCCACTAAGTTCCTTCTCAGCATGTTTGCCGGTGCTGTTTTCGGGAAGAATGGTTTTGCAAGCGGCTTGACCGGATTCGGAGCCAAGATATTCGATACAGGGCATGGGGAGTTTGAGAGCATGTTTATCCGCCGGTTCCTTGAAGTTCCCGAATTAAGATACAATCGTGTGATGGTCACACTGGGTGACAAGTGGCGTGCGCCCGGAGCCGGCATTATAGAAACAGTAGATACAGGAACCAAAACATGTACGCTTAAGCTGGAAGATGGTGAGATTGGTGCTGTCGCAGTAGGTGATATCTGTATGGGTATCTATCATAATATCACCGGGAATGCTACGGAGGATTATGACGATGGAAAGGGCAACAGACGTTTTGCCGGATTCTGTACGGTCTATTTCACAATCACGGAAGTCACAGGTGAAAGAAACGAAACATTCAAATACCAGTTGCGTCCTACATCTTCATCGTGGTCTTCTTCTTTCGATCCATTTGAAATGATGAATTTTGTAGCATATGGTAACTTCACCGACACGGACCGTCAGACCTCAGTCTACGAAACAAGGACTTACACCCGTATGTTGTGGAAGCAGAATACATGGGAGATCTCCGCTGCCAATGTTGCCCTGCAATATGGCAACCTTTCCAATCTGAATGTATTCGGAATGAATATGGATGGTTATTCCATGTATCTGAACAATGTGTACTTCACGGGAACGGTTACGCAGATGAAGCCGGACGGAACGCCTGTACGGACATTGAATTTCAGGGAGGAAGGCTATATACCCGGAATACATTACGACTACTACGACAGCCTGTCTTATAATGGGAGCATGTGGGCGTGTATCAATGAGGATGGTTCGTCTGCTGTACCGGGATCTAATGGCGATTGGCTGGAGATTGCTTCTAAAGGTGATACGGGAACACCGGGGGCACCGGGAAAGGACGGTATGAGCGTGACCAATAGCGGTCCGTGGTATTCCGGCTTGGTTGTTCCCAAAATGAGTATCGTTACAATGGGAGGAAGTTCGTTTCTTTCTAAAGTATCCACTACCAATCCTCCCTTGTGGTGCTGGACAGACAATGCCGGTAATCGGTTTACTTACAATGATGGCGGATATGTGCTGACGGGTGAGATAAATACCGATGAATATGAACTTTTGGTTCAAAGCGGAAAGGACGGAAGCGATGGTACCAGTTATGAGAGGGTATTCATCCATACTACAACAGAGAGTAAACCTGTCACTCCTTCCACGTCACAGACGGACGATTATGTGCCTTCCGGCTGGCATGATGATCCTGTAGGTGTTTCCAGCTCTCTGCCTTATGAGTGGATCAGTGAGAGGGAGAAGAAAAACGGTATATGGAGTAAATTCAGTGCTCCTGCCCTTTGGGCGAAGTACGGATTTGATGGTGCTGACGGTGCTGAGGGCGTAGCCGGAACGAGCATCATTTGGAAAGGTGATTTTTCCTCCGCTCCTTCCAATCCTCAGAACGGGTGGGCATACAAGAATACCACTGATAAGAAATCATATGTATATCAGGATGGACAGTGGTATCAGATGACTATTGACGGAATTGATGGGAAGAACGGGAAAGACGGATTGAGTATTGTATGGAAAGGAGATCTCCAAACACCTCCTTCCAATCCTCAGACCAACTGGGCATACCGGGATACCAATAATGGTCGTGTATATATATGGAACGGAACAGCATGGGCATTGATGGTTGTGGACGGATCGGACGGTGCTGATGGTGCAGCCGGTTCTGACGGATTGAGCGTGTTTATAACTTATAATGACAGCACTTCCCAACCTTCTGTACCTACCGGGAACGGTACTACTGGAGGATGGCATACAAATGCGACAAGTACCGCCATATGGATGTCACAGAAGGTTGCTGCGTCCGCATCTGACGGAGCATGGGGTACACCGATAAAAATCAAAGGTGACAAGGGTGACGGTTACACCCAGATGGGTCAGTTTAGGACTGGTATGGTCGTTCCCAAGATGGGTGTCGTTTCGATGGGTGGCGGCTCTTATGTAGCTAAGGCATCCACTACGAATCCTCCCTTATGGTGCTGGACGGACAATGCCGGCAACCGGTTCACCTTCGCCGATGGCGGTTATGTGCTGACGGGTGAGGTGAACACTGCTGAATATGATGTATGGGCAGAGAAAGGTGAGCCGGGCAAAGACGGAACGGATGGTAAGGATGGTGAGGATGGAAAAGACGGAAAGCCCGGTGAACAGGGTATACAAGGTTTGCAAGGTTGTATTCTCCGCCAGTCTGAATGGCGCAATGATGGTGTTGAATACCGTAATGACGAATCTCTAACATCCGGTACGCGGTATATTGATGTTGTAGTGAAGAGAGATAATGAAACTGCTACAGGATGGAGGGCGTATAAATGCTTGCAGACACATACGTCCAATGCGTCCAACGGACCGGGTAATACATCATATTGGATAGAATTTGGAACGAATTCGGTAGCTGTATTCACGGGTATAGTGATAGCGAAGAATGGTAAGATAACATTCTTGCAGGGTAATCAGTTTGTGATTCAGAAGGATAACGGAACGGTAACGGCTGGTATGTCCGGTTCTGAATCCGGTCAGAAGATACGTATATGGGCAGGCTCCGCGACTCCTGACTCCGCACCGTTCCGAGTTGATGAGGAAGGGAATGTAGTTGCAACGAAGGCGAATATCACGGGGACAATAACCGCCACAGGTGGAAACGTCGGTGGTTTCAGTATATCTTCTTCAAGTATGGAATCGGTTTCCGGTGATGATTCCATGCTCCTTTCTGCTAACCTGATAAGATTTACAGGAAGTTATTCAAAGGTATTCATGGGTGCTGAAACTATGCCTTCATCCAATGGCGGTTCATTTTCAACCCCTGTACGTATTGAAGTGAACAGGAGCATTCAGTCAATGTCCTATGGCAATGCCGGATTGTTTCTTTCCGTTGAAGGATCACACGCTTATGATAATAAAGACTATCAGTTTACTGGCAATCATGCCCTTTATATTTCTAAGGGGGATATCTGTGGGTTCAGACTCAGATTGCGCAGGATTGACGAAAGCACAATCTTGTCAGTGATGGATAGTGTCGTGCTGGCCATTAAAGCCGGTATTACACTGACTGTTCCATCCACCGCGGAGGACGGGCAATTTTACTGGATCAGAAATATATCTAATGGTGATGTGACCATAGCCGGAACAAATCTTGTCGGCTGGAATTCCGGGGAGGTCAGCACTTCAATAGGTCTGGCCAAGTCAAAGGCGGCAGCAATGTATTATGACAAGTATAATAACAAGTGGTTTATGAACTGGATTGATTGTTGGAATTAAAAATATAAATTATGAAAATAGATTTTACAAAATTTCCTTGTTACACAGGGATAAAGAAGGATATCAGGATTGAGATGGATATCGCGGAGTCATTGGGTAATGCTATATACACAAATGTTCCGGGCATAGCCGCCAGTTCTTTGGCTCATAAAATTTACTCTGGCAAGGGAGAAGTAGATTACGATGAACGGGAAATACGAATTATACGTGATTGTACACCGTTGTTTTCGGGAGTTTATGCGGATTCCATAAACGATTATTTGGACACGAAAGAAAAGGAGGAACAAGAATGATATTACAAGCAGGTTATGATTGCTATCTGACACAGGTTGGGGATATGCCTCTGTCGGAACGAAGATTTGAGAATCAGGTGTTGATAAACAGCCCTGAGGATGTGGCTATGTGGAAAGAGATCACATCGCAACAGAAGGAGCAGATGATTGCCGAAGCGTCATTTATTGATGTGGCGGCTATAAACGTTGAAGCACTTGACCGTGTGGATACGTTGCTCAATGATATCTCAGCGAATATCAACAATGCCGGGCTTACTACAGAAGAAGCATTGTCAAAGAAAGACTATTTTCCGGCATGGGAGGATCTGATAGGTACAGAGGTTGATGTGCAGTTCCGCTTCCGCTATGGCAACACGCTCTATGAGGTTATACAGAAACATACACCGCAGGAGGACTGGAAGCCGGGAACGGGTACGGAATCCTTGTACAAGGTTGTGCAGATAGAGCACTCCGGTACACTGGATGATCCTATACCTTGGGTACATAACATGGTGCTGGAAGAAGGCAAGTATTACACCGATAAGGAGGTTCTTTATCTCTGTATCCGTGACAGCGGAATAGGCATGGCATTTGACTTGGAAAATCTTGTTTCGGGCGGATATGTTCAAGTGGTAGAAAATCAAGTAGTAATAAATAATTAAAAAAATACGATTATGGCAGACAAAAAATTAAATGAAGTTCCGGTGGTAAGTGACATCGTAACTATTTTCGGAAAGAGATCAAATGGTGAAATTGTTCAAATAGATAAAAGCAACTTAGCAACACTTCTGGGAGGACTGCTGGAAAATAGATTGGTAAAATATAAGGAAATGAATCTTGGAGCAAATGAGATAATAGATACTGGTGCGAATACAGGATTAATACATTTTAAAATTAATACAACATCTGCATCATGTGTGTTTTTTTGCAATTCAGGATCATCTAATATAATGCTAATAACACAGAATATCGATAATTATTTTACAACCAATAAATTTTCTAATAGTGGGAAAATAGCTATTTATAAAGAGTCTGACAACGGTAACATTTTAATAAAGAATCTAACAGCCATTAACTATGGAACTTTTGTGTTTTATTACATATAAGATCTCAGATAACTACTTCTGGGAGAACTGTTAGGGATAAATCAAATGTTAGGAGATAAAGGATATCCAACATCATTTGCATCGGCAACTGAGGTTGGATATTATACTATTGACGACAGATTAACTGACAGAGATACCCCTAACGGTCATAGGGCATGGGGAGGATTATTGGTTTTTGGGCGTTTGTTTATAACTCAAATATACATTCCGATGAATGATAATGTTTTTTATATAAGACAAAAATTAGGAGATAATTGGGGAAAATGGGCAAAATACGAAGGTGTTTTTGTATAGAAATTATAACTTAAGCTCTTATATTTTGTACTTCTGGGAGAACTGATAGGGATTGCTACGAAAGAAAATAAAGGCTTGAGCGATAGTGTTCAAGCCTTAAATTCTACGATTTATAAGATTTCTACCGGAAATAAGGGAACTGCTTTGTTTAAAGTTTGTGATTATGGCAGTAATATTAATCATATATTACATATATATAGCTCACCTAATGGCACATTGGATAGTTGCAACTATATTCGTGTGATCTTATCAGACATATATATATTCGTAAATAAATTATTTGAAAAAGGATATAATAGTATCAGACTTTTTAAAGATGGAAAATCTTTTTATGTTTACGTTTATAGCAGTGTATGGACAAGAACCAATATTGAGGTTTTTTCAGGGACCCCTGATCTCTTCTATTTCACAAACGTGACGGATGAAATCAGTATATCAGATTTGGAAGAAATCTCTATATCTTGAAAAATATAGCGGTTTATTCAGATATTTATTACTTTAGCACCGCACATGGCGTTGTGCATATCAGGATCGGGTGGCACCGGCTTGTACCGGACCACCCGTTTTTTATACCAAAGATACGGTTCGCCAATTACCCCAACTGCCACTAAACCACTTCACTCGATATTTATAGATATCTCCGCTATAATTATATAGATTCTGAATACAACAGATATTAGGTTTGCCGATTACAACTAATACACAATTACGGACATATTCTAATTTTGATTTTTGTGATAGTAAGTATATTCCGCTATAATTCATCTGATCTAATTCGTCTTGAGATTCTATTTCTTTCTCATCTCTGAACCTTAACCACGTATCATTTATCCCCAACAGTCCTCCCAGAAGTGGATTAATCAGGTGTAGGTGTAATTATTTCACCTGTAATATTGGAAAAATCAGAAAAGTCTATTGTTGAGAAAATCGGTCTTGTTCTTCTAACTAATGATACCTTATACGAGATGGAAGAATCATCCGACTTAGGTAACACATACAATTTACTATCTGCATATTTAAAATCGCACCAATGCACCCCCATATATTTTATTTCTATGTTTTTAGATCCAATAGGTATTGACATCACTCTATAAAATGCAGTATTAGCTCCCGAATAGACATATATTTCTATCAACGAAGAAGAAGTATATAAACCATTAGAATCAGCTTTATAGTCAATAATCAGACCTTTTCCTCTTTCTATATCAGTTACTGCAAATATTTTACTCATTAATCCGTTCTTATTGGCCGTAGCCGTACCTATCAGTCCTCCCAGAAGCATTTTTTGTGGTTTATTTTGTAAATACAGAAGATTCTTTTAACTTTAAAACAAAAAGTTGAGTATGTTAGAGAAGATCAGATACCGTTTGGTTTATAACCGACAAAACAGACTAAATCGACAGGGAACCGCATTAGTACAGATTGAAGCCTATCTTAACCAGCGGAAATCATATTTTAAAACAAACATCTATCTCAAGCCGGAGTGTTGGAGCAAGGATGGTGCCCAAGTTATCAACCATCCGCAATCGAATGAACTTAATGCAATGCTATATGAGAAGATACTGGAGTTGCAGGCTATAGAACTTAGCTACTGGAAAAGAGGACTTGAATCAAACCTATCCACGTTAAAGGAGGCTGTAAAAAAGGGAATTAAACCAGTTGTGTCGTTTTTAAAGTTTGCAATACAAACGATAGAGAATTCAGATAGGAAACCGGGAACCAAAGATAATATGCTGGGTACGGTAGCCACTTTGAAGGAATTTCGGAACGTGATAGAGTTTACCGATATAAACTATACGTTTCTAAAGGAGTTTGACGCATTTCTGCGCAACAAAGGATTGAAGGTAAACACGGTAGGAAAACACATGAGAATACTTCGTACCTTGGTGAATGAGGCGATTAATGAAGGCTATATATTACAGGAGGCATACCCTTTCCGTAAGTTCAAGATAAAGAAAGAGAAGAAGGAACATAACTTCTTGATGCCCGCAGACTTGGAGAAGCTGGAGAATCTTGAACTGCCGGACAGGAAGAACAACAGCCGGCACATACTGGACGCATTTCTCTTCTGCTGCTATTGCGGATTGAGATTCTCTGATTT
>SKET01002034.1_pt1 | contig 12790 bp, 10 predicted proteins | sample 4841461 | NCBI WGS metagenome assembly SKET01 (sample SAMN11008802, study PRJNA524170) | human gut metagenome | biome: Human fecal sample; material: Feces; isolation source: fecal sample from pouch patient p5 | host: Homo sapiens | place: Israel: Tel-Aviv | collected 2014-02-13
GGAGAGTATGGTACGTCGGGAACCGAACCCGTTATCAATCAGGAGTGTATGTTAGTACATGAGAAAGAGGACAGTACGTGTCAATTTGAGTGGTACCGCGATAATAATACCTATTATTACCGTCTCAAGCAAGAGCTTGAGGCGGTTTTTTTCGTGTTGGCAAGGATCGTGAGCATTTTTCCAGGAAGGCGCTCGTTGTGCTTGCACAAAAGAGAGCATTCCTGGAAAAATATTCGCGGGCTGCCCGCGACTGAGAGGCGAAGCCTCGAAGTGCTCACGATCCCATTGCGAAATGTGAAGTCTCGAAGGAATCACGATCCGAATTGTCTAATCTTTGCTAACATCATAGTTATCTGCCTGGCAAGTGGATATCAGCATAATTAAAAAAGGAAAAGGAGCAGAGAAAGATGATGAGAAGAATGAGTAAAAAGGTAGGAAAATTAACAGGAAGTCTGGCAGCTGTGCTAGCGATTGTAGCAATCACAGGCTGTGGAAGCAAGCGGGAAGCAAAGAACGAGCAAGGAGAGCAAATCTATCGTATCGGTATCTCACAGTTTGCGGAGCATGCCTCTCTTGATAACTGCAGGGAAGGGTTTTTGGAAGGATTAAAAGAAGAAGGGTTGGAAGAAGGGAAAAATCTAAAAATCGAAGTGAAAAATGCAGCGGCGGATATGGGCACTGCAAGTCAGATTGCGGATCGGTTTGTGGCAGATCAGATGGATCTGATCTGTGCAATCGCAACCCCAAGTGCACAGACTGCATTTAATGCGGCGATGGATACAGAGATTCCAGTCATCTATACGGCGGTGACAGATCCAGAAACGGCAGAGTTGGCAGGAAAAGATAAAAAGCCGGCAGGGGAAGTGACCGGGACAAGTGACAGACTTCCGATCAAGGATCAGCTTGAAATGATTCGTCAGATTCTTCCAGAAGCGAAAAAAATCGGGATTCTCTATACGACAAGCGAAGTAAATTCTTTGTCCGCAATTCGAGTATATGAAAACTATGCAGAAGATTATGGATTTGAGATTGTGACAGCAGGTGTCAGCAATACATCGGAAATTGCGATGGCAGCAGAAGCATTAGTAGGAAAGGTAGATTGTCTGACCAATCTGACAGATAACACGGTAGTAAATTCCCTTCCGACGATTCTTGAACGAGCAAAAGAAGCAGAGATTCCAGTATTTGGAAGCGAAATTGAGCAGGTCAAGCTTGGATGTCTGGCGGCAGAAGGACTTGACTATGTGGAACTTGGAAAGCAGACTGGGAAAATGGCAGCAAAGATACTGACAGGAGAGGCAAAGGCATCGGAATTGGAATATGAAGAGATTTCAGGAGGAAATCTTTATTTGAATACTGCAGTGGCAGAACAACTGGGGATCTCTTTTGGAGAAGAACTTTTGGAAAACGCTGAGATATGCGAATAAAGGATATGAGGAAAGGATGGCAGGAAAATGAGCTTGATCATAACAACAATGGAGCAGGGGTTAATCTATGGAATACTTGCTCTTGGTGTCTATATTACTTATAAAATACTGGATTTTCCAGACTTAACTGTAGATGGAAGTTTTCCGCTCGGCGGAGCGGTAGGAGCTGCGCTGATCACAAAGGGAATGTCCCCATTTCTGGCACTGCTTCTGGCATTTCTGGCAGGAGCGCTGGCAGGAATGCTCACTGGATTGATTCATGTGAAAGGAAAGGTCAGAGATCTTCTGGCCGGGATCATTATGATGACAGCTCTGTGGACGGTAAACTTACGGATTGCCGGGACGGCAAATGTCCCACTGTTTTCTCAGAAAACCATTTTTAAAAATGATCTGATCGATAGGATGTTTCCGGGAACACTTAAAAACTATGCCACACTGGCACTGATCTTTGTTATTGCGGTTGGGGCAAAATTATTGTTGGATCTTTATTTGGGAACAAAGTCAGGATTTCTTCTGCGGGCGGCAGGTGACAATGATAAGTTAGTCACTTCTCTTGCAAAAGATGCAGGAAATGTAAAAATCATTGGACTTGCGATTGCCAATGGTCTTGTGGCACTTGCGGGATGTGTATTCTGTCAGGAGGAGAGGGTTTTTGAAATTTCCATGGGAACCGGAGCAATGGTGATCGGACTTGCAAGTGTGATCATCGGGACGAGTCTGTTTCGGAAGCTTCCTTTTTTTAAGACAACAACCGCTGTCTTTGCCGGGGCGGTGATTTACAAGTTGTGTGTCGGTATTGCAATTAAAAACTTTGAACCAAGAGACATGAAATTGATCACAGCAGTGCTGTTTCTTGTGATTTTGTTGATCAGTACGGAGAGAAAAAGGAAGGTGAAAGGAAATGCTTGAATTAAATCATATTTATAAATACTATAATCCCGGGACGGTTCATGAAATGTGTTTATTTGAAGATTTTGGAATGAAAATAGAGCGGGGGGATTTTGTTTCTGTGATTGGAAGTAATGGGTCAGGGAAAACCTCTCTTCTAAATCTGATCTGTGGGAGTATCCTGCCGGAAGCAGGGCAAATCTGCATGAACGGGAAAGACATCACAAAGGAAAAGGAGTATAGGAGAAATCAGAAGATCGGAAGAGTGTATCAGAATCCTGCATTTGGTACTTGCCCGGGGATGACGATTCTTGAAAACATGGCGATAGCGGATCACAAAGGAAAACGTTATGGATTTGCAAGAGGAATCAACAAAAAACAGATTTCCTATTATCGGGAACTATTATCTTCCTTAAGACTTGGTCTGGAAGAAAAGTTGGAGACAAAAGTGGGAGCATTGTCCGGCGGACAAAGACAGGCAATGGCTCTTTTGATGGCTACTATGACACCGGTGGATCTTCTGATTCTCGATGAACATACAGCGGCGCTGGATCCAAAGACGGCAGAGCGGATCATGGAGCTGACAGATGAAATTGTGAAAAAGAAACAATTGACAGCGATCATGGTGACACACAATCTTCGCTATGCTGTAGAGTATGGGAATCGGCTCTTGATGATGCATCAGGGAGAGATCATAATGGATCGGTCAGGCAAAGAAAAGCAGCAGACAAGTGTGGAAGAAATTTTAAAGTTGTTTAATGAAATCAGCATTGAGTGCGGCAACTAAAATAGAAGAGAGAAAATAAGGATGGAACAGCAATGTCCATCCTTATTTTTCACAAAATTTAGAAGAACGAAAACGAAGATTTTTGTATAATATTTTCGCGCAGTTCTTGTTGACGGTGCTTGCAGGAAGTGGTAATATTGTTCGTGCAGACACATTATCTAGTTTGCTAAAAGATAATAAAACACTAAATATAGATGAAATAATGGGGAAAGGAAGCAAGTGTAGTATGGTGAAAGTAATCAAGAAAGACGGGACTTCAGAAGAGTTTAATGTACAGAAAGTAGTAGTCGCAGTCAATAAATCAGCTTATCGTGCATTGATCCAATTTACAGATGCAGAGCTTGAATTTATCTGTAAATTTGTGGAAGAGAAAGTAAGAGATATGGGAGTGGAAGAAGTCCGGATTGCCGAGATGCACAACATCGTAGAAGGTGCATTGGAGAAAGTGAATCCGCTTGTGGCAAAGAGCTATCGTGATTACCGCAACTATAAGCAGGACTTTGTGCAGATGCTTGACGAGGTGTACAAAAAGAGTCAGTCAATTATGTACATCGGTGATAAGGAGAACAGTAATACAGACAGTGCGCTCGTATCTACAAAGCGCAGTCTGATTTTCAATGAACTGAATAAGGAACTTTACAAGAAGTTTTTCCTGACAACAGAAGAGATTCAGGCATGCAGAGATGGATACATCTATATCCACGACATGTCCGCGAGACGCGATACAATGAACTGCTGTCTGTTCGATGTAAAGAACGTGCTGAGCGGGGGATTTGAGATGGGAAATCTCTGGTACAATGAGCCGAAGACACTGGATACAGCATTCGATGTGATCGGAGATATTGTTCTAAGTGCAGCAAGCCAGCAGTATGGTGGATTCACTGTGCCAAGTGTAGATGATATCTTAGAGCCGTTTGCAGAGAAATCATTCCATAACCATGTGGAGAAATATCTGGGACTTGGAATCGAGCGGGAGAAGGCAGAAGAGGTCGCATGGAAAGATCTGGAAAAAGAGATGGAGCAGGGATTCCAGGGGTGGGAATACAAATTTAACTCCGTATCTTCCAGCAGAGGAGATTATCCGTTTATTACAGTGACAGCAGGAACCGGAAGAAGCCGTTTTGCAAAGCTTGTCACGATCACGATGCTGAAAGTCAGAATGAACGGACAGGGAAAAGAAGGTCATAAAAAGCCGGTATTGTTCCCGAAAATCGTATTCCTCTATGATGAGAACCTGCATGGACCGGGAAAAGAACTGGAAGATGTATTTGAAGCAGGAATCGAATGTTCAAGAAAGACAATGTATCCGGACTGGCTGAGTCTGACTGGAAAAGGCTACATCGCAAGTATGTATAAGCAGTATGGTAAAATCATCAGCCCGATGGGATGCCGTGCATTTTTATCCCCATGGTACGAAAAGGGTGGTATGTATCCAAAAGATGAGACAGATACGCCGGTATTTGTCGGAAGATTTAACATTGGTGCAGTAAGTCTTCACTTGCCAATGATCTATGCAAAGGCAAAACAAGAGAACAAAGATTTCTATGAAGTACTTGATTACTACTTAAATCTGATTCGGAAGCTTCATATTCGTACATATGAGTATCTCGGGGAGATGAAAGCATCGACAAATCCGCTTGCATACTGTGAAGGTGGATTTTACGGTGGAAATCTTGGTCTGCACGACAAGATCAAGCCTCTCTTGAAATCAGCGACTGCTTCCTTTGGGATCACAGCATTCAATGAGCTTCAGCAGCTTCATAATAAAAAATCACTTGTGGAAGACGGCGCATTTGCACTGGAAGTATTAGAGTACATCAACAAGCGTGTCAACGAATTTAAAGAAGAAGATGGACATCTGTATGCAATCTATGCGACACCGGCAGAAAATCTCTGCGGGCTTCAGGTAAAGCAGTTCCGCAAGAAATACGGAATCGTAGAAAACGTATCTGACCGTGAATATGTCAGCAATGGATTCCACTGTCATGTGACAGAAGACATCACACCGATTGAAAAGCAGGATCTGGAGTATCGTTTCTGGGAACTCAGCAACGGAGGAAAAATCCAGTATGTGAAATATCCGATCAACTACAATAAAGAAGCAATCAAAGCCCTTGTGCGCCGCGCGATGGATATGGGGCTTTATGAAGGGGTCAATCTGTCTCTGGCGTACTGCGACGATTGCGGACACGAAGAACTTGCGATGGATGTCTGCCCGGTATGCGGAAGCAAAAATCTGACGAAGATCGACCGGATGAATGGATACCTTTCTTATTCAAGAGTCAAAGGAGATACACGTCTGAACGATGCAAAGATGGCGGAAATCGCAGAAAGGAAGAGTATGTAAGATGCGATATCACAACATAACAAAAGACGATATGCTAAACGGGGATGGTCTTCGTGTCGTATTGTGGGTGGCAGGTTGCTCTCACTGCTGCAAAGAATGCCACAACCCGATCACATGGGATCCGAACGGGGGATTGGATTTTGATCAGGCAGCAAAAGAAGAGATTTTTGAGGAACTTTCCAAAGATTATATCAGTGGAATCACATTTAGCGGAGGAGATCCGCTTCATGTCAGAAATGCTTATGATGTCAAAGAACTGGCAAAAGAAATCCGAGAGAAATTTCCACAAAAGACAATCTGGCTTTACACAGGTTCTCTCTGGGAGGAAATTAAAAACACGGAGATTGTGAAATATCTCGATGTGCTTGTAGATGGCGAATTCGAGTGTGATAAAAAAGATGTAAGTCTTCACTGGAAGGGAAGCGCAAATCAGAGAGTCATCGATGTACAGGAGTCTCTTCGCCAAGAGAAAGTGATCTTGCACGATTCCTAAAATTTCATTTTTGTCGGCGAAAATGTAAGCTTGTCCGGCAGAAAGACTGGGAAAGAAAACGATAGATTAGCCGGGACTTCTTATGATTTTCAGCATGGAGGAACCGGCTATCTGTTTCGGAATACAGAAACATAAAGAAGAAACAACAAGAGAGAAAATAGAAACGGGAGAAAACAAATGAAACGAATTGCAAAATTTCAGAAAGTAAGTTACGAGCAGTTTACAGAGGGATGGATCGATACTTTTGGTGCCACCAATGCAGAAGAAATCAAGACGATTTACGATCATATCAAACTTCCAAAGCGTGCTACTTCAGGATCGGCAGGATATGATTTCTATGCACCGGTGACATTGACACTGAAACCAGGGGAAACTGTGAAAGTTCCTACAGGAATCCGTGTGGAGATGGAAGAAAATTGGGTTCTAAAATGTTATCCGAGAAGCGGTCTTGGATTCAAATATCGTCTGCAATTAAATAATACGGTTGGAATTATTGACAGCGATTACTTTTACTCTGATAATGAGGGGCATATTTTCGCAAAGATCACAAATGATACAAACGAAAATAAAACCGTTGAGATTCCAGAAGGAACAGGATTTATGCAGGGAATCTTTGTGGAATATGGAATCACAGTTGACGATGATGTGACAAGTGTGAGAAACGGTGGTTTCGGAAGTACGACATAGTCATAGAAAATGCGAAAACTGTAAAAAAAGTATGATAAAGTACTTGCAATCCATAGATTTGCTATGCTATACTTAAACGGTCGTAAAAAACACGCATATGGTAATCTCTGCCGGTGCCAATATTCTTCAACGGATTCTGAATAGGATTTTTATCTGTATCTCATTTGAGAGAAAGATGACAGTCAGATAAGATCAGGACCGCATTATATATAGAAGAAACGGTTGCAGAGTACAGGAAATATGCGGAAGAGTAAAAACCAATGGAGGAAAAATCATGAGCGTTATTTCAATGAAACAGTTATTAGAAGCAGGTGTTCACTTTGGACATCAGACAAGAAGATGTAACCATAAAATGGCAGAGTACATCTACACAGAGAGAAACGGAATCTACATTATCGACTTACAGAAATCAGTTGGAAAAGTAGATGAAGCTTACAAAGCAATCTCTGACATCGCAGCAGAAGGAGGAACAATCCTTTTCGTTGGAACAAAGAAACAGGCACAGGATGCAATCAAATCTGAAGCAGAACGTTGCGGAATGTTCTATGTAAACGAGAGATGGTTAGGTGGAATGCTCACAAACTTCAAGACAATCCAGAGCAGAATCGCACGCTTAAAAGATATCGAAAGAATGGCAGAAGACGGAACATTCGACGTATTACCTAAGAAAGAAGTTATCGCAATCAAAAAAGAGTGGGAGAAACTTGAAAAGAACTTAGGCGGAATCAAAGATATGAAGAAAGCTCCAGATGCAATCTTTATCGTAGACCCTAAGAAAGAAAGAATCTGTGTTCAGGAAGCACACACACTTGGAATTCCGTTGATCGGTATCGCAGATACAAACTGTGATCCAGAAGAATTAGACTATGTAATTCCAGGAAACGATGATGCAATCAGAGCAGTTAAGTTAATCGTTGCTAAAATGGCAGACGCTGTAATCGAAGCAAACCAGGGTGTTACAGGAGAAGAAGAAATTTTTGAAGAAGTAACAGAAGAAGCAGCTGAAGAAGTAACAGAAGAAGCTTAAGATTGGAACTAAATGCTTCAGCCTGAATACAGGTTGAAGCATTTTTTTAAAGAAACTATTATCAATGGAGGAAATGATCATGGCAATCACAGCTAGTATGGTAAAAGAATTAAGAGAGATGACAGGTGCAGGAATGATGGACTGCAAAAAAGCTCTTAATGAAACAAACGGAAACATGGACGAAGCAGTAGAATACTTAAGAAAGAACGGACAGGCAAAAGCTGACAAGAAAGCAGGAAGAATTGCAGCAGAAGGTCTTGTAAAAGCTGTTGTAAAAGATGACAAAGTAGCAGCAATCGTAGAAGTAAACTCTGAGACAGACTTCGTTGCTAAGAACGCTGACTTCCAGGCATATGTAGAAGAAGTTGCAAATCAGGCAGTAGCAACAGAAGCAGCTGATATGGATGCTTTCTTAAGCGAAGCATGGTTAGCAGACAACACAAAGACTGTAAAAGATGCTTTGACAGAGAAAATCGCTGTTATTGGAGAAAACTTAAGCATCAGAAGATTTGAAAAAGTAGTTACAGACGGATGTGTAGTACCTTACATCCACGGTGGCGGAAGAATCGGTGTTTTAGTAGAAGCTGAGACAGACGTAATCAACGACGAGATCAAAGCTTGCTTAAAGAACGTAGCAATGCAGGTAGCAGCTATGTCTCCAAAATACGTTTCACGCGATGAAGTATCTGCAGAATACTTAGAGCACGAAAAAGAAATCTTATTAGCTCAGGCTAAGACAGAAAACCCAGAGAAGCCAGACAACATCATCGAAAAGATGATCATCGGACGTCTCAACAAAGAATTAAAAGAAATCTGCTTATTAGATCAGGCATACGTACAGGATGGTGACTTATCTGTTGCTAAATATGTAGAAAAAGTAGCAAAAGAAAACGGTGCTAACGTAACAGTTAAGAAATTCGTTCGTTTCGAAACTGGAGAAGGATTAGAGAAGAAAAACGAAGACTTTGCTGCTGAAGTGGCTGCACAGATGGGAAACTAAATATTTCTTATAAGTAAATCGAATTACACATAGAAATTGTAGGGGCGGTGATGAATCGTCCCTTTTCCTTTAGAAAGACAGATTGGTTTACTATCGCCAATCTGTCTTTTAATATATATAAAGTAGGTAGAGTACAATAAAAAGTACTATAATGGCATATGTTTAAAAGGTTAATGAGGAAAGGGAAGTCTAAGCAATATAATGTCGAGGGAAATGAAAAGACAGGTTGAGGAACGGCGTAAGATATTAGAGTAAAAATTTGAAGAAAAGTATGAATGAATTCCTGATATTTTGGGTTATACATGCTTTCGGACAAGTGAGAAGGGGAGTTTTACAGTTACGGGATTGACATGGGCAAAAGCGATTGTGGTAGAGTATGCATTATCAGAAACTGAGGCGAAAAAGAACCTATTTGAGGATGGAGACTTGTTCTACTTGAATGAACTAGATGAAGAGTAGATGTTTCAAGCTATGATACAAGAAATAGAAACGTAAATATATCGCTGATTGAAAAAGTTGGCGACACTAGTCTATAGTATTTTAGAAAATATGCGCCCGGTTTATGAGATGATTAGAAGATATATACGAATTTTGGACGTTATAAGATAAAAGGTGAACATTATGAATCAAGAGAAAATTGTTCAATTAAAACAAGGTTTGACAACAGCCTTTATTAATCAAAATACTTCTTCAAACTTGGCTTATAAGCCACAGTTTGTATCAAATAATTATAGAGAAGGAAGAAAAGTTATTTCATCCATCGAGGATGAACTTTTGTCATGCGAAGAATTTGCAATTAGCGTTGCATTTATTACTATGGGAGGGATTACACCGCTTCTTCAGACTTTGAGAGAACTAGAACAACGCGGGATATCCGGCAAAATTCTAACAACGGATTACTTGATGTTTAGCGATCCCAAAGCACTTCGTATCCTCGCAAATTTTAAAAACATTCAATTAAAAATGTTTATTACCGAGAATTCTAAAGAAGGATTTCATACGAAAGGGTATATTTTTAAAAAGGAAGAAATGTATCGAATTATTGTTGGAAGTTCTAATATGACATTAAGTGCACTTACAACAAATCGTGAGTGGAATACCAAAATTGTTTCGACAGAACAGGGAGAATATGCGCAAAACATTGTTGCTGAATTTGAAAATTTATGGAATGCGCAGCAATCACTACCATTCGAACAATTTATAGAAGCTTACACTAATATCTACATAAAAAATAAAATTATTCAAAAGCAGAAAGAATTGGCGAAGCAAGCAGAAATTCCATCTTTGGAAGTATATCGTTTACAACCAAACTCTATGCAGATTGGTTTTATAAATAATCTTCGAAAAATTTATGAAACTGGAGAGGACAAGGCATTATTAATTTCTGCGACGGGCACTGGAAAAACTTACGCTTCTGCATTTGCAGCAAGAGAATTGGAATTTAAACGTGTGTTATTTCTAGTTCATCGTAATCAGATTGTCAAACAGGCATTGAAGTCTTATCGGAAAGTATTCGGTGGTCAGGTTTCTATGGGAATGGTGACTGGAAAATATCAAGATTACGATGCTGACTTTGTGTTTGCCACGATACAGACATTAAGTAAAACGGATATTCTTAGTCAGTATAACAAGGAGCATTGGGATTTGATTATTATTGATGAAGCTCATCATAGTTCTGCAGACAGCTACAAGAAAATTATGGATTATTTCAAGCCAAAGTTATGGTTGGGGATGACAGCAACACCGGATAAACGCGATGATCATCTAGGATATAGAAATATCTATGAAATTTTTAATCATCAGATTGCATACGAGATACGTTTGCAAAATGCAATGGAGGAAAATTTGTTATGCCCATTTCATTACTTTGGACTCACGGATCTGGAGATTATCGCCGATGTCGGCAAATCATCGGAAGAAAAAGTTGAAAATTTTAGATATTTGACATCAGATGAGCGTGTGCTAAATGTAATGAAACAGGCAGAATTTTTTGGATATAGCGGAGAAAGAGTGAAAGGATTGATTTTTTGTAGCCGGATTGACGAAGCCCGTGAGCTATCTGTTAAGTTTAATGAAAAGGGTTGGAGAACTCTTGTGTTAAGTGGTGGTGATTCAGAAACGGTGAGAGCAACAGCGATTGAACGGCTTGCTGGTGAAGAGAAAGAAGATGCATTGGATTATATTATTTCTGTGGATATTTTTTCAGAAGGTGTAGATGTTCCAGAGATCAATCAAGTAATTATGCTTCGACCAACAGAGTCGCCAATTATATTTATTCAGCAGTTAGGGCGTGGACTTCGCAAAGTGGAAGGCAAAGAATACGTAGTTGTAATTGATTTTATTGGAAATTATCGGAATAATTTTATGATTCCGATTGCACTTTCTGGAGATAGAAGTTACAACAAAGACAATATCCGTCGCTATGTAACAGAAGGAGGACGCGTAATTCCGGGAGCAAGTACGATTCACTTTGATGAAATTTCTCGAAAGAAAATTTTTCAGGCAATTGATAATGCAAATTTCAGTGATATTAAATTAATTCGTGAGAATTATGCAAATCTAAAAAATAAGTTGGGCCATATACCCGCACTTGCCGATTTTGATAAATATGGAGAGATGGATGTACTTAGAATCTTTGATAATAATAGCCTGGGATCTTATTATAAGTTTCTTGTAAAATATGAAAAAGAGTATACAATTCGTCTGTCGAAAGAGGAAGAAAACGTAATTGAGTTTGTTTCCAAAAAAATGGCGAGTGGAAAAAGAATTCATGAATTGGAAATGTTGAAGCGATTGCTCAAATATCAACATGGAATAGTGGACTTATTAAAGAAATCATTGCGTGAAAAATATAATTGTTCTATGGATGATAATTGTGTAGAGAATGTTGTGAATATAATGACAAATGAATTTCCTACCAGTGCAGCTAAGAAGAGGTATGCTCAGTGTGTATTTTTGGAAAAAGAGGGTTCGGATTATGGTGTGTCTAAATTATTTGGAGAAATGTTGAAGAATAAGGATTTCTATAACATTTTAGAAGAATTAATTGACTTTGGTATTTCGCGTTATGAGGAAAATTTCAGTATGAGATATCAAGACACGGACTTAGTTCTGTATCAGAAGTATACATATGAAGACGCTTGTCGTTTGTTAAATTGGGAAAGAAATGAAGTGCCATTGAATATTGGTGGATATAAATATGATAAGAAAACAAAAACGTTTCCTGTATTTATTAACTATGACAAGCAAGAAGATATTAGCGATACAACCAAATATGAGGATCACTTTATTAGCAATAATCGTTTGATTGCAATTTCGAAAAGTGGTAGAAGTATAGAATCGGAAGATGTGCAGAATTTCTTAAATGCGAAAGAACGAGGAATAGATGTGCAGCTTTTTGTGAGAAAGAATAAAGATGATAAAATTTCAAAAGAATTTTATTATCTTGGTAGAATGGCTTCAACTGGAGGAGTAAAAGAATTTATCATGCCCAATACAGATAAAACAGCAGTGGAAATTGAATGGGTATTAGATACTCCGGTGAGAGAAGATATTTATGAATATATTGTAAATGGATAATAGAAACGGTGGGAGATCAAATGAAAACAATTAGAGTAGTGGCAGCGATTATCATTGATGAGGGGAAAATATTTGCAACTCAGAGAGGATATGGGGAATTCAAAGGTGGTTGGGAATTTCCGGGAGGAAAGATTGAGCCTAATGAAACACCGGAAGCAGCAATTGTAAGAGAGATAAAAGAAGAATTGGACACAGAAGTTCAGGTAATCGAATTGCTGGATACAGTCGAATATGATTATCCGAAATTTCATTTATCAATGGATTGCTTTATCTGTCAGGTTCGATCAGGAGACTTAGTATTAAAGGAGCACGAGTCAGCTGTATGGCTGACCAAAGACACTTTGTATAGTGTGGATTGGTTGCCGGCAGATCGTGTCTTGATTGAGAAAATAGAGGAAGTAATATAGTTTTTTAAGAAATAATGAGAGCGCTTGTAGAAATTGATATGCCCCTTGTCAAGTAGACAGGTAAAATATCTAAAATTGGATGTGGATGATGCCTGCATTTCCTTTTGAAGTGCAGGCATTTTTCTATGCACACCATTTCTCTTTATAT
>SKET01002036.1_pt1 | contig 12780 bp, 8 predicted proteins | sample 4841461 | NCBI WGS metagenome assembly SKET01 (sample SAMN11008802, study PRJNA524170) | human gut metagenome | biome: Human fecal sample; material: Feces; isolation source: fecal sample from pouch patient p5 | host: Homo sapiens | place: Israel: Tel-Aviv | collected 2014-02-13
CGCTAGCACAAGATGACGTAGTGAACTGGATGACAGCTAAAGCGCAGCAGTACAATGCGCTGATTGCAGGCAGTGTTGCATTACAAACGGAGTCTGGTTCGGTTAACCGCTTTTTGCTGGTTGAGCCGGGCGGCACGGTACATTTTTATGATAAGCGTCATCTGTTCCGAATGGCAGATGAGCATCTGCATTATAAAGCGGGCAATGCGCGAGTGATTGTGGAATGGCGCGGCTGGCGTATTTTGCCGCTGGTGTGCTACGACCTGCGTTTTCCAGTGTGGTCGCGCAATCTCAACGATTATGACCTCGCCATCTACGTTGCCAACTGGCCTGCACCGCGCTCTCTGCACTGGCAGGCATTGCTGACGGCCCGCGCGATTGAGAATCAGGCGTATGTGGCGGGATGCAATCGCGTCGGCAGCGATGGCAACGGCTGCCATTATCGCGGTGACAGCCGGGTGATTAATCCACAGGGCGAGATTATTACTACTGCCGACGCGCATCAGGCAACGCGCATTGATGCCGAGTTGTCGATGGCGGTGTTAAGGGAATATAGAGAAAAGTTTCCAGCATGGCGGGATGCGGATGAGTTTAGGTTGTGGTGAGTGGGGGTTGTGTTTAGGGCCGGGGAGAGTCGGGGTAAGACTACGAAAGCCCGCTCTCCTGCGACCACTTTTATCATAGGAGTGTGGAAGTGCTTTTCCATCAATCGCGATGACGTCTTTGTCATCTGAAGAATGACATTCACGCATCCGGTTAATAAAGCATTCGTGAAATTATACTGAACGGATACAAGACATAACTCTAATTATAGTGCCGTGAACAGGATTACCACTTTCAAAATTACGATATTATTAGCAGTAATTATGTTATTAATCATTGTGATATTTCCATCTCTGTGATCAATACCGGATAAGCATTTAATTGCAGCATTTGCACGAAATTATCGCAGATAACTGGCAATAACAATAACCCATCAGCCCGCTTCTGTAATACCTCCATTCGTTCTACTGATTCAACATTAACAACCAAACCAAGGGTATTTAGCGATTTAAGGATCTCCAGATGTTCACTCATCCAGCGCAGAGAAAAAGGATCATCACCAATTATAAAAACAGGCCCCTAGCAGGTTAATAACTGGCGTTTCATTACGGATCTAGGATGAAGTCGAGTACATATTACAGGAAATACGCCCTGTTGCGATGGTTCCGATGATGTGGAATATTCAGAAATATTTCCATTGTTAGTGAAGAATTAACATCCATTAATAATGGTGAAACAGCCTCACTTTCCTTGCTAGTAATGGCTGCACTAATCTGAAAGGAAAATAACAATATTATTACGTATAAACTCATTTTTAACATAATACATTCAATCCGTTTATTCATGTTATAGAATAATGATGCTATACCCGTGATCATTGAAGATGCTTGATTTTGTCATGACAGAGGATCATGCTACGCAACATGAAAATCTTCATCTCCGATCTACAAAAAGCAGAGCTGGAACGCCTTCACGATACCAGTCGTAACAAGCGGGTCTGCGATCGTATTAAAGCCATTCTTCTGGCTTCTGAAGGCTGGAGTTCAGTCATGATTGCTCAGGCTCTGCGCCTGCATCAGACCACCGTTGATCATCATATCCATGAGTTTATGAATAAAGGGAAGTTAAAGCCCGAAAACGGTGGTTCAGACAGTAAACTCAGTGCTGAACAAACATCACTCTTAATCAAACATTTATCTGATAATTTGTTTCACCATACTCATGAAATTATCGCCTTTGTTCTCCACACATGGGGAATTTTGTTCAGCGTTGCCGGTATGAACAAATGGTTGCATCGTAACGGCTTCTCTTACAAAAAACCGGCTGGAACGCCTCATAAATTCAGCGAAGAGAGGCAGGCGCAATTCATTGAATATTATGAAGACCTGAAAGAAAAAGCAGGCGATGAACCTGTTCTTTTTATAGATGCTGTCCACCCCACTCAGGCCACCAAAATCAGTTATGGCTGGATACGAAAAGGGCACCGGAAAGCAATAGAAACAACAGGTAGCCGTACACGGCTGAATATCATGGGTGCGCTAAATCTGAAGTCTCCGGAACGCCCACTCATCAGTGAGTACCCAACCATTAATGCGTTAAGCATATCCCGGTTTTTCAATGAGATAAGAAAGGTTTATCCTGATTATAATCAAACAGTCAACATCATTCTGGATGGTGCACGTTATCACCATGCTCAACTGGTAACAGACTGGGCTGAAGTCGTTAATATCAAACGCGTTCAATTAGCACTTATCTACATAATAATAGACCTTTGTAAAATAACTGTATATCATTACTGACATACAGTCTATTCATTAAAGACTTTTTATAACTCGAAACAGTTTTTATTGAAACGCCGAGGTTATTAGCAATATCTTTTCCACTTAAACCATATAAAAACATCAGCAGGACCTCCTTCTGCCTTCCAGATAAAGAAAGCTTATAATGAGAGTTCTTTACTCTATAAATATAATGTGTGTTATTAAGTGGATTGTTTTTAGTTAAATCCTTTATATTGCAAATAGGGGCGTGGATAATATCCCTGAGAAAATCAAAGGTTTCAGGGGGAGCATAAAAAATGGTATCCGAACACCTAAAATTAATGTTATTGAACTGTAAAAAACAAAAAACATCTGACGTTTTAGGGGATGATATTATAATAATATTTTTTACGCCATTAATTTTATTTTTCTGGATGACATCTTCAATTGTTTTGTTGATCCCAATAAGGAAATAACGATTATCACATATAACTTTCATATAAAGCGACCAACACTTCAATTAACAGACAAGCCTTTCATAAGCACATTTATATTTGAGATTTTTTCCTGATATTCCATTTTTTTTCTTTGCTTTATATATATGAGTATACACAGTCTTTGAACTCATACCAAACTGATAAGCAATACTTGCTACATTCCACCCATGGAAAACATAATAGAATAGTATAATCATCTCATTCATGGTTAATTTATGTGGAGAGTTCCCAAACAACAACCTGCCACTAAACATACATTCATAAATCGATGACAGGCTACTTATTGATTCTACTGGTAATAAGTAAAATCTATAACCGTTAAAAATATAATTCATTAACATACTGTTTTTTTTATCACAGAGAATGACAAAAATATTATTGTTTATTATATGCTCACGATTATCTGGTATAAAAAAATCAGCACCAATAGTAATAGAATGCCTGCTCAATAATTTTTTCAAACCTAACTCAAGATATTTATTGTGCGTGACAATCATTATATTCATACATTATGCCTTCTACAAGAAGTATATAAATGTCATATTGACTCATTTGCAAATTATTAAGTTGTTTCTATAACACTCAAAAATGTGGGAAGTTTCCCTCCCACATGAATAAGACAACTATTAAATTACACCATTCGCATCAATAATATTGTTATCAATATACACATTTGCGCCACTTACACTGCTGTATAACGTATAAGTATGCTCAATACCATCTAACGCAGTTGCTTTAACAGTTGTTGCCGTTGCCGTAAATGTACCCAGACTTCCCGCTCCGTCAGCCCCCAAATCAACTTTGTCATTGGCATCACCGGAAATATAAATCGTTGAATTGTCATTTATACCCAATACATCCGATGCCGTTAACTTGACTAACTGAGCTGCATTGTCAGCTTTCAGATCGCTACCAACAGTCATATCCACTTTCTCGAAGCCGGCAATACCTTCATTTTTACCGGCCGCTAGATTGACAGAAATGGTACCTGTCAGAACCAGGGTATCACTGCCTTCCCCGCCGTTAATATAGCCCTGATTACCGGAGGAGGTGGAGTCATAGTCTTTTGTCAGAACAACAATATCATCACCGGCACCGGCATCAATGGTCAGGTTTTTGGCAATTGTGCCTAATTTAAAGGTATCATTGCCGTCTTCACCATTAACGACAGTGGCATAAGCAGAATCCCCCATTACACCAGAAGTTGCATCAAATACATCATCTCCCGCCCCCAGTGAAATAGTCGTGTTATATGCACCATCTGTGATGGTAACAGTATCATTGCCGTCCCCCATAGAGACAGTACTGCCACCATAAATCCATCCGGCCGTTAAGGTATCCGCATTGTCACCGACAGAAATATTACCGGTCAGATTTTTAGTTACCGTAATATTATCACTGCCGTATCCGCCTAAAATTTCACCAGACACAGAGCCATAAATAGTGACGGTATTAACATCTGTGGCAGTGTCAATATTGTTGTCGTTACCCAAGCTTAAATTACTGCCATCCTGATAAACAGAAAGATATTCCTTAGGCATATTAGATATATCTTTTGTACCACTACCAAGATCCAATAAACCAGATAATGTTGTATCGTTATTGTCAGTAGCATCCCCCTGGATAAATGTATCACTACCTGAACCAAGATAAATCTGTCCGGCATTTGTTACACCAGTACGTTTGATCGTAACAATATCATCGCCAGACTCAGTAAAGATATAACTACCCGCATACATAACACGTAATGCAGTATTCATACCATCCATAGTAAAAGTATCGTTACCCTCACCAGTATATACTCTTGTATTAGCCAGCATGTTACCACGAATGACCATTAGATCATCACCAGCACCTAAATCAACAGTCGTAATGCTTTGATTGCCATCGGTTTTTGTTCCGTCTGGCCCATTATCCTGTGAGTTAGCAACATTACTATACGATGTTGTTTCTTTACCACTCTGGTAATAACCAACATAAACCGTATCATTGTAATCTGTTGTTACCATTGGATCATTTTCACCACTATTCGCGCCAATGGTATACCCAAAGTCCCCTTTTTCGGCGATAGAAGATGATAGTGAATATTTCAGTGTAAAATCACCGTCCAGATTACGTAATGAAATGGCATTACCATCATAAATAACACCTGTTGCGGATGCTCCCGCATTATCAACGATGTCAGTAGCTGCCGTAACGTTATCAGATGTTCCCGTAATGGTCGCAACAACTTTTTCCATACCCTCGGCATTAAAGGCATCTTGGTTAGCCTCAAGCGTTGGATCAACTATAAATGAAACACTTTTTGAACCGGCAGGAATAACAATTGTTACGGTTGTTGCACCATCATAGGTTACTTTTCCAGTATCACCATGAAGGCCAATTTTCCCGTTATGCTGTGCTCCACCAATATCAGAATAGTCAGCAGCATCAGAATGCCCAGCTCCGCTACCCAATGTAACTGTAACTGTTACATCTGTTGTAGTGACATGATTCAGAGAAACCGTATAAACCAGTCCAGTGGAATCATCCTTATCTTCAATAGTTGCGGGAACATCCATTACGGTCCCATTGACACTAGCTATACCAGTAAAACCATCACCATTGACATCTGTTGATGTTGTCTCAACGCTAATACTCACTGTTGGTAACACATCAGTTTTTGAGGTTACGGTTGACGGGTCACTTTCATTACCGCTCGGATCTTTGGCAACCCCGGTAACTTCACTGTTATCCTTCACGTTATCTGCCGGAATGGTCGCTTTATCGCCAGTGCTGTCCGGGATCAGCGTCGGATCACTGGATGTCCAGCCGTTATCCCCTTTCTCCAGCGTCACGGTGTGCTTACCACCTTTTTCATCTTCAAAGGTGACATCCACGGTATCGCCTTTATTGGCATCACCCGGCAGCTCAACAGAAACAGAACCATCATCCTCTGCTTTTAATACCGGTGCCGACGGCGCCACTGTATCCACTGCGAAGTCAGCCGGCTGGCCCTGGCCACTGGTGTTACCTGCCGGGTCTGTGATTTCCGCGGTTACAGAATACTGACCATCTGCCGTCACTTTATCCGCCGGAATGGTCACATCAGCTTTACCTGCAGCCACTTCATCTGCGGTCAGCGTGTGCTCCACCGTGTCCGTCGTGCCGTCCGGTTTGGTGACCGTCAGCGTCAGGGTATCACCGGCAGCGCTGCCTTTCGGTACCGTGACTTCGGTCTGTACACCATCCTTCAGCTCTTCGGCATTCACACCATCTGCCGCTTCCGGAATGGCAACTACCGGTGTTGCATCTGTTGCACCATCACCATCGGTATCCCCCGGGATCTGGGTATCGGCAGCAAAATCAACCACATTCCCGGGTTTCGCCGGGTTACTGCCCTGAGTCAGAGTGACACTGACGCTGTTCTGCCCGTCAATCACCGCATCCTTCGGAATATCCATGGATACTTTACCGGCAGCCACTTCATCTTTAGTCACGGTATGTGTCACGTTCTCCGTGGTTTTGTCCGGACGGGTCACGGTAAGTGTAATAACTGCACCTTCTGCCGTGCCTGCCGGCAACGTGACCTCTGCCTGCAAACCGTCTTTCAACTCATCAGCATTGGCATAACCGTCAGTCACTTCAGGAATGCTCAGAACCGGGGCATCTGCCACACCATCAGTTTTTGACGTCACGGTTGACGGGTCACTTTCATTACCGCTCGGATCTTTGGCAACCCCGGTAACTTCACTGTTATCCTTCACGTTATCTGCCGGAATGGTCGCTTTATCGCCAGTGCTGTCCGGGATCAGCGTCGGATCACTGGATGTCCAGCCGTTATCCCCTTTCTCCAGCGTCACGGTGTGCTTACCACCTTTTTCATCTTCAAAGGTGACATCCACGGTATCGCCTTTATTGGCATCACCCGGCAGCTCAACAGAAACAGAACCGTCATCCTCTGCCTTCAGTGCTGGTGACGATGGGGCTGTAGTATCAGAGTCATCATTTTCATGTCTATGTTTGCTTCCACCGCCACCTGCAGCTAAAGCCATAGCAGCCAGTCCCCCACCAAATGCCAGACCGCCCAACCATATAAAACCGCCACGATCATCATCTGACAAGGTTCCCGATTGTCCGGCAGTAATATCATCCAGCACCGGGCCATCCTGAGTCAGTACGGCTTCGGTGACCTGTCCATCTTCCCCAACAATATTAAATACCGCCGTACACTGTGTTTCCCCGGGCTGGCATTCTTCCCAGAATCCCTCTATCCGGACCTCAGTATCTTCTTCCTTTTTACGCAGAATTAAATCATCACCGGAGCGATCCGCCTCAACACCGTCAGGCACTAGGCCGGTCACCTCATCGATCAGTCCATACTGCTCCCCGGGCTGTGCTTTAACTGTATGACGACCTCCGGCAGTCAGCACGGTTTTTTCTCCGCTGACCTTACCGGTAAAAATCATTTTCATATAAAATCCTTAGGCTAATTAAAACCTGCGATTATCAATATAAAATAAATTAATCATTTCCAGAGGTGGAAAAATAATAATTTCTATACGTGACTTATTCTCCTTAAATTTAATAAAATTATTTTTTCATTGCGATACGATACAGACTTCCTGTTGAGTGTCTGTATTACGGAGCCATGATATTAATAATATAATAAATCATCGTTCCTGAAGAGCTTGTTTCATTCTGGTGATTGGTTTAATCAGGTACTGAAATACACTTTTCTGACCTGTTTTTATATCCACGCTGGCTATCATGCCAGGAATAACTGGCAATATTTTTCCGTTCCTGTCTGTCAGATAATTATTACTGGTAGTAACCAGTACTCGATAATATGCTTCATTTGGATCCAGTTTTAAATCTCCCGGCCGTTTCTGGTCACGTAAAGTATCCGGACTTACCAGTGTCACCACTCCGTCAAGACCACCATAAATGGCATAGTCATAAGCCGTCAGTTTTACAAGTGCCGGCATCCCTGTTCTGACATAGGCAACATCCCGTGGATTTATATAAGCCTCAATCAGCAACTGGTCTTCCAGCGGAATAATTTCCATTATGTCCTGTCCTGCAGAAACCACGCCTCCCAAAGTATTTACCCGAATATTTTTTACGATGCCTCTCAGGGGAGCCCTGATACGTGAACGCTCAACCGGGTCGGCTCTGCCAGCCATATTCTCTTTTGCCTGTGCAAGCTCTGCTTCTGTCTTCACTAGTTCAGCTCCAGCTTCCGTCAGGTATTTATTCTGTTTCTCATCCATCTGTAACTGCAGCTCCGCTGACTGACGCTGCATACGTAACAGTTCGACTTCCGACATCGCCCCTTCACGCACAATTGGCCGGGTCATTGCTATTTCCTTATCCAGCAGAGCCTTACTCTGCTTAAGGCCGGCGATGCTTTGTGCCAGTTCAGTCTTTCGTAGTCGATAAACAGTACTTTCCCTCTCCCTCAAATCTGCAGGCACGTCATCCGGAAATGTCAGTGATTCGGAATAAGCTTCTGCACGGAGTCTTGCCCTGACTGCTTCCAGGTTATTCACCCGGGCTTCACTTTCCCTCAGCATGGCAGAGCTTCGGGTATCATCCAGTGTCAGCAGTACCTGACCTTTCTCAACAATATCTCCTTCCCTGACCTCAAGTGTTTTCAAAATACCCGGGTCAAGGGTCTGTATAACCTGCTCCCTGCTGCCGGGAATAATACTCCCCTGACCACGGGTCACTTCATCCAGAGGACTGTTCCATGCCCAGATAACAAACGTCACTACCAGTACCAGCAGAAAAATCACCATCAGGAAAAGGGCATGATGCTTTTCCTGCTGAAGGGCTGCCTGTACATCTGTCAACAGGGCCAGGTCTGACTGCCTAACCACCTCTGACGACGCTTTATTCCGTTCCGTTTTTTCTGTCATACCCCTGCGGTCCACAAACTGTTAAACATATATGCTCTTTATTTCTTATCCGCTTGACGCTCATGAAGTTATCGCTCTGCTCTCCCCACTCTGCTGTTTCCCTGACAGTTTTTTCAGTATTTCATCGCGGGGACCATCCATCATTACCCGGCCTTCATTCATCACGATAATACGGTCAACAATATTCAGCACCTGCAGACGATGCGTCACCACCACCATTGTGCGTCCACGGCTCCAGTGATTCAGCCCTTTCAGAACAATGTTCTCTGTCTGCAGATCAAGACCCGTCGTGGGTTCATCAAGCAGAACTACCCGGGGAGAACCCAGTACCATTCTCGTCAGAGCGACCATCTGACGCTGTCCTCCTGACAGCCCCTGACCTCCTTCCCCTATCTGCATATCAAGCCCGCATGGGTGATGACGAATAAAACGGTCAAACCCGAAACGTCCGGCTGCATTAATCATATCCACATCCGACAGGCTTCCCGGAAGACGCGAAAGCTGCAGATTTTCACGCAGAGTTCCCAGAAAAAGCCGGGGATTCTGCTCAAGCAGGAAAACCTTATCCCGAACAAAACAGGGATCCAGTTGCTGCATAGCAACCCCGTCAAGGGTAATTTGTCCTTTATTTTGACGGTATAGCCCTACCATCATTTTCAGTAGCGTCGATTTACCACATCCGATAGTGCCAATAATGCCCACCTTTTCTCCGGGCCGGATACAGACAGACATACCTTTCAAGGCTGCAGGTAATTCAGGCTTATAGAAAAACGTGACTGCGCTGAAATGGAATTCCCCCTGGATATCCTTCACGGTCAGATAATGTGTCTGACTTTCCCGTTCCACCGGGCGGCGAACTATTTCATTCACCCCCTGCATAGCCAGACGGGCCTGCTGGAAACGGGTGGCCAGTGATGCTATCTGGCCAAGCGGTGCAAGCGCGCGGCCGGAAAGAATAACGGCTGCAATCAGTGCCCCCATGGTGATACGGTTATGTGGGTCATCACTGTGAATAAGGTACGTTCCCAGAATGACCAGCAGAACAGTATTAATTTGCTGAATTGCTGTGGAAAAGCTGATTATGACATTACTGGTATTTTTTACCCGAATGGACGAACGGGAGACACTTGCAGTATATCCATCCCAGCGTCGCTGAACCCAGTTAACAGCATTATTCAGCTTCAGGGTTTCTATTCCGTCCAGAGCCTCCACAAGTAATCCCTGACGCTGCGATGATTCCCGCATGGAGGCATTAATATGACGGGAAAGCGGTCGCTGCAGTAATATTCCTGCCAGAATAACCAGCGGGACCAGCGTAAGAGGTACAACCGCAAGCCAGCCTCCCACGAGCCCGATAACACTGATGAAAAGCAGAATAAAAGGCAGATCAACAAAAGCCAGTAACGTAGCGCTGGTCATAAACTCCCTGACAGACTCATATTCCCGCAAATTGCTGGCGTATGAACCAGAGGATGCCGGCCTGTCAGACATTTTTACCGCCATCACCCGACGTAGCAGAGCAGAGCTGATAATCAGGTCTGCCTTCTTACCCGCAACATCCGTCAGATAACTCCGGATTAACTTTGCAGCACACTCAAACAGAATTGCTGTAATCACCCCGATACTCAGCATCCATAACGTTTCCCAGGAACGATTAGGTATAACCCGGTCATAGACGTTCATTACATACAGGGAACTGACCAGAGCAAGAAAGTTAATGATAAAACTCGCAACAATAACCTGTCCGTAATATGCCCTGAATCGCCACAGTACCCGCCAGAACCATGCCCCGCTCATGTCATACTCTGGCAGCTCCGAGCGACGATCCTGCTTTGCCTGTGGCTGAACAAACCAACAATAACCAGAATAAACGGCCATTAATGCATCGTGAGAAAGTGTCTTACGGAGACCTCCAGGCTGAAGCACATGATACTGTCTTGCCAGACCGGCCCCCTCAATACGCACTACCACAATAGCTTCCTGAGCGTTCAATAAAAGAAGCGCCGGAACCGCAAGTGACGGGATATCTTCCGGAGATCGCCGGGAAAGATGATTATCAAATCCTTCACTACGAAGAAACTCGCCAACAGAACGAAAATCAATCCCGGATACATCTGTACGGACAGTACCGGCAGCCAGAGTCTCAGCAGATACAGGTGTACCCAGTAACGCCGTTATCTGTGATAATCCTTCAAAAATACTCTTCACTTAATTACCAACCCTTCAACCCCGTTATTTTTCTTCTTCACCAGAAAGATTCACTCCGCTCCATTTCAGGAGCATTCCCTGGGAATACAGATAATCCAGCATACCGTGGAGCATCTGATCCTCCGTCTGAACCCGGGAGAGTCCGACACTGTACAGTTCGTTTTCAGCATTCAGTAATTCAATCAGTGTTTTTCTTGCCACCTGAAACTGAAGACGATAAAAGTCCACAACTCTGGCTGAAGCCTGTTCCTGACGTCTGAGCGTTTCCATTTCCCCTCGACTTTGTCTGACTGTTATCAGAGATAATCGCCCGGTTTCATCAATCATTCGGGCGACAGAGTCCAGTCGCCCGGTAGCTGCCACTATTTGCGCAGCTTTTTCTGTAACACCATAACTGGCATTACGGTTAAAGAGGTCCCAAGACAGATTGACACCTATCTGCTGGTCATCCCGGGTTACAGACCCCGTTAAATCCACCCGAGGGTACCGGGCAAGCTCCTGTGCTTTCAGTGCCGCTTTTTTACTCTCAACATCAGCTTGGCTGGCAAGCCACGACGGGTTACCTTTCTGTGGAGCCTGTGTAAAATCAGTTAATAATTTGGCCTCTGTCATCCTAGAAAAAGGATTTTCAAGATCAGCTTCGGTTACCGGATTTTTTGTCCAAGTGGACAGTTTTCCCAGCGTGGTTTTAAGTACTCTGCTCCTAGAATTTATCTGCTGCCGAACCATCAACCTTCTGGCTTCGGCCTGAACAAGCTCAGACTCCCGCCCGGTATCATGAATACTGATGGTATTCAGGTCATTAAGAATTGCGTTATGCCGGGAAAGGCTCTGTTCAAGTACCGCAATGGATTGTTTTTCCCTGAGTGCATCAAGATATAATGAAACAAAAGAGTGAATTGTTTCCTCTTTTGTTTCTTCCATTTTATAATGATAATATTCGGCTTCTGACTCACTCCGACGCACATCCGCCTCAATAGCCCCTGAAGCAAATATATTCACTTCACCACGAATACCGGGTAAAATATCTTCAGTGTCATAATCGTAGGAATAACGGTGACTTTGTGAAAGGAGTTTACTTCCTGTAGCTGTGACAACTGGCCAATGTGCAGAGCTTGCCTGCTCTATGCGGGATTGTGCCGAAGTTAACTCCGCCCGGGCTTCCATTACTATGGGATCGTGCATAACTGCCTCCCTAATTAAGGAGTAAAGAGGCGCACTGTTAGTGGAAAATGAAAACAACAATAATAATAACAAATGTTTACGCTTCATTTTTATGATTTTTATTTAAAATATTAATAACGTGATTGTCCGTGCTTTTGCACTAAAAACTATTATTATAATATTCACTTAGCAATGCGCAGACATTATGTATATGAGATATTTTCTTTAAGCTAATAGAAAAATAACTCAGTGAAACATCGTTTCTTTCACATACTTCTCGTTTTGTAAAACCATCTACTAAGTGCTCTCTTAATGACATAATGATCTTATCACTTCGAATCCCAGATAATTCTATTAGTAACCAGAAGTGTTCATTTGAAATGTTATTTATAGCTGGTTTTACATTAAATCGATAATGAGTTAGCGTATTCCGCTGTATATGATCTGCCATACCATTACACATTATTCAATGTTTAATTTATTATTGATTCACATTATAAATACATATTTGTTTGCATCAAATTTTTTTTTGCCCTCAATCAAAAAACCATTAAGTGAAATTTAAAACCAATAAAACCAATAATACTAGATATTACATCTAAAAAATTACTTCTCTGTAGGGTTTTTATCTAAAAAAAGTGAAAACTCAAAACAAAAAATTATTTATAAAATAAAACAAATGGACATTTTTTTGGTAAAAATCAATTT
>SKET01002039.1_pt1 | contig 12766 bp, 9 predicted proteins | sample 4841461 | NCBI WGS metagenome assembly SKET01 (sample SAMN11008802, study PRJNA524170) | human gut metagenome | biome: Human fecal sample; material: Feces; isolation source: fecal sample from pouch patient p5 | host: Homo sapiens | place: Israel: Tel-Aviv | collected 2014-02-13
CAAAATCGGATAAGTGACCGAAATCACACTTAAAAATGATCTAAAACAAAATTCACCCGAATCCATGAGTGCGCCACCTCCAAATTTTGCCAGCTGGATCGCGTTTCTTAGATCATATTTGAAAAAAGATAGAAACATACTTGCAACATTCCAGCTGGTCCGACCTATACTCTCGCCACTGGTCTGATTTCTAAGATGTACCTCAGACCCTACACTTCGCGCTCCTGTTACAGCACGTAACATAGTTTGTATAAAAATAAATCATTGAGGTTATGGTCATGAGCCAGAAAACCCTGTTTACAAAGTCTGCTCTCGCAGTCGCAGTGGCACTTATCTCCACCCAGGCCTGGTCGGCAGGCTTTCAGTTAAACGAATTTTCTTCCTCTGGCCTGGGCCGGGCTTATTCAGGGGAAGGTGCAATTGCCGATGATGCAGGTAACGTTAGCCGTAACCCCGCATTGATTACCATGTTTGACCGCCCGACATTTTCTGCGGGTGCGGTTTATATTGACCCGGATGTAAATATCAGCGGAACGTCTCCATCTGGTCGTAGCCTGAAAGCCGATAACATCGCGCCTACGGCATGGGTTCCGAACATGCACTTTGTTGCACCGATTAACGACCAATTTGGTTGGGGCGCTTCTATTACCTCTAACTATGGCCTGGCAACAGAGTTTAACGATACTTATGCAGGCGGCTCTGTCGGGGGTACAACCGACCTTGAAACCATGAACCTGAACTTAAGCGGTGCGTATCGCTTAAATAATGCATGGAGCTTTGGTCTTGGTTTCAACGCCGTCTACGCTCGCGCGAAGATTGAACGTTTCGCAGGCGATCTGGGGCAGCTGGTTGCCGGTCAGATCATGCAATCTCCTGCCGGGCAGACTCCTCAAGGGCAAGCGTTGGCAGCTACCGCCAACGGTATCGACAGTAATACCAAAATCGCTCATCTGAACGGTAACCAGTGGGGCTTTGGCTGGAACGCCGGTATCCTGTATGAACTGGATAAAAATAACCGCTATGCACTGACCTACCGTTCTGAAGTGAAAATTGACTTCAAAGGTAACTACAGCAGCGATCTTAATCGTGCGTTTAATAACTACGGTTTACCAATACCTACCGCGACAGGTGGCGCAACGCAATCGGGTTATCTGACGCTGAACCTGCCTGAAATGTGGGAAGTGTCGGGTTATAACCGTGTTGATCCGCAGTGGGCAATTCACTATAGCCTGGCTTACACCAGTTGGAGTCAGTTCCAGCAGCTAAAAGCAACCTCAACGAGTGGCGACACGCTGTTCCAGAAACATGAAGGCTTTAAAGATGCTTACCGCATCGCGTTGGGTACCACTTATTACTACGATGATAACTGGACCTTCCGTACCGGTATCGCCTTTGATGACAGCCCAGTTCCGGCACAGAATCGTTCTATCTCCATTCCGGACCAGGACCGTTTCTGGCTGAGTGCAGGTACGACTTACGCATTTAATAAAGATGCTTCAGTCGATGTTGGTGTTTCTTATATGCACGGTCAGAGCGTGAAAATTAACGAAGGCCCATACCAGTTCGAGTCTGAAGGTAAAGCCTGGCTGTTCGGTACTAACTTTAACTACGCGTTCTGATAACGCGTTCGCCTGGATAAAGTCACCTGCTATGCAGGTGACTTTAACTCCCACACTTCAACGAAAGTTGTTTCCTCATTGCTTGCCTCCTGAGTTTTGCAAACAGCCTGATGGTAGCTTGCCCTTTCAAATCATTAAGTGGTATCCACAGACAAACCTGAAGGGAAAGGCATATTTTCAGGCGTTCTGCTCGTCTTTCTCAAAGAGTTTACTTTTCTGAATTTCCAGGATACTCAAACCACCCTGGCTATTGTGCGCTCATACACTCAAATTAAAGATAGGGTCTAAATAAATGAGCGTTTTTTGATAGTCTATTTTATTAGGTAATATATATTTGTAACAAATCAATCAACATGGAATAAAATCATGCTACCATCTATTTCAATCAACAATACCAGCGCAGCTTACACAGAATCCATCAATGAAAATAACAATGATGAAGTTAATAGATTAGTACAAGAGCTCAAAAACCTTTTTAATGGTAAGCAAGGAATAAGCACCTGTGTTAAACATCTACTTGCGCTTATAAAAAACGCCATACGAGGAAACGACAATCCTGATAGATTTAATATTAATAATTCCTCAGTTACTTATATTGATATTGGCTCCAATGATACAGACCACATTACTATTGGTATCGATAACCAAGAAACAATAAAATTACTTGCGAGCTATAAAGACAAAGAACTCGTCCGTGCTATCATTAATGACAACATAGTTGAGAAGACTCATGATGATATAAATAATGCTGACTTTACTGATGGTAGTATCGTTGTTAGTGGTAATAAGGGTGCTATTGACTCCAATGATACAGCCGATATTACTAGTGGTATCTATAATCAAGAACCAATAAAATCACCTACGAACGATGAAAACAAAAAAGTCGGCCAAACCATCATCCATGAAAATGTAGTAGAGAATACTCATGATATCAATAACAAGGAAATGATCTTCAGCGCATTAAAAGAAATATATGATGGAGATCCTGGTTTTATCTTCGATAAGATATCACAAAAACTCAGACATACGATAACGGAATTTGATGAGAATGGGAAAAGCGAACCAACGGACTTATTTACCTGGTACGGTAAAGATAAAAAAGGCGATTCTCTCGCTATTGTAATTAAAAATAAAAACGGAAATGATTACTTATCTCTCGGTTACTATGATCAGGACGACTACCACATTCAAAGAGGAATTCGTATTAATGGTGATAGTCTCACCCAATATTGTAGTGAAAAAGCCAGGAATGCTTCAGCGTGGTTTGAAAGCAGTAAAGCTATCATGGCAGAATCATTTGCAACAGGTTCCGATCATCAGGTTGTAAACGAGCTCAACGGGGAAAGACTGAGAGAGCCAAACGAAGTTTTTAAACGTTTAGGTCGAGCAATAAGATATAATTTTCAAGTAGACGATGCAAAATTTAGACGCGATAATGTAAAAGAAATAATTTCTACTTTAGTCGATAACGAAGTTGACCGTTCTCAAAATAAATATGACCACTTTAAGGAAATCGAAGATAAAGTTGAAAAAAGGCTTCAAAATCGCCAGGCTAAATATCAAAATGAAATTAATCAACTATCTGCATTGGGTGTTAATTTTGATGATAATTAAAATTGTCCAGTTTTTTTGATTTTTCAACGCCTGAATATCGGAAATAGTCAGTGACGAACATCAGTATTTTTACATAATTATGTTCAGGTCATTGTCGGTTTATCTCCTTTTACTTGTGGTAATTGAGGGATAACAACAAAAAAGGTGAGTTTTGCGACTCACCTTTTTTATTTGTTTCTTATTCAGAATCAATATCTTTTAAATCATCCTGAATCGCTTGTGCGTTCGGATTTTCCTGCGGTTTGAGTTCGCCGCCATTAGCGATGAAATCATGACGCTGGAAGTACGCTTCGCGCACCATAATATAAGGATCGGACGACTGACGCAGCAGACCATCGGAATCCAGCAGCTGAGCGCGGGTTTCGATCCCTTCAAGCGTCCATTTACCCACAGACATCGGCCAGGTCAGCCAGGAAAGAACCGGGTAAAGACCATCCGCCATATCACCACCGTCATCACGCAGCGTGAAGCTACCGTAGAACGGTAACTGAACGTAAGGCCCATAACCCACGCCATAATGACCAAGCGTACTACCGAAGCGGTGAGGTTCAGTCCGTTGCAGTTTCGGGTTCGCCATCCCTGCAACATCAATAAAGCCGCCCATCCCCAAAATGGTGTTCAGGAAAAAGCGGGTAAAGTGGACCATCCCCTGATAAGGGTCGCCCTGCAAGAAGTAGTTAACCATCACCGCAGGTTCTTCAAGGTTGCCAGTAAAGTTGCTCAAACCATTACGCGCCGGTTGCGGAACATAATCACGCCAGGCGACAGCGACCGGTCGAACAATATACGGGTCTAATACGTTGAAGTTGAAGTTGTACATGGTGCGGTTGAACCCTTCTAACGGGTCAGAACGCCCTTGCTGATCTGTACCGGAACTCGCACACCCCACCAGAAGCGTAGTTCCCAGAGCAAGCGCCGACAGGCGAAGCTTCATAAATGTCTCCCTGTTTTTTTATGGCTTATGCAGTTTGCCATCCATGACGGAACGATACCGTATCCGCCTGTTTAGGTGTGGGCGATTGTAACAGCACGTCAACTGATGTCCAGACGCCCTGATTTGCTGATTTGATCATAGCCTGGTAATCGCCGCCCTGTAGGCTACTTGATTCTATAGAAACAGAAAAAGGCAAACGCGGCCTTTTCTACATTTTCAGAGTAACTCCCGCCAGTTGCGAGCAAAAAAGCCGCTACGCTTTAGCTATACGTGCTAATTCAAGAGAAGAGACCATGGACAACGACAAAATTGATCAACACAGCGACGAAATTGAAGTTGAGAGCGAAGAAAAAGAGCGCGGCAAAAAAATAGAAATAGATGAAGACCGACTCCCCTCCCGGGCGATGGCAATTCATGAGCATATCCGCCAGGATGGTGAAAAAGAGCTGGAACGCGACGCAATGGCGCTACTGTGGTCAGCCATTGCGGCGGGTCTGTCGATGGGCGCTTCGTTACTGGCAAAAGGGATATTTCATGTCGAACTGGAAGGTGTGCCGGGCAGCTTCTTGCTGGAGAATCTCGGTTATACCTTTGGTTTTATTATCGTCATTATGGCCCGCCAGCAATTATTTACCGAAAACACCGTGACTGCGGTACTACCCGTCATGCAAAAACCGACAATGAGCAACGTTGGCTTACTTATACGGTTATGGGGCGTCGTGCTGCTGGGTAATATTCTCGGGACAGGTATTGCGGCGTGGGCATTTGAATATATGCCAATCTTCAATGAAGAAACTCGCGATGCATTTGTCAAAATCGGCATGGATGTGATGAAGAACACCCCCAGCGAGATGTTTGCCAACGCGATCATTTCCGGCTGGCTGATCGCCACTATGGTATGGATGTTTCCTGCAGCGGGTGCGGCAAAGATTGTGGTGATTATATTGATGACCTGGCTTATTGCCCTGGGTGACACCACTCACATCGTGGTCGGTTCTGTTGAAATCCTCTATCTGGTGTTTAACGGTACGCTGCACTGGAGCGATTTCATCTGGCCCTTCGCACTACCTACTTTAGCGGGGAACATCTGCGGCGGCACCTTTATCTTCGCGTTAATGAGTCATGCACAGATTCGTAACGACATGAGCAACAAGCGCAAAGCAGAAGCACGCCAAAAAGCAGAACGTGCGGAAAACATTAAGAAAAATGATAAAAACCCGGCATAAATGGCGAGGGTTTAAGCAATCGAGCGGCAGCGTACTTACCCCGCAGTCCATTAGCGGGTATACTCATGCCGCATTGTCCTCTTAGTTAAATGGATATAACGAGCCCCTCCTAAGGGCTAATTGCAGGTTCGATTCCTGCAGGGGACACCATCCTTGTGTTTATCCCTAAAACCACATAAAAACCGTAAATTAAATTCGAACTAGCAGGCCGAATAAGGCACACCAGGAACTCGTGGTTTTATTCATTATGAAGTGGTTTTTACCTGTTCTCTTAGCCAAGTAATAAACGCTTCAATTTTTGGCCACTGCCTGCCCGGTAATGTGGTGATGTAATAATGCTGATGGCATTTCACCGTCATATCGCCAAACGGCGCGACGAGCTCACCACTGGCAAGCCTTTTTTGTACCAGGCGTTTTCTTCCCATCGCCACCCCAATATGATTCATCGCGGCAATAACAGCTAAATCAGAACGATCAAAGCCAATTCCAGAAGATGTCGGCAAATTAACCGCATAATGTTGCGCCCAACTATGCCATTCATCCGTACCGGAGTCGTTGCTCCATGCCTGTCTGTCATGGAGCAACGTACAGTGACACAGGTTAATTACCGTGTTGGTTAAAGCATGTCTTTGAGCGTATTCCGGGCTACATACTGGCAGGATTTCTTCATCCATCAGAAAGTGATGAGTGAGTTGCGCTGACGGCGCATCATCAAAGTAGATCGCCAAATCGATTCCGGCACGTTGCAGATTGACGTTGTCATTACCAGTGAGCACGGTGAGCGAAATAGACGGATACCGGCGTGTAAAGTCACCTAATGCGGGCACCAACCAGCATTGGGCGATAGAGGGCCGGGAATACAGAGTTAACGTTCCCGATAACTCCTGATTTTTGATATCAAGAATTTCCTGGTTCAGGGTATCCAGCGACGATTTTAGCGCCCAATAAACACGTTTCCCCTCGTGCGTTAATTCCACTTTGCGATGGGAACGAACAAACAACTGAATGCCCAATTCTTCTTCCAGCTGATTGATACGGTGACTTACCGCACTGGGGCTCAGCGACAATTCCTCTGCCGCCAGGGCGAAGGACTGATGCCTGGCAGCCACTTCAAAAGTATGCATTTTTGATAATTGCCAGCCGTTAAGCAGCCGATTTCTTATTTCACGAAGGGGTTCCATAATCACCTCATTTTTCGCTTAAGTGTAAAAAAATAGCGGCAAAATTTCAGCTATGAGATGAGCTAAAGTGAACCATATCTCAATTCACCTTCATTTTTAGATGTAAATCACTCCATTGATGCAATTTACCTCATGTGAAAGGCAAATTTTATCGTTTGTCAGCCTGCGTTGTTTTTTTGTCCAATATCATCAGGTTAATCACAGGGGAAGGTGAGATATGCACTCTCAAATCTGGGTTGTGAGCACGCTGCTTATCAGCATCGTGTTAATTGTACTGACCATCGTGAAGTTCAAATTCCACCCGTTTCTGGCGCTGTTGCTGGCCAGCTTCTTCGTGGGAACGATGATGGGCATGGGGCCACTGGATATGGTAAATGCTATTGAAAGTGGAATTGGCGGAACGCTGGGGTTCCTCGCAGCGGTTATCGGCCTTGGCACGATACTGGGAAAAATGATGGAAGTATCCGGGGCCGCAGAAAGAATTGGTCTGACACTTCAACGCTGCCGCTGGCTTTCAGTTGATGTCATTATGGTGCTGGTTGGCCTGATTTGTGGCATCACGCTGTTTGTTGAAGTGGGCGTCGTGCTATTGATTCCTCTGGCTTTTTCAATTGCCAAAAAAACCAATACCTCATTATTAAAGCTTGCCATTCCGCTATGTACCGCATTGATGGCAGTGCACTGCGTGGTTCCTCCACATCCGGCTGCTTTATATGTTGCCAATAAGCTGGGCGCAGATATCGGTTCGGTGATCGTCTACGGTTTGCTGGTTGGGCTGATGGCATCACTGATCGGTGGCCCACTTTTCCTTAAATTTCTGGGTCAACGACTGCCCTTTAAACCTGTACCCACAGAGTTTGCAGATCTCAAAGTTCGCGATGAAAAAACACTACCGTCATTAGGCGCAACGTTATTCACCATACTGCTACCCATTGCGCTGATGTTGGTTAAAACGATTGCCGAATTGAATATGGCGCGTGAGAGTGGTTTGTATATCTTGGTTGAGTTTATTGGCAACCCTATCACTGCCATGTTTATCGCCGTGTTTGTCGCCTATTATGTGTTGGGTATACGCCAGCATATGAGCATGGGGACGATGCTCACACATACGGAAAATGGCTTCGGTTCTATTGCTAATATTTTGCTGATTATCGGGGCCGGAGGCGCATTCAACGCCATTTTAAAAAGCAGCAGTCTCGCTGATACGCTGGCAGTTATTCTCTCCAATATGCATATGCACCCGATTCTTCTGGCCTGGTTAGTGGCTCTTATTCTGCATGCGGCAGTGGGCTCCGCTACCGTGGCAATGATGGGGGCAACGGCAATTGTTGCACCCATGCTGCCGCTTTATCCCGACATCAGCCCGGAAATTATTGCGATTGCTATCGGTTCAGGTGCAATTGGCTGCACGATCGTTACGGACTCGCTTTTCTGGCTAGTGAAGCAATATTGCGGCGCTACGCTCAATGAAACATTTAAATACTATACGACAGCGACATTTATCGCTTCAGTCGTCGCTCTGGCGGGCACATTCCTGCTGTCATTTATCATCTAAGCGCAAAGAGACGTACTATGGAAAACGCTAAAATGAACTCGCTCATCGCCCAGTATCCGTTGGTAAAGGATCTGGTTGCTCTTAAAGAAACCACCTGGTTTAATCCTGGCACGACCTCATTGGCTGAAGGTTTACCTTATGTTGGCCTGACCGAACAGGATGTTCAGGACGCCCATGCGCGCTTATCCCGTTTTGCACCCTATCTGGCAAAAGCATTTCCTGAAACTGCTGCCACTGGGGGGATTATTGAATCAGAACTGGTTGCCATTCCAGCTATGCAAAAACGGCTGGAAAAAGAATATCAGCAACCGATCAGCGGGCAACTGTTACTGAAAAAAGATAGCCATTTGCCCATTTCCGGCTCCATAAAAGCACGCGGCGGGATTTATGAAGTCCTGGCACACGCAGAAAAACTGGCTCTGGAAGCGGGGTTGCTGACGCTTGATGATGACTACAGCAAACTGCTTTCTCCGGAGTTTAAACAGTTCTTTAGCCAATACAGCATTGCTGTGGGCTCAACCGGAAATCTGGGGTTATCAATCGGCATTATGAGCGCCCGCATTGGCTTTAAGGTGACAGTTCATATGTCTGCTGATGCCCGGGCATGGAAAAAAGCGAAACTGCGCAGCCATGGCGTTACGGTCGTGGAATATGAGCAAGATTATGGTGTTGCCGTCGAGGAAGGACGTAAAGCAGCGCAGTCTGACCCGAACTGTTTCTTTATTGATGACGAAAATTCCCGCACGTTGTTCCTTGGGTATTCCGTCGCTGGCCAGCGTCTTAAAGCGCAATTTGCCCAGCAAGGCCGTATCGTCGATGCTGATAACCCTCTGTTTGTCTATCTGCCGTGTGGTGTTGGCGGTGGTCCTGGTGGCGTCGCATTCGGGCTTAAACTGGCGTTTGGCGATCATGTTCACTGCTTTTTTGCCGAACCAACGCACTCCCCTTGTATGTTGTTAGGCGTCCATACAGGATTACACGATCAGATTTCTGTTCAGGATATTGGTATCGACAACCTTACCGCAGCGGATGGCCTTGCAGTTGGTCGCGCATCAGGCTTTGTCGGGCGGGCAATGGAGCGTCTGCTGGATGGCTTCTATACCCTTAGCGATCAAACCATGTATGACATGCTTGGCTGGCTGGCGCAGGAAGAAGGTATTCGTCTTGAACCTTCGGCACTGGCGGGTATGGCCGGACCTCAGCGCGTGTGTGCATCAGTAAGTTACCAACAGATGCACGGTTTCAGCGCAGAACAACTGCGTAATACCACTCATCTGGTGTGGGCGACGGGAGGTGGAATGGTGCCGGAAGAAGAGATGAATCAATATCTGGCAAAAGGCCGTTAATAACGTTTCAACGCAGCATCGCAATCCTTTCCCTGGGTGAGCGATGCTGCCGATGGCGCAGACTTAAGATCCCCGGTCTTACCCGCTATAACCCCCTCCTTTTATCATCACCCAACGCCTTTCGCTGTAAACGGCGGTTTCGCAAACCAAACCAAAACCGTAAGTAAGATAAAAGCAATAGCCGCCATACGGAAAATCTCATTTGCAGAAATAGAAAGTGACTGCTGGGTTATTTCATTATTAATTTCATTAAGAACTCCTGAAAGCGAACCATAGTATTTATCCATAATTTGTGACGATGAATTAAACACGGGGTTAAATTGATCGATGGTTGCTGTCAACTGACTATGGTGTAACGATTCGCGTCGTCCCCACAGCGTCATTGTCAACGACGTACCAACTGATCCTGACAAGGTACGAAAAAAATTACTCATACTCGAGGCATTGGCAAATTTATTATCTGGCAAGCCTGAAAACGAAATCGTTGTTAAGGGTAAAAAGAAACAGGCAACGGCGAATCCCTGGAAAAACTGTGGCAAAATGATGCCTGTAAAATCAATCGTTGGCATAAATGTCACAGAACGCCAGTAATAGCAAACCGCATACATCAAAAAACTGAATGTCACTAACACCCGCATGTCTATTTTATTGCCATAACGTCCTATCAAAGGTGAAATCAATAGTGGCATGATGCCGATGGGCGCATAAGCAAGCCCGGCCCATATCGCATTATACCCCATCGTTTCCTGGAGTAACTGCGGCATAAGGACGATCGCTCCAGAGTAAAATAAATACGCGCAGGTGATACTCACAATACCAATGGTGAAATTACGAGACTTAAACAAACTGAGATCAAGAATCGGATTCTCTGAGGTCGACTCCCAAATGACTAAAGAGATCAGAGAAATAGCTGATACTACTGTTAATATTATTATTGTACTCGAGTTGAACCAATCCAGATCGCGCCCTTTATCAAGCATAATTTGCAAGCCACCAACACCGAGCACTAACAGGGTCAACCCTGGTAAATTCATTTTGACCGGTGAAGTTTCAGTTTCTCTTCCTTTAAGTAAAGTTAAACATAATGTCAGGACGATAATCCCCATAGGGACATTGATTAAAAATATCCATCCCCAACTAAAGTTATCACAAATATAGCCACCCAATATCGGCCCACAAATCGGAGCGATAATTACGGTCATTGACCATAACGCCAAAGCAAATGTTCTTTTTTCTGGCGGATAATTCCTTAATAATAAACTCTGTGACAATGGAATTAACGGCCCCGCCATTAATCCCTGGACGACTCTAAAAAATATAAGAACATCAAGATTAGTCGAAAGACTACACATTAATGAAGACAGCGAAAAGAAGGTTACTGATAGTAAAAATAACCTTAATTCGCCTATTCTTTGTGCCAGCCTGCCGGTAACAGGGATCGCAATGGCATTTGCTACGCCAAACGATGTGATAACCCATGTGCCTTCGTCCGTTGATGCTCCGAGAAAGCCAGATATTGTGGGTATTGCGACGTTAGAAATAGTGGAGTCCAACATTTGCATAAACGTCGCTAATGACAACGCAATAGTGACGCACCATAACGTCCCACCGGTTAATGGTGCCGGAGTTGATTTAGTGATTGCCATTAAAGTTGTCCATTATGAGAAATAATGTTGTTAATCTCTTTTTCTATCGGACTGGTATCGATAACTAAGGCCTTACTGGTGTAAGCAGGCATGGACGTCACGGATGAAGCCAGATCAGGCATATCGGCAATGTCTTCGTTCCTGGTATCAATGGTTGCAGTCATCGATAAACCAATGCGCAAGGGATGTTCCATGAGTTCTTTTGGATCCAGAGACACCTCAACAGGTACACGCTGAACGATTTTGATCCAGTTCCCCGTCGCATTTTGTGCAGGTAATAAGGAGAACGCATTGCCGGTTCCCATATTGATCCCTGTCACCCGACCATGAAACACAACATTTTCACCATAAAGATCGCTGATTATATTAACCGATTGACCAATCCGTACATCCGTGAGTTGTGTTTCTTTAAAGTTGGCATTAACCCACATTTGACGTGCCGGTACGACAGCCATTAACGATTGTCCAGGACTCACTGTTTCGCCAACCTGCACACTTCGCTGGGCAATATAACCAGTAACCGGACTCTTAATATCCGTACGCTTAAGCGCTAACCAGGCTTCTTTGGTTGCATCCGCAGCTTCAACAACTTGTGGCTGGCGATTTAATGGTGTGTTCATTACTAAGGCTTTGTTCGCTTTATAAGCCTGAATAGCTGCATTCAATGCCGCTTTGCTACTTATTAACGTATCTTTGGTGTGCTCCAGCGTTTCTTTTGAAATAACCCCCTGCTTTGCTAGCGGCACACGACGATTATAATCTTCTAAAGATTGTTGATACTGGATACGTGCTGAAGCGACTTCGGCACTGTATTGTTTATCCTGTAAGTATAGTTTATTCGTTTGTCGCACAATATTTGCCAGATTATTTTTAGCTTTATTGAGTGCAATCGTAGCATCAGTTTTATCCAGTGAAACTAAAATGTCGCCCTGTCGAACAAAGTTCGTATCTTTATGATTAACGACAGTGACACTGCCTGAGACTTGTGCAGAAATTGGATCAGCATTCCCCGTAACATAGGCGTCATCTGTACTGATCATGTCTTCTAATTCTAGTGACCAATAGGCATAGGCTCCTGAAAACGCAATAAATAAAACTACCGCTAATAAAGAAAAATATTTTCTTCTGTCAGAATGTTTTTTATTTGAATTAATCTGTTCCACTATTATCTCTCATTTCGCATAGATGAAATTTATGAATTGAATGAAAAGAGTATTCATTCTTCATATCAAACACAGTGCATGTGTTACACATTATCCCAGGAACGTTGGAGGCCTAATTTAAATGAGGTGCAAAAGAAACAACAGAGGACTAAACCGTGGCTTTTGCAATACGATTCTTACGCCTGTAGGATTAGTGAGAAGACTTATAGTGCTAATGTGAAACTATAAATCATCGGTACAATCCCTGATTTTATTGTTGACATTTCATTTATGCCGACTATTTATATGGTATACTTGTCGAATTATCTTAAAGGAAGCTCAAATTTTCTTATTTTTATTGAGAAAATGAGATGATGCCTTATGTCTGTATTACTACAGGGAGAAGGGAGATGCTTCATTGCAAAGGGAATAATCTATGAACGCAATAATTATTGATGACCATCCTCTTGCTATCGCAGCAATTCGTAATTTATTGATCAAAA
>SKET01002065.1_pt1 | contig 12660 bp, 9 predicted proteins | sample 4841461 | NCBI WGS metagenome assembly SKET01 (sample SAMN11008802, study PRJNA524170) | human gut metagenome | biome: Human fecal sample; material: Feces; isolation source: fecal sample from pouch patient p5 | host: Homo sapiens | place: Israel: Tel-Aviv | collected 2014-02-13
TTGAGGCGATAATCGCAAACAACAGACTGCCCATGGTGACGTTTTTCACCACCGCAGCGCCAGCTTCAGTGCCGTTGTAATGCCAGAGCGTGATGCTGTCGAGATAGCTGAACACGGTGATCAAATCTGACCAAATTGCCCAGAACATGACACCGAACAGCGCAAACATCAGCAACATAGTAATACGCAGCGTCTGTTGGTTAACCTGCTCCAGTGCAATGGTTGGTTCTTCCGGCGGTTCGGCACCTTCTGCGCCCTCTTTCACCAGATTCTGTCGACGCGCCAGCGCACGACGCCAGGCGATACGCCGCGCCGCTACGCTTAAGCCGCGCAATACCGTCTGGTACAGCAGGTTCCAGATGATCACCAGATAAACGGTTTCAATCCAACGCCCGGAGAGGCGCAGCGTGGTGTAGAAATAACCCGTGGCGGTCAGCACCATCAACGCAATCGGGATAATCGACAGTATGGTAATGGTGACAAGTCGCATGGTGTGCGACTCTTTATCACGCCAGCTTTCGCGGCACATTGGCCATACCAGGAAGGCAATCAGCAGCAGGTTGAAGAAAATCATCGCCTGCCCCAGCACATCATCCATCAGATGCAGCGGGGAAAGTTCTGCCACCACAGACCAGAAATGAATTGGCAGCAACGCGAGACTGATGCGGACAATTTGCCGACGCCAGTGGCTGGTCTGCTGTTCCGGCATGCCAAAGTGACGCACGGCAACACCGTTTTTCTCCAGTACCTTCCAGCACAGGCCAAACACCAGCCAGAAAATCGCCAGTTTTTTGCTGAACGACCATAGCAGTTCGCTGATGTTGAGCTGCATGGTTAGCAGAATCAGACCAACCGCAAGAATAATCAGACATACCGGCAGTGCGCGAATCAGGTCGATAAGGATCGCTTTTGGTGTGTTGAGCTGGCTGTCGTTACGCAGGGAACCCACAGCGGAAGCCAGTTTTTGTTGATACGCTTTCAGCCATCCCAAACGCCAGTGGATCAGCCCGGCAATTAATAGCAGTGGCAAACCAGCGAGGAAAGCGATAAAGACGGCAGGCCAGGCTTTTTCCCAGTTTACCGTGATCTTCATCGACTTAAATTCATCTTTCAGCGTTTGTGGGAACGCTTTGATCCAGTCCCAGTCCATTGGACGGTTACTGTTCACCCAAAAGATTTGCTGAGTCAGGATCGATTTCAGGTTTTTCGACACGCTCATTAACTGCTGCTGGTTGATTTGCAGGTTAATGGCCATCATCAACTGGTTACCCAACTGTTTATTAAGCTGATCCAGCAGTTCGCGACGCATATCCACAACCTGGAGTAATGCGTCATGAACTTCACTGTTAACTTCGTTGGCGTGGCCTTCTTCCAGCTTGTTAACGAACGCATCACTCTGGAAGAGCGCATCACGCTGCTGGTTGACTTCAAACTGTTCGAGACGCAAATCCGCGATGCGGTTGGTCATGTTTTCCAGTTCATCCGCCGAGGGCAGCGTTTGTTGTTGCTGGTAAAGGATACGAGACAACAGCAGACTGCCCTTCAGGACGGCAATCTGCTCCTTAATATTTCGTTCCGATTGCAGCGCCCGCTCAAGCCAGTTTTTGACTTTAATGTTTTGCTGCATTAGCTGATTACCGTTTTCAGTCGCGGTAATCAGACGCTGACTCAACTGCTGGTTAATTTCCAGTTCCTGTTTCACCAGAGGATTAGCCTGAATACGTGCAGCTTCATCCGGAGAGACGGCTTCCTGCGCCGTTTTTTCGGTTAAGGTCAGGCGCTTACTGTTTACCGCTTCTTGCAACAGTTGCAACTGGTGTTCCAGACGAGCACTGTTCGCCGTCACGTAATCACGCTGCTTTTGCAAGGTATCCTGTAAGACGGTGTTCCCTTCCAGGCTTTTTCGCTGCTGGTCAATCTCAGCATTCAGCAAAACCTGCTGGGCCTGCATCAACACTTTCTGGCTGGGACGTAAGGCAGTATCGCCAACATCAGTCCCATCCAGACGACTGCGAATTTGTTGCAGCTGCTGCGAAGCGTTATACATCGCATTTTGCACGCGTTCGGGCTGCGTCTGTAACGAAACCAGCTGGCTGTTATAAGACGCCAGATCGTTTTGTGCGTTTTGCAAATCGTCCAGCGCCTGGGCAACGCGAGTTTCCAGCTGGCGCAACGAAAGTGTGCTCAGAATTTTGCGCGTTTCTTCGTCATTATCGACATCGCTAAGTGCAGTTAACGCCGCGGTCGCCTGACGCATTTTTTCCGGCGCTTCAGCGACTTTTTGCCGTAGCTGAACTGTCTCTTCTTTTACGCGATCGATTTTATCGAGGGTAGCTAATGTATCTGTCAGATCCTGCTGCACCAGTTTGTCCTGAGCAGAAAGATCTTTTTGTTTATTCAGTGAGTCAAGTTGTGCCTGCAGGTCCGCTTTTGTCGGTAAATCACCATTCGATGACGCCCGCGCAAACGCCGTGTTCTGGCATAACAAGACAAAAACAAAAGCAATAAATGCTGAAAAAACAAAATGCCGTGATCGTTTGTAATACTGGAACATAGTCATGATGAATGAAGGTTTCTGAACCTGAAGAACGACCTGAAAAAGTCAAACCGCAAGAATATCACGACGCAGTGAACCAGAATAGCAACGACGAAAATGTCCAGGAAAAATCCTGGAGTCAGATTCAGGGTTATTCGTTAGTGGCAGGGTAACGAAGCGTGGGGCACAGGAGATACATCTCCAGTAAGATGGCGACGTAATCGCGAGCTTCTTTTTTAAGATCAAAAGATTGCGGGGCAAAGAGCCAGTTTTCCATCAGGCCGGAAATATAGCCACGCATAATAATTGCTGCGCGACGTGTCATTAAATCCGCAGGCAACATTTTTGCTTCAATACAATGTTTTAACGTTTGTTCTATACGGTCATAACTTTCCAGACAGAGATTACGTTGTGCCTGTTGCACAACAGCCATTTCTCCGACAAATTCGCATTTATGGAATATAATCTCCATCAATAATCGACGCCGTTCTTCTGTCACCGTGGATTCAAGAACATGAATTAATATCTCTCTTAATACTGAGAGTGGATCGCCAGGGAATTTTGCCTGATACTCAAGCTCTAGTTCACCAATATTGGATTCTGACAGTTCCCAGATCTCACTGAACAAATCCGACTTGTCTTTAAAATGCCAGTAGATTGCACCGCGCGTAACGCCAGCTGCTTTTGCAATCTCACCCAGCGAGGTGGATGATACCCCCTGCTGTGAGAAAAGACGTAGAGCCACATCGAGGATGTGTTGGCGCGTTTCCTGCGCTTCTTGTTTGGTTTTTCGTGCCATATGTTCGTGAATTTACAGGCGTTAGATTTACATACATTTGTGAATGTATGTACCATAGCACGACGATAATATAAACGCAGCAATGGGTTTATTAACTTTTGACCATTGACCAATTTGAAATCGGACACTCGAGGTTTACATATGAACAAAAACAGAGGGTTTACGCCTCTGGCGGTCGTTCTGATGCTCTCAGGCAGCTTAGCCCTAACAGGATGTGACGACAAACAGGCCCAACAAGGTGGCCAGCAGATGCCCGCCGTTGGCGTAGTAACAGTCAAAACTGAACCTCTGCAGATCACAACCGAGCTTCCGGGTCGCACCAGTGCCTACCGGATCGCAGAAGTTCGTCCTCAAGTTAGCGGGATTATCCTGAAGCGTAATTTCAAAGAAGGTAGCGACATCGAAGCTGGTGTCTCTCTCTATCAGATTGATCCTGCGACCTATCAGGCGGCATACGACAGCGCGAAAGGCGATCTGGCGAAAGCCCAGGCTGCAGCCAATATCGCGCAATTGACGGTGAATCGTTATCAGAAATTGCTCGGTACTCAGTACATCAGTAAGCAAGAGTACGATCAGGCTCTGGCTGATGCGCAACAGGCAAATGCTGCGGTAACTGCGGCGAAAGCTGCCGTTGAAACTGCGCGGATCAATCTGGCTTACACCAAAGTTACCTCTCCGATTAGCGGTCGCATTGGTAAGTCGAACGTGACGGAAGGCGCATTGGTACAGAACGGTCAGGCGACTGCGCTGGCAACCGTGCAGCAACTTGATCCGATCTACGTTGATGTGACCCAGTCCAGCAACGACTTCCTGCGCCTGAAACAGGAACTGGCAAATGGCACGCTGAAACAAGAGAACGGCAAAGCCAAAGTGTCGCTGATCACCAGTGACGGCATTAAGTTCCCGCAGGACGGTACGCTGGAATTCTCTGACGTTACCGTTGATCAGACCACCGGGTCTATCACCCTACGCGCTATCTTCCCGAACCCGGATCACACTCTGCTGCCGGGTATGTTCGTACGTGCACGTCTGGAAGAAGGGCTTAATCCAAACGCTATTTTAGTCCCGCAACAGGGCGTAACCCGTACGCCGCGTGGTGATGCCACCGTACTGGTGGTTGGCGCGGATGACAAAGTGGAAACCCGTCCGATCGTTGCAAGCCAGGCTATTGGCGATAAGTGGCTGGTGACAGAAGGTCTGAAAGCAGGCGATCGCGTAGTAATAAGTGGGCTGCAGAAAGTGCGTCCTGGTGTCCAGGTAAAAGCACAAGAAGTTACCGCTGATAATAACCAGCAAGCCGCAAGCGGTGCTCAGCCTGAACAGTCCAAGTCTTAACTTAAACAGGAGCCGTTAAGACATGCCTAATTTCTTTATCGATCGCCCGATTTTTGCGTGGGTGATCGCCATTATCATCATGTTGGCAGGGGGGCTGGCGATCCTCAAACTGCCGGTGGCGCAATATCCTACGATTGCACCGCCGGCAGTAACGATCTCCGCCTCCTACCCCGGCGCTGATGCGAAAACAGTGCAGGACACGGTGACACAGGTTATCGAACAGAATATGAACGGTATCGATAACCTGATGTACATGTCCTCTAACAGTGACTCCACGGGTACCGTGCAGATCACCCTGACCTTTGAGTCTGGTACTGATGCGGATATCGCGCAGGTTCAGGTGCAGAACAAACTGCAGCTGGCGATGCCGTTGCTGCCGCAAGAAGTTCAGCAGCAAGGGGTGAGCGTTGAGAAATCATCCAGCAGCTTCCTGATGGTTGTCGGCGTTATCAACACCGATGGCACCATGACGCAGGAGGATATCTCTGACTACGTAGCGGCGAATATGAAAGATGCCATCAGCCGTACGTCGGGCGTGGGTGATGTTCAGTTGTTCGGTTCACAGTACGCGATGCGTATCTGGATGAACCCGAATGAGCTGAACAAATTCCAGCTAACGCCGGTTGATGTCATTACCGCCATCAAAGCGCAGAACGCCCAGGTTGCGGCGGGTCAGCTCGGTGGTACGCCGCCGGTGAAAGGCCAACAGCTTAACGCCTCTATTATTGCTCAGACGCGTCTGACCTCTACTGAAGAGTTCGGCAAAATCCTGCTGAAAGTGAATCAAGATGGTTCCCGCGTACTGCTGCGTGATGTGGCGAAGATTGAGCTGGGTGGTGAGAACTACGACATCATCGCAGAGTTTAACGGCCAACCGGCTTCCGGTCTGGGGATCAAGCTGGCGACCGGTGCAAACGCGCTGGATACCGCTGCGGCAATCCGTGCTGAACTGGCGAAGATGGAACCGTTCTTCCCGTCGGGTCTGAAAATTGTTTACCCGTACGACACCACGCCGTTCGTGAAAATCTCTATTCACGAAGTGGTTAAAACGCTGGTCGAAGCGATCATCCTCGTGTTCCTGGTTATGTATCTGTTCCTGCAGAACTTCCGCGCGACGTTGATTCCGACCATTGCCGTACCGGTGGTATTGCTCGGGACCTTTGCCGTCCTTGCCGCCTTTGGCTTCTCGATAAACACGCTAACAATGTTCGGGATGGTGCTCGCTATCGGCTTGTTGGTGGATGACGCTATCGTTGTGGTAGAAAACGTGGAGCGTGTTATGGCGGAAGAAGGTTTGCCGCCAAAAGAAGCTACCCGTAAGTCGATGGGGCAGATTCAGGGCGCTCTGGTCGGTATCGCGATGGTACTGTCGGCGGTATTCGTACCGATGGCCTTCTTTGGCGGTTCTACTGGTGCTATCTATCGTCAGTTCTCTATTACCATTGTTTCAGCAATGGCGCTGTCGGTACTGGTAGCGTTGATCCTGACTCCGGCTCTTTGTGCCACCATGCTGAAACCGATTGCCAAAGGCGATCACGGGGAAGGTAAAAAAGGCTTCTTCGGCTGGTTTAACCGCATGTTCGAGAAGAGCACGCACCACTACACCGACAGCGTAGGCGGTATTCTGCGCAGTACGGGGCGTTACCTGGTGCTGTATCTGATCATCGTGGTCGGCATGGCCTATCTGTTCGTGCGTCTGCCAAGCTCCTTCTTGCCAGATGAAGACCAGGGCGTATTTATGACCATGGTTCAGCTGCCAGCAGGTGCAACGCAGGAACGTACGCAGAAAGTGCTCAATGAGGTAACGAATTACTATCTGACCAAAGAAAAGAACAACGTTGAGTCGGTGTTCGCCGTTAACGGCTTCGGCTTTGCGGGACGTGGTCAGAATACCGGTATTGCGTTCGTTTCCTTGAAGGACTGGGCCGATCGTCCGGGTGAAGAAAACAAAGTTGAAGCGATTACCATGCGTGCAACACGCGCTTTCTCGCAAATCAAAGATGCGATGGTTTTCGCCTTTAACCTGCCCGCAATCGTGGAACTGGGTACTGCAACCGGCTTTGACTTTGAGCTGATTGACCAGGCTGGCCTTGGTCACGAAAAACTGACTCAGGCGCGTAACCAGCTGCTTGCAGAAGCAGCGAAGCACCCTGATATGCTGACCAGCGTACGTCCAAACGGTCTGGAAGATACCCCGCAGTTTAAGATTGATATCGACCAGGAAAAAGCGCAGGCGCTGGGTGTTTCTATCAACGACATTAACACCACTCTGGGCGCTGCATGGGGCGGTAGCTATGTGAACGACTTTATCGACCGCGGTCGTGTGAAGAAAGTTTACGTCATGTCAGAAGCGAAATACCGTATGCTGCCGGATGATATCGGCGACTGGTATGTTCGTGCTGCTGATGGTCAGATGGTGCCGTTCTCGGCATTCTCCTCTTCTCGTTGGGAGTACGGTTCGCCGCGTCTGGAACGTTACAATGGCCTGCCATCCATGGAAATCTTAGGCCAGGCGGCACCGGGTAAAAGTACCGGTGAAGCAATGGAGCTAATGGAACAACTGGCGAGCAAACTGCCTACCGGTGTTGGCTATGACTGGACGGGGATGTCCTATCAGGAACGCCTCTCCGGCAACCAGGCACCTTCACTGTACGCGATTTCGTTGATTGTCGTATTCCTGTGTCTGGCGGCGCTGTATGAAAGCTGGTCGATTCCGTTCTCCGTTATGCTGGTCGTTCCGCTGGGGGTTATCGGTGCGTTGCTGGCTGCCACCTTCCGTGGCCTGACCAATGACGTTTACTTCCAGGTAGGCCTGCTCACAACCATTGGGTTGTCGGCGAAGAACGCGATACTTATCGTCGAATTCGCCAAAGACTTGATGGATAAAGAAGGTAAAGGTCTGATTGAAGCGACGCTTGATGCAGTGCGGATGCGTTTACGTCCGATCCTGATGACCTCGCTGGCGTTTATCCTCGGCGTTATGCCGCTGGTTATCAGTACTGGTGCTGGTTCCGGCGCGCAGAACGCAGTAGGTACCGGTGTAATGGGCGGGATGGTGACCGCAACGGTACTGGCAATCTTCTTCGTTCCGGTATTCTTTGTTGTGGTTCGCCGCCGCTTTAGCCGCAAGAATGAAGATATCGAGCACAGCCATACTGTCGATCATCATTGATACAACGTGTAATCACTAAGGCCGCGCAAGCGGCCTTTTTTATGCATAACCTACGAACATTAAGGAGTAATTGAACCACCAACTCAGGATCTCATACGAAAACCAGTATTAACCACGGATAAAATTCATAAAAAATACTGATTGTTAGTTAATTTATATTAAGTAGCGCTAATAGATTTAATAATCCATAATCATTTAGAGGCTATTCTTAATTATTTGCGGTAATTCTTTATTCATTCCTCGGTTATTACGTCATATTCAGAGCAATCCTGGTATTAGTGTCACCAATTTCATCTGGCGATAATCCTGAAATGTTATGAACAGTTCGAGCAAACTGCTTTTACCTGCTGCGGGTTAGTGCTAGTATGAAAAAGTGAGTCCTGTCCCGATTCCTTCCTAATTGTAATTTTTCGTAATAATGCGATGAAAACCTGCAAAGAGTGGCTTATAGTTAAGCTAACAAACGAGAGGGCAAGTCCAGGTCAGTAAGTTTTTTCCATCCCGAAAGGTGTCCGTTAGTTCAACCACTAAGAAGGGGACGCGTTATGGATGAATACTCACCCAAAAGACATGATATCGCACAGCTTAAGTTTCTCTGTGAAACCCTGTATCATGACTGCCTTGCAAACCTTGAAGAAAGCAATCATGGCTGGGTTAACGACCCAACCTCGGCGATCAACCTCCAGTTGAATGAACTGATTGAGCATATTGCGACCTTCGCACTTAATTACAAAATTAAGTATAATGAAGACAATAAGCTCATTGAGCAGATCGACGAATATCTGGATGACACCTTTATGTTGTTCAGCAGTTATGGTATTAATATGCAGGATCTTCAGAAATGGCGGAAGTCAGGTAATCGACTATTCCGTTGTTTTGTCAATGCGACGAAAGAGAATCCTGCGAGTTTATCTTGTTAGAATTATTACAACCATGGGTAGAAGTATGTCCGAAAAACCTTTAACGAAAACCGATTATTTAATGCGTTTACGTCGTTGCCAGACAATTGACACGCTGGAGCGTGTTATCGAGAAAAATAAATACGAATTATCAGATAATGAACTGGCGGTATTTTACTCAGCCGCAGATCACCGCCTCGCCGAATTGACCATGAATAAACTGTACGACAAGATCCCTTCCTCAGTATGGAAATTTATTCGCTAATAAATAATTCGCTTTCGGAGCTATAACCGGCTGTTTATTAAGAATTTTATACTTTTTCGCCATGAAGACATACCCTATGTGATCTTTATCACACAGATGTAATGGGAACGTTCTCTTCACTGACTTTTCGTCTTACTGTGTTGCCGCATTTTCAGCAACCGGAGGTCAGTAATGAGCACAGAAAAAGAAAAGATGATTGCTGGTGAGTTGTATCGCTCGGCAGATGAGACGTTATCTCGCGATCGCCTGCGCGCTCGTCAGCTTATTCACCGATACAATCATTCCCTGGCGGAAGAGCACACATTACGCCAGCAAATTCTCGCTGATTTATTCGGTCAGGTGACAGAGGCTTATATTGAGCCAACGTTTCGCTGTGATTATGGCTATAATATTTTTCTCGGCAATAATTTTTTCGCCAACTTCGATTGCGTGATGCTTGATGTCTGCCCTATTCGCATCGGTGATAACTGTATGTTGGCACCAGGCGTTCATATCTACACGGCAACACATCCCATCGACCCTGTAGCACGTAATAGCGGTGCTGAACTGGGGATACCCGTCACCATCGGTAATAACGTCTGGATTGGCGGACGCGCGGTCATTAACCCTGGTGTGACCATTGGTGATAACGTCGTGGTAGCCTCAGGTGCAGTTGTCACAAAAGATGTCCCGGACAACGTTGTCGTGGGCGGTAATCCAGCCAGAATAATTAAAAAATTGTAATATGTTTTTCGCAACTGTTATGCAAAATTGTGGTAGATCTGTTACTTCCCCTCTACTATTCCCACGTTAAAATAGGGTGTTCCCTGGAAAGTTGCAGATACCACGAAGGCAAACGATGACCGAAATACAACGCCTGCTGACCGAAACAATTGAGTCTCTAAATACCCGCGAAAAACGCGACAACAAACCCCGCTTTAGTATCAGTTTTATCCGTAAACATCCGGGGCTGTTTATCGGTATGTACGTTGCTTTTTTTGCCACCCTGGCAGTGATGTTGCAGTCCGAAACGCTGTCAGGCTCTGTCTGGCTACTGGTTGTATTATTTATCCTGCTTAATGGTTTCTTCTTTTTCGATGTCTACCCACGCTACCGCTATGAAGATATCGACGTGCTTGATTTCCGCGTTTGCTATAACGGCGAATGGTACAACACGCGCTTTGTACCTGCCGCGCTGGTTGAAGCCATCTTGAACTCTCCGCGTGTCGCGGATGTTCATAAAGAACAACTGCAAAAAATGATCGTCCGTAAAGGTGAACTGTCTTTTTACGATATTTTTACCCTCGCTCGCGCCGAATCAACATCTTAAGTTAGGGTTACATACCAGGCGTAAAGCTCTGCGCCTGGTCAAATGACAATGATCGTTTCCACCCATCACTTCATGAAATACCAGCTCTACCTCCTTATCTCCTGCCAGCCTTTTTCCACAATCAGATATACTTTCCCTACACTGTGTTAATAAGGATATGCTGGTGAGAACACGACATCTGGTCAGCCTGATTTCGGGAGTACTGATTCTTTCAGTATTACTGCCTGTCGGCTTAAGCATCTGGCTGGCCCATCAGCAAGTACAAACATCGTTTATTGAAGAGCTGAATACTTATTCCTCCCGCGTCGCTATTCGGGCCAATAAGGTGGCGATACAAGGGAAAGATGCTCTGCAGGAGCTGGAAAGGTGGCAAGGTGCGGCCTGTAGCGCAGCCCATCTCATGAAAATGCGTCGGGTATCTTACAGTTATCGCTATATTCAGGAAGTGGTCTATATCGATAACAACGTTCCCCAGTGTTCGTCTCTGGAGCATGAAAGCCCACCCGATGCCTTCCCCGAGCCAGGTAAAATTTCGAAAGATGGTTATCGGGTCTGGTTAACATCGCATAACGATTTAGGCATTATCCGTTACATGGTCGCCATAGGAACGGCACATTATGTCGTCATGATCGACCCCGCTTCCTTTATTGATGTCATTCCCTATAGCTCATGGCAAATTGATGCCGCCATTATTGGCAATGCCCATAATGTTGTCATAACCAGCAGCGATGAAATTGCTCAGGGAATTATTACCAGGCTACAAAAAACACCCGGTGAGCATATCGAAAATAATGGAATCATTTACGATATCCTGCCCTTCCCGGAGATGAATATTTCGATCATCACCTGGGCTTCAACGAAAATGTTGCAGAAAGGCTGGCATCGGCAAGTCTTTATTTGGTTACCGCTCGGGTTGGTGATTGGCCTGCTGGCAGCGATGTTTGTGCTGCGTATTTTGCGCCGTATCCAGTCACCGCATCATCGGCTGCAGGATGCTATCGAAAATCGTGATATTTGCGTGCACTATCAGCCGATTGTCTCCTTAGCCAATGGCAAAATTGTCGGTGCTGAGGCACTGGCGCGCTGGCCGCAGACAGACGGTAGTTGGTTGTCACCAGATAGTTTTATTCCGCTGGCACAGCAAACGGGCCTTTCTGAGCCGTTGACGCTACTGATTATAAGAAGTGTCTTTGAAGATATGGGCGACTGGCTGCGTCAGCATCCGCAGCAGCATATTTCGATCAATCTTGAATCCACCGTGCTCACCTCGGAAAAAATCCCGCAATTGCTGCGTGAAATGATCAATCACTATCAGGTTAATCCCAGACAGATCGCGCTTGAACTCACTGAACGCGAGTTTGCCGATCCGAAAACCAGCGCCCCGATAATTTCTCGCTACCGGGAGGCGGGCCATGAAATTTATCTCGATGATTTTGGTACGGGGTATTCAAGTTTAAGCTATTTACAGGATCTGGATGTCGACATTCTGAAGATCGATAAATCTTTCGTTGATGCGCTGGAATATAAAAATGTCACGCCACATATCATCGAAATGGCAAAAACACTGAAACTGAAAATGGTAGCGGAGGGAATCGAAACCAGTAAACAAGAAGAGTGGCTACGCCAGCATGGCGTGCACTACGGCCAGGGCTGGCTCTACAGCAAGGCATTACCGAAAGAGGATTTCTTACGCTGGGCCGAGCAACATTTGTGAATTTTTGGGCTGACGGCACGCCGCACAGCCCGTCACGCTACCTATTCGTCGATGATTGACTCGAATCCGCCATAGATCATTCGCTTGCCATCAAACGGCATGGACTCGCCGAACTCCTTCATCCGTGGGTCCGACATCATCTTTTGATTAGCAGCGTCGCGGACCTCTTTTGAAGGGTATTCAATCCAGCTAAAGACAACCTCTTCATTCTCTTCCGCTTTCACCGCCATACGAAAATCGGTCACTTTGCCATCCGGTACATCGCTGGCCCAGCATTCGACAATACGAAGCGCGCCAAACTCTTTAAACAATGGCGCGGCCTTAGCGGCCATTTCCCGATAGGCATCCTTTTTATCGGCAGGAACGGCAACCACAAAACCATCAACATACTTCATCAGACATACCTCCGAAGCGTACTGCGCAGCCAGACAATTCTTGCGACGTCAGTTGTGGTTAAAGTTTAGCCATGTTGGGATTTTTTGACGAAACGGTGGGAGGCAGAAATGGGTGGGGGCCCTGCCAGCTACATCCCGGCACACGCGTCATCTGCCTTGGCTGCTTCCTTCCGGACCTGACCTGGTAAACAGAGTAGCGTTGCGGGAGAACCAACAGAGCCCCCATTGAGAGCGTT
>SKET01002067.1_pt1 | contig 12652 bp, 3 predicted proteins | sample 4841461 | NCBI WGS metagenome assembly SKET01 (sample SAMN11008802, study PRJNA524170) | human gut metagenome | biome: Human fecal sample; material: Feces; isolation source: fecal sample from pouch patient p5 | host: Homo sapiens | place: Israel: Tel-Aviv | collected 2014-02-13
TATTACCAGTCAATGCAACGCCAACGTTTTTCAATTGAGCTACGTTAACAGCATCTGTATCAGCAGTACCAGCAGCAAGGCCTGTCAATTGACGAGTCAATGTACTGCCATTACCGATGGATACAGCAGCCGTAGTAGCTGTGCGAACATTGTTAGCTAAGTTTGTGTAATGACGTGTATGGTCATCAGAAGGATTGTAACCTTTAACGCCTTTATCTGTTGTTGTAACAGAGTTAGAGCCTAGTGCTACACCATTGGCAATGTTAGCTTCTGCTGCATTACCTAATGCAGTAGCAGCTTCTGCATTCGCTTTAGTTGTACGACCTAATGCAACGCCATATTTACCACCTGCACGAGAGCCAGCACCTTCAGCGATGGCAGCTTCCCCAGTAGCTTGAGATTGCATACCGATAGCAATGGAGTTTACACCAGATGCAATTACTTTAGGAGAACCTTTACCACTTTGACCGATAGCAATAGAATTGTCACCAGAAGCCTCTGCACGAGCACCGACTACAGTAGAGCCAGAACCAGATGCAGTTGTTTCACGACCGATAGCAATCGTATCTAGATGAGTTGCAACGTTGTCACGACCGATAGCGATTTGAGAGTTTTCATCTCTAGTATTCGCAGCATTTCGACCATCATTAGAAGAATCAGTCAAGTTATTTTTACCAATGGAGATACCACCCATTGTTTTAGCATTATTTTGTTGACCTAATGTGATTGTATCTGCTACATGGGATGTATTTTCAGAACCGATGGCAACAGAGTTTTGGCCCAATGCATTTTCTTTATAACCAGCTGCAAAAGAACCAGGACCAACAGAATTGGAATATACACCCATAGCAGCTGATTCTCTACCTGTTGCACTAGAATAGTTACCAACTACTGTAGAGTATGCTCCAGCTTGCAAAGGTGCTGTAGCCCAAGTACCTTTTTTATAGTTAACATTGTTATAGGAACCGATTGCAATAGCACTTTTAGCATTGGCATTACTTACGTTACCAATAGCTACTGTTGCAGCGCCACTTGCTCTATTACCAGCACCGATAGCAGTAGAAGCACCGCCTCTAGATTCATTTTGATTACCTACAGCTAAGCCAGAGTTACCATATGCTTGGTTATTTGCACCAAGAGCCGTAGTGCCATTTTCATCATCAGTTGTGTTTTGGTAACCAACAACGATGGAGTTAACGCCAACACTATTACTAGGTTTAGCATTAGCCGCAATATTAATACGACTATCTTGAGTATTTACACTGCCATCAGGACTTCTATAGGCATCTACAGGAGTACCCATTTGTGCGCCAACGCCAACAAGCGCTAAACCAGCTAATACGCTAGCTAGGACTTTCTTTTTGCCGCTATTATTTTTCGCAATTTCAGGAACTACAACGTAGCATTCCTTAGATTTGCTCCAAACGACTTTAAAGACCTTATTCATAAAACCTTTGAACCCCTTTCTCATAAGTACATGAAAAATGTAACTTTTACACTTTAGTTCACTTCATGAAGAGTGGTTTTTCTCTCATTCACACACACTTCATATAGGATAACTTAATAATATCAATTTATTAATTAATTGTAAATACTTTTACACCTATTTATTTAATGAAATTTTATATTTTAGATGAAAATAAACTGAAATTTATATGTATGTGTAAAAACAATCACATTTATCAAAAAGTACGCTATAACTATGTTTATAGCGTACTCAGCGACATTTTCTTCATATACTTTTCACATAAGTCATAGTTCTTTTTAGTTTATAAATATGTTAAATAATATAAAATCAGACAAAATAAGGTATTTAACCAACGCCACTATTCTATAAATTTAATAAATCGAAATTACACGATAAATCAGCAAAATACTGTATTTATAAGACATTCATTAATTCAACACATTAAATTGTATAATGCTAAATTTTATGGTTTGTTAATATATATCTATTAATATATGCTAGTATCCCAAATAAAACTACACACAAAATGAACCTATGGATCTACTATAAACCATATTTTATGCACCAAAAAACGCCCACACTATGGGACGGTACTTTCAAAATTGCGTTCAATTCAAAAGTCCGTTCTCACAGTGTGAGCGTTTTTATTATGGCCCCTATAGAAGAAAGGGGGTGGGATTAGAGAGCCTATAAGGGCCATATGGATTTATAATTTAGTGTTCAGCCAGATTATTTGCCTATAGCATCACGTAAGTTTACTTTACGGGATTGAGGTTGATCTACAGGCGGATTAGCCATTGCTGCGCGAAGGTCTACTTCGTGGTCATCACCAGCTTGAGGTTCTTCGCTAGCTTTGTTTTTCACCGTTTGTTTTGCGGCGTACCAAATTGTTTCGTTCATGTAGTGACGAAGTTCGTCATTGTTTACATGTTCTTGATCATGAGCCATGATGTCCAAAATGGAGTCTTCCAACGCTTGTGCTTCTTCGTCAGTCATAGGACCGCCGATTTTCTTTTGCTCTTGGATAACTGCATTAATTTGGTCTACCATGCCACGAAGTACATTGTACCCATAGCTATTAGTGAAACCATCTTGCTCATTGTATTTTGGCATATCAAAGTATTCGTATTCATTTTTGTTGCGATTTTCACCGTTCCAGTTCATGAACACTTCTTGACCATGCACACGACCGATGGAATGTGTGCGGAAATAGTCAGCATAGTTATGTTTGTCATAAGAATGCAACCAAACCTTTTCAGATTTCGTCAATTGTTTATGATCATCGTATTTAACCTTAGCTTTTGCAATGTTGATTTCTGCATTTTGCCAAGCTTTCACATAATCATGAACAGCTGCCACCGTTTGTGGGCTCGCTACAGGAACGAGTACAACAGAACCGAGTTGTGGCGTCATTACAGGGTTTTTAACAATTAATACATCATCATATGTAGGTGCGCTGGCTGCGTGACCAGTAAGGGATGCAGCGCTCATTAATACTGCTGCTGTGAAAGCAAGCATTGTAGATTTTTTCATATCTATTCCTCTTTTCTTAGTCGAACCAAAAGGGACGAGAGGGTTCTCGGTATCGAGTTCCCTCTTCCCGTTATCTGTGAAAGTTTAATCTATCAAATTATAAACCTAATTTTGCCATCATTGCAGCAATTTGAGCTTTCATTTGTTCATTTTCTGCTTTCAAGTCAGATACTTCGCCTTTTAATCCGGCATTTTGAGCTTTCATAGCTGCCATTTCTTGTTGCATTGCATACGCGGAACTGATAGGGCCTTTGCGGTAACGATCTGCTACAGCAGCTTCGCTATCACGGTTGCCAACTTTCCAAGTTACACCAGCGTTTGCCATCATGTGGCTAGAACCACCAGCCCAGGATACACCACCATGGATTAATGTAGATTCATTTTTGTAATGAGCTACGCCAAGAGCCACTGCGGAGTTACCACGGTAGTTACCATAACCAGCCATGATTTGAGTTGGTTCCAATGGGTCGTATTGGATAGGTTTCAATGCGGAGAGAGCTGCGCCTTGAGCACCTACGCGACCGATTTCTTCGCCGAGTTGGTCAACTTTGTTTGTGATGTTTGATAAGTCAGCACCGCCACCAGTCAAAGATTTAACAGTGTATACATCTTCACCATTTGCACCAATAGATTTAGTAACTTTTGTTGTTACACCATCATCTTTTACAACAGTTTTAGCTGCTTTTAATTGACTTACATTAACTGCATCATTATCATCTGTACCATTAGCAACATGAGTAATCTTGTTGTTATTCATGTTTAGATTACCACCATCAATATTTACAGTGCTATTAGCTCCTGCATTATTAAAGGAAATACGTGGGCCATTACCAGTTGTAGAACCAGAAATAGAAGAGATATTTTGAAGGTTAGGATTTACATCATAGAATACTTGACCATTTGGTGCAATACGTGCAGTAGTATTAGTACCGTTTTTGAAATCTAAACCTTTGTCTAATGTTACAGTTTGAGTACCATTACCATTGGCTTTATAAGTCAATGGAATAGACTTAGCTGCTTCAGCACCATCGAAACCAACTTTATAAGTTGTTTCATGAGCTACAGATGTATCTGGAGTTACTGTAATAGCAGGGCTCACAGATGTTACTTTAACAGCTTCTTTAGCGGCATCTTTAACAGCATTTTTAGATACGGACACTTCATATGTTGCCCCTGCTGCACCGAATGTATCGCCAGCTTTTGGAGTTACAGTAGCAATATTTGTATCACCAGCGGCTGCAGTACCAGCTTGTACTTTTTCAACAGCTTTTTTCTTAGCTTCAGTAAGAACTTTATCCAATTGTTCTTCAGTTGCTGCACGACCTTTAGTTGCAAATGTAGGATCAGTAAGAGTTACATTTGTTAAACCAGTGATATCGCCAGTATGACCGTCGATTTTAACTTTATGAGTATCACCAATAGTTACAACAGGTTCCAAAGATACTTTGTAGTTCGTATGACCATCTGCTGCTGAATTATCAGTTTCAACCTTAACGTTATTATCGCCAGCTTCTACTGTTGTTTTCGCTGCATCAGTGTATTTCTTCAATTGAGAACCATTCACTGCATCTTTAGATGTTGCATTCACAGCACCATCAGCTACGTTAGTGATTTTCTTATCGCCTGCATCTACACCAGTCTTAGTAATGGAAGGACCATTAGCAATTGTTACACCATCTTTATTAACAGTAGTATCGCCAGCTTTCAAGGAACCATTAGTACCAAGATCAACAGCTTCTTTCAATGCATACTCAATATGAGTGCCAGTGGCATCATTTGTTTGTTTAACAGTTAAGTTGCTACCAGCATTGAAGTCTACTTTTTTACCATTATCAATAGTTTTACTTGTAGCACCATTGTTGGCAGTTACATCAAAACCATTCATTGTGCCAAGACCAGCACCGCTGATTTCAAGGTTACCAGCTGCATTTTTAGCTACAGTAATGCCATCTTTACCAACAACATTAACTTTGCCATTTGTAGCAGGAACATCCGTACCATTAGCTTGGATTGTCCACAATTGATCTGTAGTAGCTACAGTTTTTGTAGTGCCACCATTAGTTGTGAAAGTAATGTTGTCACCATTACTTTGAATAGTGTTACCACCAAGTTGGATGCTGTTCAAACCTTTAAGGTTTTTATTCAAGCGAATTGTTAATGTATCATTATTCTCAGCAGTTACTGCGATATTGCCACTTGCGGAAACAAATGCAGCTTCATCAGTAGCAGATACACCTTCACCTTGTACTTTTACTAAGGAACCAAGTTTATGTTTGTTAACAGTACCAGTGTTGTTACCAGTAAATTTCAAACCATCATCCATAGTTGCTACTTCGTGAGTAACTTCTTTAGTTGTACTAGGGTTAGCTGGATCAGGTACTTTTTCAGTGTAAACAATACGAGTTACACCATCTTTACCATCAATACCAACGCCATTAGCACCATCTTTACCTTTAATGGAGATACCATTAGCACCGTTTGTACCATTGAGACCGATGGAACCATCTGCACCATTCATAACAACAGCAGAACCGTCTGCACCTTTAGCACCTACAGAACCATCTTTGCCATTAGCACCATCTTTACCAACAGTAATCTTATCAGATAAGGAGAATTCAACAGTAGCATTACCATTAGCAGTATCATTAGTTTGTTTCACTACTAAGTTTTTACCAGATTGGAACTCTACAGACTTACCATCAGCAATATTTTGAGCATTTGCATTATGATTAGCATCAACAGCACCACCATCTGTAGTGTTAGCAGAGGATTTAACATTCCAAGAGGAAGCACCTGTACCACCAGTACTCAAGTTGGAGAGGTCGATAACTGCTTTGGTATCAGTTACTGCATTGCCATTACCATCATTGTATGTCAATGTAACAGTTTTACTAGCTGCATCATATTTGTATACATTTGCAGTACCCCCAGCATTAGCTGTACCACCTTTATTTTCAGTAGAACCAGTTTTAACTGCTGTTGGTGCAATGTGCAATTCAGAAGCTTTCAATGTATTATGTACAGACTTCAATTGATCTTCTGTAGCTGCTTGGCCAGATGTGATATTTGTTGGATCAAATGTTTTATTTTGTAAACCACCAATCTTACCTGTGCTTGCATTAAGAGTAATGCTATGATCACCCTCTACAGTAACAGTTTTATTTGGACCAAAGGAAATTTTACCGTTGTTTGTACCGTCATTTGTAATGGAAGAAATACCAGTTAAATCGCCTTCTACATCTACTTTATATGTATCTACACCATTCACATCACGTTTAGATGCTTTTGTATTTTTACCATCTTCCATATTGATAGCAGATTTAGCTAAGTTTTTAATCTTAGTTTCGCCATCAGTAGAGATATTAGAAAGATTTTGGTTAGTAATACCAGTAATTTTAGTTGTTTCGGTTAAATCTTTGCCATTACCATCAACATATTTTAATGTTACGGAGCCATCAGTAGCAACAGCATAAGTATCAGGCTTAATATGTTTTTCATCGCCAAGATTTGCAACTTTATTTGTTACAGTAGCGCCAGGTGTAGCACCAGTAGTTGTATCTGGAGATGTAATTGTAATGTGATCTCCATCAGTCTTAATTGTACTACCACCAATTTCTACTGAAGTTAAATCTTTAAGATCTTTATTCAAAGAATAAGTATATGTATGTTCACCAGTCAAATCTTGTTTAACTGTTAAGTTTTTACCAGCCGCAAAGTTTACTTGATCACCAGGTTTTACAACAGTCGCTGTAGAGCTACCATCAAGTGTACCACCATTTGCTTTAGCATTTGCTTTCCAACCGGAGTTATTAATTGTATCTACTACAGTTTTAACAGTAGCAATACCATCCTTACCAGCTGCACCAGCTTGTCCTGGAACGCCAGGTTTACCATCAGTTACTGTTGGAGTTGTACCAAGAGTAACATCAAATGTTACTTTACCATCAGCACCAACGCTAGCAGTTGTATAATCACCACCTGTGAAGTTCAAGCCTTTATCTAGTTTTACTGTTTGATCAGCAGTTGTAGTAGTACCATTAGTTGCTTTATAAGTCAATGGAATTTGTTTTGCAGCTTTATTACCATCGAATGTCACTTCATAAGTTGTATTATGATTAGCTGCATCTTCTTTAGGTGTTACTGTGATTGGGTTATCAGCATTTGGTGTGTATGTAGTACCAGATTTTGTACCACCATTATTAATCGTTACTGCTTCACGAGCTGCGTCTTTAACAGCGTTACGGGATACGGATACTTCATAAGTCGCATTAGCAGCACCAAATGTATCACCAGATTTTGGTCCTACCTCTGCAATATTTTTGTCATCAGTAGCATCGGCTGCTTTTTGTACTTTTTCAGTAGAAGTAGTACCACCTGTTGCCAAACCAGACAAGTCGATAACAGCTTCTTTACCATTAACTACAGTATTATTACCATCTGTATATGTTAATTTAACTTTTTTATCAGTACCTGGGGTATATGTACCAGGGGTAATATGTAACTCAGTATCTTTCAACTGTTTTACGTTAACTGCATCAGTATCTGCTGTACCAGGCGCCAAGTTCACAATCTTATTGTTTGTTGTGCCATCGCCCATGGACAAATTGCCACCAGTAATTTGTACTGCTGGTGTATTAGTGGCACCACCAGGTGTACTGTTAAGCGTAATGGAGGATCCACCATTAGAAATAGAGTTGATATTTTTCAACGCTTTTGCTAAACCAACATTAATAACTGTATCACCATTATTTTGGCTGATATTAGTTCTGATGTTAGCGGTATTATATTCATCAGTAAATTGTTTACCTGTAGATACAGCACCAGTTCCTTGTACTGTTACTTTAGAACCAAGTTTATTAGTTTTTTCATTACCTTCGTTAGCATCAAAACGTAAACCCTTATCAATTAATGCATCAGATGTAGTTTTAAGATCTCTTACATTAACAGCCGCATTTGGTGTGTTAGTTGCTGCAGTATTTAAGTTACTTAAGAAGGTATCTCCTGTGGATGTACCATTTTTATCAATAGCAGAACCAACGTTATTAACGATAGAAGTGGCATTTTTTGTATCGCCAGCTGCATCTTGGAAAGATATAATTACATCGCTTGCAGGTACATCATTACCAGAAGAACCATCTATGTTAGTTGTATATGTACCATCGGAACGTTTTACTACTTTAGTGCCATCAGCTTTTGTGTAAACTGCTGGAGTTACAGCATTTACAGTATAAGTTTTTTGGCCTGTAGTAGCATCAGATGCTTCAGATACAGTTACATTGTCACCAGCTTTTACGATTGTGCCAAGACCAGTAATAGTTTTCTTACCATCATTATCGATATTATCAAGTTTCTTAGTAACAAGACCATCAATTACTGTAGTTGTATTTGGTACAAGACCACCATTACCATCTGTATAAGTCATAGTAACTTTACCTGTACTATCTACAGAATATGTACCTGGAGTAATATGTTTTTCATCTGCAAGGTTGGCTACTTTATTAACTGTAGTGCTACCATCATTAGTGTATGTAATGCGGTCTCCATCTTTCTTAATAGTGGTTGAAGTAGTACCACCATTAGGATCTTTCAAGGTAATTTCTTTAGTGATTGTTTTATTAGTTGTTACACTATCTAAATCTTTAAGATCTTTATCTAGAGAGAATGCAACAGATGCATTACCACCCACGTTCTCTTGCTTAACAGTTAAATTTTTACCAGCTTTCATAGTAACAGTTTTGCCATCAGCAATATTTTGAGTTGCCCCGGAACCTGCTGCTACAGTACCTTCAGTAGTAGATACTTTATCAGATGCAATATTCCAAGAAGAAGCACCTGCACCAGTGTTTAACGCAGAGAAGTCGATAACTGCTTTAGTACCAGTCTTATTAGCGCCAGTACCATCATTGTATTCCAATACAACTTGTTTTGTAGTTGCATCATATTTGTAAGCATTAGTTGCCGCACCAGATGCTGTATTACCAGTAGCACCACCAGCAGTGTATTCACCAGTACGATTAGTTTCTGTTGGAGCAATGTGAAGTTCATTAGCTTTCAATGTATCATGAACAGATTTCAATTGGTCTTCTGTAGCTGCTTGGCCAGATGTAAAGTTTGTTGGATCAAATGTTTTATTTTGTAAACCACCAATCTTACCTGTGCTTGCATTAAGCGTAATGCTATGATCACCATCTACAGTAACAGTTTTATTTGGGCCAAAGGAAATTTTACCATTGTTTGTACCACCATTTGTGATGGAGGAAATACCAGTTAAATCGCCTTCTACATCTACTTTATATGTATCTACACCATTCACATCACGTTTAGATGCTTTTGTATTTTTACCATCTTCCATATTAATAGCAGATTTAGCTAAGTTTTTAATCTTAGTTTCGCCATCAGTAGAGATGTTAGAAAGATTTTGGTTAGTAATACCAGTAATTTTAGTTGTTTCGGTTAATTCTTTGCTATTACCATCAACATATTTTAATGTTACGGAGCCATCAGTAGCAACAGCATAAGTATCAGGCTTAATATGTTTTTCATCGCCAAGATTTGCAACTTTATTTGTTACAGTAGCGCCAGGTGTAGCACCAGGATTTGTATCTGGAGATGTAATTGTAATATGATCACCATCAGTCTTAATTGTACTACCACCAATTTCTACTGAAGTTAAATCTTTAAGATCTTTATTCAAAGAATAAGTGTATGTATGTTCACCAGTCAAATCTTGTTTAACTGTTAAGTTTTTACCAGCCGCAAAGTTTACTTGATCACCAGGTTTTACAACAGTCGCTGTAGAATTACCATCAAGTTTACCACCATTTGCTTTAGCATTTGCTTTCCAACCAGAGTTATTGATTGTATCTACTACAGTTTTAACAGTAGCAATACCATCTTTACCAGCTGCACCAGCTTGTCCTGGAACACCAGGTTTACCATCAGTTACTGTTGGAGTTGTACCAAGAGTAACATCAAATGTTACTTTACCATCAGCACCAACGCTAGCAGTTGTATAATCACCACCTGTGAAGTTCAAGCCTTTATCTAGTTTTACTGTTTGATCAGCAGTTGTAGTAGTACCATTAGTTGCTTTATAAGTCAATGGAATTTGTTTTGCAGCTTTATTACCATCGAATGTCACTTCATAAGTTGTATTATGATTAGCTGCATCTTCTTTAGGTGTTATTGTGATTGGGTTATCAGCATTTGGTGTGTATGTAGTACCAGATTTTGTACCACCGTTATTTACTGTTACAGCTTCACGAGCTGCGTCTTTAACTGCATTACGAGATACAGATACTTCATACGTTGCACCAGCACCACCGAATGTATCGCCAGTTTGTGGATTTACTTCTGCGATATTCGTATCATTAGTACCATTGGCTGCTTTTTTAACTTTCTCAGTAGATGCAGTACCACCTGTTGCCAAACCAGATAAGTCGATAACAGCTTCTTTACCATTAACTACAGTATTATTACCATCTGTATACGTTAATTTAACTTTTTTATCAGCACCAGGTGTATATGTGCCAGGAGTAATGTGTAACTCAGTATCTTTCAACTGTTTTACGTTAACTGCATCATTATCCGCTGTACCAGGAGCAAGATTTGTGATCTTAGAATTCCCCATATTCAAGGAACCACCAGTGATATTAATGGAGTTACCACCAAATGTCATTGTTGGACCACCAGCTGTATTAGTAATAGATGTAATACCTGTTAAAACTGGATTTAAAGAATATGTATATTCTTGTTCACCAGTTGTATTATTAAGACTTTGTTTTACTTTTAGATTATCGCCTGCGCTGAAAGTAACTTTGTTGCCCGGTTTAACGTTACCAACACCTACAGTACCGACTGTATTACCACCAGCAGTTGCTTTCCAGTAAGAATCATTAATAGCGTCAACTACATTATCAGTTGTTGCAATGCCATTTGTAGTAGGTTTTACAGCTTTACCATCTGTATGAGTGATATTACCACCTTTTTTAGCTGTTACTTTAATAGCACCAGTTGATTCAACAGATGTGGAAATAAGGTCACCATCACCATTTACAGTCAATGTACCATCTGTTAGCAAGAAATCACTATTACCCGTATCAGCAGCATATTTTAAGTTAACGCTTCTTAATTGAGCTACGTTAACAGCATCAGTATCTTCTTTACCTGCTGCAAGGCCTGTGATTTGACGAGTTTGTGCAGAACCATTACCAATAGAGACTGCCGCGAGTGTAGATGTTTGTGCAGCACTAGTTAATCCACCATATTTATTTGTGCGAGAATCAGCTGGATTGAAACCTTGTACACCTGCCGCAGTAGATGCTACAGACGTGGAACCAATTGCAACACCATCTGCAGTACTTGCGGTAGCTTTATAACCTATTGCAACGGACCTTGCTTGAGCTGCATCAGCACCAGCACCCAATGCAGCCGCACGTTCAGCCGCATTCGATAAGCCACCAACTGCAGTAGCATAATCAACAGCTTTAACAGTCTTTCCTGCTGAAGCACTACCGATTGCAACAGAATAATCACCAATGGATTCAACATTACCACCAATACCAATTGAACCTGTCTTTGTTGATTGAACATTACTACCAATAGCAGTTGTATTAAGATTAGTAGACTGTGTTCCATTACCAAGAGCAACAGAGCTTTGACCACTAGCAGTAGCAGAAGTGCCAATGGCAGCCGTATCTAAACCACTTGCCGTTGCTCCATGCCCAACTGCAATAGCATTCTTTTTAGATGCTGTTGTTTTATTACCTGCACCAGTATCACTACCAATAGCGATAGCTTGCTCAGCTGTAGCTTCAGCATGACCACCGATAGCCATTGCTCTAGCTGCTTTTGCTTTTGCATTATCACCAATAGCAACACCACTAATACCAGTTGTTTCGGATTGGTAACCACCTGCAAATGCATATGTACCGCTTGCAGTTGCACCTGGGCCAACACCTGTGGAGTTTTTATCAGCACTAACCATATTACCTAATGCAACAGCAGCTTCATCAGTAGCACTGGCTTGGTAACCAACTGCAACTGACATTTTACCACTTGCATTTGTTACACCACCCATTGCAATAGATATTTCACCATTAGCATTTGAGAAATTACCGATGGCTACAGAATGTTTACCTGCTAGTTGACCATTTGCATTATTTCTTATACCAACAGCAACAGCAGCTTCTTGATTTGCCCATGTATAAGGACCTACTGCAAGTGTTTCTACAGATGGATCATCATTCCCACCTAAACCCTTATATGCTTGTACCGGTGTACCAATAGTCCCTGCACCAACCATAGCTAAGCCAGCCAATACGCTAGCTAAAACTTTTTTCTTACCACCATTGTTTTTCGCTACTTCAGATACTACAACGTAGCATTCTTTTGTTTTGCTCCAAACAACTTTAAAGATCTTATTCATATTTCTATGAACCCCTTTCTTTTTCTCTTTCTTTAAGACACTTATAATCCTTAATTAATCCCTATTCAATAGAAATAAAAATCATTGTGTGAAGAACATTTTTGCATGTTTCACTTTTCATTCATCTTACTTCATGTACATACTATAACAAAAAATTTTCTTTTTGTAAAACATTTTCTCTCATTTTTTTCTCATAAACTTGGAAAAATGTTTATTTTTTTAAT